>WNFM01308855.1_pt4 | contig 18908 bp, 23 predicted proteins | sample 5400271 | NCBI WGS metagenome assembly WNFM01 (sample SAMN13153352, study PRJNA577476) | soil metagenome | isolation source: 60 cm saprolite on Douglas fir-dominated hillslope | place: USA:California | collected 2013-09-17 | reverse complement strand
TTCGCCCGTCAACATGTCCGGCAAATGGTTCAAGGCCGCGCACTACACGGTGCGGCGCGAGGACCAGATCATCGACATGGATGCGGTCGCGCGCCGCGCCGAGGAAGTGAAGCCGAAGCTGATCATCGCCGGTGGCTCCGCCTATTCGCGCCCCTGGGACTTCAAGCGCTTCCGCGAGATCGCCGATAGCGTCGGCGCTTATCTCTTGGTCGATATGGCGCATTTCGCCGGCCTCGTCGCCGGTGGCGTGCATGCTTCGCCGGTGCCGTATGCGCACGTCACCACCACGACTACGCACAAGTCGCTGCGCGGCCCGCGCGGCGGCCTGATCCTGACCAACGACGAGGCGCTCGCCAAGAAGCTGAACTCGGCGATCTTCCCGGGTCTGCAGGGCGGCCCGCTGATGCATGTGATCGCCGCTAAGGCCGTCGCGTTCGCCGAGGCGCTGCGTCCCGACTTCAAGATCTACGCCAAGAACGTGGTCGAGAACGCCAAAGCGCTGGCGGAGACGCTGCGCGGTCACGGCCTCGATATCGTGTCCGGCGGCACCGACAACCATCTGATGCTGGTTGACCTCAGGCCGAAGGGCCTCAAGGGCAACGTCTCGGAAAAGGCGCTGGTCCGGGCTGCGATCACCTGCAACAAGAACGGCATTCCCTACGATCCGGAAAAGCCGTTCGTCACCTCGGGCCTTCGTCTCGGCACGCCGGCGGCGACCACGCGCGGCTTCGGCGTCGCCGAGTTCAAGCAGGTCGGCGGCATGATCGCCGAAGTGCTCACCGCGCTGGCGCAATCGCCTGATGGCAAGGCGCCGCTGGTCGAGGCCGCCATCAAGGAACGGGTCAAGGCACTCACCGACAAGTTTCCGATTTATCAGTAAGGTCCCGCGGTAAAGGTCGTCCGGAATGCGCTGCCCGAGTTGCAACAGTCTCGATACCCAGGTGAAGGACTCGCGTCCGACCGAGGATTCGGCTGTGATCCGGCGGCGGCGGGTGTGCATCGCCTGCAACTTCCGTTTCACCACCTTTGAGCGCGTGCAGTTGCGCGAACTCACCGTGATCAAGCGCAACGGCCGAAGGGTGCCGTTCGACCGCGACAAGCTGGTTCGCTCGCTGCAGATCAGCCTGCGCAAGCGGCCGGTCGATCCGGAGCGGGTCGAGAAGATGGTCTCGGCGATCGTGCGCGAACTCGAAAGCGGCGGCGAGGCGGAAGTCTCGTCCGAAGCCATTGGCGAGATCGTGATGGAGCATCTGCGCGGGCTCGACGACGTCGCTTATGTCCGCTTCGCCTCGGTCTATCGCAATTTTCGCGAGGCCAAGGACTTTGAAGCCGTGCTGGGCGAACTCTCCGCCGAAGACGACGCGCGGGTCGCCACGTTGCGCAAATGATCTTCCGCATTCTGGAAGACCAGTACGCCGCGAAATCCAAGGAAGCGAAGGCCGCCGACCAGCGCTTCATGCAGCTGGCGCTGGCGCTCGGCCGCCGCGGGCAAGGCCGCACCTGGCCCAATCCTGCCGTGGGTGCGGTCGTGGTCAAGGATGGCGTCATCGTTGGCCGCGGCTGGACCCAACCGGGCGGGCGACCACATGCCGAGCCCGAGGCCTTGAGGCGCGCCGGCGAGGCCGCCCGCGGCGCGACGCTGTACGTGACGCTGGAGCCCTGTTCGCATTTCGGCAAATCGCCGCCCTGCGTCGATGCCGTCATCGCGGCCGGCATTGCGCGCGTGGTGTCGGCGATCGAGGATCCTAATCCCCAGGTGGCGGGGCAAGGCCACGCCAAATTGCGCGCTGCCGGGATCGTTGTCGATGTCGGGCTTGGTGCTGCGGAAGCCGCGCGCGATCACGCCGGGCATTTCAGACGCATCCGCGACAAGCGCCCGCATGTGATCCTGAAACTCGCGGTCTCCGCCGACGACAGGATCGGCGCCGCCGGACACAAGCCCGTTGCGATAACAGGGGAAGCTGCGAAGACCCGCGTGCATCTGCTCCGCGCGCAATGCGATGCCATTCTTGTCGGCATCGGCACCGTGCGGGCCGACGATCCCTTGTTGAACTGCCGCTTGCCGGGCATGGAAGCGCGCTCGCCGGTGCGCGTGGTGCTGGATCGCGCGTTGCGGATCCCGGGAACCAGCAAGCTCGTTCATTCCGCGCGTCAGACGCCGCTCTGGGTGATGGCTTCAGGCCTCGCCGAAGCCCCGGCCGCCGCCAAGCTTGGCGCAGCCGGTGCGCAGGTGATCTACGTCGCCGCCACGGCCAAACCGCCGGGGCTCGATCTGGCGGCCGCGCTGCACGCGCTGTCGGAGAAGGGCATTTCGCGGCTGATGGTCGAAGGTGGCGCGCGGGTGGCGTCGTCCTTCGTCACGGCTGGTCTCGTTGACGAAATCTGGCTGCTGCGCGGTCCCGATGGCATCGGTGCCGACGGCATTCCCGCGCTGGACGCATTGCCGCTGTCGGCCATTACCGGGTCGCCCGCGTTCAAGACACGTGCTAGCGAAACGCTGGATAAGGATACCCTCACCATCTACGAGCGCGCTTAAATGTTCACGGGAATAGTCACCGACGTCGGCGAGATCGTCGCCTTGACGCCAACCGCGCAGGGGCAGTTGCACCGGATGCGGATCGCCTGCGTCTACGGTCAGAAGACGATCGCCGATGGCGCCTCGATCGCCTGCAACGGCGTCTGCCTGACGGTGGTCGGCTCCGGCGTCGACGGGGCCAAGACCTGGTTCGAGGTCGATGCCGCCGCCGAGACGCTCGGCATGACCACGGCCAAACATTGGGCGAAGGGTACAAAACTCAATCTCGAGCGGGCGCTCAAGATCGGTGACGAACTCGGCGGCCACATCGTGGCCGGCCACGCCGACGGCATCGCCACCATCGTCAAGCGCGACGATCTGCCCGACATGGCGCGGTTCGAGCTGCGTACCGCCCGGGAACTGGCGCGCTTTATCGCCACCAAGGGCTCGATCACGCTGGACGGTGTATCGCTCACGGTGAATACGGTCGACGACGTCGTGTTTTCGGTGCTGATTATCCCGCATACGCTCAGCGTCACCACGCTCGGCGGCTGGCGCGCCGGCAGCGAGGTCAATATCGAGGTCGACCTGATGGCCCGCTACGCGGCGCGGCTGTCGGAAATGAAGTGACAGGGTGACATGCGGCGCTTAAAACGCCCGCTTAATCCTCACGGACGCCCCTCAAGATGCGGCGTAGAGACGAAAGAACGTAATGGCAGACGCACGGCGCGCACCGCTGAAGGACCAGACCAACATCAAAGGCGCGCGCGCGCTGATCGTCGAGGCGCGGTTCTATGACGACATTCAGGACGCGCTGCTGGAAGGCGCCGTCGCCGAGTTGAAGGCGGCCGGCGTGACCCATGACGTCATCACCGTGCCCGGCGCGTTGGAAATTCCGGCCGCGATCGCGATTGCGATCGACGCTGCCGAAAAGAACGGCAAGCCTTATGATGCGGCAATTGCGCTCGGCTGCGTGGTGCGGGGCGATACCATCCACTTCGAGATCGTCTCGATGGAGTCTTCGCGCGCGCTGATGGATCTTGCGGTGGCCAGCAAATTCCCGCTCGGCAACGGCATCATCACCGTCAATACCGAGGCGCAGGCCTGGGCGCGCGCGCGTGCCAGCGAACTCAACAAGGGCGGTGACGCCGCGCGAGCCGCACTCGCGATGCTGCGGATCAAGCGCCGGCTGGCAAAGGCCTGACGATGGCAGACAACAAGAAGCCGGCCAAAGGTCCCGACAAGAAAGCCAACCGCCGTGGCGCGGCGCGGCTTGCCGCCGTGCAGGCGTTGTACCAGATGGATATCGGCGGCACCGGAATTGACGACATCTTCGCCGAATTCGAAAGCCACTGGCTCGGCAACGAGGTTGAGGGCGACAAGTATCTGCCGGCGGAAGCCGCGTTCTTCCGCGACGTCGTGTCCGGCGTGGTGCGCGACCAGGCCAAACTCGATCCCCTGATCGACGACGCCTTGTCGAAGGGCTGGCCCTTGAAGCGGATCGACGCAATTTTGCGCGCGGTGTTGCGGGCGGGCTCGTATGAACTGGAGCACCGCAAGGACGTGCCCGGCCGCGTCGTCGTGTCCGAATATGTCGACGTCGCCCACGCCTTTGTCGAACCCGAGGAGACCGGCATGGTCAACGCGGTACTCGACCAGATCGCGCGGCAATTTCGCGCCGACGAGTTCGCGCGTGGCTAGGGCTACGCCCGCGTCTGGCGAGGATTCGCTGATCGCGCGATATTTCAGGCCGTTTGCGACCGACCCTGGCGCCTTCCAGCTCGACGACGATGCCGCTGTCTTGAAGGCCAACGGCGACGACATCGTGGTGACGACCGATGCCATCGTCGAAGGCGTGCATTTTCTGTCCGACGACCCGCCCGACACCATCGCGCGCAAGGCGCTGCGGGTGAACCTGTCCGATCTCGCGGCCAAGGGTGCCACGCCCGCCGGCTTCGTCCTGACGCTGGCGCTGCGCAGCGCCGATGAAGCCTGGCTGCAGCCATTTGCCACCGCGCTTGGCGAGGATGCCACGCGGTTCGGTTGTCCGCTGCTCGGCGGCGACACGGTCTCCACGCCTGGACCCCAGATGATTTCGGTGACGGCCTTCGGTCGCGTCCCGCCAGGCAAAATGGTTCACCGCAGCGGCGCCAGGCCCGGCGAGCGCGTGATGCTGACGGGTACCATCGGCGATGCCGCGTTGGGGCTTGCCGTGCTCAAAGGCGGCAAGATTCACGCTGCCAGCGACGTAGCCGCGCGTGCGATGTTGGTCGAGCGGTACCGCGTGCCGCAGCCGCGCGTGGCGCTCGCGGAAATCGTTCGCGCGCATGCCAGTGCGGCGATGGACGTCTCCGATGGTCTCGCCGGCGATCTCGCAAAACTCTGCGGTGTGTCCGGCGTCTCCGCGGCAATCGATCTCGCCTCGATCCCGCTGTCCGATGCCGCGCGGGATCTGGTCGCACGTGGCGTTGTCGCGCTGGAAGCGCTGATCGCCGGCGGCGACGATTACGAGATCCTGTGCGCAATCCCCGAGGATCGCGTTGAGGCATTTGCTGCTGCCGCGCAAAGCGTCGGCGTCGCGGTGAGTCCGATCGGGACAGTGATCGCAGGAACCGCAGCGCCTAAATTCTTCGACACAGAGGGCAGGGAAGTTGCGCTGGAACGGCTGTCCTACAGCCATTTTTGATGTGGCAGCGACGACCACCCTGGCACGTGCGCGCGCCTTATTTTCCCGCAGCCATTGCAATTTCCGTGGAAACCTATACCCCTGCGGGCATTCGATTGCCGCCGTGCCTTTTTGAACGCGCCTGTTAGGGCATCTTCCAGAGACATCGTCGTGAGATTGGATTTTGAATCCGTGCGATCGCCGCGCGGAATAAAAAGCCTATGTGCTTTGGAGAAGAGAAAATGGCTACGGGAACAGTGAAGTGGTTCAACGGTCAAAAGGGTTTCGGTTTCATTGAGCCGAGCGATGGCAGCAAGGATGTGTTCGTTCACATCTCCGCCGTCGAGCGCGCCGGTCTCGGCGGTCTGGCCGAAGGCCAGAAGGTTCAGTTCGAACTGAAGACCGACAGCATGCGCGGCAAGGTCAGCGCAGAAAACCTGTCGCTGGTCTAAGACCTCGAAGTAAGACCTCGAAGCGGTCGTTTCACGGATTTACTGAAATGACTAGTGAGCCCGCCTGTCCCGAGAAGGGGTTAGGCGGGTTTTTGCGTTTTGCAGCTATTGGGCAGCTCGGCCCCGGCCAGAGCGGCGATTTGCCGGGTTTTTATCCCTGATTCCTTTCTAAAATCGACGTTTTTTGCCCCTCCCGGCGTTGCGCCGGGGAGACGATTTTGGCATGGTCCCGCGAAATTTGAGGCCGCCCTTTTGGGCAGGGTGGGCCTCCTTTTTATGCGCCTGCCGCGTTCGCGGAGAAGGCGTGGGGTCGTTCAAAAAAATCTGAGGCAAACGTCAATGACAGCATTATGGGTGATTGTGCTCTGCGGAGCGCTTTCGATCGTTTACGCCATCTGGGCGACGGCTTCCGTGTTGAAAGCGGACGCCGGCAATCCGCGCATGCAGGAGATCGCCGCTGCGGTCGCCGAAGGCGCGCAGGCTTATCTCAAGCGCCAGTACATGACGATCGGTATCGTCGGCATCGTGATCTTCGCGCTGCTCGCCTACTTCCTCGGCATGCTCGTCGCGGTCGGCTTCCTGGTCGGCGCGATCCTGTCGGGCGCGGCCGGCTTCATCGGCATGAACGTCTCGGTTCGCGCCAACGTGCGCACCGCGCAGGCTGCGACGATCTCGCTGGCCGGCGGACTTGAGCTGGCCTTCAAGGCGGGTGCGATCACCGGCATGCTGGTGGCTGGTCTGGCGCTGCTCGGTGTCACCATCTATTTCGCCTATCTGACGCAGATGTTGGGCCTTGCTGCCAACAGCCGCACCGTGATCGACGCGATGGTCGCGCTCGGCTTCGGCGCTTCGCTGATCTCGATCTTCGCCCGTCTCGGCGGCGGTATCTTCACCAAGGGCGCTGACGTCGGCGGCGATCTCGTCGGCAAGGTCGAAGCCGGCATTCCCGAGGACGATCCGCGCAACCCGGCCACTATCGCCGACAACGTCGGTGACAACGTCGGCGATTGCGCCGGCATGGCCGCCGATCTGTTCGAGACCTATGCGGTGACCGCGGTCGCCACGATGGTGCTCGCCGCGATCTTCTTCGCGACTTCGCCGCTCTTGGTGAACATGATGACGCTGCCGCTCGCCATTGGCGGCGCCTGCATCATCACCTCGATCATCGGCACCTTCTTCGTCAAGCTCGGCGCCAGCCAGTCCATCATGGGCGCGCTGTACAAGGGCCTGATTGCGACCGGCATCCTGTCGCTGCTGGCCGTTGGCGGCGTCATCAACTGGCTGATCGGCTTCGGTCCGCTGGCGGGCGTGAAATACACTGGCATGGCGCTGTTCGAATGCGGCGTCGTCGGTCTCGTCGTCACCGGCCTGATCATCTGGATCACCGAATACTACACCGGCACCGATTATCGCCCGGTGAAGTCGATCGCGGCATCCTCGGTCACCGGCCACGGCACCAACGTGATCCAGGGTCTGGCGATCTCGATGGAATCGACCGCCGGTCCGGCGCTCGTAATCATCGCGGGCATTCTCGTCACCTACAGCCTTGCCGGCCTGTTCGGCATCGCGATTGCGACCACGACGATGCTGGCGCTGGCCGGCATGATCGTCGCGCTGGACGCCTTCGGCCCCGTCACCGACAACGCCGGCGGCATAGCCGAAATGGCCGGTCTTCCGAAGGAGGTCCGCAAGGCCACCGACCCAAGGCGGTCACCAAGGGCTACGCGATCGGTTCCGCCGGTCTCGGCGCGCTGGTGCTGTTCGCGGCCTACAATGAAGACCTCAAATTCTTCATCGCCAACGCCACCAAGTATCCGTACTTCCAGGGCGTGCTGCCTGACTTCTCGCTCAACAACCCCTACGTCGTCGTGGGTCTGTTGTTCGGTGGTCTGCTGCCGTATCTGTTCGGTGCGATGGGCATGACGGCCGTGGGCCGTGCGGCGAGCGCGATCGTCGAGGAAGTGCGGCGTCAGTTCCGCGAGAAGCCGGGCATCATGCAGGGCACCGACAAGCCGGATTACGGCAAGGCGGTCGACCTGCTGACCAAGGCGGCGATCAAGGAAATGATCATTCCGTCGCTGCTGCCGGTGCTGTCGCCGATCTTCGTCTACTTCGTGATCTTCGGAATCGCGGGTGGTGGTGCGGCCGGAAAGTCGGCGGCGTTCTCGGCCGTCGGCGCCATGCTGCTCGGCGTGATCGTGACCGGTCTGTTCGTCGCGATCTCCATGACCTCGGGCGGCGGCGCCTGGGATAATGCCAAGAAATACATCGAGGACGGCCATTACGGCGGCAAGGGCTCCGACGCCCACAAGGCCGCGGTGACCGGCGATACCGTCGGCGATCCCTACAAGGATACGGCCGGCCCCGCGGTCAACCCGATGATCAAGATCACCAACATCGTGGCGCTGTTGCTGCTGGCTATCCTGGCGCACTGACGCGTTGAATTCAAACGATGCCCGTAGAGACCCTCACGCTGACAACACGGAGATCAACCGATGTCGCTCTCATCTGCCCGGAATTACGCACTCCGCGCCGCCAAGTCGCAGGACCAGAAAGAAGCCGCCGAACTGCTGTCGAAGGCGATCCTCGAACTGGCGATGTCCATTGAAGCGACCGACGCCAAGGTCAAGAAGATCAACAAGTCGTCGTAGCCATAGCGTTTTCGAGCGAAGTGGACGCCGGTTCGCGTCAAGAAAACGCGTCAAAACAAAAAGACCAGAGACCGGTTCTGATTCAATCAGAACCGAAAAGGCTCTAGCCGCGGTCAGTTCACGTCCATCTGCAAGCCCTCGCGCTTGATGATCTCGGCGAACTTCACCGTCTCCGCCTGGACGAAGTCGCTGTACTGCTGCGGTGTGCCCCAGTCGGTGCGGGCGCCCATGGCGGCGATGGTCTTCTTGATGTCGCCGCGCTCCAGCATCGTCTTGATTTCCTTGTTGAAGGCATCGACGATAGGGGCGGGAGCGGCTTTAGGCAGGAACACGCCGAACCACGACGAGACATCGAATTTCGCAAGCTCGGGCGCGGCCTCGCGCATGGTCGGAATATCAGGCGCCACGGCGCTGCGCTCGGGCGTGGTGACCGCGAGCGCGGTGAGCTTGCCTTCCTGCGTCTGCGGAAGCGACGGGAACAGGTTGTCGAACAGGATCTGGATATCGCCGGCAAGCGCTGCCTGCAGCGCCGGGCCGGCGCCGCGGAACGGCACGTGCACCATCTTGAGGCCGGTCAGTTGCAGGAACCAGGCCCCGGTCAAATGAGGGCTCTGGCCGACGCCTGAGGAAGCGTAGTTCAGCTTGTCGGGGTTGGCCTTGATATAGGCGATCAGCTCGGCGATCGACTTGATGCCGGTCGAGGGATGCGCCGAAACGATGTTCGGTGTCCGGATCAGGTTGGAGACGGCCTGCAATTGGTCCGCTTTGTAGTTCAGGTTGCGGAAGATGCTGAAGGCAATGGCGTTGGGGCCGGGGTTGCCGATCAGGATGGTGTGGCCGTCGCCCTTTTGGCGGATCACCTCGATGGTGCCGATGGTGCCGCCGCCGCCCGAGCGGTTTTCCACCACCGTGGACTGGCCCCAGGCGGTCTGCAGATGCGCCGCCAGCAGCCGTCCCATCACGTCGGTGGTGCCGCCGGCCGCGGCCGGCACGATGATGCGGACGGTTTCCGTCGGCCGCCAGTCGGCGCCAAAGCTCGCGCGCGGCAAAATCGCTGCCGCTGAAATAGCCGTGGCCCCGGTCAAGACGCGGCGGCGAGAAAAAGCTTTGCTGATCACAAATTCGCTCCCTGCTGGATCGTTATTTTGCAGGGAGCGTAGGGACCTCACGCCACAGGGGCAAGCGGGCGACTTGGCGCAGGTCCAGCGCGCGCGGCGTGGAATATGCCGTTAGGCGCCTGGCTGAATGCGCGCCTAGTTGAAGCTGAGCAGCTTGAACAGCGGCGTCAGGTAGCTGAGCTCCTGGCCGGAGGTCGGCGTGGTGCGGCTGATGAAGTCGAAAATCTTGCCGTCCTGCAGCCCGTAATTGGCGAGCCGCTGCACCTGGCGATTCCTGTCGAAATAGATCGCGATCACCCGCTGGTCGACGACCTGCTGGTTCATGAACGCGACTTTGCGCTCGGAGCGCTGCGAGATGTAATAGAACACTTCGCCGTTCAGGGTGGCGACGGTGGAGGGCGTTCCCATCACGATCAACACCTGATCCTGGCTCGCGCCGATCGGAATCTGCTCGAGCGCGCCGGGGGGCAGGATATAGCCCTTCTGGAACTGTTCGCCGGTGCAGGCGCCGAGCGCGGCGCACATCAGGGCTATGGCGGCAACCACGCGGAATCCGCGCCAGCGCGCGGTCAGGCGGCGCGGCGAGGGCGCGCATCGGCTTCTGTGGCTCGTTTCGGTCATATCAGGAACTAGCCCGTCCTCTTGCATCGCGCGAGGCGTTGACGTACCGGGCAGCACGCACGATTGCAACATACGCGGGCTCCCAACAAGGAAACCTTGGGGATCCGTATCCGGAACCCACAATGCTTTGGCCGTTCAATCACTTCAGGAAACCCCGCTCGCCCCTGCGCGGCACCATTGAAGCCATCTATGGCATGATCGTGACGCAGGCGCGAGAACCGTCGTTTTATCGGGCAATGGGGGTACCGGATACGGTTAACGGCCGTTTTGACCTGTTGCTGCTGCATTTGTGGCTGGTTTTGCGACGGTTGAAGTCGGCCGACGGCGGCGCGGTCCTGTCGCAGGCCCTGTTCGACCATTTTTGCAATGATATGGACGATAATCTGCGCGAAATGGGGGTCGGTGACCTCACCGTGCCGAAGAAGATGCAAGCCTTCGGGGAAGCCTTCTACGGCCGGACCGCGGCCTATGATCTCGCACTGACCGGGGGCCACGAGGCGCTGGCGCAGGCGCTGTGCAAGAATATCCTGAACGGCGAACATATCGAAAAAGCCGGCCGGCTCGCAGCCTATGCCGAGGCGGCCGTGGCTGCCCTGGACCGTCTCGACGATGCGACACTGTTGGGCGGTTCGGCGAAGTTTCCTGTGCCTGACAGCGCGGACCAAGGCCAATGAGCAAGAGTGACATGACAGGGAAGCCCGATCCTTTGAAACCAGATCCTTTGAAGCCAGATCCTTGGCGCGTCCCGATGGCGACCGCGCAAATCCCGGATACCGGACTGCATCGCGACCTCCAGGCCAACGAGGCCGTCCGGCTTGCGATCGCCGAAGTCGGCGATTTGCGTGAGGTGCTTTCGGCGCAGGCCTCGTTCGACGTGACGCCAAAGAGCGGCGGCCGCTACCATGTCGCGGGCCATGTACGGGCGCGGATCGGGCAGACCTGCGTGGTGACGCTTGAGCCGATGGAAAGCGATATCGACGAGCCGATCGATCTGACCTTCGTGCCGCCGGACCAGATCCCGGAAATGGCCACGCTGATCGATGAGGCCGAGCACAGCGACGGGGACACGCCGGACCCGCTGGAGGCAATCGAGAACGGCATCATCGATCTCGGCAGGGTTGCCACCGACGCGCTGTATCTCGCAGTGAATCCCTATCCGCGCAAACCCGACGCGGTTTTCGAACCTCTGGTTGAGGCCACCGATCCCGAGGATCACCCGTTTGCAGCCTTGAAGGCGCTGAAGGTCGAGCCGAAAAAGCCCGGCAAAAAGAAGCCCAAAGGAAAGTGACGGGTCGATTAGCCCGGCGGTCGGAGTACATTCCGGTTGAGGTGGTTGCCTTGTTTGACGAAGGACGTCACATAAGCCTTTGAAATATATTGATTTACTCGTCTTTTCGGGTGCCCGATCGTGCGGGTCCCGTTTGCCAAAAGACAGTGGTCAAGAGGTTGTGTCGGGACGGGGACACGCTATTGTCGCGGCCCGGCGGAGGCGCTCTACAGCGCCTTGCCGAGCACCGCTACGGCGGTGCCTTTTCCAGTTCGCGGCCGGGCTCGACGAGGGCCGCAAGAGATCAGGTTTCCGGGACGTTCATGCCTCAAAAGGTTCGAATCGCGCGACGCCATGGGTGGCGATATCGGCGCATCGGTCGTCATTCCCGGCGCTGCGATCTCGTTGTCCCGGCATCCGGACACTGAATTCCTGCTCTACGGCGATAGCGCGCTGATCGAAGCGCAGCTTGCGAAATATCCCGCGCTGAAGAAGGCATCACAAATCTTCCACACCGACGTCACCGTCAGCATGCACGACAAGCCGAGCCAGGCGCTGCGCCGCGGCCGCAAGAACTCCTCGATGTGGCTGGCAATCGACGCTGTGAAGAAGGGCGAAGCCCATGTCGTGGTGTCCGCCGGCAACACCGGCGCCCTGATGGCGATGGCGCGCTTTCATTTGCACACCATGCCGGGGATCGATCGCCCGGCCATTGCCGGTGTATGGCCGACGATGCGCGGCGATTCCGTCGTGCTCGACCTCGGCGCCAGCATCGGCGGCGATGCGCATCACCTGGTAGCGCTGGCGGTGATGGGCAGCGCGATGGCGAGCGTGTTGTTTGACCAGAAGCGTCCTACCGTCGGCCTGCTCAATATCGGGGTCGAGGAAGTCAAAGGCGGCGAAGAGATTCGCAAGGCTGCGGAACAGTTGCGCGCGATGAACCTGCCCGAACTCGAATATATCGGCTTTGTCGAGGGCGACGGCCTCGGTAAAGGCGCCGCCGACGTGATCGTTTCGGAAGGTTTCAGCGGCAACATCGCGCTGAAGGCCGCCGAAGGAACCGCACGTCAGATGGCGGATTTCCTGCGTCAGGCCATGGCGGCGAGCCTGATGTCCCGGATCGGCTATCTGTTCGCCCGCAAGGCCTTCAAGGCGCTGCGCGACAAGCTCGACCCCAACAAGTCCAACGGCGGCGTGCTGCTCGGGCTCAAGGGCGTGGTGGTCAAGAGCCATGGCGGAACCAACGCCGAAGGCTTTGCCTACGCCGTCGATGTTGGCTATGAGATGGTGCGCTGCGATCTCCTCACCAAGATCAATCAGATGCTTAATCGCGACGGCAGTGCGCTGGCTCAAGCGCAGACCGCGCAGGAGGCTGTCTCGTGATTTCCAAACGTTCGGTCGTGCTGGGCTGCGGCTCTTACCTGCCGCAGAAGGTGCTGACCAATGCCGAACTGGCGGCCCGCATCGATACCTCCGACGAATGGATCGTACAGCGCACCGGCATCAAGCAGCGTCACATCGCCGCGGACGGCGAGTTCACGTCGCACCTCGCGATCAACGCGGCGCGCGCGGCGCTCGAGCATGCCGGGATCGATGCGCAGGCGATCGACCTGATCGTGCTGGCGACCTCGACACCGGACAACACCTTCCCGGCAACCGCCGTCGCGGTGCAGCACGGGCTCGGCATCAACCACGGCGCGGCCTTCGACCTGCAGGCGGTGTGCTCCGGCTTCGTGTTTGCGCTCGCCACCGCTGACAACTTCCTGCGCTGCGGCGCCTACAAGCGCGCGCTGGTGATCGGCGCCGAAACGTTTTCGCGCATCCTCGACTGGAGCGATCGCGGCACCTGCGTGCTGTTCGGCGATGGCGCCGGTGCGGTCGTGCTCGAGGCCCAAGATCTGCCTCAAGGCCAGCCCGGCCAAACCTCCGACCGCGGCATATTGACCACGCATCTGCGCTCTGACGGCCGGCATAAGGCGAAGTTATTCGTCGATGGCGGTCCGTCCTCGACCCAGACCGTGGGTTACCTTCGGATGGAAGGCCGCGAGGTGTTCAAGCACGCGGTCGGCATGATTACCGACGTGATTGTGGACGCTTTCAACGCCACCGGTACCACGGCCGACGACATCGACTGGTTCGTGCCGCATCAGGCCAATAAGCGAATCATCGATGCTTCAGCGCACAAGCTTCATATTGCGCCGCAGAAAGTGGTGCTGACGGTCGACCTGCATGGCAACACGTCGGCGGCCTCGATCCCGCTCGCTCTGTCCGCTGCCGTACACGACGGACGCGTGAAGAAAGGCGATCTGGTGCTGTTCGAAGCGATGGGCGGCGGCTTTACTTGGGGTTCTGCGCTCGTGCGCTGGTGAGCACCAAGTAGATATCGATCAAATTTGTTGCGTGTTTTCATGCGCATGCATGATGGTCACTGTTGACCATTGCGTGCTAAGCTCATAATTTCAGTAAATAAATTGTTCGCCGAGAGTGCGGGGCAGGCGATGACCGGGACCGGAAAAACAGTCACACGCGTCGATTTGTGCGAGGCGGTCTACCAGAAGGTGGGCTTGTCGCGAACGGAATCCTCTGCGTTTGTCGAGCTCGTTTTGAAAGAGATCACTGATTGCCTGGAGAAGGGCGAGACGGTGAAGCTGTCGTCGTTCGGCTCTTTTATGGTGCGCAAGAAGGGTCAGCGTATTGGACGTAACCCGAAGACCGGAACTGAAGTGATACTGAAGCAGCGGATCAATGGCCATGCCGTTGCCAATGGCGACGGCAAGGACGACTAGAACCTTAGCCCTGAAAAAAGTGAGCTGAGAGGAGCGAGCATTTGGACAAGGCGCCGGATGCGTTCCGTACCATCAGCGAGGTCGCTGACGAGCTCGACATTCCCCAGCATGTGCTGCGGTTTTGGGAGACGCGGTTCGCCCAGATCAAACCGATGAAGCGCAGCGGCGGCCGGCGTTATTACCGGCCCGACGATGTCGATCTGCTCAAGGGCATTCGCCGCCTGCTCTACGGCGAGGGCTATACCATCCGCGGCGTGCAGCGGATCCTGAAAGAGCACGGCATCAAATCGGTGCAGGGCCTTGCCGACCAGACCTCCGCCGTTTCGTTCGGCGCGGTCGAGGAGGCGATCGGTCTCAGCCTGCAGGAACCCGACGAGGGCGAGATCCCGCTCGTCGATGCCGACGACGACGATTACGAGACCGAAGAATCCAAAGAGATCGATTACCGCTTCGTCGATACCGACGAGGACGGCATTCTGGTGCCGTCGTTCGTCAAGAGCAAACCGGCCCCCGGGCCGGTTGAGGGCGTCGACCGCGAGCGCCTCGAACGCGTGCTGCAGGACCTGCTGGCCTGCCGGCAATTGCTTGATAACGCGCTGAAGGATGGCTGAGGGGCGGGCGGAACTTGGCCCTTCCGTTGGGCCGAAAGGCAGTTCGCGTGCCTTGCGCCGGGGCCTGATCGCAGCTAATGGAACGGCATCGGAGCGTGGCGCAGCCCGGTTAGCGCACTAGTCTGGGAGACTAGGGGTCGGAGGTTCAAATCCTCTCGCTCCGACCATTTGACTGTTTGAATCCCCTGAGCTTCCGTTTGTGATTCTGGCGGGGGTTCTTAGGCCGTTCAGCCAATATTTTTTCGACTTCGTTTCTTCGGTTCGGTTATCTTTTCGAAAGCATCGATTTCCTGTGCCAATTGGTCAATTCTGCCCTTTTCAAACTGATGTGCCGGAATCGAGATATAATCGACTGCGCCTTTGTTGATGAAAATGGATCGATGATAACCCTCAACCGGGAAATGGATCATGTCATCGTCTGTATCTGCGTGATTGGTTTCTAGTTCAATCAATTCCCAAAAGGCATTGTAGAGGGCATCCGTATCATGGATGTAAATGCTTCGCTCTTGGCCAGTCGATAGTCTGTAGTGAACGTTATTTGCTAGGTCGAAAATTCTTTGGGTGGTGGCGTCATTTTTGGCACGCTCGGTTTCAAGATCTTCTGACTTAATCAACCCGTCAGCGACAAGCTGCTTATATTGCTCGTCGGTGATCTGTACCATTTTGCTGACACGCTCCACTTCAGCCGGATCGAAGTCTTCGAGACCAAACCCATCAGGGAGGCATTCGATGATTTCCCAATCGCGATTGTCGGGCAACTGAATATCAGGCTGACCGTAATCGTTGCGCGCGACTTGAGGGTTGCGATTTAAGACCTGTTCCGGTCCGTAGTCGTCATAGGCCTCGCTGGAAAAATACAGGTCAGAGATGGCACTAGCCCTGATGATGACGTACTGGTTTGACAATGCTTTCACCGTTAGAAACGTTGGCGTGTCTTGCAGGTTTCGGTAGAGACCTTGAAATGTTGCTTCGGAGATTGAGAGCAACAACGGTTTGCTCCCATTCGCAAAGTGCACAGCGACTTCGCCATAGTATTGCAGGTCTTCGGGGGCGCTATCGTCATAGAATGCGGCTATGCGCGGCGGCTGCTTGCCGAGTATTGCCTCTGGAGTCGCATTCAAAACCTTCGCGAGTTTTTTTAGTTTGTCTTCTGGGATCGGGTCCTTGTCGGTTTCCCAGCGGTGATAGTTCGGTTGCGACACTCCAATCGCAGTGGCGAGCTTGGATTGCGTCATGTTGGCGTCCACCCGAAGTTCTTTAAGCCTGTTGATCACGAAACCTCTCCAATTCGGATTTATGCGTATATTATACGCATATTGAAAATGAAGCAAGTTAGTTGAAGAGAGCTGCAATGCGAGGCTGCGCCACGGGCTGTTCTGGATCGCTGCAGCGAGCTTCGGTAGGCTCGCTGCAGCCGGTCAGAGATTGCCGGTAAAGCGGGATCAACCCGCGATGTCTGGGAATCGAAACGCGAGGGCTCGCCATGAAAATGCGTCCGACGGGCGTCATTCCGCCGATGACTACGCCGTTCCGAAAAGACGGCGAGATCGATTTCAAGCAGGTGGCGCCGCAGGTTGACTGGCTGATTGCGGCCGGCAGCCACGGCATGGCCGCCGGCGGTTCGACCGGCGAGGGACATACGCTCGATCACGAGGAATATCGCGACCTGATGGCGGCGACGGTCGAGGCGGCCAAAGGCCGCGCGCCCGTGATTGCCGGCATCATCGTCGATTCCACCCGCGACGCGATCCGGCGCGGCAAACTGGTGCGCGACATGGATATCGCGGCGCTGCAGGTCACCCCGGTGCACTATCTGTTCAAGCCGGACGAGCAGGCGATGGTCGATCACTTCCGCCGCATGGCCGATGAAACCGGCGTGCCGATCATCATCTACAATGTGGTGCCGTGGTCCTATCTCTCGCCCGCGCTGCTGACGCGGATCATGAACGAGGTGCCGCTGGTCATTGGCGTCAAGCAGAGCGCCGGCGACTTAAAACTGTTCGCCGACCTCATGATGATGGCGCCGGACAAACTGATCTACAGCGCGGTCGACGCGCTGATGTATCCTTCCTACGCGCTTGGCGCGCACGGCTCATCGCGGCGATCCTGAGCGCAGCGCCGCATGCCTCGGTCGAACTTTGGAACGTGGTCAAGGCCGGCAATCACGTGCGCGCGCTGGAGCTGCACCAGAAACTGCTGACGCTGTGGAATGCCGTCGTCTCCGACAATCTGCCGGCCTGTACGCGCTACGCGCAGTCGCTGCAAGGCTTGCCGAAAACGTTTTCGCGCGCGCCGATGCCGGAAGCCTCACCGGCGCAACAGTCCGCCATCAAGACGGCGCTGGAAGGGCTGGGTCTGTTGAGAGGGAAGCAGGTGCGGGCGGCGGAATAGGTCGTGCGCCGGATGCTGGACGCGTGACCGCGATGCCGTCACGCTCCGTTCTCAGCGGCGTAAAGCGCCGAGGGGCTAGATTCCGAGAACCCAGACGCCGAGGATGACGCCGAGTACCGCCAGTCCGCTGACGGTCCAGCCGGCGGCGTAGGCCGAGCCGGAGGTTTCGGGTTGATCGACCATCGAGTCATGCCAGTGGGTCATTCCAACCTCCTGGAATAGAGTGCTCCCTATTGGTTAGGTCTCGATCGCACGGTTTAAGTTCAAACGACGGCGCGCGATGAAAGTTCCTTAGGTAGGGGCCGATCCTTGGTCAATCCTTGGCCGCGTTGAACTCCCTGAGGATCGAACGTAGATTGCCCATATTCCCGCTCCGGGAATGGGGCCGCGGGACGGTTGCGCCACTCGCTACTCCCCAAAAAATCTCAAGAAAATTGTAGGAAACTCCATGAAGGATTTTGCCGGAAAATTCGCCGTCATCACCGGAGGCGGCACGGGCATGGGCCGCGAACTGGCGCGCCAGCTCGTTGCCGAGGGCTGCAACGTCGCGATGTGCGACATCTCCATGGAAGCGATGGCCGAGACCAAGCGGCTGTGCGAAGCCGAGAAGCTGCCGCAGGGGCTGCGCGTCACCACCCATGTCGCCGACGTCTCGATCGAAGCCCATCTGACGCGGTTTCGCGACGAACTGATCGAGCAGCAGGCGACCGACAAGATCCATCTGCTGTTCAACAACGCCGGCATCGGCGGCGGCGGCAGCCTGTTCACCAACACCCGTGAGGCCTGGGAACGCACCTTCAACATCTGCTGGGGCGGGGTCTATCTCGGCGTCCGCACCTTCCTGCCGCTGATGCTGAAGGCCGACGAGGGCCACATCGTCAACACCTCCAGCGTCAACGGTTTTTGGGCCTCCGTCGGTCCGGGCGTGTCGCACACCGCTTACGCCTCCGCCAAGTTTGCGGTGAAGGGATTCACCGAGGCGCTGATGAACGACCTCAGGCTCAACGCCCCGCACATCAAATGCTCGGTCGTGATGCCCGGCCATATCGGCACCTCGATCGTTTCCAACTCGCGCAAGATCATCAGTGGCACCGAGTCAGATCAATTGAGCCCGAACGAGCTCCTGTCGGCGCGCCAGCGCCTGAAGGGCATGGGCATCGACACCGCTGCGATGTCGGACGATGACATCCAGAAGATCGCCTTGGAACGTGCCCGCACTTTCCGCGACGAGGCGCCGACCACGGCGGCGGCCGCGGCCAAAATCATTCTCGATGGCGTCAAAGCCGGGCAATGGCGCATTCTGGTCGGCGAAGACGCCCACAGGCTCGACGAGCGCGTGCGCCAGACGCCGGAGAAGGCCTATACGCCGGAGTTTTATCAGAGCTTTGCCGAAGAAGTCGGCTGGCGCCTGGGCTAGATCGTTGATCGCACCCGCGCTTTATCCCCGCGCGACGCGCTGGCGTGAGCCGGCGCGGTAGGCGAGGCGGGTGTGCCCTGCGCAATAGGGCGCGCCTTCCAGCGGCGTGTTGCCGCAAAAGCAAAAATCCTCGGCGCCGGGCGTGCTGATCGGCCAGCGACATCGTTGCTCGCTGAGCTCGAACAGTGAGCAGCGATGCTCGCTGACAACGGGCGCTACGAGGACAGGCTCGCTGCGCTCGTAGACCGATCGCAGCATCTGATACTGCAGCCTGGGAGTGGTCTTGGCAGCACGCTCCTTCTTGGGAAGACGAGGTTCGCCGATGAACTCACCTCGCGTCAGGCCGAGGCGGGAGAGTTTGCCGATCACGGCGTTGCGGCTGACGCCGATACTGACCGCGATCTGGCGGCAGGA
>WNFM01230170.1_pt2 | contig 18910 bp, 19 predicted proteins | sample 5400271 | NCBI WGS metagenome assembly WNFM01 (sample SAMN13153352, study PRJNA577476) | soil metagenome | isolation source: 60 cm saprolite on Douglas fir-dominated hillslope | place: USA:California | collected 2013-09-17 | reverse complement strand
TGGAGACCTTCCTGAAGCCGCTGACGATCCAGCGTTTGACGAAGGAAGGGCTGGAGCTGATCGCCCCGACCGTCGAGGCGCTCGCCGCCGCCGAAGGTATGCCCGCCCACGCAGAGGCCGTCAAGCGCCGCATTTGACATGTGACCGTTTGGTCACCTATTATCCACCGCATGGACGACGACGTGGTCTTCAAAGCACTGGGGGACCCGAGTCGTCGCCTGCTTCTCGACCTGCTCTTCGAGCGTGACGGCCGCACGCTGACGGAGCTCGACGCGGAGCTCGAGATGACTCGGTTCGGCGTGATGAAGCACCTGAAGGTGCTCGAGGAAGCCGGCCTCGTCGTCGCCCGCAAGCAGGGCCGGGAGAAGCTCCACTTCCTGAACCCGGTCCCGATCCGGCAGGTCCACGACCGCTGGATCGACAAGTACAGGGAGCACCGCATCTCGGCGCTCCTCGATCTCAAGAACGAGCTGGAGGAATCAGCATGAGCACCACTACCGAAACGCAGAGGACCGTCCAGGTCTACCAGCTGTTCATCGGTGCGACACCGGAGCAGATCTGGGACGCGATCACGAAGCCGGAGTTCACGGCGCAGTACTTCTACGGCGCGCGCATCGAGTTCACGCCGGAGCAGCGCCTTGCTCGCTCGCCCGACGGGCAGGAGGACTGGTGGCGCTCGTCCTACGACCCCGAGATGGCGGCGGAAGAGCCGAGCCGAGTCACGTGGGAGATCGAGCCGCAGGACGGCGGCTTCTCGAAGCTGACCGTCACGCACGACCAGCTCGAGGGTGCGCCGAAGACCGCCGCGAGCGTGTCGGGCGCCGGCTGGATGATGGTCCTGAGCGGCCTGAAGACACTGCTCGAGACCGGCAAGCCCCTCGGGGGCTAACAGCGAGAGGCGACGGGGCGACCCGTGCGGAGCACCGCAACGTGCTCCGCACGGGCGAGCGCCGCAAGCCGCGCGCGGTACGTCTGCATGTCGGCGTGCGTCCAGTCGCCATGCGTCTGGCAGTGCCACGGCGCGTAGCGTTCGCGGTGATACGGGCTCGTCACGCTCTCGTTGTGGCCGATCACGTTCGGCAGCGGGATGTCGAAGCGGTGCATCAGCCACAGCGTCAGCTTCAGCGATGCCGCGATCTGCTTCGGGTTCTGCAGGATCGACGCGTCGCTCGTCCCGACATGCTCGATCCCGATCGCGGTCCAGTTCAACCCGACGGTGTGCCGGCACATCGTGTTCAGCGGGACGAGTTGGTAGATCGTCCCGTCGCGGTCGATCACGAAGTGCGCGCACGTGCCAGGCAGCTCGTGCAGTTCCGAGTCGGGCGCGTCGTTTGCGAAGGTGTTCCACGCCGACGAGAACGAATCACTCGCGGTGTAGTGCTCGACGATCACCTTCGGGTGTTCGAGGCGCCACGTGTGAAGGCCGTAGTGACGCGCCGCGTACTGCGTCATCTCCGCTCGGCGCTGGGCGCCGAAGGGAATCGGCTTCCACACGATCGCGGGCTTCGCGGGCACGACGACCGCAGTGACGAGAAGAGCGAGGAGGATCCGCACGCGCCGAACCTAGCGCGTGCGGATCCCCATCGCGCTCTAGATGTGCGTGCCGGCGGCGGGAGCCGTGCCGCGGGGCGCGAAGCCCGGCCGCAGGTGGCCATCCCGGCCGTCGTGCGCCGGTGCCGTGCCGTTGACGAGCGCCGTGAACCGTGCCTTCAGCGTCGTCGCGATCTGATCTGACTGCGCCTGCGTGATCGTGCCGGAGGTGACCGCTGCGGCGAGCTCGGTCTTCTCGGCCGCGGCGAGCGCGTCAATCAGGCCGGCGGCCGACTTGCCGCTCGTTGCGTCTGCAACCTGCGCGAGCGTCTTGCCCGCCTGCAGCTGCGTCATGAGCGCGGTCTCGGTCACGCCGAGGTAGGTCGCGGCTGCGGTGAGCTCGTCGCCGCCAGGGCCATGGCCGAAGCCGGGTCCACCGGGGCCGTGAGCCGGCTCCGTGCCGTTCACCTCGGCCGTCACGTGGGCGGTCAGACCGGACGTGATCTGGTCGGCCTGCGCCTGGGTGAGCTGACCCGCGGTGACAGCGGCCGCGAGCTCGGTCTTCTCGGCCGCGACGAGCGCGTCGATCAGGCCCGCGGCCGTCTTGCCGTTGGTTGCGCCGGCGACCTGGGCCAGCGTCTTGCCGGACTGGAGCGACGTGAGCAGATTCGCCTGCGTGACGCCGAGATACGTGGCGGCTGCTGCGAGGTCGTCACCGCCGCCACCGTGGTGGTCGCCGTCCTGGCCGCCGAAGGTGTGGCCGCCGCTGTTGGCGCTGATCGGCGTGGCCGAAAGGAGCCTCGCAGCGGAGGGCGAGGTGGACGAGCTATGGAGCTTACTGGCCGCGTAGGCCGAGCCTGCCGCGATCGCTGCTGCGGCAAGGACGGCGAGCGGAGCGAGTTGTCTGTTCCTGGAGTGGGTCATGACTCCACTGTCGCCCAGCTTGCTAAGAGCGGGCTGTGGGTTAGCTGAGAATCGCGCGGGTGAAGACGCCCAGCCGCCCGGCGGGCACGGGGCCGGTGGGCAATTCGACCACGAAGGCGGTCGTGCCGGGGAACGTGTGGTTCTCCCACCCGGCGACGCTGCCGGGGTAGCGCGTCAGGCGCGCTGTGCGCATGCCGACGAGACGCGCGAAGCGTCGCTCGACGCGCACGTCGCCGCCGGACTCGTCGACGACGTTCAGGTGCTGGTGGAACCAGATCGACATCGTCGGGCGAATGCGGCGGATCAGGTTGTACGCGATCCGGCTCTCACGTTCCGAGAGCGCGCGCGGCCCCGAGTTGAAGATCCCGCCGAGTGGCTGCCATCGGTAAGTGAAGTTGCGGTTGAGGTCGACGCCGCGCGCGTCCTGCCGCGTGTTCGCTGCGACGCCGTCGGGATTCAGATCGGGGACGACCCAGACGGCGGTGCCGGCCGGCGCGCGAGCGCGCGCGACGGCATTCGCGATCGCGATTCCCGCGGGCTCGTTGCCGTGGATGCAGCCGACGACGAGCACGCGCCGCTTGGCGTGCGGATCGCCGGATTCCCACGCGATGATCGGCCGCCCTTGCTCGGACCGCCCGAGCACGACCTCGTGCCGGATGAGCGGGGCCGCGTCGATCACTCTTCGCGCAACACTGCGCCGAGGGGCATCCGTGCGATAGATCGCTCGGCGACGATCGCCGCGAGCGCCGCGCCCGCCACGACGACGAGCGCGAGCGCGCCGAGGAAGCAACATCTCGGCGAGTACCCAGCCGAGGACCGATGCGAGTGCGGCGCCGGCAACGACGATCAACGCGATCTCCGTCCAGATGAACATGGCAATGCTGCGCGGCCGCTTGCCGAGCGCGGCCATCGTCGCGAGCTCTTGCCGCCGCTCGGCGAACGCCATGACGGAGTAGAGGATCAGCGCGCCCGCGGCAAGGAGGAGCGCGAATGCCTCCTCGATCCTGCTGATCCCGCGCAGGCCGACGGTCGTGATCGAGCTTGCCGTCTGCGTCGCTTGATCGCTGATGTTCTTGACGATCGCGCCCTTGCGGGTCACCCGGGCGGCGACAGTGCGAGCTACCTGCGATGGGTTGCCGTTCGCCTGCGCGAACACGACGTTCGGCCCCGGATCGTGCGTCGCGGCGAGGATGTACGAGAGGTTCGCGACCATGAACGAGTCCTTTGGCGCAGAGGGAAACTCCTGGACGATCCCGGCGACGTGGAACGGAACGATGTGGAACGTGCCCGTCCGGTGATCCAGCGTCCTGAGCTTCAGCAGATCGCCGAGGTTCAGCGAGTAGTCGGTGATCGTCTCCTTCGAGACGAGGATCGCGTCCGGACGCGACGCGAGCCGGTGCAGCATCTCGGCGGCACTCCCGCCCAGGAAGTACGAGTCGCGCAGCGACGTGCCGCTCTGGAACGTCGTGGGATCGATCGCAAAGGTGTCCTGAAGGTCTGGCCCGACGTAGGCGTAGGTGTGGTCGAGAGCCGTCGTGCCCGTGATGCCCGGCGTCTGCGCGACGACAGGCTGCAAGCCCGGCGCGCCGGAGACGACGATGTCCGAGCCGACCGTGAGCCGCGCGTCGACGAGCGACTGCTGGTCCCACGTCGCCGAGAAGACGCTCAGGTTGACCGCGAACGCAAGTAGCAACGCGACCACGACGAGCCCCCGGTTGATCGACGGTGCGCGCCGCGCGGCGCTCACCAGCACGAACGCCCGCGCCGTCGTCGCGCGCTTCGGCGCGAACAACTCGAACAACCGGCCGCGAATGCGCACGAGCAGCAGCGTCGATCCGATCCAGAGCAGCGCAGGGGCAAGGAACATGTAGACCGACAACGAGAGCGTCGGGTTGGAGTCGGGGCTGACGACCGCAGAGAAGCCCGTGCGCGCAGTGAGCCACCACACCAGCCCGCTCACTGCGAGCGCCAGCAGGTCGAGGTAGAGGCGCTGCCAGAGCGGCCTCTCGGGACGCTGCTCCTCGCGCAACGCGCCGACGCCCGCGGCGATGCGGCCGGCGACCGAGCCGAGGAATCCGACGACGACGCAGACGCCGACGGCCCACGGCCAGGTAGAGAGACCGCCGCCGACGACGGCGCGGACGGTCAGGAGCGCGACTGCCGCGCCGGCGAGCCCGGCGAACAGCCCGACGAACGCGCTCTCGAGCGCCGCGAGTGCCAGCAGCTTCTTGCGCGAGGCTCCGCGCGCGCGGAGCAGGCGCAGCATTCGCCGGTCGCGGTCGACCGCGCCGAGCGCCGCGAGGTAGGCGAGGCCGAGCCCGACGAGCGCACCAGGAACGGCGAGCATGATGTAGAGCGCCTCCGCGTACAGCGCGTCGCCGGCCGCTCCGGTGAGTGCCGTCCCGAGGTTGTCGACAAACTGCACCTGGCCAGGCAGTGACCGCTCGATCTTGTTACGGAGCTGCGTCTCCTGTCCGAGCGAATGCTGCGGGCTACCGGTCAGGAGGTGCGGGTCGACCTGCGCCTGCACCTGGTATGTGATCCCGGACGTTCCGGTCGCTACGGCGGCAGCCGACGCGCTGGACGGCGCCACCGTGCCGAGCGCCGAGCCGAAGTGCTTCACGAATGAGGCGAACGGCATGATCGCCACGTCAGCCGGCGGTGAGGCGGGAGCAGGGCCGAGCAGCGGGATCAGCGGCTGGAACAGGATGTCGCCCGCGGAGACGATCGCCACGCCAGTCACCTGTAACGGCACAGGCTTCGCGCCCGNNCCCGCCTGCAACGTCGCCGCGAGCTGCTGGTCGAGCACGATCCCGTCGCTCTTCAGCGAGCCGTGCAGCATCCGGAACGTATGGAACTCGGAGCTATAGCGCGGCGGGACGGCGACGACGTAACCCGCGCCGGCGCGGATCGTCCCCGCCGCCGAGGTGTGCCGCGCGCCGGCGAATGGCGCGGTCGCGACCGGCTCCGCTGCAGCGACGCCCGGCTGCTTCGCGACACGCGCGGCGACCTGTTGAGCGGCGGGCGCGGAACCGACCGGGCCTTGCCAGTCGAGCGGAACACTGCGAACGGTCGTCGCCGTCATCGTGCGCAGCGAGTTGCCGATGAAGAGCACCATCGCGCCGAGGAGCGCAACCGAGACGAGCAGGACCGCCGCCCGCACCGCGGTGCGAACCGGGGTGCGGATCAGAAACCTGATCACGAACACCGTCATCGTCGGGACGCCCTGACGATGTGACCGTCGTGCAACTCGACGCTCCGCTCGCAACGCGCGGCGATGCCCGGGTCGTGCGTGGCGATCACGAGTGCGAAGCCGAGCTGGTCGCGCAGCGCGCCGATCAGGTCGAGCACGCGCGCCGAGGTGTCGGAGTCGAGGTGCCCGGTCGGCTCGTCGCACAGGAGCACACTCGGTTGCTGCGCGAGTGACCGGGCAATCGCGGCACGTTGCGCTTCGCCACCCGAGAGCTCGCCCGGCAGATGATCGAACTTGTCCTGCAGGCCGACGAGCGTCAGCAGTTGCTCAGCGTCGGCGCCGTCACGCTCTGCGAAGAGCACGTTCTCGAGCGCGGTGAAGTGGGGGAGAAGATTCGCGCCCTGGAAGACGAGCGACGTCGTCGCGTTCCGTTCGACGGTCCCGGCTGTCGGCACGACGAGGCCCGAGAGCACGTGGAGCAACGTCGTCTTGCCGGAGCCGGAGCGGCCGATCAGCGCGACACTGTCGTGCTCGGTCACCGCCAGGTCGACACCGGCGAGCGCGCGGACCTCGCCGTAGGCGACCTCGACGCCGTGAACCGCGAGCTCGCTCACTGCGCCTTTCCGTCCCTGATCTCCACGACGCGGTCGGCCGATTGCGCAACGGTCGACGAGTGCGTGACGACGACGACCGTCGTCCCGTGCTCGTCGCGCAGACGGTGCAGCGCCGCCAGCACGCGCTGCTCGTTGTCCTCGTCGAGCTCCGCGGTCGGCTCGTCGGCCAGAACGAGCGGCGCTTTGCGCGCCGCCGCCGCGGCGATCGCCACCCGCTGCTGCTCTCCGCCGGAGAGCACTGCTGCGCGACGTCCCGCGGCGGCGTCCAGTCCGAATTCGCCGAGCGCGCTATGCGCGTCGCCGTCACGGCCGGCGAGCTTCAGCGCAAGCTCGACGTTCTCGCCGGCAGTGAGCTCCGGCCAGAGGTTCAACGTCTGGAAGACGATCCCGACCGAGCGTGCGCGGTACTCCGCGAGCTCATCCTCTCCGAGACGCGTGAGCGAGCGCCCGAAGGCGCGCACCTCGCCGGCAGAAGGCTGCTCGAGCCCGCATGCGAGGCGCAGCATCGTGCTCTTGCCGGAGCCGGACGGGCCGAAGACGGCGACCAGCTCGCCGGGCTCGATGCGCAGGTCGAGGCCGCGCAAGGCAACGGTCTCGGCGGGACCGGAGCGGTAGATCTTGAAGGCGTCGACGAATTCGAGGGCAGCCGGCGTAACTTCCTCGCGGGCCTCGGGCTCGCGATAGAGGGAGGTCACTTGAGCCGGAGGCTCTGGATCATCAGGCGGTAGGCGTCGACATTGTCGACACCGACGGGAGAGCCCAGGTCGACGATCGCGCGCTTGCCGTTCTTCGCGAGCTCATACCGGTCGACGGTCAGCGTCACCCGCTTACCGGTGACGGCATTCGGCGCGCTCGTCGTCTGGTAGGTCACCTTCACCGCAGGCAGGGCGCCCACCTTCAGGCTCGTCGGTATGCCGATCGACTTCGCGCCCTCGAGCGCCGCGACTTCCTTCTTCACCGAGACCGTGCTCGGCGTGGCGCCGGCGACGATCACGACGCGCACGATGTTGTTCTTGTCGCGGAAGGTGATGTGGTCGCCGTTACCGGACTGGGTCCAGCCTTCAGGGAACTTCATGCTGAACGACCTGCCGGCGTAACCGACGAAGACCTGGTTGTCGGGGATGTCGCCGGCTCCGGCCGACGCGACTTCCGCCTGGAGCGCCCCGGGCGCCGGAGCCGCAGTCGTGGTCGTGGCGGCCGGCGTCGTCGGCGCCGAGGGGGCGGGTGCCGCCGTCGTCGTGGCGGGCGCCTTGGCCTGCTTCGAGCCGCAGGCGACGAGGAACGCGCACGTGAGCAGCAGTGTCAAGACACGGATCACGATGAGCGCACCGTGTCAGAGGCGGGGTGAATGTCCCCTGAACGGTGCAGTAGCAAGCAGCCCACATGGAGCTACGCTGACGTTCGTGACCGGTGCAAAGGTGATGGTCGTCGAAGATGACCTCGACCTGAGGGGTGTCCTACTGCGCGGTTTACAGGAGGAGGGATTCGACGCGGTTGGCGTTGGGAGCGGTGCGGAGCTATTGGCGCGAATCGAACCGGAAGCGCCCGACCTGCTGATCGTGGACATCGGCTTGCCCGACACCGACGGCCGGGACGTCGTGCAGGCGCTGCGCGCGCAGGGTGTGTCGCTGCCGATCCTGTTCCTCACTGCGAGGGATGCTCTCACGGATCGCGTCACCGGCTTCAGCGCCGGCGGCGACGACTATCTGACGAAGCCGTTCGCGTTCGCCGAGCTCGTCGCGCGCCTGCAAGCCTTGATGCGTCGCTCGGGCGCGGACACATCTGTCGAGGTCGGCAACCTGCGCCTCGATCCCGTGGCGCACGTCGCCTCCGCCGACGGGCAGAAGGTGTCGCTGACACCGACGGAGTTCCGTCTGCTCGCGAAGCTCGTCGCGAGCCAGGGCGCAACGGTACGCCGGAAAGATCTCGTGCGCACCGGCTGGCCTCACGGGGCGCGCGTCCGTGACAACACGCTCGACGCCTACGTGGCGCGGCTCCGGAAGAAGCTCGGCGACCTACCCGGGACTCCCGAGATCACGACCGTGCACGGCGTGGGGTACATCCTCGAGTGACCGTGTTGCCGCCGTTCCGCGGCGTGCGCACGCGCCTGCTGCTCGTAGTGGTCGGCGCGCTCGCGGTCGCGCTCGGTGTCGCGACGATCGGCTTCAACGTTCTCCTCGCGCACGCGGCGTCGCGCGACGCGAACACGCTCCTCCGCGCTCGCGCGTCGTCCGAGCTCGCGCTGATCCGGGTGTCGGGGAACACGATCAAGGTCGCCGAGACGCGTGATGACCCACTGGGCGACAGCCGCGTGTGGATCTTCCGCGGCACGACCCCGGTCGAGGAGCCGCGTGCCAAAGAGGTGACCACGCTGACTGCGCGCTCGCTCGCCGGCGGTCGATCGCAGTTCATGAACGTCCCCGACGACTCGGACGAGCGTCTCTATGCCGTTCCGATCGTCCGTGACGGGATCCGCATCGGCACCCTCGTCACCGGGATCTCGCTCGCGCCCTATCACCACACGCAGCGGACCGCGCTGATCGGATCGCTGACACTGTTCGTCGTCCTGCTCTCGATCACCGGCGTCGCCGCCTGGTGGCTTCTGCGCACGGCGCTGCGTCCGGTCGCGCAGATGACCGAGCAGGCGGGCGCCTGGAGTGAGGAGGACATTGACCGTCGCTTTGCGCTTGGCGAGCCACATGATGAGCTGACGCAACTGGCTGCGACGCTCGACGGCCTGCTCGACCGGTTGGCCGCAAGCCTTCGGCACGAGCGGCGCTTCTCCGCCGAAATGTCGCACGAGCTGCGCACGCCGCTCGCGAAGCTGATGGCCGAGGCCGAGCTCGCGCTGCGGCGCGAGCGCTCCGAGTCGGACTACCGCGAGAGCCTGCAAGCCGTGCTGGCGAACGCGCAACAGATCGAGCGCATCGTCGAGACGCTCGTTTCCGCGGCGCAGCACGACGCGCAGCCGCAGGGCGTTGCGAATGCCGTCGATGTTGCCGAGGCGGTCGTCGCGGCGCACAGCCACGATGCGTCGTCGCGCGGTGTCGACCTCGAGCTCATCGAGACGCCCGAACGCGTGCGCGTCGGCGTCGACCAGGACATCGCCGAGCGCATCCTGCATCCCGTCGTCGAAAACGCGCTCCGCTACGGCCGCGGCAAGGTGCAGGTGCGCGTCACGCGGAACGGCTCCACCGTGCTCTTCGCGGTCGACGACGACGGGCCCGGTGTGCAGCAGGACGAGCACGAGGTGATCTTCGAGCCCGCTGTGCGTGGGAGCGCCGGCCGATCGACCTACAACGGCGCAGGTCTCGGGCTAGCGTTGTCGCGCCGCCTGGCGCGGGCGGTCTCGGGTGACGTCGAGGCGTTCCCCGGCGCGAGCGGGCACTTCGTGGTGCGGCTCCCCGCCGCTTAGCGCGCGGCGCGCAAGAGGGACATCGTCAGCACGATCGCGACCGCGATCGGCAGCACCCACCACGCCGCGAGTGCGGCGGTGAGCGCGAGGCCTGCGATCACGCCGGCCGCCGCGACCCAGTCGTCGCCGACGACGAAGTCCCACCAGAACCTGCCGAACGCGACGATGCGGCTCATGCCGGCACCAGCTCCGCGCGGCGGCGGCGTAGCAGCGTGACCATCGCGAGCGACAGGAGAATCACGAACGCGAGCACGCCGAGCAGCGCAGCGTCGCTCCCCGGCCAGTTCGCGCCGGCGCCTTCCGCGCCCCAGAAGATGCCGAACGTCGTCAGCATTACGCCGACCGCGAACTTCATCGTGTTCTCGGGAACGCGGGCGAGCGGTGAGCGCGCGAGGATGCCGACGATCGCGACGAGCACGACGGCCGCCGCTGCGCCGAGCGCCGCGAGCGGGATGTTCTTCTGCGTGCTGCCAAAGGTGAGCACGATGAACGCGACCTCGAGGCCCTCGAGGAACACGCCCTTGAACGAGAGCGTAAACCCGTACCAGTCGATACGCGCACGTTCGTCGCGCGGCGCCGTCTCCGCCTCCCGCAGCTCCTTGGCGAAGATTGCGTCTTCGTCGTGGAGCGCCTTGTAGCCACTCGCGCGGAGGATCGCCTTGCGCAGCCACTGCAGCCCGAAGGTGAGGAGCAGGCCGCCGACGACGAGCCGCAGCGCGTTGATCGGGATCACCGTCAACGCCGGTCCGAGCACCGCGACCACCACGGCCAGAGCGAGGGTCGCCGCGGCGACGCCGATCAGCGACGAGCGCCAGCCCCGCGCGAGCCCGGAGGCCAGCACGATCGTCAGCGCCTCGACCATCTCGACCGCGCTCGCGAGGAACGCGGAGAGCACCAGCAGGACGTCTTTCACGGAACCGTTCTAGCGGAACCGGAGGTGACGGACGCGTGACTGTGTCTAGACTCGCTGGATGAGCAAGCGCATCGCAATCATCGGTGGAGGCCGCCTCGGCGAGTCGATGTTGCGCGGTTTCCTGAGCTCCGGTTGGCGCTCGGTGGACGATCTCGTCGTCACCGCGCGCCGTCCCGAGCGGCTCACTGAGCTGCACGAGAAGTACGGTGTCGTCGCCGAGGCGTCGAATGTCGCAGCGCTGAAGGGCGCCGGGCTCGTGATCGTGGCGGTCAAGCCGCAGGACATGGAGGCGGTGCTGGAGGAGATCTCGGCGGAGCTGACCCCCGCCCAGACGCTGCTCTCGGTCGCCGCGGGAGTGACGACCGCGTCAATCGAGGCGCACTTGCCGCCTGGCGCGCGCGTCGTGCGCGCGATGCCGAACGCGCCGGCGCTCGTCCACGAGGGAATCGCCGGCATCTGCGGCGGGCACGACGCGCGTGAAGAGGACATCGCGCTCGCCGCCGACGCGCTCGGGCATCTTGGCGCAGTCGTGCGCGTCGCCGAGTACGACATGGATGCGGTCACCGCGATCTCCGGGTCCGGGCCGGCGTACTTCGCGCTGCTCGCCGAGGCGATGATCGAGGCCGGCCTGCTGCTCGGCCTGAGCAGGGAGGTTTCGACGCAACTGGTCGTCCAGACGATGTTCGGCAGCGCGCTGCTCCTGCGCGACGAGGGAATGCACCCGGTCGAGCTGCGCGAGAACGTCACGTCGCCGGGCGGGACGACGACGCGGGCGATCCGCGAGCTGGAGCGCTCCGGCGTGCGCGCCGCGTTCCTCAACGCGATCACCGCCGCGACCGAGCGCTCGCGCGAGCTCTCGGAACGCGTCTCCAGCTAGCGGAGGATTCCGGTGTGCCCGAGCGAGTAGCGCCCGGGCTGCGGCCACACGCAGAGGCCGTGCGGCCCGCTGCCGACGGGGATGCGCGCGAGGAGCGCGCCGTTGCGCGTCGAGATCGCGTAGACGACGCCGCTGTAGCGGCCCGAGACCCAGAGCACCTTGCCGTCGGCCGAGACGCCGCCCATGTCCGGGCTGCCGCCGCCGGGGATGCGCCACTTGGTCACGACCTTGCCGGTGCGAAAGCTGATCACGCTGATCGAGCCCTCGCCGCGGTTCGTCGCGTAGAGGTACTTCGCATCGCGGCTCGGGTACAGGCCGTGCACGCCCGAGCCGGTCGGCAGGAAGCCGACCACCTTGAAGCGGCGACCGTCGATTTTCCAGAGCCCCCCCGCATGCATGTCGGCGACGTAGAACACCTTGCCGTCGGGTGACAGCTTGACGTCCTGAGGCATCCCGTTGCCGCCGTCGGGCAGATTGAGCGTGCCGACGACACGCTGGCTCTTCAGGTCGACCTTCACCATCTGCCCCGAGAACTCGCAGCTCGCGATCAGGTAGGTCTCGTCGGCGGAGAAGTCGATGTGATCGACACCGACGCACGGCACGTCGAGCGAGTGGTGGAGCTGGAACGTGTGCGCGTCGCGGAAGTCGAGACGCCGCAGTCGCTCCGCGACGACGATCGCGCACTGCCCGTCGGGCGTGAAGTACATGTTGTACGGATCGTCCACCGGGATCGTCCTGCCCGGCTTGCCCGTCACGGGGTTGATCGCCGTGAGGCTGTTGCCGGTGTCGTTCGTGACGTAGAGCGTCTTCAGATCCCACGCCGGGACGACGTGCTGCGGCAGGCCGCCGACCGCGAAGTGCTCGACGATCTTGTAGGTGTGCGGATTGATCACGTCGACGGTGTCGCTCTTGCTGTTCGGGACGTAGACCAGCTCTTTCGCGCTGCGCGCGGCTGGCGCGATCTTGTTCGCGCCGTCGTGCCCGTAGACGTTCGTGAAGTTGATCGTGTGTGTTGCCCCTGCGGACGCACTCGTCGAGCGCGTGCCCGGGGCGAGCTGCGAGATCGTGGCAACGGTGCCGCTCGCTCCCTTGCCACCCGCAACGATGATCCGCGAGCCGACGGTGGCAGCCGCCAGGTCGGAGCGCGCGCTCTGCAGCTGCCCGGCGGCGCGGACGCGCTTGCGGGCGACGTCGATCGCAACGATTGCGGTCGTCGGCGTGCCGAGTGAGGCGCCGCGGCCGCCGATCACGTATGCGATGCCCCCGATCGCAGCTGCAGCTGCGTGGGTGGTGGGGGAGGGGAGGGTGCCGAGCTTGGTGACGCGTCCCGTCGCCGGCACGAAGAGGAGCACGCCGTCGCTCGCGGTCCCATTCTCGAGCGAGCCGCCTGCGATTACGAGGCTGTTGCCGACCGCGGTCACCGCTGCGTAGCGCAGGGTCTTCGGCAGGTGCGCGACGACATGCGCCGCGGTGCCGGGCCGGTAGGCGACGATCGTGTTGAGCCACCGAGTGCCCGTGTAGCCGCCGACGACGTATGCGGTGCCGCCGATCGCAGAGGCGGTGGAGTCCGAGCTCGCCGCCGGCAGGTGCCCGATCAGGCTCGACGTGCCCCGCCTCGGATCGACGCGCACGATGTCGCTCAGCTGGGACGGGCCGTTGCCGCCACCGAACACATAGATGTTGCGGTTGATCACTGCGGCGGCGGTGTCGTGGCGGACCGACGGGAGCCGGGCTATTACCTGCGAGCCGTGGTATGCCGCGGCGATCACGGTGTCGACCGAAGTGTCGGCGGCGTTCAGCCCGCCGAGCAGCACGATCCCGCCGCCGCTCGCGACGTAGGACGGATCCATCAGCGGTGCCGGCAGCGAGCCGGTCACCTTCTCGGCGAGGTCGCGCTGCACGGGCTGCGCGACCGGATCGCCGTGCGTCGGCGTCGTGCCCTGAGCGGTCTTCGTCGACGCCGGTGGCGCGGCCGTTTTCTTGCCGTGCCGCGCGAGCATTGCGCCGACGGTGCCCAGGGCGAGTGCAATCACGACGGCGATCAGGAAGCGCGGCAGGATCCGGCGGCGTTTCCGCACACGACGGCGCGGACGCCTTTCAGGCGGCATCACCCCGTCATCCTGCCGAACCCGGCCAAGACTCGGCTGACCAAGAAGTGAACGGGATCGGCACTGAACCTGATTCGGTGTCAGCCGAACCAGATTCATGAATTGCGGACTTCTGCGATCCTCGCGGTGTGACCAAGCATCGCGAGATCAAATCCTGGCTGATGGACATGGACGGCGTGCTCGTCCGGGAGGAGCACCCGATCCCCGGCGCGGGCGCCTTCATCGCGCGTCTGAGCGAGCTCGGAATCCCGTTTCTCGTCCTCACGAACAACTCGATCTACACGCGGCGCGATCTCGCCGCACGACTGGCGGCCAGCGGGCTTGAGGTACCGGAGGAGTCGATCTGGACGTCGGCGCTCGCGACGGCGGACTTCCTCGCCGACCAGCGGCCCGGCGGCACGGCCTTCGTGATCGGCGAGTCGGGTCTGACGACCGCGCTGCACGCGAACGGCTACACGCTGACGGAGCGCGATCCCGACTACGTCGTGCTCGGCGAGACGCGCACCTACAGCTTCGAGCGGATCGCGCAGGCGATCAGGCTGATCGTCAACGGCGCGCGCTTCATCGCGACGAACCCCGACGTGACCGGCCCGACGCCGGACGGCCCGCTGCCGGCGACCGGCGCAGTCGCGGCGCTGATCAGCCGCGCGACGGGCGTCGAGCCGTACTTCGTCGGCAAGCCCAACCCGCTGATGATGCGCTCGGCGCTGAACGCGATCGGCGCGCACTCGGAGAGCTCGGCGATGGTCGGCGACCGTATGGACACCGACGTCGTCTCGGGGCTCGAGGCCGGCATGCACACGGTGCTCGTGCTGACCGGCTCGACGCAGCTCGACGAGGCGGAGCGTTTCCCGTTCCGTCCCTCGCGGATCGTCGACTCGATCGCCGACCTCCTGCCGGAACTCGGTTAGCTGAACGGGCGGAGCGCGGGGTAGAGCGCGCGGAAGCGCTCGTAGCCCTCGTCGTACTTCTTCGTCCACGCCGCGTTCGGCTCGACGCGGCCGGTGACGCGTACGCATTCGGTGACCGCTTCGTGCGCGTCGGCGAACCGGCCCGAACGAACGCCGGCGAGCAGCGCCGCACCGTAGGCCGCGCCCTCGTCGACCGCTGTTCGCTCGAGCGGGATCCCGAGCACCGTCGCGACGATCTCCGTCCACAGCTCGCTGCGCGCGCCGCCGCCGGAGATGCGGCCGACACTCTCGGCGAAGCCGAGTTCCTTGAGCAGCTCGAGCGAGTCGCGCAAGCCGTATGCAACGCCTTCGAGTACCGCGCGTGTCATCGCGCCGCGGTCGTGTCGCGAGGTGAGCCCCGCGAACGCCGCGCGCGCGGCGGGATCGTTGTGAGGGGTGCGCTCGCCGGTGAGGTACGGGAGGAAGAGCAGTCCGTCGGCGCCGGGCTCCCAGGCCGCAGCCTCGCCGACGAGCGTCGACTCCTCGGTGCCGACCACGTCGCGCAGCCAACGCAGCGACCCAGCGGCCGCGAGCATCACTCCCATCGCGTGCCACGTCCCGGGCACGGCGTGGCAGAAGGTGTGAAGGCGCGCTTCCGGGTCGGCGCTGTAGCCGGGCAGCACGCCAAAGACGACGCCTGACGTGCCGAGCACGACCGACAGCGGGCCTGGCTCGTCGATGCCGACGCCGAGCGCGCCGGCGGCCTGATCGCCCGCGCCCGCGATCTCCGTCGACTCGTACGACGGCGGGAGCCACTCGCGCGGAATGTCGAGCGCGGCGAGCACCTCGTCGCTCCAGCTCCGGTTGGCGACGTCGAACAGCAGCGTTCCCGAGGCGTCGGCGGTGTCGATCGCGAGCTCGCCCTCGAGCCGGAGGCGCACGTAGTCCTTCGGCAGCAGGATGTGCGCGATGCGGCCATAGACCTCGGGCTCGTGCGCGCGCAGCCAGAGCAGCTTCGGTGCGGTGAAGCCGGTGAGCGCGCGGTTGCCGGTCAGCTCGATCAGGCGCGCGAGCCCGATGCGCTCTTCGATCTCCGCGCACTCGGCGGCTGTGCGCTGGTCGTTCCAGAGGATCGCCGGGCGGAGAGGACGCCGCGCCGCATCCAGCGTGACGAGCCCGTGCATCTGGCCGGAGAAGCCGATCGGGCCCTCGGGCAGGCGGGCAAGGCACGCCTGCGTCGCCCGCCACCAGTCCTCGGGGTCTTGCTCGGACCAGCCGGGATGCGGCGTCGAGAGCGGGTACGACTCCTCCGCGAGCGCGAGCACGTCGCCGCGCGGCGAGATCGCGATGCCCTTGACACCGGACGTGCCGACGTCGATCCCGATGAGCGCGTCGCTCATGCCCCCAGCGCTGCGTAGACGAGTTCGTAGGCGCGGACTGCGTCTTTGTTGTGTTGGGCTGTGCGGAGTTCGTTGCTGTCGATCTTGGTGGCGATGGTTTCGATGAAGTTCCATTGCAGGATGGAGCGTTTGACGGCGTCGACGGCGTCTTCGGTGTAGGGGTAGAGGTCGAAGCCGAGGCGTTCGCCGTTGGTGCCGTAGCCTGCGCGGTGGAGTTCGATTGCGAGCTCGATCGTTTCCATGAAGGCGGTTGCGCCGACCATGTTGTCGTCGTCGAAGGTGCCCCAGCCGGAGTTTGCGTGTTGGTGGCCGAGTAGGCCGTCGGCTGCGAGCAGGGCGGCGTATTCGGCGAGGTTCTCGCCGTTCATGATCAGGTGCTGCCAGTCCATGTTCACCGAGAGGTTGTCGATGCCCTGGGTGCGCAGGGTGTGGATGACGTGGAGGGTCATGCCGATGTTGCGCATGAAGATCTTCATTGCCGGCTCGGAGTTCTTGTGCTCGAGGAACACCGTGACGCCCTTGGTCTTGGCGTGGTTTGCGGCCTGGCCGACGCCGTCGATGAAGCGCGCCCACGACTCGCTGTAGGGGGTCTGGAAGGGGTAGTTGTAGCCCTCGATCCCCGGCCAGATGATCATCTGTGCGCCGATCTGACCGGCCAGGTCGATCGCCTCGAACGTCAACTCGAGCGCCGCCGCCCGTGTTTTGTCGTCCGGCGAGGAGAACCCGCCCTTCGCAAACCGCGGATCGAGATGCAGGCCGGAGCAGACGCAGTAGATGCCATGCCCATCCAACGCCTGCTCCACCTCTTCGAGGTTCTCCCGGCTCAGCTCCTGCGGATAGTGGAACTCGTAATCATCGATCAACTCACCCAGACCCTCAACCGCCGTGCGCACCTTCTCCACCGTCGACGCCTTCGCAAGCTCCGGCTTGTACCCACCCGGATTAAACCGCGTCGCCATCCCACCAAACGCCCAGATACCAAGACTCGTCTTCACCAGATCTCCTTTGTTGATCGCCGCGGCAGCGCCCTACACTACGCGCCAGAGTGGGCCTGATCCTCGGCGTCGACGGCGGCAACTCGAAGACGGCTCTGCTCGTCGCGACGACGGAAGGCGAGCTCGTCGTGTCGCTGCGCGGGCCTGGGACGAATACGCACGCGGTTGGCCCCGACGCCGTCGCCGATGTGATCGGCACGCTCGTCGCCGAGTCGGGCGCTGTGCTGCCGGTCGAGCACGGTGTCTTCTTCCTCTGCGGTGCGGACGAGCCGGCGGACATCGCCGGTCTCGAGCAGGCGATCGGCGGCCGCGGCTGGGCCCGCGGGCTGACGGTCGACAACGATACGTTCGCGCTGCTGCGCGCGGGAACGGACGCGGAGGCTGCCGTCGCCGTGATCTGCGGCGCGGGGATCAACGTCGTCGGGCGTGCGGCAGGCGGGCGGGTCGCGCGCTACCCCTCCCTCGGCTGGGAGACCGGCGACTGGGGCGGTGCTTTGATGCTCGGCCGCGAGGTATTGCGGCTCGCGGCGCGCGGTGAGGACGGCCGCGGCGAGGCGACCGCGCTGGTCGAGCTCGTGCGCTCGCACTTCGGCGCGGCCACCGTCGAGGAGGTGGGTGCCGACATCTACTACGGGCGACTTCTAGAGGCCCGGCTCGCTGAGCTGGCGCGGCACGTGGTCGCCGCTGCAGCCGAGGATGCCGTCGCGCGGTCGCTCGTCGAGCGGCTCGCGGTCGAGATCGGATTGATGACGCGACGCGCGATGCGCGACCTTGATGTCACGGAGGCCGACGTGGTGCTCGGCGGCGGGATGCTGCAGAGCGGCGAGGGCTTGCTCTTCGAGACGGTGCTCGACCGGTTGCCCGACGGTGCGCGCGTCGTCGCTATGCACCACCCGCCGGTGCTCGGCTCGGCGCTCTCCGCGCTCGATGCCGTCGGCGCCTCGGCCGAGGCGAAGGCCCGGCTGCGCAGTGAGTCCCGCTAGTCGACGAGCACCGTCAGCACCTCGTGCGGCCGGTACGCCACCACGAGCACGCCGTCGGCCAGCTCGGCCTCGCCTGTCTTCTCCTCGAGTGCGTTCGCAAGCGACGCGCGCTGCACAGGTTGTGCGAGCCGCACGCGGGCAGTGCCACGCCCGCCGTGGGCTTCGTAGAGCCGAAGCACCAACGAATCGGAGCGCTCGCCGCGCTTGATCGTGTCGAGCACGAGGTTCGGGTCGTCGACCGACGCGAACGATGTCTCGCCGGCGCTGTGCGTCCAGCGCAGTGGCGCGTTGAAGCGCAGGCCCTCCGCGACCACGCCCGCTTCGCGCCAGCCACCCGCGTGAGGGAAGAGGGCGTACGCGAACGCGTGGCTCCCCATGTCGGCTTCGGGATCGGGGCTCTTCGGTGCGCGCAGGAGGCTGATGCGCAGCTCGTTGCCGTAACAGCTGTAGCCGTACTTCGAGTCGGTGAGCACCGCGGCGCCGAAGCCGTGCTCCGAGAGATCCGCCCAGCGATGGCCGGGCACCTCGTAGCGCGCGCGGTCGTAGCTCGTCGTGTAGTGCGTTGGCCGCTCGGCATAGGCAAACGGCATCTCGTACGTCGCCGTGGGCGCGTGGACGTTGAGCGGGAAGCACACCTTCAACAGCTTGTGCTCCTCGTGCCAGTCGACGGTCGTGTGGAACTCGACGCGGCGCGCATGCGCGTCGAGCCGCACGACCTGTCGCATCGTGCTGCGCTCGCCGACGCGACGCTCGAAGGCGATCTCTCCCCGCAGCGGCCCGTCCAAGACGACCGACCACGAGTCAGCGGGCGGGCATTCACGGCGCGTCTCGAGGTGGGACGGGTCAATGTCCCACGCGTCGAAGTTGACCGGCAGGTCCTCGTAGAGCGCGAGCCGGTTGCCGGGCGCCGCGAGCGTCTCGCGGCCCGTCGCCTTGTCGACCACGCTCTCGACTGAACCGTCAGCACTCAGCCGAACCCGCAGGTGCGCGTTCTCCAAGCTCAATCCGTCGCTGAGCACAGTGTCGTCTGCCTCCACGATTCGGCCGTCCGCGTACGGCTCCGCTTCG
>WNFM01247574.1_pt1 | contig 18922 bp, 17 predicted proteins | sample 5400271 | NCBI WGS metagenome assembly WNFM01 (sample SAMN13153352, study PRJNA577476) | soil metagenome | isolation source: 60 cm saprolite on Douglas fir-dominated hillslope | place: USA:California | collected 2013-09-17 | reverse complement strand
GGACGACCGCTACAGCGCGAACTACATCGCCAACTACGCCAACGTCTACGTCCTCGACGCGTTGAAGCGTGTCAATGGCGCGGGCCAGGCGCAGATCATGGGCGTGCCCAACCAGGCAATGCGCATCTGGATGAATCCGGACCGCATGGCGTCGCTGCAGATCACGACCTCCGACATCGCCAACGCGATCAACCAGCAGAACCAGCTCTTCGGCGCGGGACAGATCGGTCAGCAGCCGAACGCAGGTCCGGTCGAGCTGACGTTCCCGGTCATCACGCAGCCGCAATACACCGACCCCAAGCAATACGAGAACATCATCCTGCGCGCATCCCAGGACGGCAGCGCGATCGTGCGCGTCGGCGACGTCGCGCGCGCGGAGTTCGGGCTCCAGCAATACATCGTCGACAGCAGGATGAACGGCGTTCCCGCGACGATCATCGCCGTCTACCAGCAGCCGGGCGCCAACGGCCTCGTGGTGTCGGACGCGGTCCGCGAGACGATGAAACAGATGAAGGCGGGCTTCCCCGACGGGATGGAGTACCTGATCGCGCTCGACACCAACGACTTCGTCCGCTCGTCGTCTACCTGTTCCTGCAGAGCTTCCGCACGACGGTCATCTGCAGCGTGGCGATCGTGATCGCGCTGATCGCAACGTTCACCGGCATGCTCGCACTGGGGTTCTCGATCAACCTGCTCACGCTGTTCGGCCTGGTGCTCGCCATCGGCATGGTCGTCGACGACGCCATCGTAGTGTGCGAGAACGTCGAGCGCAACATGCACCAGCACCATCTCGAGCCGAAGGAGGCGACGCTGCGCTCGATGGGCGAAATCGCGAGCTCGCTCGTCGCGGTGGTGCTCGTGATGTGCTCGGTGTTCATCCCCGCCGCGTTCCTGCCGGGCACGACGGGCCAGCTCTACAAGCAGTTCGCGATCACGATCGTGATCTCGGTGTCGGTGTCGGGGTTCATCGCGCTGACCGTGACGCCCGCGATGTGCGCGGTGTTGCTGAAGCACAGCCCGCCGCCGACGCGCGGTCCGTTCGCGTGGTTCAACCGCCAGGTCGACCACGTGACGCAACTCTTCGGCGAGGCGGTGACCTACGTGATCAAGTTCGCGGCGGTGGCGCTGGTCCTGCTCGCCGTGTTTCTGTACTTGATCTATCACGTCTTCAAGATCCTGCCGACGAGCTTCGTGCCGAACGAGGACCAGGGTTATGCGTTCGCGGCGATCATCATGCCGCAGGCCGCCAGCCTTTCGCGCACGCAGGAGATCACGGACAAGGCGGATGCGATCTTCAAGGGCATCCCCGGTGTGCAGACACGCACGGTGGTCACCGGTTACAGCCTCCTCGACAGCGGGTTCAAGACGAACGCCGGCACCATCTTCGTCACGTTCAGCGACTTCGACAAGCGCTACGAGAACATCGACACCGCGAAGAAGGAGAACGTGCGCGCGATCCTGCAGGGCTTTCTCGCGGAAGCGCGCAAGATCCAGGGCGCGATCGTCATCCCGGTCGCGCCGCCGGCCATCCCCGGCATCGGCACCACGGGCGGCTTCGAATTCTGGATCCAGGACACGGGCACCGGCGATCCGGTTGCGCTGGACGGCGTGATGCAGGACTTCCTCAAGAAAGCGCGCGAGCGCCCCGAACTCACCGGTCTTGCGACCACCTACTCGGCGAGCACGCAACAACTGCGCGCCAGCGTCGACCGCGAGAAGACGCAGCTTCTGGGCATTCCGATCCAGGATGTGTACAGCGCGATCCAGGCGCAGTTCGGCTCGCTGACGGTCAGCCAGTACAACCTCTTTTCCAACGTGTGGTGGGTGGTTGTCCAGTCGGATGCGCCCTACCGGCAGAATCCCGAGGACCTGACGCGCCTGTACACCCGCAACAGCCAGAACCAGATGGTGCCGCTGTCGTCGGTCGTCTCGACGCAGTGGACCGCGGGTCCCGACCTGCTGCCACACTTCAACGGCTTCACCGCAGCCAAGATCAATGGCAGCGCATCGCTCGGCTACAGCTCCGGCGACGCCATCACCACGATGGAAGCCGTGGCGAAGGAGGTGCTGCCCCCTGGTTACGCGTTCGCGTGGTCGGGGCTCTCGTACGAGGAAAAAAAATCCGGCGGCACGTCAGGGCTTGCGTTCGTGTTCGGCTTCATCATCGTGTTCCTGGTGCTCGCCGCGCAATACGAATCGTGGACGCTGCCCGGCGCCGTGATGTCGGCTGTGCCGTTTGGCATTCTCGGCGCCCTCCTCACCAACTGGGCGCGCGGACTCGAGAACGATGTGTACTTCCAGATCGGCCTGCTCGTGCTGATCGGCCTCGGCGCCAAGAATGCGGTGCTGCGCGTTTCTGCGGCCGTCGAATTCCGCGCGGAAGGCAAGTCGATCATGCAGGCGACGATCCTGGCCGGCGAGCAGCGGTTGCGTCCGATCATCATGACGTCGCTCGCGTTCGCGATCGGCTGCTTGCCGCTGGCGCTCGCCGTCGGCGCCGGCGCCAATGCGAGGCATTCGATCGGCACCGGCATCATCGGGGGCATGCTGGGCGAGACGACGCTCGCGATGCTGTACGTGCCTTTGCTCTTCTATCTCTTCGACCGGCTGAAGGAGCGCGGCGAAGGCAAGTCGGAGAGTGCGGAAGCGACGGTTCCGTCCGCGCCGCCGCCCGAGGCGCCGCCGGTGGCCGAGCCTCGGCACGAGGGCGACTGACGTGCGTGCCACACTTTCCACACCGGTTGCCGCATTGGTGGTAGTCACGCTCATCGGCGGCTGCATGATGGGGCCCGACTACCGCCGTTCGCAGGTCGACACGCCCAACGCCTTCATCTACGAAACGAAGGACGCCGCCGACACCGTCAACACCGAATGGTGGAAGCAGTTCAACGATCCGGTGCTCGACGCGATGATCGTCGAGGCGCTCGCGCACAACCTCAATGTCAAGGTCGCCGCAGCCAACGTCGAACAGTCGGCGGGCGTGCTGACGCAGACGCGCTCGGCATTGTTTCCGCAGGTTGGGTACAACGGAACTGCCGGTCGCGCGCGCACCACCGAGTCCAGCGAAACGCCCGTTCTGTCGCAGCTCATCCCCAATCCCCAGTCGTCGTACCAGGCGCTGCTCACCGCCAGCTGGGAGATCGACCTCTGGGGACGCATCCGCCGCCTGAGCGAATCCGCGCGCGCCAACCTGCTCGCCACCGACGAGGCACGGCGTGGCGTGATCCTTTCGCTGGTCGCCTCGGTCGCCGGCAACTACCTCACGCTGCGCGGCTTGGACTCCCAGCTGGTGATCGCCAAATCCACACTCGACGCGTATGGCGAATCGGTCCGGCTGTTCACGCTGCAGTTCCAGTACGGCCAGGTGTCGCAGATGAACGTGGCGCAGGTCCAGTCGCAATACGAGACCGCGGCGGCGCAGATCCCGCAGATCGAGTTGCAGATCGCCCAGACGGAGAACGCCCTCTCGGTGCTGCTCGGCCGCAATCCCGGGCCGATCAAGCGCGGCAAGCCGATCGCCGACCTAACGTTGCCCAAAGTCCCGTCCGGACTTCCATCGGAGCTGCTCACGCGCCGCCCCGATCTTTTGCAGGCCGAGGAAAACCTGATCGCCGCGAATGCGCAGATCGGCGCCGCCAAGGCGCTCTACTTTCCGACGATCTCGCTGACCGGCGCTGCGGGAAGTTCCAGTTCCGCGCTGTCCAATCTGTTCACCGGACCGGCACGCGTGTGGAATTATGCTGGCCAACTGGTCGGACCGATCTTCACGTTCGGTGCGGTGAGCGGGCAGGTCGCGAGTGCGGAGGGCGCGCAGAAGGCCGCGCTCTACAATTACCAGCTATCGATCCAGAACGCGTTCGCGGACGTCGAGAACGCGCTGGTGGCCGCGCAGAAGCTCAAAGACCAGCAGGCGGCACAGGAGAAGCTGGTCGCGGCGCTCAGCGATTACGCACGTCTTGCCACCTTGCAATACAACGGCGGCTACACGTCCTATACGACGGTGCTGCAGGCGGAGCAGTCTCTTTTTCCCGCGCAACTCACTCTCGAATCCGTACGCGCGTCGGTGTACTCGGCGAACGTCAACATCTACAAAGCCATGGGCGGCGGATGGGTCGTCGCGGCCGACACGCTCACCACGGGCACGCCGCCTACGCCCACCGAAGATCTGGGTGAGGGACCGCCTCCGTTGTTCTAGTCACTTCGCCGGCAATTCGGCCGCGGCCAGATCCCGCGCAAGGTCGGACAGGATTTCCGAGAACGCCGAATTGAGTGCGCCCACGTACGCGCCCGTGCTCGCCGACGTGAAGGCGACGCGCTTGATGTATGCATGCGACCATACCGGCGCGCTGCTGCCGCCATCATCGCGCGATAAATAATACGTCACCTGCATCACCGCCTCGGCCTTCCCGGCATCGCGCGCATCGGCGTACAGCGCCCCGACAAATCCGTCGAGGACCCAATCGGCATCCACGACGACGCCCGGCCGCGTCACGTCCGCAAAGACCTTGCCCCGCGCAAGCGCCCGCGCGGTGGAGTCCGCCACCATCGCGCCGGGAGGCACGAAGAACTCGTGATAGAAATCCGAATCGAACTTGAACTCCGATTCACGCACGACGAACGAACGGCCGCGAAAGGGCGCGCTCACGTTGACTGCGCCCACGCGAAGCGATGCCTGTTTTGCCTTCGCAGCCGCATCCGGCAGTGTCGGCTCGAGCAGGTACGATTCCTTGACCAGCGACGGTCGCGTGAAACTGCAACCCGGCGCGAACGCCACGGCGAACAGTGCAACGATCAGCGCAGCGCGGCGAACCGCATCATTGAACGTCATGGCTTGCGCTCCAGCGGGGGTGGCGGCGCGCCGAAGATCAAGTTCGCCGGGTAGCGCTTGCTCTCCTCGGTCAGGTCGCGCAGGTTGTCGGTGATCTGGCGCAGATTCTCGATCGACGACGCAAGGTCGGATTCGCCGCCACCCAAGAGCCGGTCGAAGCGCGTCATCGTGCGCTCCAGGTTGGCGAGCGACTTCGCGAGCTTGGGATCGGAAACCAGCTCCTTGATGCGCACCATCGCGGCCTCGGCGTCGTCCGGCAGCTTCTGCAGCGACGGCTTGGCCAGCGTCTTCTTGAGCTCGGCATTGGATTCGCGCAGTTCGGCCAGCAGCGCCACGCCCTCGTCCGAGAGCTTCTTGGCGTTGATGCTGTCGAGCGTGTTCTCTACCTTCGTGAGCACGCGCACGCTACGCTCGGAAAGCGCCTTGGTGTCGATGGCATCGATGCGGTTGTTCGTCGTCACCATCAGGCGGTTGAGGTTGGCGAGCGTGCCTTCGATATCGAGCTTGTGGAGGCGGTCGATGATTTCCTGGGCCGCGCTCACGAACTGGGTCACCGTCGAGCGTGAGCTCGGAATGTAGATGTTCTCCGGTTTCCAGTAGATCGTGATCAACGGCGGTGGCCCGGTAATCCCTTGCGGCGCCAGCCGCACTCGCAGGCCGCGCTCGACTTCCAGCTTGGCCGCCTCCGGTTGCGTGAGGTCGCCCGCGGCCGCCCGTCCACCCACCAGCCGTGGTTCGATCTGCGCCTCGACCAGCACGTAGCGCGCGCGGTCGGTAATCGGCTTGTCAAGCTCGTACTTGTTATACGTGAAGCCTATGCGGGTGACGTCCCCGATGGACACGCCGCGGTATTTGAGCTTCGAACCGATGTCCAAGCCCTGCACCGATTCGTTGAAATAGGTTTCGATCGTCAGCTTGGGCACGAACCAGCGGCCAGATCCGATCACGATCAGCAGGACGATGCCGGCGATGATCGCGCCAATCACGAACAGGCCGAGCTTGAAGTAATTGGCTTTGAGGCTCATGCGGCGATCGGCTCGGCTTCGCGCCGGAAGAACGCGCGCACGCGCGGGTCGGTAGTTTCGTCGCGCAACTTGCGTGGATCACCCTCCGCGATGACGCCCCTCGCGTGAAGATCGAGCAGGATCACGTGGTCCATCGCGACGAACGCGCTGCCCAGGTCGTGCGTGACGATCACGAACGTGACGCCCAGGCTGTCGGCGAGGCGGCGGATCGTCGCGTCGAGCGACGCCGCGGTAATGGGATCGAGTCCGGACGAGGGCTCGTCGAGAAAAAGAATCGAAGGGTCGAGCGCCATCGCGCGCGCAATGCCGGCGCGCTTTTGCATGCCGCCCGACAACTCCGCCGGCAAGTGTCCCGTGAAAGCCTCCAGTCCGACCAACTCCAGCTTCATGCGCGCGATGAGGTCGATCGCGTCGTCAGGCAGGGCGGTCCACACTTCGAGCGGCAGGCGCGTGTTCTCCAGGAGCGTCATAGACCCGAACAACGCGCCCGACTGGTACATCACGCCGAACTTGCGGCGAATCGCGAGGAGTTCGGGGCCATCGGCGGTTACGATGTCGGCGCCGTCGATCCACACGTGCCCCGCGAGCGGCGGCAGCAGCCCGATCATGTGTTTCATCAGCGTGCTCTTGCCCGAACCCGAGCCGCCGAGGATGCCGAACACCTCGCCGCGCGCCACCTCGAAGTTGACGTTCATCTGGATCGCCGGCGTGCCTTCATAGCCGGCATCGACATTGACCACCCGGATGATCGGATCCTCAATCATGGCAGGACGCTCATATGTTCAGTACGTAATACACGACCGCGAACAGGCCGTCGACGATGACGAGGAGGATGATCCCGGAGACTACCGCCTTGGTCGCCGCATCGCCGACCGCCGAGGCACCCGCCCCCGTCTGCAGGCCGCGCAAGCATCCGATCCCCGCGACCAGAATCGCGAACACGAACGACTTGACGAAGCCCGCCAGGAAATCGGTCATGTTGACCGCGCTGTCGACTTCTTTCAGGAACGTGACGATCGGAATGGAGAACGACCGCATCGTGATCGCGCCGCCGATCAGGCCGACCAGGTTGGAAAAAAGCGTCAGCAGCGGCGTCATCAGCACGGCGGCGATGATTCGCGGCGTCACCAGGAAGCGGACCGGGTCGAGACCCATGGTCGTCAGCGCGTCGACCTCCTGATTGACGCGCATCGTGCCGATTTCCGCGGCAAACGCGGCGCCCGATCGCCCGGCAAGCAGGATGGCCGTCATCAGGGGACCCAGCTCGCGCAGCATCGACAGGCCGATCAGGTCGGCGACGAAGATTTCGGCGCCGAAGCGTTTCATCGGCACCGCCGACTCGAACGCCAGGATCATGCCGAGCAGGAACGAGATCAGCACGACGATCGGCAGCGCGTCCACCCCGACCTGTTCGCAGATTCTCCACACGTCGCGCCAGCGCACCGACGCCGGATTGCGCACGGCATGCGCGAGAGCGGCCGTCGTCTCCCCGACGAACGTGATCTGAGCGCGGATATCGCGCCAGAGAATGTACGACGCGCGTCCGAGCTCCTCGACGGCGGGCCCGCGTGGAGGCTCGGGATCGAGGTCATGCTCGAGGACCGTCGGGTCGAACTGCTTCAACAGAACCTGGAATGCAGGCTTCAGGTTGGCGATTTCAACCTGCGGTTCGCGCGGATGCCGGAGCAGATCGACGAAAAGCGCTATCCCAGCGCCGTCGCAGTAGTCGACGCCACTCGCATCGATGACCACGCGCCGCGCCGGCGCATCGGCGACCGCGCGGCGCACGGACTCCCAAAGGCTTGTAATCGATTGTGAATCCAGACGGCCCGACAAGGCGAGCACCCGGTCGCCACCGGAAGCGTCGGAAATCGCCAGCGCCGCAGCGGACATGATTCCGTGCGGTCAGGGATTGATCAGTTCCAGCTGGTTGCCGGAGACGCGGACGCGATCGCCCTCCTGGATGAACGGCTCGTACGAGAGGGTCAACACACGCGGCGGCGGGCCGGCGTCCATCTTGACCGTGACTTCCCAGCGCTGCCGCTGATATTCATTGGGCTTTTGCGCATAGGCCGCGCCACCCGCAGCACCGACGACGACCATGCCGCGATTGGTGAACCCGGGCCCGATCGAATACATCGCCGTGCCTCCCGGCTGCCCCGTCGGTCCGCCGCCCACGGCGGCCGAATCGCTGACTGTGCCGAGCGGTGTCCATTGCTGCCGCTCGTTGACCGTCCTGATCGTCTGCACGACGCCGCAGTTGCCGCAGGTGATCGCACCCTGTGCCCAGGCGGGCGCGTGCCCCAGCGAAACGATCAGCAGCGCGGCGAGGACGTAGGCGCGCTTCATCAGTCGGGAAGCGAGTTGAGATAGAACATCGCGTTCAAGAGCGGCCCGGGCCGTCCGAGCGGCGCCAACCACTTCACGTAAACGGCATCGATTTCGCCGGATTTGTACATGCCGACGAGCGCGCGATTGACCGCGAGCCGGAAATCGGGATCGTCGCGGCGCAGCACGAGCCCGTACGGTTCGAACGAGAAATCGCTGTTCATGATTTCGAGTTCGTCGGCCGGTTGCGCCAGCTTGATGCCCGCCAGCACCACCCGGTCGGACGCAAACGCATCAGCCTTCCCGGCGAGGAGCAGCGCCACACCCTCGGCGCTCGTCTTGACCGGCACCAATTCCGCTGTCACCTCTATGACTTTGAGTGCTTTCTGCAGCGCCGGTTCGGTGGTCGTGCCGGGAATGACCGCAATCCGCTTGCCCTTCAGGTCGACCAGCCGCGCGAGGTGGTCCTTTCCCTGCACGATTACGCTGCCGCCGTCGACGAAGATGGGCACCGAATAGTCGACCTGCTCCATCCTCCCGAGCGTGATCGTCGTGGTGCCGCATTCGGCGTCCGCCCGCCCCGAGGTCACGGCGTCCAGCCGGCTCGCCGCATCGACCGGCCGCCATTCGATTTTCAGCGCGGGCAAAGCGAGCGTCTTGCCGATGGCCGCTGCGACCTTTTCGCACAGTTCGACGGAATAGCCCTGCGGCCGCCCGTTGCGGGCCTTGAAGGAGAACGGCGCCGCGCCGTCGCGATAGGCGAATGTGACAACGCCGGTGGTCTTGATCCGCTCGAGCGTCGGCGACACCGCCGCGGCGGTGCCGGCGATTCCCGAGGCGAGAACGGCGCACAAAAGAAATCGAAGGGGATTGCTGACGGTCGCCATGATTCGGTAAAATTTCAAACGTCGGGCGGTCGAGTTTAGCACGCAGCCCGCCGCATTCCCTCGCAACACCCTCTCGCTTAATCGACCGGAAAGGCACTCTCGTGAAACGCATCGCACTAGCATTCTTCATCGCCATTGCAATGGCCGCCTCCGGTGCCAATGCGCAGACGACACCGAACACGCTCGGCAAGATCAAGGCCGCGAAGGCGATCAATGTTGCGTTTGCCGGTGACTCGTTCCCCTTTGCCTCGGTGGGTCCCAACAATCAGCCCGCGGGCTATTCGATCGACCTTTGCAACCGCGTGATCGCCCAGATCGGGCGCACCGTCGGCGAGCCCAACCTCAAGGTCAACTGGCTGGTCGGCGGCGCGGCCGATCGCATCCAGATGGTCGCGTCGGGCAAGGCCGACCTCGAGTGCGGCAACACGACGCAGACGCTCACACGGCTTGCCGTCGTGGATTTTTCGAACCTGATTTTCGTCGATGGCGGCGGCTTCCTCGTCAAGACGGACTCGCCCGTCAACAAAATCGCCGACATGGGTGGAAAGAAGATCGCGGTATTGAAGGGCACGACGACGGAGGCGCGACTCAATGCCCAACTCGCGCGTCGCCTCATCAACGCGAACGTGATACAGATCAGCGATGGGATGGAAGGGCTCGCGATGGTCGAGTCGGGGGCGGTGGACGCGCTCGCCGGCGACAAGATCAAGCTCATCGGACTGGCCGCCCAGGGCAAGGACCCGGGCAAGCTTGCGCTGCTGACCGAAGATCTGTCGTTCGAGCCTTACGCCTTCGCGTTGCCGCGCGGCGACGCGGCGTTCCGGCTGGAAGTCAATCGCGCCCTGACGCAGGTCTATCTTTCCCCGGACATCGACACGATCTTCTCGAATTGGCTGGGCAAGCTCGGCCGCCCGTCCGGATTGCTCGGCGCCATGTACCTGCTGAATGCGATTCCGGAATGAGCGCCGCCGGGCCGTCCCAAGGCGCGAACTGCGCCCCCACTGGGGGCAGCGAACGAAGTGAGCGTGGGGGTCCACATCCGCAGGAGGATAGAACGATGTCGGTGGTCTATTTGAATTTGATAAAGCGCGGGACCGCGGCGCTGACGGCGGCCACACTGCTGCTCCTCGCTGCGTGCAGCACGCCGCCGGCCTACGAGGTCAGCCAGCAGCCTCCCGTAGCGCGCACCGGAACGGTTGAATCGATCCAGCAGGACACGGTGCAAAACGTGCCCAGCGCAGTCGGCGTCATCGGCGGTGCGCTGATCGGTGGGGGCTTGGGGAGCCTGATCGGCGGCGGCACCGGCAAGACGGTCGCCACCATCGTCGGAGCGGTGGGCGGCGGCTTTGTCGGCAACGAGCTCGCGGAAAAGGACCGCACGCTCGTGTGGCGCATCGGCGTGCGCTATGATGACGGCAGCTACGCGACGGTCCAGCAGACGCAATCGCCCGGATTGCGCATCGGTGACCGGGTGCGCGTAACTTCCACGGGAATTGAATTGCTGCGCTGAAAGCCATGGTCATCCATCCGCAACAATAATGCGGCGCATTGCACCGCTCATGAAGAGGAGTCGCTCATGATCCAATCGCTCAAACGCATTGCCGGCATCGCCGTCGTGGCGATCGCCGCCGCGGGTCTGCTCGCCACGCCCGCGTACGCACAATCCGAACAGCAAAAGCTCGTCAACGATGCGAGCAAGACGTTGTCGAATTTCCTGCGCGACCCCGATATGACGTGGCTGCAGAACAACATCGGCCGCGCCAAGGGCGTGCTGGTCGCTCCTGTGATCGCCAAGGCCGGGTTCATTTTCGGGGGGTCGGGCGGGCGCGGCGTGCTGGTCGCCCACGAAGCTCCCGCGGGCAAATGGGGCGGCCCGGCGTTCTATACGCTCGCGACGGCAAGCGTCGGCTTCCAGGCCGGCATCTCGGTCTCGGAGAACGTCACGCTCGTGATGACCGACAAAGGTCTTAATTCGCTGCTGGCCAATTCGGTCAAGCTGGGCGGAGACGCGAGCGTCGCCGCGGGACCGGTCGGCGCAGGCGCCAAGTCGGACGTGGTGGCGGATCTCGTCACGTTCAGCCGCGCCAAGGGTGTTTATGGCGGCCTCAATCTCGACGGCACCGTCGTCGCGCCGTCCAACGACTGGAACGACGCGTATTACGGCAAGAAGGTGCTGCCGCCGGACATCCTGATCCGCCAGTCCGCGCACAACAAGCAGGCGGACGCCTATCTGGCTCAGGTGACGAAGGCCACGAAGAAATAGATCGGTCTGCACGACGATTGGATGGGCCCCGCGTGGGGCCCTTCGCATTTCCGGCGCGCCTCGCGAATCCCCAAGCGGGGTCCGGTTGCTGGCAAAATGGGCGGGCGCATCTTGGATCCCGTGCGCCTGAAGGTTTGCCATGCCGGAGCACTCGCTGCGTTTCCTGTTGAATGGCGATCCCGTCGAAGTGACGTCGGCGTCGACACACGACACGCTTCTCGAGTATTTGCGCGTCGAGCGCGGCCTCACCGGGACCAAGGAAGGCTGCGCCGAGGGCGATTGCGGCGCCTGCACGGTCGTCCTGGCCGAACCGGACGGACTCGGCGGCCTCGCCTGGAAACCCGTCAACGCGTGCATCCGCCTGCTGCCGTCGGTCGCGGGCAAGGCGGTGTTCACCGTCGAGAGTCTGCAAGCGCCCGATGGAGCGCTGCACCCGGTACAGCGCGCGCTCGTCGAGTGCCACGGATCCCAATGCGGGTTCTGCACGCCTGGATTCGCGATGAGCCTTTTCGGCCTCTACAAGAACGCGCATCGGCCCGCGCGCACCGCCGTCGATGATGCGCTGTCGGGGAACCTTTGTCGCTGCACCGGTTATCGCCCCATCCTTGCCGCGGCCGAGCGCATGTACGACATCGATGCCGCGGGCAGCGGCGCCACCGGCTGGCGCAGCCCGGGTATCGCGGCGGACGGCAGCAGACAGGTGAGCGTCGACGAGGAACGGCTGGCCGCGCAACTCGGCGCAATCACCGGCGAGAGCGGCGTCGAATACGCAGCCGAAGGCCGAAAGTGGTACGCGCCGCGCACAATCGATGCGCTGGCGAAGGTTTGCGCCGCAAATCCGTCTGCGCGCACCGTCGCAGGCGCCACCGATGTCGGCCTGTGGATCACCAAGCAGCACCGCGACCTCGGCGACATCATCTACGTCGGCGACTGCGACGATCTCCGCGCGATCGTCGACACGGGCGATGCCCTCGCAATCGGCGCGGGCGTGTCGCTCACCGACGCCTTCGCGGCGCTCGACGCCGAGTGGCCCGAGTTGCGCGAGGCGTGGATACGCTTCGCGTCCGTGCCGATCCGCAACAGCGCCACACTGGGCGGGAATGTGGCCAACGCATCGCCAATCGGTGACTCCATGCCCGCACTGATCGCGCTTGCCGCCACGGTTGTTTTGCGCAACGGCCAGGCGTCGCGTGAACTTCCGCTCGAGGATTTTTATCTCGCGTACCAGAAAACCGCGCTGCAGCCCGGCGAGTTCGTCGCCTCAATCAGGGTCCCGCATCGGCGCGATGGGCTGGTGCTGCGCGCCTACAAGGTGAGCAAGCGCTTCGACCAGGACATCTCGGCGGTGTTCGCATGCTTCGCATTGACGATTGTGGACACGCGCATTGCCTCGGCACGCATCGGCTGCGGAGGCGTGGCGCCGGTCCCGAAACGTGCGACGGCCACGGAGACCGCTCTCTCGGGCCGCCGCTGGGACGACGCGATATCCGAGGTCGCTGCGAAAAGCCTCGAAGGCGAATTCGCGCCCATCGACGACATGCGCGCGTCGGCCGGCTTTCGGCGCGTCGTGCTCGCGAACCTGATGCGCCGTTTCCGCCTCGAGACGTCGGGCGCACGAATATTGACGCGCGTCGATGATGCGCTCGCCGCCGTCGCGGAATGATTCAATGAACGCGCCGCATCCTCCGTTCGATGCCATCGATCCCGGCGTTGCCGCGGGCTCGAACGTGATCGGAATCGGACTTCCGCACGACTCCGCCGCGCTGCACGTTTCCGGCGGGGCCGATTACACCGACGACCTGCCGGAACCGCGCGGGCTCCTGCACGTCGCCGTGGGCGTGAGTCCGGTGGCGCATGGACGCCTGAAGGGACTCGATCTTGCCGGCGTGCTTGCCGCGCCCGGCGTCGTCGACGTCGTCACCGCGTCCGACATTCCTGGTGAAAACGACGTCGGGCCGATCCAGCACGACGATCCGATTTTCGCGGCCGACGTCGTGCAATTCGCTGGCCAGCCGGTGTTCGCCGTGGCGGCAACCACCGTGAACGCTGCGCGCCGCGCGGCACGGCTGGCGCGCTTCGACATCGAGCCCTTGCCGGCCATTCTCACGATCGACGCGGCCCTGGCCGCCGAATCCTACGTGCTGCCGCCCGTCCATGTGACGCGCGGCGACGCCGGGTTGGCGATCCAGGCCGCACCGCACCGCCTGCATGGAACCGCGCGCGCCGGTGGCCAGGATCATTTCTATCTCGAAGGCCAGATCGCGATGGCCGTGCCGCGCGAGCGCGGCGGCGTGCAGATCTACACTTCCACGCAGCATCCCGGCGAGGTGCAGCAGATGATCGCGCGCGCACTTGGGCTCAACGCGCACGACATCGTCGTCGAATGCCGGCGCATGGGCGGCGGCTTCGGCGGCAAGGAAACGCAGATGTCGCTGTTCGCGTGCATCGCCGCCCTTTTCGCGCGGCGCTTAAGGACCGCGGCCAAGCTTCGCCTCGACCGCGACGACGACATGCGCTCGACCGGCAAGCGGCACGCGTTCCAGTATGCGTGGGACGCGGGCTTCGACGGCGACGGGCGCATCCTGGGACTCGATTTGACACTCGCGTCGCGCTGCGGCTTCTCGGCAGACTTGTCCGGCCCGGTGAACGACCGCGCCGTTTTCCATTCGGACAACACGTATTGGCTTCCCAACGTCGCGATCCATTCATACCGGTGCAAGACCCACACCGTCTCGGAGACCGCCTTCCGCGGCTTCGGCGGCCCGCAAGGCATGTTCGCGATCGAGATGGTGATGGACGAGGTCGCCCGTACGCTCGGCCGCGATCCGCTCGACGTGCGCCGCGTGAATTTCTACGGCAAGGTCACGAACAACGTCGCGCCCTACGGCATGGTGGTCGAGGACAACATCGCGCCGGAGATGGTAGCGCAGCTCGAAACGACCTCCCGGTACAGGGAACGCCGGCGCGATATCGCGGCGTGGAACCGCGACAGCCCTTTCGTTCACCGCCACGCACTACAACCAGGCGGGCGCATTGCTGCATCTTTACAACGACGGCACGCTGCTATTGAATCACGGCGGAACGGAAATGGGCCAGGGGCTCTTCGTCAAGGTGCAGCAGGTCGTCGCGCAGGAATTGGGCGTGCCGATGGCGGCGATCCGCGTCTCTGCGTCCGATACCAGCAAAGTGCCCAATGCATCGCCGACAGCGGCCTCGTCCGGCAGCGACATCAACGGGATGGCGGCGCGCAACGCCGCGCGTACGTTGCGCGAGCGCCTCGCCGCCTACGCCGCGCGCAAGTTCGATTGCGACGCGGAGATCGTCGAATTCCGCGACGGCGTCGTCCACGCCGGTCCCAAGACGCTCCCGTTCGCCGAATTTGCGCGGATGGCGTATTTCGCGCGCGTGCAGTTGTCGGCCACCGGCTTTTACGCGACGCCAAAGATCCACTACGACCGCAAGACGCTGTCGGGCCGCCCGTTTTTCTACTTCTCCTACGGTGCGGCTGTGACCGAAGTTGCGATCGACACGCTGACCGGCGAACACCGGATGCTCGCCGTCGATATCGTCCACGACGTCGGCAAGTCGCTCAATCCGGCGATCGACCGCGGACAGATCGAAGGCGGCTTCGTCCAGGGCTGGGGGTGGTTGGCGATGGAAGAGCTGTGGTGGAACGCGCAAGGGGAACTCAAGACCTTCGCGCCTTCGACCTACAAGATTCCGACGTCGCGCGACGTTCCTCCGCATTTCCGGATCGATTTCTACAACGAAGCCAATCGCGAGGAGACCATTCATCGCTCGAAAGCCGTCGGCGAGCCGCCGTTCATGCTCGCGCTGTCGGCGTTCCACGCGCTGCGCGACGCGATTGCGAGCGTGGCTGACTACCGGCACTCTCCAAGGCTCGACGCGCCGGCGACCGACGAGCGCATTCTGGCCGCCGTCGACGAGATAAGGACGCGGTCATGAGCGGCGATGGGCCGTCCCGAGCCGCGAATTGCGCCCCCTTGGGGGCAGCGAGCGAAGCGAGCGTGGGGGTCCTTCTATGACCGCATGGCTTACCGACCTCGCGCGGGCACTGGCGGACAGCCAGCGCGCGGTGATCGTCACGATGGCCAACACCGCGGGCTCCACACCGCGCGAGGCCGGCGCGACGATGATCGTCACGACCGACACGTTCCACGGGAGCATCGGCGGCGGGCATCTCGAATTCGAAGCGATCCGGATCGCGCGAGACGCGCTCTCAAATGCGACGACACTGCCCTCCCCATGGATCGTCCGCTTTCCGCTGGCCGCACGGTTGGGGCAATGCTGCGGCGGTGTGGCGACATTGGCCTTCGCAGGAATCGCGCCGGGCGCCCACGCGTGGCTCGACGCAGCCGTCGCGTGCGTGCGTACGTCAACCGCATTCGCACTGGTCACGTCCGTTGGCCGCGCGCGCGATGCGCCATCGAAGCTCGTGGTCACACTGGATGATGTGCACGGTTCGTTGGGACAAGTCGAGCTCGAGTCCGCGGCGATTGCGGCCGCGCGAACACGGCTTGCCGCGGGGCATACCGGATCGGGCCTCATCGGTTCGTCCGATGCAGCTGCGACGACGCTGCTGATCGACGTCGTGCGGCCGGACGCGTTCCCCGTGCTGGTATTCGGCAATGGCCACGTCGGCCGCGCGCTCGTGCAGATATTGGGCGCGCTTCCCGCGCGGGTCCGCTGGATCGATGCCCGCGAGGCGGATTTTCCGTCCACGGTGCCGCCCAATGTCGAAATCGTGGCCACCGATGCGCCGGAAGATGAGGTCAAGGAAGCTCCGCACGGCGCGTTCGTCGTCGTGCTCACGCATAGCCACCCGCTCGATTTCGCAATCGTCGAAGCCGCGCTCGCGCGCGACGACTGGCGCTATCTCGGCCTCATCGGTTCGCGATCGAAACGGGCGCAGTTCGAAAAGAGGCTCGCCGCACGCGGAATGGCGCCCGAGGTTCTTGCCCGGCTCGTTTGCCCGATCGGCGCGAGTCGCGGCATCGGCATCCACAGCAAGGAGCCCGGCGCGATCGCCGTTGCCGTCGCCGCGGAACTCGTCGCCGCGCGTGACGCCGCCGCTGCGGGGTCGGACGCCGGATTTCACGCCGGCATCATCGGACGCGCACCGTGGCAGAAAAATCGAGTCTGACCCCGGGCAAGCCCCGGCTGCAGCTCGAGGGGATCACCAAGGTCTATCCGTCGGTCGTCGCCAATCAAGGCATCGAGCTTCGCGTGCTCCCCGGCGAAATTCACGCAGTGCTGGGCGAGAACGGGGCCGGCAAGTCGACGCTGATGAAGATCATCTACGGCGTCGTCAAGCCCGACGCAGGGACGATTCGCTGGGAAGGCAACGAGGTCACGATCGCCAATCCGTCGCGTGCGCGGCGCTTAGGGATAGGCATGGTCTTCCAGCACTTTTCGCTGTTCGAAACGCTGACCGTCGCCGAGAACATCGCATTGGCGCTGGAACCCGGCCACGCCGGCGCGGACCTTCCGGCGCGCATTCGCGATGTCTCTGCGAAATACGGCCTTCCGCTCGACCCGCATCGCCACATCCACACGATGTCCGTCGGCGAGCGCCAGCGCGTCGAAATCGTCCGCTGCCTGCTGCAGGATCCCCGGCTTCTCATCATGGACGAGCCGACGTCGGTGCTGACACCGCAGGCCGTCGACAAGCTCTTCGAGACGCTGCGGCGGCTCGCCGCCGAGGGCTGCAGCATCCTCTACATCAGCCACAAACTCGACGAAATCCGCGCGCTGTGCCACAAGGCCACGGTGCTGCGGTCGGGCCAGGTCACCGGCAACTGCGATCCGCGCAACGAATCGTCGTCGTCACTCGCGCGCATGATGATCGGCGCCGACCTTCCCCATCCGCGGCATCGCGAAGCGCATGCGGGTGACATAGCCCTCGCCGTCGCCGCGCTGACGCTGCCGGCCGACGATCCGTTCGGAACGGCGCTTACCGAAATCAACTTCGAGGTACGCGCCGGTGAAATCCTCGGCATCGCTGGCGTCTCGGGCAACGGCCAGAAGGAGTTGATGGCAGCGCTCTCCGGCGAACGGCCGCATTCCGACGCGGCCTCCATCACCATTCTCGGCACCCATGCGGGCGAGCTCGATGCGGCGCAGCGGCGCGCGCTGGGCTTCGCGTTCGTGCCGGAGGAGCGCCTGGGCCGTGGCGCGGTGCCCGAGATGTCGCTTGCCGATAACGCGCTGCTGACCGCGCATCGCAGGGGCTTGACGGCGCACGGCTTCATTCGCGCGGAGGCCGTTCGCAGTTATGCGGCCGACACGATCAAGGCTTACGGCGTGAAGGCCGGCGGCCCGGACGCGGCGGCGCGCAGCCTTTCCGGCGGCAACCTGCAGAAATACATCGTCGGCCGCGAAATCCGCCAGCAACCGAAGGTGATGATCGCCGCGCAGCCGACCTGGGGCGTGGACGTGGGCGCTGCGGCACAGATCCGGCAGGCGCTGCTCGATTTGCGCGATGCGGGCGTGGCTATTTTGGTGGTCTCGGAGGAATTGGACGAGCTCTTCGAGATCTGCGACCGCCTGGCGGTGATGGCGCAGGGCCGCCTGTCTCCACCGAAGCCGGTTCGCGAAACCAATGCTGAAGAAATCGGCATGCTGATGGCCGGCGCGTTCATTGCGAATGCCGATAACACGCCGTCAAGCTCTCGCGAAGGCCGACTCTGATTTCGCTCCGACTCGAAGCGCGCCCTGAGCCATCCCGCGTCGCCGGCTGGCTGTCGCCGGTTCTCGCCGCTGCGGCCACGCTCGTCATCGGCTTCATCCTGTTCACGGCGATGGGGAAGGATCCGTGGACCGCTTTCCACGCCTTTTTCGTCAAGCCTGTCGCAACGCTGTATGGCGTCGGCGAGCTGCTTCTCAAGGCGACGCCGCTGATGCTGATCGCGGTGGGCCTCGCGGCCGGATACCGCGCCAATGTCTGGAACATCGGCGCCGAGGGTCAACTCACGATGGGCGCGATCTTCGGCGGCGGCGTCGCGCTGTTCTTTCAGGATTCGACGTCGCCGCTCGTCTTGCCGCTGGTGCTGGTCGCCGGCGTCACCGGGGGCATGCTGTGGGCGGCCATTCCGGCGTACCTGCGAACGCGCTTCAACGCCAACGAGATCCTCACGTCGCTGATGCTGGTATATGTCGCGACGCTGACCTTGTCGCTGCTCGTGCACGGCGCGTGGCGCGATCCGGAAGGTTTCAATTTTCCGCAATCGAAACAGTTCGGCGACGCCGCGCTTTCGCCGATCCTGCTGCCGGGAACGCGCCTCAACATTGCGCTGCTGCTCGCCCTCGCGGCGGTCGCGATCGCGTGGCTTTTCATGCGCAAGAGCCTCACCGGCTATCAGATGCGCGTCGCGGGGCTGGCGCCCGCGGCCGCGAATTATGCGGGCATCTCCGCGCGACGAACCGTATGGCTCGGCATGTTGATTGGCGGCGCTTGCGCGGGACTTGCGGGAGTCAGCGAAGTCGCCGGCCCGATCGGCCAGCTGCTGCCGTCGGTGTCGCCCGGATACGGTTTCGCCGCCATCATCGTCGCGTTCGTGGGGCGGCTGCA
>WNFM01323994.1_pt1 | contig 18924 bp, 18 predicted proteins | sample 5400271 | NCBI WGS metagenome assembly WNFM01 (sample SAMN13153352, study PRJNA577476) | soil metagenome | isolation source: 60 cm saprolite on Douglas fir-dominated hillslope | place: USA:California | collected 2013-09-17 | reverse complement strand
GCCCCTATGACTGCCAACGAGCGCAGCTTGTGGCTCGACAGAGGGAACAGCCCCCCAGTGTTCTTCAACAGAACGATTCCTTTGCCTGCGATCTCCCGGGCGAGTTGCCCGTGCTCCTGCTCAGGCAGGGGCGTAATCTGCACCGGATAATCGAAGAGCCCGAAGGCAAACATACTGCGCAAGATGCGGCGCACCTTGTCATCGATGGTAGCCAGACTCACCTGCCCCGCCTGGATTGCCTCGAGCAGACGGGTGCCGAAGTACTTTGCGGGGGGCACATCTAACTCCAGGTCTAATCCTGCATTCGCCGCCTCAACAGTGCTATGGGTCGCTTGGAAGTCGCTCACGACCCAGCCAGCGAAGTCAAGTTGTTCCTTGAGAATCTCGGTCAGGACGTGCCGATTTTCGCAACAATAGGTGCCGTTGATCTTGTTATACGCACCCATGACGGCACCGATGTGACCGTCCTTCACAGCAGCCTCGAATGGCAAGGTGTAGATCTCCTGCAAGGTACGTTCGTCAAGCCGTGCATCGACCTGAAGCCGGTTCTCCTCCTGTGCGTTCACGTTGTAGTGCTTGGCCGTGGAGATGACAGGATGACTCTGAACGCCCTGGACGTAGCGAGCGGCCATCTGTCCCGTCAACACCGGGTCTTCCCCAAGTGACTCGAATAGGCGGCCGAAGTACGGGATGCGAGTGATGTCCAGTCCCGGCCCAAACAAGACATTGTGTCCTGTCGACCATGCCTCCAGGCCCAGCAGGTCGCCATATTGTTGAGCTGCCACGAGATCCCAGGTGGCCGCCAGGGCAATAGGAGTGGGTGGCGCCGTCGCTTTTCCTTCGTTGACGTCTCGCCTGTTCCTGTCGATGCGGACCCCAGCCGGTCCGTCAGCGAAGGTCAGTGGAGGAATGCCAAGCCGGGAAGGGGGTAACTCTGGCCCGCTCTTCTCGCTGAGCATGTCCACCTTCTCTTCAAGTGTCATCTGCGCCAGCAGGAGCACGGTCCGTTCATCTGGGGACAGCGATGTGTTCATCCATGGCCAGTCGTGTGCAGAGGCTGAATGTGTACTCGTGTTCTCCATTTATTTCCTTCTCTAGCGTACACTTAAGAACCCTTTCGTGAAGGGATACATGCGCTTCGTACGGCCAGTGAAAGTATGCACTCACCTGTACCCAGGCTCAGCCCTTGACCGAGCCAGCCGTGAGCCCCTTGATGACCTGTTGGTTGAGTATCAGATAGACGATCAGCGTCGGAAAGACTGCCAGGCTGGCCGCGGCGAATGTTGGCCCCCAATCAACCTGGCCGTACTGTCCGGTGAAGTTCAGCAAACCTGTCTGAATGGTGCGCAGGCTGTCGTCACTGATGAAGGTCAGTGAGAACAACAGGTCATTCCACAGGAAAAAGAAATTAACCAGAGCAATGGTCACGAGCCCGTTTGCCACCATTGGCAGCGCCACGCGGAAGAAGACCTGGTACATGTTGGCTCCATCGAGGACTGCCGCCTCGATCACCCCACGCGGGACGCCCTTGAAGAAGCCCGCCATCAAAAATACCGACAGGGGCAAGGTGAAGGCCGTGTAGGTGATGATCAAGGCCCAGCGGGTGTTGATCAACCCTGCCTGAAAGTAGATGGTGAACAACGGCAGCAGCACCAATTGCGCCGGGATCATGATCCCCGCGAGGAAGGCGAGCAGCACGATGTTATTTCCACGCCACTTCATCACCTCGAGACCAAAGCTCGCGGCGAGGCTGAGCAGGAGCACCAGAAACAGCGACGGGAACACTGCCAGGATGCTATTCAGGAAGTAGGTACTCATGCCCGAGGTCCACGCCAGAACGTAGTTCTGCCAATTAAGTCCCGCGGGTAAGGACCAGAAGACCCCCGTCGAAAACTCGCCAGTTGTCTTGAACGAAGACAGCAGCAACCAGAGGAGTGGATAAACCTCTATAACCAGGAGCAGCCCGATCAACACCCATATGGGGATGCGGGCGAGAAGGTTCCTCGCGGGGCCCCTCCTCTTCGCCTCTAGCTCGCCAAAGGACGTCTTCGCTTCATCTCGTCGACCGGTCAGTGTTTGACTCATGTGAAACCTCCTTTGTCTAGGCAACGTCGCTGCGTGCAGACCTGAAGATCAGTAGGGTCACGAAGAGGCTCATAATGGCGAGTGCCGTTGCGATGGTACTCCCATAGCCGTACTGACCGTTAGCAAAAGCCGTGTTGAACATATCCAATGTGAGCGGCGTCGTCACCTGTCCCGGTCCGCCATTTGTCAGAGCCAGGATGCTGTCGAACACCTTGAGCGTCCCATTGATGCTGAAGATGAAAGACGAGAATAGGATGGGCGTCAGCAGAGGCAGCACCACGTAGCGCACCAGCCGCCACCCGGAAGCGCCGTCAACCCGTGCGCTCTCGAGGATGTCGCTGGGGATGTCGACCAGTCCGGCAAAGAGCAGCACGCCATAGAAGCCCATGGAACGCCAGATATCCATGATGACGATGGCCCAGAACGCTGAACCGCCCTGACCCAGCCACGGCTGTATCCAGGCGTCGAGATGTACCAGGTGAAGGAGGGAGTTCACCAGACCATACTGCGGTACGATTTCGAAGATCTTCTTGAACAACTGTGACACAGCCACCGTGGGCAGGACGACAGGGAAGAAGGCCAGCGTTCGGATCAGCGGGGATGACTTCTTCAGGTAGAAGGCGTACAAGAGCGCCAGCAGCAGGCCGATGCCCACCTGGCCTATAGTCACGACGACCGCGTACTTCACGGTGAAAAGGAAGGCCTGCCAAAACGACTTATCGCTAAAGAGAAAGGCGTAGTTGTGAAGGCCCACGAACTGGAATCCACCAATCACATTTCCCTCAAACAGCGTGTAGCCCAGGGACCAGACAATTGGCACCAGCACGATGAGCGAGTAGACGAGCAGCGCAGGTCCTACAAAGACCAGCACCGCTCTGCGATCACGCAGCATAGTTTCCATTGAGTAACCTCCAGAAGCCACTATATGGTGTCTACTGGCCAGGAACAAAACTGAGCTGACTCCCGGCCACGGCATGTAAAGACTGGTTAAAGCGCTTGCTGGACTGCGGACATGAAGTCATTGGGGGACATAGCACCCGTCACCAACGGAGCGGCATCCTGTTGCGAGATGTTTGTCGCCTTTGTCGAGAACTCCGCTTCGAACCAGAGCACCGGCTGCGAAACCTGTTTGATCTGGTTGATGACTAATGAGGTCAGTGGATCCAGATTCGCGGGCGGGTTATGAACGACGAAGCCCGTTACCGCCCCTTCCTTCTGCAGCGCCACGTCGCCGTAATTCTGCGCCATGTACGCGAGCCATCCCCCGACGGCCGCGTTGTACTTCGCCTTGTTCACGGAGGTGGTTTGACCAGCATTCATGGGTGTCTGGCTCGAACTCCCTACACCGCCGGTGACGTTTGGGAATGGGAAGAAGCCGACGTTGTTCGAGCCAATCATGTTCACAGAGGGAGTAGTGTAATCGCGCAGCTCCCAACTGCCCATGTAGAACATAGCAGCTTTGCCCTGCAGGAACAAATTCACTGCCGATTGGTAATCGAGCGTCGCTACGCCGCGGCCGAAGTAGCCCTGCTTGCCCAGGTTGGCAACCACCTGCGCTGCCTCAACATAACTCGGGTCGGTCAGCTTTGCCTGACCACTCTTCACGCTGTCCAGGGCACCGGGGCCGAGCTTGCGGAACAGGTAGCCGCTGATCAGGCGGGTGATCGGCCACCCCTGTTGACCTGAAGCAGACAATGGTTGGATGCCCTTCTGCTGCAGGCTGGCTGCAATCTGGACCAACTGGTCCCAGGTGTCAGGTGGCTGGAGGCCGTTCTGTGCAAAGATTTGCTTATTGTACCAGAACCCCTCGATGTTGAGTTCGAATGGGAGTGCGATGAACTTGCCGTTAAAGATCTTCTTAACGATAGCGAACGCTGCCGGGACGACCTGCTGGGAGACACCGAGCTGCTGGAAGGTCGACTCAAGGTCCAGCACCTCGCCGTTCTTCGTCAATTGCGCCATCAGATCAGGTGGCGGGCTGTTGTAGAGGACCGGGAGGGCACCCTGCCCGGCAAGCAACTGAACCTGTTGGTTCAAGTTCCCCTGCGCTATGAAGTCGGTCTTGAACGTAGTGCCAGGGTGGTTCTTGGCGTACTGGTTTGTGATGGTGGATAGGACGAGCGGCCATCCTATGTTCGGCTGCTGGACCGACAGGAATTCAATTGCAGCAGTGTTGCTGTTGCTGCCGGTGGACGAGCCGCCGCAGGCGGCAAGCAGTGCTGATAAACTCAGCGTGGTACCAGCGGCGACCTGTAAGAACTGACGCCGATTAAGGCGCCCTGATTCGATTTCTTCAGTGAAAGCCATAGTGCTTCATCCTCCTGAAAAATAAGTGCGGTGAGAAAGCCTACAAGCTTCTAGAGCTAACTCGCCGTGTTCCTTCACGTTGTTACGATGATTTAAACGAACGCAGCATGAGCAATGCACCTATAGGCCTTAATTCGTAGAGAGCCCTCCTAACCCTCAATGCTGAGGCCTATGCAAATTATGCCCCTACTAAAATAATCCTTACGAGATACAGAGTGTTGCACCTGAGTTTACGGGAATCTGGTCTGAGATCTCGCAGCAGCGAGAGAGGCGAGATCAGACCAACAACAAATCACTTTCTTGCATCTTCCTGTCCCCTCCTAGTTGTTCTGTGAGTCGCTTTCGCATGTGTTGCTTCGCTCGTGAGATGTCGCTTCTAATGGTGCCTGCTGGTTTGTGCAGTCTCTCGGCTACCTGCCGATAGGATATCTCTCCGAGTTCGGTACAGTCTTGAGAAAGGTATTTGAGCACGACTACCTCCCGCTGTGTGTCTGGTAGGCTCTTGAGAAGCTCTGTGACGGTTCTCTGGGCCTCGCTAATGGTTTCACAGCGCTCAAGGCGATAGACGGGGTTGTAGGCATCGTCAGCTGATCTGCTTGCTGCGATATCCTCTCCTCCGTTTTCCCATCCAAGTAGACCAGCAAGATGTACCGTTTTGTTTTCTTGTGCGAGGTAATCGATGGCTTTTTGCCTCACAATCACATAGAGCCAGTGTCGCAGGTGCAGGTTCCAGAGCTTCTGACGGTTGCTTCGGAGGTCTTTGTAGGCGCTGAAAAGCCCCTCCTGTACAGCATCTTCTGCCAAGAAAGTGAGACCTGATCCTTCAAGCAACTTGTAGGCCCAGTTATAGAGTTCGCGCCAGTAGTTTTCTACCATTTTGCCAAAGCCAGCATCGAAGTCCTCTTTCATCCAGGCGAGAAGGCGCTGATCCCGTGAGTCGCGTCCTTGTCTTTGAGAAAGCTTCTGTTCTTCTGACATGACGCTCCTGTTTCTCTTTCCTCCATCGTGAGTCCCGCAGTCGCACCTCGTATGTGCAACATACTAAACTAACTAAATTAAGTTTACTGAATAAAAGCTCTTTTGTCAATGGGTTTTGCATAAACCTTGCAAAACTTGACAAATGGGGTTATTCCCAAGTAAGATAACTTTGTTAGTTAATAAAGGAGCAGGGCAAAACGCTACATCTATGCAACAACAAACACAAGCCGCTGATCGCTTTTTGATCCGTAATATCAATCAGAGTGTTCTCCTGAATTTGATTCGAGCCCACGCACCGATTTCACGCCCACAACTAGCTACACTGTCCGGCCTCAGTCAGGTGACGGTGATAAAAATCACGAACAACCTCATCGACAGTCATCTGGTACTGGAAAGAGACTATGCGGAATCGACGGGCGGGCGCAGGGCAGGATTGTTGGAGATCCACCCTGAGGGTGCCTTCGCCGTTGGGCTGATGTCTCAACCATCTTCGCTCACGGCAGTCATTCTCAATTTGAACGGCGATCTCGTCTATTCCCAGCAATGGGACATCACGCTCCGCGACAACTCCCCGCAGGCGATAGACCTCGTAGCGCAATGCGTCGAGGAACTCTTTTCGAAGAGTGGCATTCCAAGGGAGAAGATTATCGGTGTAGGCCTTGGCATGAGCGGGTTGATTGATGCCGAGGGCGGATGCTGCATCGATTCATGGATGATGAACTGGCAAAACGTGGAGATCAGCCGTCCCCTGGAAGAGCGCCTGGGAATCCCTGTCTTTCTTGATAACGATGTCAATTGCCTGGCGATTTATGAGAAGCTCTTCGGCCAGGGTCAGCCGTATCATCATTTCCTGGTGGTGGCGATTGGACAGGGCGTCGGTCTTGGCATCGTGATCAATGGCGATCTCTATCGCGGGGCGTTTGGAGGGGCAGGCGAGTTTGGCCATACAGCAGTGACCACCGAGGGACGTCTTTGTGAATGCGGCAACCATGGCTGCCTGGAGACCTATATCTCCGACGCCGGTATTGTCAAAAATTACCTCGAATATGTGTATGCAACCACATACAGTTTAGAGAAGGGCATGCAGGAACCCACGATTTTTGAGGTCGTAGAACGAGCGAGAAACGGCGATGAAGCTGCGATGGCGGCCTTTCAACGAGCAGGGATACTTCTGGGCGTGTCCCTCGCCAATCTTGTCAATATCTTCAACCCGCAATGTGTCATGCTCTCTGGTCCCGATGCTGATGCCAGTTTCCTGGCAGATGGCTTGCTCCTGGAACCAATGCATCAGGCGCTCAAGCAGCACCTGTTCTCGCAAATCGGGAAGGATTTGCACTTCATCGTCGAGCAGCGTGGTTTTGAAAGTTGGGCGCGGGGTGCCGGAAGCCTTGTCCTGCGTCACTTTTTCGCTTCGCCAGCCCGCGTTCACTCCGAACGGGCGTTGGTGCGAAGCTAGCGCTCGGGCTTTTTTGGGGTACCTGGATTGCCCTCTACTGTGTCATTCTTTGCAATGCCGACATTTCCATAGAGAAGGAAAGGCATGCACATTTATGAAGTTCAAACATATTCCACATACCGATTTATGTCCTTCAGTGATATGTCTAGGAACCGTCTCATTTGGAACCTCCCTCGACACCTTCACCGCTTATCAATTGTTAGATGCCTTCGTCGAGCACGGGGGTAATTTCATCGACACAGCACACATTTACGGAGCCTGGGCTCCTGATGGCTATGGGCTCAGTGAAAAAATTATCGGCCAATGGGTCAAAGAACGAGGTTTAGAAGAGAAAATCATCATTGCAACGAAAGGTGCTCACCCTTCTCTTTCAGCTATGCATATTCCCCGGTCGTCCCGTCAGAATATCGTTACCGATCTCGATGAGAGCCTCCATTGTTTGCAAACCGAATCTATCGATCTCTATTGGCTTCATAGAGATGACCCAAAGCGACCAGTCGCAGATATTCTCGAAACATTAAACAGCCAGGTAACACAAGGAAAAATCCGCTATTTCGGATGTTCTAACTGGCGTGTGGAGCGTATTGAAGAGGCCATGCAATATGCGGCTGAACATGGTCTTGCTGGTTTTGTTGGCAATCAGTGCATGTGGAGCTTCGCCGTTCCTAATCGAGATGCAATAGAAGACAGTGCAGTTGCGCCCATGGACGATCAGACGCTCGATTTCCACCGAAAAACTGGTCTTGCTATCGTTGCCTACACATCACAAGCTCATGGTTTTTTCTCCAAAGCTAGCAATGATCCCGCATCTCTTCCAGATCAGTTGCGAAAAATGTACTCCAATGGAGAGAATACCAGACGGCTACGTCGGCTTCAAAGAGTTTCTGAGGAAGTATCGCTTTCCATATCGGCCCTCTCACTGGCATATTTGACGAATCAACCACTTCCTACCTTTCCCGTTGCTGGTTATGCCAACGTAAATCAACTCCTGGAAAGTATTGAGGCCGGTGATACCAAGTTAAGCTCCGAGGCCATACACTATCTTGAAAAGGGCGAGTAACTCTTCCTTCACCACCGTTTATGACCGACGGCTTTAGAGACGAGCATGAGATGGAAGTCACGCTCCAGCAGCTACGCATGGACCTTGGACGAGCCGGGCTCGCGACCATGCTAGAAGAGATGGTCAAACTGTGCCGCATTCGCGAACTCAAGCTGTCTGATACCCTCTTCTCCGACATCGCATAAGCATATTGTCTACCAGCCTGAACTGACCGTGCGAGAATCAAGCCGCTCTCAACTACCCTATCTCGTAGCGTCTTGTCTAATGACGATGAGATGCCTATCTTCCTCGGCCAGACCTCGGCTGTGCGTATTGCAAAAATGATACCCATGCTATAAACTTGGGTCAATTCTGCTGATTTAGTAACCTGGACATCTGATAAACTGTCAAAAGAACTGTCGCCAGGCCTCTTTCGTAGAGAGAGATACCTGTTCAAGCAAGGCGAGGAGACGATACAGAGGTAATACCCAGAGGGTAATGAACGGAGTCCCCCCTTCGGCACCTCCCTATCTCCTTTCCTGAAACAGGATAAAAAGGGTATCGCCCCGATTTCAGCGTACACATACGCTAAGCCCATAATTCCGGCATTTCGTGCGTAGCTTCTTATAATGAGGAATTCTACGAGCCACCTCCGTGACAATCACGCGTGTTTCCTTTTCCGATTGGTTCAATATAACAGCGTTCAGACGTAGTTATATGAACCAGTTTTCGCAAAATTCCGGGTTTGCACGAGCGCCGAAAATCAGGCATACTCCGAACAGATCACAGCAGAAGGAGGAGACACACGGTGGAGATCCCAACGGCACTCACGACCACGCTCACACGCTACCTGACCAGCTTGCAGGCCCGCAACATGAGCCAGCACACGATCACCGCTTATCGCACGGATGTGACGCAGTTCTTCACCTGGCTCGCTGAGAACGATGTCACGGTGACCACCCCGCAGCACATCAGCCGGTTTCACATCATCGACTATCTCGCCCACCTGGCAGACCAGGGTCGCTCAGGCGTGACCAGAGCGCGCAAATTGGCAGCGATCCGCCAGTATTACCAGTTCCTGGTTGACGAGAACAGACTCCCGGCTTCCCCTGCGGCTACCATCGCCATGCCCAAAAAGGAACGCAAGCGCCGCGTGTTCCTGCGCGTGGACGAATATCTGCGGCTCTTGCATGCCGCTGCAGGCCAGAGCCGGGATTATGCGATCTTACAACTGTTCCTGCAGACCGGTCTTCGGGTCGAGGAGCTGACCAAGCTCCTGCTGACGGACGTTGACCTGGACGGCCAAACGATGCTCATTCACGGCAAGGGCAACAAACAACGGATGGTGTACCTGGAGAAGAAAGCCACTCAGGCCCTACGTGCATACCTGGCAGATCGTCCGCCAAGTGTGGATCAGCATCTGTTCTTAAATTACCAGGGCACTGGCTTATCTGTGCGGGGGGTGATGGGTGTTGTACAGAAGTACCGCAAGCTGGCAGGCATTGCCAAGCAATTTAGCTGCCACTCGCTCAGACACACGTGCGCCACGCATAAAGCTGCCAAAGGCTTGACCCCCTGGCAGATCCAAGCCCTCTTGGGTCACGAGAAGGTAGAAACCTCGTTGATCTATATACACCTGGCAACCACTGATACACGCAAACTCATGGAACAAACAAGCCTATGAACCGGTGAACCTTTTTAGATCGACTGTCCCGGCCACCGACTAGGCTCAGGAAGGCAACCCTTGCTCACATTGACCTAGTCTCCACTTCCCTGCCGGTCGATAAGCCACATACGAAGCAATCGCGAATACCTTCCTTATCAGCAGCGTCCGAATATGCTCCCTTATCCTCTCCACTGCTCAGTTCGTTACCTACTGTCACAAAACCGATCGGCCTCTAGAGGGAGCTAATGTAGTTTTATGCGGCTATGATGCCTCAAGCAGATGCGACAAACTGAGAAGTAAGTTCTTGAGAACGCGAATGATCGCATCCAAAGCGAATTACTGCTGTGTTTATTAGTCTAAGTAAACTGAGTAGTAGAATGAAGGAGAGGCGTACACAATACGTACGAAGGTGGTAGTGCAATGGAACCCCGACAAAGACAGTCTTCCCGTAATGAGATGTCCTATCGTGTTATTCCTCAAGAGGTTTTAGAGCAATTGAAAGTGCATCTCGAGTCATCCCCAGCTCATATCAGGAGGATGGTCGTCCTCCTGATAGAGTGTGGGATGCGGGTGAACGAGGTATGCGCTCTCCCTTTTGATTGTCTCGAGCAAAGGAGCGGGCTTCTCCGAATTGGTTCACTGAAACTGCGAGAGGAGCGCATCATTCCTCTTTCACCCAGCACAGTATTGGTGGTGCAAGAACAACAGCAAGCGTTGCTCCAGGAACAGCATGGAGCAATGGATTTACTTTTCCGCGACTCCAAGGGACAGGCGATCTCACCACGCACCCTCCTTTCTATGCTCAATCGTCTGGCGATCGAGAAAGCTATCCGAGACGCCACAGGCACCGTTTGGCGGTTCCGGGCTCTTCAGTTCCGCGATACATTGGCTTCGAGAATGGTGCAGCAAAATATTCCATTCTACGTTCTTCAGCAGTATTTTGGTTCTAGGTCCATGATGCCTTCTAGCGTCGTCACGCTGATGCACGGTCATATCACGACTGATATACTTTTGCGCTTTCTGCGTCAAACTACGGACTGATGGGTTGTTTGGTGTATCTCCCGAAGCCAGCAAATGGCAGAGTAAAGAGGCTAGAAGCAATGAGAAGCTGCTACTCTTTACACAGACGTGGAATACATACGTTTATGTATCTGTTATTCACCCTTCTCTCCTCATTTCTTACGAATGAAGACTCTATTACAATAGATAGTACAGGAGGAAAGAACGTTCATGAGAGATACTCTCCGGACGCCGATATACAGTCCTCTTCCTTTTGATCCGTGTGATCCCAAGCAGGTGATCGAGACCGCACAACACCAGGAGATAGGTTTGGAGGCAAGCAATACTTACTCATTACTTCCTTGGACGCTCGAAGATCTCCCAGGCACTACCTGGTGCCACGTTCCAGGCGGACTCCCCATGCGCATTGACCGCGTGGGGACCGATGAGGACGGAAGGCCCATGCCCATCGCGGCAGAGGAGATTATTCGCCCCGGCGAGTTCCTTCCCGAACTGGGGTGCTGGTGGAACGATCGTTTTTGCATCGAATACTGGGTACGCGTCGATCACCTTCCGCCCGCGGTCCAGTTCGAGTGGATTCGCACAGAGATTGCACACCGTCGAGGCTGGGCGATGCTGGTCTGTCTCAACTGGCTTACCAGGAAGCATGCCGAGGAGGAGGCAGCGGTCGCCCTCAGGCTGGCGAGAGCCTTTGCCGAGCAGCACGACCTTCCGCTTCCACCTGAGCTGCTCCCCATGCGAACCTTTCCCCAACCCATTGCGCCGGAAGAGGCCACTCCCCATGAAAGCGAGTGCGATGTCCATCTCGCCGGCTCTGACCTCTGGCACTCCTCTTATGACTCATTGCTGGCACAGCTTTCGACCACTCCCGGCAACATCGCACTTGATATCGCCTGCCCCTCGGTGAACGAGTTGTATTTGTCGGCCATGCAGAAAGGCGCGCAGGAGTATCTGCTCGCCCTGTACGTCGGGGAGATCATCGCCGAGTGTTGCGAGGAGATCGCTGCTTACGCCCACCACAAACACGTCTCCTTCGTACTGCGCCCTCGCACGAGCGATGAGCTGGCCAGAAAACTGCTCTGGCTGGCTCCGGCCCTGCGCGGCCCAGCCGGTGAGGACGGCGCGGATGGAGCGTTCCGGCGATCACTCAAAAGGTTCGCCTCCACGCTCGGAGACCGCGTCCTGAGGTTTCCCGTGTTGGGCGACAAGTACCTCGAATATGACATGGCAACCATCAGGACCAACCTGTACTTTGGGACGCCGGTCCAGCCGAATCGGAAACGCCCTGAGCAGTCCCACGGGTTCTGGAGGTCCTGCGTCGGCAACGCGCTCGGGGTGACTGTCTACATGTCACCGTTGGCCTGGATCCTCCCTCGGCACGAGGACCTAGCACGCCTCCTGCCGCACTTCGAAGCCTTTCGAGAGGGCATCCCAGACCTGCACGAAGCGGTCCTGCTGGAGGTGAAGAACTTCTTCCCTATCGTCTATCACCCGCTCCGCGCTGTCCGCTGCTCGCTCGATCTCATCATGGATGCGCAGCGCTGCGTCGAAGCCATACACCGGGCGAAATACCACCCCGCCCCTCGCCCATGGGAGATTGACCTCAGGTATCCACAGGAAATAAGTAACGTCGTGCCGAATACCGACATCACCAACCTGATGCTCTCGGAAAAGGGTGATCTGCTGGTCGCTACGGACGCACTAGCACAGTATATCGTCTTCAAGAACGGGCTGAAGGACGTTTCTCCCGAGATCGTACGCCTGATGTTGAAAGACGTAGCCGTCCTCTCCTCGCTCGTGGCCGAAGACTGACCCCGGAGAGATGTTGCCAAACAGCACCCTTTCCGCTGAGAACAACGACGTCCGTCAGCCGATACCGTGAGTAGTCATATGCCGCACTTTCGTTTCCTCCCAGTATCAACGAGCAGAATTATGCCGCCGGGGGGAACCGAAGGCTCACTCCTGTAGCACTGGACTATAAAGCAGACGCGCAAAGAGCTTTGCTCAATCAGCACCTCTGTGGAAGTGTGACGATCAGCCGAGTCGATTCCTGGTGGCTGGAAATGAGCCTCCTATAGGACTGTAGTACTTCGCCAGTGCGTTTGAGACTCTCACACGCAGTAAAACGGCGTGTGTCCGGGGTTCGCCTGGTCCGGCGGCGCCCCTACCCGCGAAAACTCGTGGACCCGACACAGGAAGAACGCTCCTCCTACCATGCAGCGTATGAGGTCTACAGTGGGTACGTCCGTGAGCAGAGTTTGCAGCGCAGTCATGGAGCAGCATGGGTACAAGAGTTGAAGCGCCTCTCCACGCTGGACACCGACGCACGTCGTGCATGGCTCGCCCGGAGGCAAGCCCTGAGCTCCTCGAGAGCTGTCACGGAAAGTTTGCAGCCCTTGAGGCGTTACTACGCGAGTATACAGGGAAACGCATCTTGGTCTTCACCGGGTCCAGTGAGGTCGCGTACACCATTTCGCGCCTATACCTTGTGTCGGCGATCACACGTGAAACTGAGCCTGTCGAGCGGAAGTACATTCTCGACGCTTTCCGAGCAGGACGGTATACCGTGATCGTGACGACCGAGGAACTCAAAGAGGGGGTGGACGTTTCGGAAGCAAAGGTAGCAATCGTGCTCTTCCTCCTCCTCCGAGCACGCAAATACCGTCGGCACCTTGAGAGCAGCCTCAGCAGAAATGAGCCCCTCCAGTCGACGCTTATCGAGGTACGCGTGCGCGATACGATAGAAGATCCAGTCTTCATCTATGAGCAGAGCGATCAATGGCACACTTGTCACCAAGCTTCGCCAGAGCATCAGCCGCATAAGCTCTGACTTTTTCATCTCGTAAGGCCTTGACGAGAGGATCAACCGCTCGTGGGTCACGTAGTTGCCATAATGCCGAAGCCACTCCCTGCCGTACATTGTCATCCTTACATGCAACACAGTCACATTTCTGTGCTCCAGTAAAAAATCACTCTTCTATTGTCCACTGATCGTTCTGTAGGCGTGCTTTGTGGAGGATTTCTTGCCTTATTGCCGCAAGCTCCTCTCCCATCTTCAGTCCAACATAAAGCATCGCTGAGCGAGCGTTGCGATAACCAGCATTATCAACAATATTCACAAGAGGTACGCCGGCACGAGCCATGTGGGCTAAATGCAAATGGCGAAAGGTGCCTGTTTTGAAAAGGGGGGTTCCGGCACGGTGAGCAATATGTTTCACAATTGCCGCCCACTGGATGTATGGGAGCGGCTGTTCCAGGTGGCTCGGTGACTCTGAGATGAAGAGCAGATCGTGTTCGCCCGCCATCCCACGTTGTTGATATATGTATTTGATGAGCATTGTATGAAGGTACGCGGGATAACCGATGATTCGACTTTGCAGCCTCATCGTCGTTTTAGCACGAATCGTGACCATATGAAATAGTTCATCAATATCGCCAATCATTAGTGAGAGTAGTTCGTTACTGCGTAACGCCCCTTCGTAGGCTAAAAGCACCATTACACGATTTCGCAAGCTTTCCTTTTGGAGGGCGTCGAGGAAATCTTGCCATTGCTGATCGCTAGGAATCCAGGGTAACTTGTACTTCCGTGGGACAAGCGCGCGTCCATTTCTGTCTCTCATTCCTCTTGACCTCCTTGTTCCTCGTCGTGTTGCAAGTTGCCCCACTTTTCTCTAAGCCGGTCGAGTTCCTTCAAAAGGAATGTTGGCCGGGAGTAAACATAGTACTGGCAGACTGAGGGATTGACATGTCGTATCATCTTGCTAAGCACAAACGTCTTCTGAGCAAGAGTATGCCGAAACTGATGCGTAGCAATCACATACGGCTGTCCTTCATAGGTGAGATGCACCGCAAGTTTTCTCAAAGCAATGCGTATCGCGGTTGAGCTGAGTAATCCCTTGTCGTCACGAAATAAGTAATGCTTACCGAGGATATCAGGGATATCTGCAATCCGTAGGCATTGGCGATGCACTGCCTCTATCACCCCACTATCGGTGTGGATAGGAATGCGATAATCTTTGTTCGCTTTCGTACCCTTAGCTTTGATGAGAAGCCACCAGGAGCCACTCGAATCCTGTTCAAGACATCCTTGCTGATCAGCTTGAGAAGGGGCTTCAAGGTGAGTCAACGCGCTGCATCGTATCCCAGTACGACTGAGAATAAGGATTGCATCCCACATCATAGGAGAAAGGATCGTCGTCTCTTTTCCTTCGACCATTGACTGAATAGCCTGGTCGAGCAGCTTGTCAAGCTGAACAAGGACTTCGAGTGGGATAGTACGCGGGGGAATGATCCCGCGAGAAAGAGAACCTAGCGTCAATCTCTTTTGAATTCGTTTAAGTGTGGATAAATGTTTATCATGGCTTGGAATATGAGAGCCAGCTTGAGCAGCAGTGTTCTGCTTATCATCATCAAGGGGAAAATTCTCGAGTGAGCCCAAAGAAATGTCCATTTCATCCTCCTCTACTTTGCCACCGGGCGAGTATTCCTATGCTCGCCATATATACATTTTAGCTGTAAACACAAATCTACTGAGGATGGAGTAAGAGAGATCAGACCAGCTTGATCTCGTCGGCACCGATGAGCCCACTGGCTATCCTGCTTACGAGCACTCATCTCAGTGCGTTCTTCTCGCTCACGGCTAGGAGGAACACGAGTCCATACAATGCGCTCTTCTCTACCTCCTCCGCTACCTCACGGAGCGCTACACAGGAACTTCAGGGAACTATGCTGTAGACTCAGTCTTAGCCGTGAAAGCCTCTCCTATATATCCAACTGAAAACATCTAATAAGGCAGTGGGTACCCTATGGTGATCCTCCCTATCTTCATGCTGCATTACTTGCTACTCAGCCGGAATCAGCTCTACACGGCCTGACGCGTGCCAAGCAGCTTGCAGTCCTGGGTGGGGCAACAAAGGCCATCTGGCTCTCTGTCAAACGCGTGACGGACAGACAGCGGTACACCACGTTGGTCGACCGCATGAAAAGCCTCACGGCGCCTCCTACCCCAGATCAAGTAAGCGCTCAAAAGACACATTGAAAGGACACATTTACCACCCCATATAACAGGTGATGCTTGGCAGGCAGAAACGGCGGCTGATCTCGTTCACTACCTGGTTATACTCTGAAAAGAGGATCACCTGGTCAGAGGCATGGCGATGCAACAAGCGCTCGATTTCAGCATATTTGGCGGGCGAGTTCATTGCTATGTTGCGCGCTTCGTGCCATGCAAGCATAGCCGCACGCGCCTCCGGGTCGCGCGCACTGAGGAAGATGAGTTTCTGCTGAAACTCTTCGGGCGAGCGAAAGACGATGCGGCGGCGCTGCAAAAATGAGCGATAGATACGCCGCTGGTCGGCATACCGCTCCTCATCCTCGCTCGAGAGGGCGACATCGATACGCACCTCCTGGTATTGCGCCAGGTAGCGCCCTCTGGTCAATTCCGCGGGCGAACGCCGGTACACCTCCGGCCCGATCAGTTGATCCAGGTCTGTGTGCGCCATGTCTCCGCGTTCGGGCGTGGCGCTCAAGCCCAGGCGCAAAGGGGTGAAGGCGATCTGGCGATAGGTGGGGGCGGGCAGATGATGACACTCGTCAAAGATGAGCAATCCGAAGTGCCACAATTCGCCAGGATAGAGGGTAGCAGAATCATAGGTGATGATGGTAACCGGCTGCAAGTCTTTCTCGCCTCCACCGAAGATGCCAATGGTATCGCTGCTGATGGAAAGGGCCGATGCAAGAGCGGCACGCCACTGCTGCAACAGGTCTATGGTTGGGACAACCACCATCGTCCACAGTCCAGTAGCATGTATAGCCATGGCCGCCACAAAGGTTTTGCCCGCGCCGGTCGGCAAAATGACGACGCCCGTGCTGTTTTGCGCCAGCCACTTGCCCAATGCCTCCTCCTGGTACGGCCGTGGCTGTATGCCAAGAGAGGTCACAAAGGGCAACTTGGGCCGTTCGTCAAAGGCGACGCTAAAGGGGGTGTGTTGCTGACGCAGTGCCTCCTTGACCGAGTTGAAGTTTATGGGCTGGGTGCGCAAGAAATGATGGCGTTTGTCACGTCCCATTGCGGCGCGGATGTCTGCGGGTAAGTGCGTACCAAAAAGAGCTTGCAGCAGTTGCGGCGTTGGTAGGTGCAACATCTCTTCACCGGGCATGATAATGAGGTCGCGACCTCGTTGATCAATAGTCGTCATGGAGCACCTTCACCATTCATTTGGGGTAGCAATAACGAACGCCATCATTGAGATAGAGCTACTTTTAAGTATTCTCTTTGCTGATCATTTTATCGGAAGAGCTCTTGCCGCTGGCGCTGCACATTGTCCAATGTGATTGCATGGTTGTGTTCTACCGGAAAGACTTCAGCACTGCCCAGAAAACACTGGCAACACTCTCCGGGTAATTGAAGAGGTAAACTATCAATTCTCTCGGTGGATATCATATGTAGCCAGCACAGGGTGAGTATGGGTGTTGCGTTCATCGTGCTTTCCTTTCGGGTGAAGTCAGCAGGCTGGGATTAGTTGGCAACTGGTATGCACGTGGCCTGAGGCTGACAAGTCCGTTGAGAAGCGACTCAAGGGACTTCATGGCTCTGTACACATCTGTCCGATTTGCCAGCACACAGCAGGCAGGCGCAAGCCGATAGGTGCAGGTCGCCCCGTCAACTTCTACCAGCGATAATATCCGCAGGGAATGCGATGTCAGGGATAGAGGCGCCTGCTCCATCGCGTTCCACCACATAGCACATGCCAACCTCGCGCGTGGCTTCGCACACCCACACAATCACACCGCTGTAATCGCCTGGTTCCCCCGCCAGGCGATAGCGTATGTGTTCACCTGGATTGTGCTCACGATGCGCGGAAAGTGGCCCGTATACGTCTTCCAGCTCTTCTTGCGTCACCATCGGTTGCTCCTCTCTTCACGGTGGCGATGGAACTATGATACGCATTCTTACGAGCATTCGTCAAACCGGAAGGGCAAGGAGAGAGAGTGACTGTCCTGTACTGCCGTGCTTGGAGGGCAACCAGGACAGGACAGTTGAAAGTGGGCAAGAGAAACGCAAAGACGCCCTTGTACGTTTCTCTTGAAGGTGTAATCACACTGGTAACTCTACCGCGCCTACCTGAATTGAACCTGTGAACATGCTGAGATGAAGCTGAGAATGCAAGAGGTCCACAGATTTCGCTCGTCAAACCGGAAGGTGAAACCAATAACCCGCCCCCACTGATGATGTTTGCCAGTGGCCAACAGTAGATGTTGCCGGTCACTCGTCCAGGAGGTCAATTCCTCTCCATAGCTCACCCTTACCCTTCGGGAGATACTTCCATTGGCAGGGTAAACCAGAAGGTCGAGCCTCGACCAGGAGTGCTCTCGACCCCCACCTGCCCCTGGTGCTGCTCGATGATGGTCCTGGCGATGGCTAATCCCAGTCCCAATCCTCCGTCTGGCCCCTGGAGCCCAGGCGCGGCCACTTGATAAAAGCGCTCCCACACCCGCTGTTGCTGCTCCGGCGTCAACCCTGGCCCCTGGTCGCACACCAACACCCTCGCTATACTTGCCTCCACCTCTAGACGCACGGATATCACTTGATCGAGCGGCGCGTACTTGAGGGCATTGATCAGGTAGTTGGTGAGCGCCTGGCCAACGCGGCCAGCGTCGGCGAGCACCGGCACCAGTTCGTCTGGAGGCAAGACCAGCTCAATCTGACGCGTGCGCGCCGCCTGCTGCTGATTGGCGACGGTCTCCTGCACGATGGTGACCAGATTCTCCCGTTGCAACGACAGTTCGAATGTGTGCATCTCCCAGGCGGGTTTCAACCTCCACCTGCCTCATGGCTCGCTTGAGTCCCGTCTCCATCTTGTCCATCAGCTTCTCTGCCTGCGGCGAGAGCGGCCTGGGAAAAAGGTCACAGCACACCAGTGCCAGGTCGATAAAGCCCATGATAGAGGTGAGCGGCGTCCGTAGTTCATGGCTCACCATGCTCAGGAATTCCTGCTTGCGTCGCTCCGCCGCTTTCCGCTCAGAGATATCCAGGATCACTACCAGCACGAGTTCTCGCTTTTGATCGATCATGGCTCCCGCAATCAGGATGGGCGCGCGACTGCCATCCTTGTGGAGATGTTCCTTCTCATAGGGGTACATGGCTCCAGTAGAAAGAACGGCCCCGACGGCCTGTGCCGTCGCCTCTTGATATTCCGGGAGATTCAGTTGCTGCCAGGTGACCGCCCCGGAGAGGAGTTCTTCCTTGCTGTAGCCGACCATCTGCACGAAGCGCTCATTGGCTTCATAGAAGCGCCCATCGATATCGACCACGACCACCCCGAAGATGTTGGAGTCTACCAGCGAGCGCAATTTGCGTTCGCTGTACTGGAG
>WNFM01312640.1_pt2 | contig 18929 bp, 7 predicted proteins | sample 5400271 | NCBI WGS metagenome assembly WNFM01 (sample SAMN13153352, study PRJNA577476) | soil metagenome | isolation source: 60 cm saprolite on Douglas fir-dominated hillslope | place: USA:California | collected 2013-09-17 | reverse complement strand
TGCTCGTAGCGTGACGCGGGCGCCGAATCGACGATGAAGCCGAAACACGCGCGCGCCGCCGCGGGCCGCCCGGTCCTGGCGAACGAGACGCCCAGCAGAAAGACCCGGCCGTATTCGGCCGGATCGATCTGCGCCGCGACGCGCCACTCCGCGATCGCGTCGTCCGCCCGTCCTTCTTCCGCGGCCATCGCGGCCAGCGAGCCGTGCGCGCGCGCGATCCCGGGATTGCGCGAGACGGCGTCGTCGAATGCCCGCCGCGCCTCGTCACGTTGATTGGCCATCAGGCGGATCGTGCCGAGGTCCACGAGCAGCATCGCGTTCGACGGATCGGCGGCGCGCGCGCGATCGAGCGTGGCGACCGCGTCGCCGCCGCGGCCCGCCCGCGCCTGCGCGAGCGCGAGCGCGACCAGCACCTGCTGGTCCGCTCCGGCGTCGGTCGCCGGCGGCGTGAGCACGGCGATCGCCTCGGTCGCGGCGCCGCGTTCGGTGAGATAGCCGCCGAGCAGCGCCGAGGTCTGGGGATCGCGCGGCCCGAGCGCGTGCGCGCGCCGCAGCGACGCGATCGCGCCGTCGAGATCGCCGCTGTCGTGCTGCACCTGCGCGAGAGTCATCCAGGCGACCCGCATCTCCGGCTGCTCCCGCACGAGCGCCCGCGCGCGTTCGAGGGCTGTCGCTCGATCACCCGACGTATAGAGCCGGACGACCTCCTGGAGCTGCGCGTCGATCGCGATGAGGCGCTTCGGGTCGTCCTTCTCGGTGTAACGATCGCGCGCCGGGGCTCCGCCCGATGTGTAGCCGAGGCTTTCCAGGCGCGCCCGGGCCTCGGCGCTTTCGGCGATCCGCGGCGCCGCCGCGCCGGCGAAGGTGGCGGACCCCAGGAGTCGCCGCAGGGCGGAGGCTTCCGGCGCACGCGCCGCGATCGCGTTTCGCTCCTCCTGCGGATCGACGGCGAGGTCGTACAACTCGGGCAGGGGCAGGTCGATGTATTTCACTCCGTCGCGGACGAGGCCGCGCAGCGGCGCCCAGCCGCGGTTGAGCGCGGGCGACAGCGATTCGAAGTACGTGACCGTATGAGGATCCACGGTCTCGCCCCGGGCGGCCGGAAGCAGGCTGGCCCCCCGGAGGTCCTCCGGCGGCGCGACACCGAGCACGTCGAGGATCGTGGGGACGATGTCGACGTGCCGCGCTTCGGTGCTGACGACTCGCGGCGAGAGCAGGGCAGGGACGTACACGACGAGCGGCACTCGCAGCGTCGACTCGTACGCGAACACGCCGTGTGTCGCTTCGCCGTGATCGCCGAGCGCCTCGCCGTGGTCGGCCGTCAGGACGATCGCGGTGCGGCCCCGCTCGCCGGCGTCCAGAACCGGACGAAGGAGCGGCTCGAGCGCCGCATCCGTCGCGGCGACCTCTCCCAGATACGGATCCGCCTGGAACCGCGACGCGAACGGCTCGGGCGGCGCATAGGGGGCATGCGGCTCGTACAGATGGACCCAGCAGAACGTGCGCTCCGACGCGTGCCGGTCGAGCCATCGCCGCGCGAGGGCGACCGTCTCGGTGCCGCGCCGTTCCTGCTCGAGCATCGGCGCCCGCGGCGCCGCGTCCACGAACCCATCGTCGTAGATGGCGAACCCGCGCATCAGACCAAAGCGCGACGCGAGGGGAAAGGCGCTGACGAACGCGCCGGTGGCGTAACCCCGCGCCTTGAGCAGCGTCGCCAGGGTCGCCTGTGCCGCCGGAAACCGGAAGCCCGCGTTGTCGCGGACCCCGTGGTCCTGCGGATACAGGCCCGACAGGATGCTGGCGTGTGACGGCAGCGTGACGACGCTGTGCGCGTGCGCGCGATCGAAGCGGACGCCCGCCGCGGCGAGGCGATCCATGAGCGGCGTGGCGGTCCGGCCGTTGCCGTACGCGCCCAGCGCATCGGCTCGCAGCGTGTCGATCGTGATGAGGAGGACGTTCAGCCCCGGGTCGTGCGCCGGCCGCGGCGAGGGTCGCCGGCACGCCCACGCGCCGAAGAGGAGCGGCACAATTGAGAGACTGGCGAGAGCTCGGCGGCGCACATGGACATCCTATAACAGTCTGTAAACTGCTTCAGGCATGGATGTTATCGGAACCGCCCTGCTCGACTTACGAAGATGGGAAAAGACTTTGCAAAAGAGTCTTGACAAGCCGCTCAAGAGAGCAATAATGAGCGCGTCACGGGACCGACACGTCCCTGGACCGGGAGGGTTATGCGGATCTGGACACGATCGCTGTTCGTGGTTTCGGCCTTGGTCTTCTACGCGAGTCCGGTCGCGGCCCAGCGCACGACGGCGAATCTGCGCGGCACCGTCACCGACGCCAGCAAAGCGATCGTGCCTGGAGCCACCGTGACGGTGACCAACCAGGACACGGGCTTGTCGCGCACCATGCCCAGCAACGAGGCCGGCGTGTATTCGTTCAGCGACCTGCCGATCGGTCGCTACGCCGTAAAGGTGGAGCTGCAGGGCTTCAAGACCGCCACGCGCACCGACGTGATGCTGCGTGTCGCGGAAGACCGCGAGGTCGACGTCGAGCTCGCTCCGGGCGCGCTCTCTGAAACGATCAGCGTCAAAGCGGAGTCGACGCCGGTGAAGACCATCGGCGGCGACGTGTCCGGCGTCATCACCGGCCAGCAGATTCGCGAGCTGCCGCTGAACGGACGCAACTTCCTGCAGCTGGCGACGCTCATGCCGGGCGTCAGCGCGCCCGACTTCCTCAACGTGAAGGACAAGGGACTGCTCGGCGGCTCCGATCTGTCAATCAGCGGCGGCGGCGTCACCAGCAATCTCTGGACCGTCGACGGCGCGAACAACAACGACGTCGGATCGAACCGGACGATCCTCGTGTATCCGTCGGTCGACGCGATCGAAGAGTTCAAGATTCTTCGCAACAGCTACGGCGCGGAGTTCGGCCAGTCGGGGGGCGCGCAGATCAACATCGTGACGCGGGGTGGCACGAACGTGTTCCACGGCAGCGGGTTCTACTTCGGACGCCACGACAAGCTGGACGCGACGAACTACTTCCTCGCGAAGGCCAAGCAGCCGAAAGACCAGCTGCGGCGCAACGATTTTGGCTGGACCGTGGGCGGCCCGATCAAAAAAGACCGGCTCCATTTCTTCGCGTCGGAAGAATGGAACCTGGAAAAGCGCGGGACGCCGCGGGCCGCGTTCGTGCCGACGGCGGCGGAGCGCGCCGGGGACTTCAGCGGTCCGGCGATTCCCGGGTGCACGCTGCCCACGCCCGTCGATCCCCTGACGGGGAGCCCCTTTCCGGGCAACCGCATTCCGTCGAACCGCCTCAGCCCGGCCGGTCTCGCGTACCTGAAGCTGTATCCGCTGCCGAACACCACGCCGCCGGCCGGCAGCTGCAACAACTGGGTGACGTCGCTGAACACGCCGCTCCACTACCGCCAGGAAAACGTGCGGGCGGACTACACGATGACCAGCACGTCGCGGTTGATGGTCCGCTACACGCAGGACACCTGGACGAACAACTCGCCGAGCAACCAGAGCAATCTCTGGGGCGACGACAAGTTTCCGGCGGTCGATTCGAACTGGGACCAGCCCGGCAAGTCGTTCGCAATCTCGCTGAACCAGAACATCGGGTCGAAGGCGGTGAACAGCCTGCAGTTCTCGTATTCGGCGAACAAGATCACCGTGACGCGCGGCGGTACGGAGCCGGGCCTCACGGCCACCATCAATTCGCTCATTCCGACGATCTTCCCGTCGAGCGGCCATGAGTACGCCGGCAGCGAAGGGCACCCGGTGTTCTGGGGCGGCGGGGGCTACGAGGCGCTGTGGAACGAAGCCCCGTTCCACAACAATCAGGATCTGTTCGTCCTCAAGGACGACTACACGCTCGTCTTCGGCAAGCACATGCTGAAGGCCGGCGGCCTGGCGAGCTTCAACAAGAAGAACGAGGACGTCGGCGGGTTCGGGTCCTTCGAGAACGACGCCTTCTGGGGTTCCGGGGGCACGCCCGGGTGGGGCGCCAACAGCGGAAACATCCTCGCCGACTTCCTGATCAAGGACATGACGTTCGGCTTCTCCGAAAACTCCGGGCAGCGCCAGGTGCCGCAGCGCTGGCGCGATGCGGAGCTTTACGCCGCGGATTCGTGGAAGCTCAGGCCGAACCTGACCGTCGACTACGGCCTGCGGTACTCGCTCTTTCTCAATCCGTACGCCGCGGACAACAAGATCATGAGCTTCAACCCGGCGACGTACAGCGCGGCGCTGGGCGGCGATGCCTGCAACGGCCTGCTGTTCGCTCCGGCATCGGACTGGTGCAAGCAGGCCGGTCTGAAGGGGGGCTCGGCCGGACCGAACCGGTCGCTGTTTCCGCAGGACAAGAACAACGTCGCGCCGCGGCTCGGTCTCGCGTGGGACGTGAACGGCGACGGGAAATCCGCCGTGCGGGCAGGTCTGGGGCTGTTTTATCTTCGCGAGCGGCTGAGCCCAGGGCTCAACGTGGGCAACAACCCGCCATTCATCAAGAACGTGAACGGTCTCCGGGTGCTCGACTCGAACGTCGATCCCTGCGGCTGCTTCGGTACCACGCTGGGCGCGCCGGGTTCGGGGCGTGAGCAAAGGGCCGCGACGCCGCACAACTGGCAGTGGAACCTGTCGTATCAGCGGGAGATCTTCCCGCACACGACGTGGGACATCGGCTACGTCGCCAACAAGGGACTCGAGCTGCTGCGGACGGCGGACATCAACCAGGTCGCGCCCGGCGACCGCAACCACAACGGCGTGGACGATCGCCTCGACTTCCTGCGCGCGAGCGGGGGCGCCGGCGTCGGCGATATCCGGCCCTTCGGCGCCTGGGGCGATCATCGCATCACGATGTGGGAGCACACCGGCCAATCGATGTATCACTCGATGCAGACGCAGCTCGTCAGCCGCTGGGGCGCCTCGCAGTTCCAGGCGTCGTACACGCTGTCGCGCAACCGCGCGAACGTGGCGCTCGACAACAGTTCCGGCAGCCTCTCGGCCGACGAGTCGGTGCTCGATCTCAGCAACCGCAGCCGGGACTTCGGCCTCGCCAACACCGATCGCCGGCACGTCTTCAACGCGGCCCTGGTGCTGGCCGGCCCAACGCTGGAAGGGGAGCACAACCTGCGCGGCCGGCTGCTGGGCGGCTGGGAGGTCGGCACCATCGTCCAGGCCGCCTCAGGACAGGCCGTCACGATCTATGCCGGCAACGTCCCCGGCCTGGCCGGCGGACCCTCGGGCACCGGCTATACCGACAACCAGCGGCCGAACATCGTCTCGGGTGTGAGCTGCCGCGCGAACAATGCGAACACGCCGGAACAGATCATCAATCCGGCCGCGGTCACGCTCACCGGTTTCCAGCTCGGGACGATCGGCAACGAAGCGCGCGGCGCGTGCCGCGGTCCCGGCATGTTCCAGACCGACCTCTCGTTCTACAAGACGATGAGGACGACCGCGCACACGCAGGTGCAGCTGCGGTTCGAGATCTTCAACGTCTTCAACAGGACGAACTTCCTGTCGCAGAACATGAGCACGACGATGAGCCCGGTGTCGGTGACGTTCGACACCGGGAATGCCGCCACCGCGACGAAGATCACGGGATACACGCTGCCCGGCAACTTCGGCCAGGCCACGAAAACCAGGGATCCGCGACAGGCGCAGTTCGGCCTCAAGCTGATCTTCTGACGGCCTGAACGGCGGCCACCAGGCGTGATGCGCGCACGAATCCTCGCAGGGCTCAGCGTCATCGCGCTTCCCCTGACCGCGGGCTCACACGAGCCCGCGGCGCCCGCCCCGCTCGACAGCCAGACCTTTCTCGAGCAGCAGTTCATGGCACTGCCGCCGCTCGCCGCGGCGGACGCGCAGCGCATCCGGGACCTGCTCGGCCGGATGACGCTCCGGGACAAGGCCGGGCAGATGACGCAGCTCGAGATCGGGATGGTCACCGACGGCCAGGACGCCGCGCTGCGCATCAATCCGGACAAGCTGCGCAAGGCCGTGGTGGACTACGGCGTCGGGGCGATCCTGAACGTGAAGGACCTCGCGCTTCCGCCGGCGACGTGGCACGAGGTGATCTCGGCGGTGCAGGCGGCCGCGGCCCAGTCCCGGATGAAGATCCCCGTGATCTATGGCGTCGACACGATTCATGGCGCGAACTACGTCGCGGGAGCGACGCTCTTCCCGCAGCCGCTCGGCATGGCGGCGACGTGGGATCCGCAGTTGGTGCTCGAGGCGAGCCACGTCGCCGCGGCGGAGACGCGCGCGGCGGGGATTCCCTGGAACTTCTCGCCCGTGGTCGACATCGGGCGCCAGCCGCTCTGGCCGCGGCTGTACGAAACCTTCGGCGAGGATCCCTACCTCGTCAGCGTGATGGGCGCCGCGACCGTGCGCGGCTACCAGGGGACCGATCCGTCGGCGCCCGATCGCGTCGCCGCGACCCTGAAGCACTACGCCGGCTACGGCGTGCCTACGAGCGGCCACGACCGCACGCCGGCGCTGATCCCCGACATCACCATGCGTGAGTACGTCCTGCCGCCGTTCGCCGCCGCCGTCAAGGCCGGCGCGCTCTCGGTGATGGTGAACTCCGGCGAGGTGAACGGCATCCCCGGTCACGTCAACAAGTACCTGCTGACCGACGTCCTGCGCGGCGAGCTCGGGTTCCAGGGTGTGATTGACTCCGACTGGGAAGACATCAAGAAGCTCGTGCAGATCCACCGCGTGGCGGCGACGGAAAAAGACGCGACCCGCGCGGCCGTGCTGGCCGGCATCGACATGAGCATGGTCCCCAGCGACTACAGCTTCCCCGACCTGGTCGTCCAGCTCGTGACCGAAGGGGCCGTCCCCATGAGCCGCATCGACGACGCGGTGACGCGGATCCTGACGATGAAGACGCGGCTGGGCCTGTTCGCGGACCCGCTGCGGGGCACCACCGGCGGAGCGATCGGCGCGCCGGAGTCGCGCGCGACCGCGCTTCGGGCGGCGCGCGACTCCATCGTGCTGCTGAAGAACGCCGCCGGCGTGCTGCCGCTGGCGGCATCCCGCCGCGTGCTCGTGACCGGTCCCACGGCGGATTCCCTTCCGTCGCTCAACAATGGGTGGACGATCACCTGGCAGGGAGATCGCGCCGCGGCGTATCCGCACGATCGCCGGACCATTCGCGGCGCGATCGAGCAGCGCCTCGGCGCCGCGAACGTCACCTACGTCGCGGGCAGCGAATACGACAGGGACGCCGGCGTCGCGGCGGCGGCCGCCGCGGCGCGCGCCGCGGACGTGGTGGTGCTGTGCCTTGGCGAAAAGTCTTACGCGGAAACACCTGGCAACATCGACGATCTGACGCTGCCTGAGGCGCAACTGCGCCTCGCGCGCGAGGTCGCCGCCTCCGGAAAGCCGGTGGTGCTCGTGCTCGTCGAAGGGCGTCCGCGCATCATCGGCGCCATCGCGGACGCGATGTCCGCCATCGTGCTCGGCCTGAACCCAGGGATGGAGGGCGGGACCGCGATCGCCGACGTGCTGTTCGGCGACGTGAATCCCGCCGGAAAGCTGCCCATCACATATCCGCGGTCGCCGAACGCGCTGCTGACCTACGACCACAAGCCGTTCGAAGAGCAGGACACGTCGTTCGGGCTGACCGGGTTCAAGCCGCAGTTCGAATTCGGGTTCGGACTGAGCTACACGACGTTCGCGTACGCGGATCTGTCGGTCACGCAGCCGACAGCCGGCGGGACGGGCATCGACGTCACCGTGACCGTGAGGAACACCGGAAAACGCGCCGGGTCCGAGGTCGTCGAGGTGTTCACGGCCCAGCGTGCCGCCAGCGTGACGCCGCCGGTGAAGCGCCTGCGGCGCTTCGCGAAGGTGGCGCTGCCGGAGGGCGCCGCGCAGCAGGTGCGCTTTTCGCTCACGCGCGACGACCTGTCGTTCGTGGGCGCGCGCGGCACCCGCGTGTTCGAGCCCGGCACCTTCACCGTGACGGTAGGCGGGCTGCGACAGGAGGTCACGATCCGATGAGGCACCTGGCCGACAGGCGTGCTTGACGCCTCGGTCCCGGGCGCGTACGCTGTCGGCCTGCGTCCGCGGACGACCCCATGATTCGCCAGTGGTTCGGCAATGCCACCGGCCGGCTGTACGCCGGCCTCTTCCTGCTCCTTCTGAACACCGCGTACCTCGCGGCGTTCGCCGAGCCGACGCTGGTCTATTACGCCAACGTCGTCGCGCACATCGCGCTCGGCGCCGCCGTGGCCGCCGGCTTCGCACGACGTCTCGTCGCGCGGCGCGCGGCGCTTCCGCTGGTGCTGGGCGCTGCATCCGTCGTACTGGCGGCGGGCACGCTGTTCGGTGTGGCGATCGCGATCGCGGGCGCGGCCGGGCGGTTGCGCTGGCTCTTGCCGGTGCACGTCGCGCTGATGGTTGCGGGGCTCGTGCCGTGGCTCGCCTATGGCGCGCGCGCCGGCGCCCGGCGTCTCGCGTCGCGCGATCGCGTCGCGCTCGGCGGCGCCTGTGCCGTCCTCGCGGTTGCGATGGTCGGCGCGCCGGCGGTCGCGTGGCGCGAGCGTGTGGCGGGGCAGGAGCGCTATCGCATCAGAAATCCGGCGGTCGTGCCGGCGAGCATGAACGAGGAGGGCGCCGGTCCGCGGAGTCCGTTCTTTCCGTCCTCGGCGGACACGAACGTCCATCACACCATTCCGGCCACGTTCTTCATGACGAGCGAGAGCTGCGGGCGGTGCCACACGGACATCTACGAGCAGTGGAAGTCGTCGATGCACCACTTCTCGTCGTTCAACAACCAGTGGTATCGCAAGTCGATCGAATACATGCAGGACACCGTCGGCACCACGCCCTCGAAGTGGTGCGCCGGCTGCCACGACCACGCCGTCTTTTTCAACGGACGGTTCGATCGGCCGATCAAGGAGCAGCTCGACACGCCGGAAGCGCAGGCGGGCCTCGGCTGCACGTCGTGCCACGCGATCACGTCGGTCCGCAGCACGATGGGGCAGGGGGATTTCGAGGTGCAGTATCCGCCGCTTCACGACCTGGCCGCGAGCAACAATCCATTCCTGCGCTTCGCGCACGACCAGCTCACCTACATCGATCCGGAACCGCACCGGCGGACTTTCCTGAAGCCGTTCCACACGCAGCAGCCGGCCGAGTTCTGCGCGTCGTGCCACAAGGTCCATCTCGACGTGCCGGTCAACGGCTATCGCTGGTTCCGGGGCTTCAACGATTACGACAACTGGCAGGCGTCCGGCGTGTCAGGGCAGGGCGCGCGCTCGTTCTATTACCCGCCGGTCGCGCAGACCTGCCGCGACTGCCACATGCCGTCGGTCCGCTCGACCGATCCGGCGGCGCGCAACGGCTTCGTGCGATCGCACCGGTTCGCCGCGGCGAATACCGCGATTCCGGCGGTCAATCACGACGCCGAGCAGCTGAAAGCCGCGCAGGCATTCCTGCAGGCGGGACAGATCTCGGTCGATGTGTTCGGGCTCGTCCGGTCGGCTGCGGCGCCGGCGGCAGCGGCGGCATCGCCGCGCCGTGACGACGTGGAGCCGAAGCTGTCGAGCACGTTCGCGGTCGGGGAAGAGTCGATGAGCTTCGGCGCGGCGCAGACCTTCCTGGCGCCGGCCGCCGAGGTGATCGCGCCGCTCGACAAGCTGGACGTGCCGGTCCGCCGCGGCGACTCGGTCCGCGTCGAAGTCGTGGTCCGCACGCGCAAGGTCGGCCACTTCTTCCCCGGCGGCACGGTCGACGCGTTCGACGTCTGGGTCGAGCTCGAGGCCGTGGACGACACGGGCCGCACGATTCTGCACAGCGGCGCCGCCGCCGACGGCGGACGAGGCGCCGTGGATCCCGGCGCGCACTTCTATCGCAGCCTGCTCCTCGACGCGCACGGCAACCGGATCAACAAGCGAAATGCGTGGGCCGCGCGATCGGTCGCCTACGTCCGCCTGATTCCGCCGGGCGCGGCCGACACGATCCATTACCGCCTGGACGTCCCCGCCGACGCGGGGCACACGATCCACGTGAGGGCGAAGGTGAACTACCGCAAGTTCGCCTGGTGGAATACGCAGTGGGCGTTCGCCGGCGTGCGCGAACCGGGCCGCAAAGCGGACGTCACGAAGGATTATGACGACGGCCCCTGGCAGTTCACGGGAGACACGTCGCACGTCTCCGGGCAGGTGAAGGCCATTCCGGACATTCCGACGACCGTGATGGCCGAGGCGGCCGCGTCGCTGACGGTGCTGGCCGCCGGCGCGCCGCTTCCGGCCGTCGCGCCCCTGATGTCGCGCGCGGTGCGCGAGCGCTGGAATGATTACGGCATCGGGCTGCTGCTGCAGGGGGACATCAGGAACGCGGAATCGACGTTCCTCAAGGTGACGCAGATGGACCCGGGATACGCGGACGGGTGGGTCAACGTCGCGCGCGGGCGGATCCAGGAAGGGAACATGGCCGGCGCGGAGCCGATGCTGCGCAAGGCGCTGGAGATCGATCCGGGGCTGGCCAAGGCGCACTTCTTTCTGGCGATGACGCTGAAGGCCGACGGGCGCTACGACGAGGCCATCGATCACCTGCGGCGGGCGTCCGCCTCCTACCCGCGCGACCGCGTGGTCCTCAACCAGTTGGGACGCGTGCTGTTCCTGAAGCGCCAGTTCCACGAGGCCATCGGCGTCTTCACCCGCGTGCTCGCCGTCGACCCGGAAGACCTGCAGGCGCATTACAATCTGATGCTCTGCCAGCAGGGTGCCGGCGACGCTCCCGCCGCGGAACGCGAGCGCCAGTTGTACCTGCGCTTCAAGGCCGACGAATCGTCGCAGGCCATCACCGGCGCCTACCGCCAGCTGCATCCTGAAGACAACAACGAGCGCCAGCAGATCCACGAGCACGGCGGCCGATGATGGCGCGGGCGCTTCTCGCCGGCGCGACGATGTGGGCGCTGCTGGCGCCGTCCGCGTTCCCGGCGTTCACCGACATCACGTCGCGCGCCGGCATCCGCTTCCGGCATAACAACGGCGCGTTCGGCCGGAAGTACCTGCCCGAGACTCTGGGATCGGGCTGCGCGTTTCTCGACGTGGATAACGACGGCTGGCCCGACATCCTGCTCGTCAACTCGCGGAACTGGCCCGGCCATCCGGGACCGCCGTCCTATCCCGCGCTCTACCACAACAACCACGACGGCACGTTCACCGACATCACACGGCAGTCGGGGCTCGCGGTCGAGATGTACGGTCTCGGCGTCGCGGCCGCCGACTACGACAACGACGGCCACACCGACATCTACATCACCGCGCTCGACGGCAACCGCCTGTTCCACAACGAGGGAAACGGGACGTTCAAGGACGTGACGGCGGCGGCCGGGGTCGGCGCGCGGGCGTTCTCCACGGGCGCGCTGTGGTTCGATTACGACCGTGACGGGAAGCTCGATTTGTTCGTGACGAATTACGTCGAGTGGTCGGCGGAGAAGGACCTGTTCTGCACGCTCGACGGGACCCGGAAATCGTACTGCACGCCCGAGTCGTACAAGGGACGGAGCCCGACGCTCTATCACAACCGCGGGAACGGCACGTTCGAGGACGTGACGCGTCGGGCGGGCGTCTACGATCCGACGAGCAAGGGGCTGGGCGTCGCGATGCTGGATTACGACGGCGACGGCTGGCCCGACCTGATGGTCACCAACGACACGCAGCCCAATCGCCTGTATCGCAACCGGCGGAACGGCACCTTCGCCGACGCCGGGATGACCGCCGGCGTCGCGTTCGACGAGGCGGGCGTGGCGCGCGCGGGCATGGGCGTCGACGCGGCGGACTTCGACGGATCGGGCCGGCCGGGCATCGTCATCGGCAATTTTTCCAACCAGATGATGACGCTCTACGCCAATGAAGGAAACGGCCTGTTCATCGACGAGGCGCCACGCTCGGCGATCGGCCGCGCGTCGCTGCTGACGCTCACGTTCGCGTGTTTCTTTTTCGACGCGGACCTCGACGGCCGGCTCGACATCTTCGCGGCGAACGGGCACGTGGCCGACGACATCAACGCCGTGCAGACGAAGGTCACCTACGCGGAGCCGGCGCACCTGTTCCGGAACCTGGGCTCGCGGAAGTTCGAGGAGGTGACCGCCCGGGCCGGGGCCGCGCTGCAGCAGCCGGTCGTCGCGCGCGGCGCGGCGTACGCCGATATCGACAATGACGGCGATCTCGATCTGCTGATCACGACGAACAACGGCCCCGCGCGGCTGCTTCGCAATGACGGCGGCAATCGCAACCACGCGCTTCGTGTGCGGACGATCGGGACGACCGTGAATCGTGACGGCATCGGCGCGAAAGTCCGCGTCACGCTGGAGGACGGCACTTCCCAGTGGGCGCTCGTCCGCACGGGTTCGAGCTACCTGTCGCAGAGCGAACTGACGGCGACCTTCGGCCTTGGCGGGGCGACAGCCGTCAAAGCGGTCGAGGTCACCTGGCCCGACGGCACGGTCGACGCCCTGCCGCGGACGGCCGCCGACCAGACCATTGTCGTCAAGCAGGGGAGCGGCCTGGTCCTGGCGATACCCCTGCGGCGCGCATCATGACGCGACGCGGCGGCATGTGGCTGCTGTGCACCCTGGGAGGCGTCCTCGCGTTGTGCGCGGCCGCGCGCTCGCAATCCCCCACGGCCGACCCGCGGCGCGATCGCTTCGAGCGCGCGTATCGCGCCAGCAATCTCGGCGTGGCCAGGCTCGAGCAGTTCGATTACGCCGCCGCCGCGGACGCGTTCCGCGACGCGTTGCGCATCGAGCCGTCGCTGGCGGCGGCGCGTTTCAATCTCGCCCTCGCGCTCTTCTACGACGGACATCCCGAGACCGCCGAGACGGAAGCGCGCGCCGCGGCCGCGGCCATGACGGGCGCGCCGCAGCCGCCGTATCTGCTCGGCCTCCTCGCGAAGCTCCAGAACCGGCCCGACGCCGCCGTCGCGGCGTTTCGCCGGGTGCTGGCGAGCGATCCCGCGGACGCCGGCGCGAACGTCAATCTCGCGCAGGTGTATCTGCAGCAGCGCGACACCGCCCAGGCCATCACGCACTTCCGGTCGGCGCTCCAGGCGGAGCCGTTCAACGCCACCGCGGCCTATGGCCTCGCGACCGCGCTCCTGCGCGCCGGGCAGGCCGACGAAGGTCAGGCGGCGATGCAGCGGTTCCAGACGCTGCGCGACAGCGCGTACGGCCTGACGTATGCGCAGGGCTATCTTCAGCAGGGACGCTACGCCGAGGCGATCGTCTCGACGGGCGCGGAGCCGGAGCTCATCGATCCGAAGACCCCCGCCGTGGTGTTCAAAGACGCCACGCCGCCGGAATTCTCCGGGCTCGTGGCGCGGGATCTGACGCTTGTCGACGTGGACGGCGACGGCGACCTGGACCTGCTCGTGACGACCGCGGCGGGCCTGCGGATGTTCCGGAACGACACCGGACGCCTTGTCGGCGTCGTCAGGCCGGACCTTGCGGCGTCACAGCTGTCAGGCGCGGTCGCGGCGGTCGCGGGGGACTACGACAACGACGGCCGTCCGGATCTGTTCGTGCTGCGACCGGGCGGCAACCGCCTCCTGCACCAGACCGCGGCCGGCACGTTCGAAGACGTGACCGCGGCGTCCGGCCTGCCGGCATCGCCAGGCGCCGCGCGGTCCGCCGCATTCGTGGACGTCGATCACGACGGCGATCTCGACCTCCTGGTGGCCGGAGGCGGCGCGCCGGTGCAGCTGCTGCGCAACAACGGCGACGGCACGTTCACCGACATCACCGCGGCGGCGGGACTCGGCGGCGCTCCTGCCGGCGCGATTGCGATCGTGCCGACCGACTTCGACAATCGGCGCGATATCGACGTCCTGATCGTGCCCGCCGCCGCCGCGCCGGCGCTCTTTCAGAACAGGCGTGACGGCACGTTCCGCGACGTCGCGCGGGACGTCGGACTTCCGGGACCCGGCGGGTATTCCACCGTCGCCGCGGGCGACATCAACAAGGACGGCTTCACGGACTTCTTTGTCGGCCGTGTGGACGGTTCCGGCGTGTTCGCCATGAGCGACGGCCGCGGACGGTTCGGGGCGCAGCCGGCGCCCGACGCGTCGCGCGGTGCCGCCGCGGCGCAACTGATCGACTTCGACAACGACGGCCTCCTCGATCTCCTGGTTGCCGGCCCCGCCGGCCCGGCGCTCTTCCGCAATGTCGGCGCGCGGTGGGTCGACGTGACCGCGGAGTCCGGTCTGGCCGCCCTCAGGGGATCCGCCGGCCGCGTCGTGCAGATCGTGGCCGGCGACCTCGACGGCGACGGCGACACGGACGCGATCGTCCGCTCCGAGGACGGGGCCGTCCACGTGTGGCGGAACGACGGCGGCAACCGGCAGCACGCGGTCCGCGTCCGTCTGACCGCACGGGTGAGCAACCGCAGCGCGCTCGGATCCAAGATCGAGGTGCGCGCCGGCGGCCTGCGACAGAAGCTCGAGCTGTCCTCGTCGACGCCGTCCGTGGCGCCGGCCGACGTGCTGTTCGGCCTCGGAGCGCGCGCCACAGCCGACATCGTCCGCGTTCTCTGGCCGTCGGGCATCCTGCAGACCGAGCTCGTGCCCGCCGCGGGCGGACGGAGCACGATCCCGATGGCGATCGCCGAGCTCGATCGAAAACCCTCGTCGTGTCCGTATCTGTTCACCTGGAACGGCAGCCGATTCGAGTTCGTGACCGACTTTCTGGGCGGCGGAGAGATGGGCGACTGGGTGGCGCCGTCGGTCTGGAATCAACCCGATCCGGACGAGTACGTGCGGATTCGCGGCGACCAGCTCCGGGCGCGCGACGGCCGTTTCGACCTGCGCGTCACCAACGAGCTGGAAGAGGCGATGTTTCTCGATCGCGTGCAGCTCCTCGCGGTCGATCACCCGGCGGACGTGGAAGTGTTTCCGAACGAGGGCCTGCGCGATCCGCCCAGACCCGCGTTCCGCATCTACACGACGCGCGGCGCGCACGCGCCGCTTGGCGCCGTCGACGAACACGGGCACGATGTGCTGCCGCGGATCCAATTGCTCGATCGCCGGTATCCTGACGACTTCGAGCGGTCCTCGATACGCGGTTATGCCGCGCCGCACGCGCTGACACTCGATCTCGGGCCGGGTTCCGGCAATGCGGTGCTGCTGATGACCGGGTGGACCGACTACGCGTTTTCGACCGACAACGTGGCCGCGGCGCAGCGCGGGCTGGCGATGCGCCCGCCGGCCGTGGAGGTGAAAGACGCGTCCGGACAGTGGCGGACCGCGATTGCCGACATGGGATTTCCCGTCGGCCGCCCCCAGACCGTCGTCGTCGATCTCGCCGGACGCTTCCGCGGTCCGTCCCGCGAGGTCCGAATCGTGACGAACATGCCCATCTACTGGGACCAGGTGCTGGTGGACACGTCCGGCGGGGGCGCGCCGGTGCGCGTGACGCGTCTCGACCCCGCGACGGCCGGCCTCCGGTCGCGCGGCTTTTCCGCGGAGGTTTCGCCGGACGGCCGCGAGCCGTATGGCTTCGACTATGCGCGCGTGAGCGCGACCGCGCCGTGGAAGACCCCGGCCGGCCGTTACACCAGGTACGGCGACGTCCGTCCGCTCGTGACGGGAGTGGACGACATGTTCGCCATCGCGGCGCCGGGGGACGAGGTGGCGCTGACGTTCGCCGCGGGCGGCGCGCCGCCGCTTCCGCGCGGCTGGGCGCGGACGTTCTTTCTGTATGCGGACGGTTTCAGCAAGGAGATGAACATCCGCTCCGCCACGCCGGACGCGCTGGCGCCGCTGCCGTTTCACGCGATGCGCGGCTATCCGTACGGTCCGGGCGAGCGCTATCCCGATACGCCCGCGCATCGCGCGTATCTCGAACGGTACAACACGCGCATGGTGACGGCGCCGGTGCCGTCCCTTGAGCGCAGCGCGGCGGACAGAAGGCAACCATGACCACACCAGGCCGCGAGATCCTTCGGTACTCGGCGGCGGCGTGTCAGACGGATCTTCCGAATCCGCTCGATCGCCGCCAGATGTCGATGAATACGGATCGCATGCTGTCGATGATTGACGCGGCCGTCGCCGGGTCCGCGCCGTTTCTGCCCGTGCGCCTCGTCGTCTTTCCCGAGTTCGCCCATGCCGCCCCGGTGTATGCGGCCGTGAGCGAGCTGCGCGACAGGCTTGCCGTGCCGATTCCCAACGAGCATACCGAGCGGCTGCACGCCAAGGCGCTCGAGCACGACGTCTACATCCAGTCGGGGTCGATGATCGAGCTGGATCCCCGATGGCCGCGGGCGCTGTTCAACTCGACGTGCCTGATCGGGCCCGAAGGACTGCTGTATAAGTACCGCAAGGTCAATCCGTGGATTCCGTACGAAGTGCAGTCGAGCCCGCACGATCTCGACGGGTACGACGAGCCCCTCTTTCCGGTGGCCGACACGCCGATTGGCCGGATCGGCTGCGCGATCTGCTACGACTGGCTCTTTCCCGAGGCGATCCGCCAGCTCGCCGCGAACGGCGCCGAGGTGCTGATGCGCGTCTCCGCCTACATGGATCCGTGGGGCGCGACGGAGCCGATGAACTGGTGGACGCTCGTGAACCGCTGCCGCGCCCTCGAGAACACGGCGTTCGTCGTCGCCGCGAACCAGGGCGCGAGCCTGCGGCACTATCCGCCGTACTCGTGGCCGGGCGGCAGCCAGGTGGTCGACTTCGACGGGCGTGTCCTCGCCGAAGCGTCTCCCGGGCCCGGCGAGCGCATCGTCGTCGCGCCGATCGACATCACGGCGCTGCGGCACGAGCGCCAGACGCGCCGAGGTCATCACATGCTGGCGCACTTGCGCAGCGAGGCGTACCCCGTGTACGCGGCGCACCGGTATCCTCCAGCGCCCTCGACGGAGTTGTCGTACGAGCGGAATGTCGAATTGATCGAGCGTGCGAAGGCGGAGGCGACGAGCGCTACGGCGTCACGACCCGGAATGGCCGCGTCATCTGTCCCACTGTCCGGCCGTCGAGACTGACCACGGCCCGGGCGACGTAGCTGCCTTTCGGCAGGAGTGACAGCGGGATCGCGCCCGCGGCGGCCCGGCATCGCGCGTCGCCGCCCGCCGGCTGCAGCGTCGCCTGCGCGGCATCCACGACCGTGGATCCGCCGGTGGCGACGACTTCGATCGTCACCGCCGCGCCGTCGAAGCCGGCAGGCGCGTCCGAGAACAGCTCCATATACAGGTGCAGCTGCTCGCCGGACAGATTGCCGCTGACGGTCGGCACCACGCCGCCCGCCGCGGGCCCGGTGGCCCGGTCGTCGCCGATGAGCAGCTCGGTGGCGCGGAACCGGCCCATGCGCGTCATGTACGCGCGCACCGGGCGCTCGAGGCTGCCGCGCCGGCCGTCGCTGTCGAGGACCGCCGCCCTGAGCGTGTAGCTGCCGGGATCGACGAGCAGCGTCGCGAAGCATCGCTGCGCCTTCGCGGAGACCTGCGAGGGCGCGTCGACCGACGGCTGGAAGAACGTCGCGCCCACCTCTCCTCCGGGTTTGACGAGCACGATCCCGAGCGCCATGTGCCCGCCGGCTTCCACGGCGCGGTCGACCTCCATGGCGACGAGGAGGCGGATCTTCGGCGAGTCGGGATCCTGGAACGAGTACGTCGTCAGGCGGAAGGGCAGATCCGTGGCGACGACCGGCGCGCGCAGCAGCTCCGCGACGATCTGTTCGTCGGTCCGCCTGCCCGGGGTCCCGACGGTGAATTCGGTCCGCGAACGCACGGCGACGCCGTTTCGCGCGACCTTGACGCTGATCGTGTGCTGCTTGCCGTCACGATCGCCGGCCTCGGGCTCGAATCCCAGCAGATAGTAGCCTGACAGCTCCGAGGCGAGGCGCTCGAACGCGAAGTCGGGATCGGCGATGATGCGGAACATCTCGCCGCCGCCGATCCGCGCGACGGCGATCAGTCCTTCTTCATGGACGGCGCGTTCACGCGCGCGTCCCTCGGGGGCGCGCGCCTGCGACGCGTCGGCCTCCGGGGGCTCCGGCTTCACCGTATAGATGGTGGCGTGCGCCGCCGACACGGCGCGCGCCAGACCGGCCGTCGCATATCGCTCGCCGTCGATGACGAGCCCTTCAGAGACCAGCACGATCGTCTTGGGCGTTTCGCTGGAGCCGAGCCGATCGAGGATCGCGTGCAGGCCCGCGAGCGTGTTGCGCGCGCGCTCGTGGGCGTAGGCCGCGATGATGCCCGCTTCCTCCTTCACGTCCTTTCGGCAGATCATCTGGTCCGACAGCCCCGCCGACGCGGGGCCCGTGGCCGCGGAGTTGCCGCACTCTCGCGCCGTCACTTGTTCGACGGCCACGTTGTTGCCGCGCTCGAACTGCAGCGCGTCGGCGACCGTGATGCTCCGCCGGCCCGGGCCCCGATCCGCCTGGCCGTCCACGCGTTGCAAGGCCGCGACGATCGCCGAATGGTCCGTGGTGAAATCCACCGCGGGTCCGGACGGAATGCTGAAGAGACCCACGCGATCCGCGGGCTGCAGGCGGCTGACGAAACGCGCCGTGGCGCTGAGGACGTCCTTGGCGCGCACCGGCGCGATGCTCCCACGGTCGACGGCGATCACGATCAGCCGTCCGCCAGGCGCCGCCGTGTTGCTGGTGTAGTCGGCGGGCGGCGGCGCGGGCGTTTCGAGGGGGGCCGTCTCGGAGATGAACTGCGCCGACGCGATCTTGCGGACGCGGCCGTCGACGGCCAGCGTGAAGTCGCCGGCGGCGAGATCGCGAAGCGGCCGTCCGTTCCGGTCGATGACATTCACGTCGACTGACACGAGATCGACCGAGGACGTGAAGGCCGCGCGCGGCGGCTGGCTCCCGGTCTGCTGGATGGCGACGGCCGGGACGTGCGGCCGCGAGACGACGAGCGCGATCGCGGCGAGGACCCTGCCGATACCAGCGAT
>WNFM01051192.1_pt1 | contig 18940 bp, 17 predicted proteins | sample 5400271 | NCBI WGS metagenome assembly WNFM01 (sample SAMN13153352, study PRJNA577476) | soil metagenome | isolation source: 60 cm saprolite on Douglas fir-dominated hillslope | place: USA:California | collected 2013-09-17 | reverse complement strand
TTACCGGAGATGTGGATTTGACTCCATTTGACTCCAATTGACTGAAAAGCGGGTGGTAACGCCTTTGTTTGGTTCATTCGGATTTGTTCGATTCCCATCGCCCGCTCCATAAACCTTGATTCAGCGTTTGTTGGCTTGGCTGAGCGCCAGCACTGCATATGCTGTGGCCGCGTCATTCATGAAGCGCACCGTCGTTGGTGCCAGGTGATGTGCGCTGTTATTGTTCAGCGAGGACGCTGGCCAATAGCCTTCATTCTTGACCTGATTGGCCGCGAGCCAAGCAAGTCCACGCTTGGCCTGATCGATCTGCCGCGATGCTGCAATCTGTTGTAATGCAAATGTAATCAGCCCCGTTGAGTATCCGTCGCTGGCTTGGTCCTGCGGCGTCCCATCGTGGCGTTTCCAGTCCCCGACCAAAGTACCCAGACTCCACCCACCGTCGGGCTGCTGCTTGGCCAAAAGTTCAGCGACGATCGTCTCTAGTCGTTCGGGCTGAAGAAGGCCGGGCATTTTTGCGGACGCCCACAGCAACACCGCTCGATTGATTGTGGTCTGCGCGGCGCTCTCGCGATTCAAGTAATCTTGCAGCATCTTGACATTATTCTGGATTTCGGGCCTTGCAGCATAATTTTCAGGAGCAGTTCCAACCGCAATCGCCGCCAGTGTAGCCCCGTAGAAATCCGAGTCGTCCGCTTCCCAGGGTTCATTTGCGAATCGCAGCCACAACCACGCTCCTTTTTTCTCGCCCCCGGTTTGTTGCTCGGCCCACATACTGTCCAGCGCGGTGAGAGTGTCTTTGCTGAGATGCCCGCTTGGCGCGTCGTTACTCGCCAAAATCAAGGCGTTCAGTACGGACTCAGTTCCGCGCGACTCGACTGTTTTGTAGGTGCCGCGATCGGCGTCACTGTAGAACGGCGCAACTTCTTTCCACATTCGAACACGCTTGAGCACATTCTCGAACAGTCTGCGTTCGTTCTTGGAAGGTCTTTCTTCCGCCAGCGCCTGACGCAACGCCGGCCGGGCCATCGCGTACGGTACCGCGGTGTGGCACGACACGCAGAACGTCTCATGATCGCGCGCCGACTTAGGCCATTCCATCCACCACTCCGCGCGTCCGTCGAGGTATGCAGCCGCCGCCCTTTGATCCCAATTGCTCGCTATCTTCGCTGCTGGATGATCGAAAAAACTTGCGGCAGGCTTTTGGTCTCTAGCGGCGACCGCCCTCGTTGCCGGCTGCCAGCCGAGCGCAACTGCTATCGCCGTCAACGAAGCTGCACCGAATACGAGTTGCCGCAATGTTTTTTTCATAGGGAGTCTCCCATCGCGTACGAACCTAAGTAACGATTCGCCTTTGTAGCGGGGCGAAAGAGTCATCTTACTTCAGCTTGATGAGGTTATCATGAGCACTTCCATCCCGGAACGTCTCAGAATAGGTCCGTAATGTTTCTGGCGATAGCCTTCCTGTTTTCTCAGCGACAACTAATGCGCCATTGCTCGCAAAGAGATTCTGCTTTCCGCAACCAATCCACTGAGGGATAATTCCGTGCCGAGGCAGCCATGAAAATTAAGTTGAGTGTTCTCTGCATTGCGGTTCTAGCTTTTCAAATTGCAAGCTTTGCTCAGGGCGCCAAGCCCGCTGCCGGATCATCGGCGCCGACTCCTCCTGCCTCTACCACCCCGAGCGATCCCAGTAAGTACATGAATCGCGATTTGAATAAGATGATGCGTGAAGGCCGCGCCGGTGATTACCTTGCAGGGAACGTTACGCTCGCTGGGGGCGCACTTCCTTGGGACGCGATTCCGGTGACCGTCACGTGTGACGGAAAGATCCGCTATACCACCAACACTGACGCTAAAGGCGGGTTCGTAATCGCTCCTTCCGACCCTTTGGGTTCTACGACGGTCAAGGCAGATTCGAAACCGCTCGCGACTCAGTTTGTCGGTTGTAACATTGATGCATCTTTGCCAGGTTTTAATTCAAGTCCAATCGTGGTGGCGAATCGAAATGTGCTCGATAGTCCGAACCTGGGCACCATCACTCTGCACCGTGAAGCGGGAGCGGGCGACGCATCGCTAAGCGCCACCACGGCATCCGCACCCAAAGAAGCTCTCAAGTCGTTCGAGAAGGCGCGCGGCGAGTGGCTCGACAACAAGCCCGATCGCGCTCAAAAAGATTTGCAGAAGTCTGTCGAAGTTTATCCGCAGTTTGCCGAAGCGTGGTATCAACTGGGTAAGATTCAGGAGGCGGCAAAATCGCCCTACGCATGGAATTCATATTCCAAAGCGGCGGCTGCGGACCCTAAGTTCGATCTTCCTCATCGGCACCTTGCGGTCTTGGCCGCGCTTTCAGGTAAGTGGTCCGAGCTACTAGAACAAACCACACTCGAACTCCAACTCAATCCCCGCGGTACCGTAGACATTTGGTATTACGACGCCCTTGCGAACTTCCAGCTCCAGAAACTAGATCCCGCGGAGGCCAGTGCAAACAAGTCGCTCGCCATGGACCCATTGCACACGCAACCCAACTCCGAACAGTTGCTTGCTGTAGTGCTCGCCCAAAAGCAGGATTTTGCCGGCGCGCTACAGCGCTTGCGCAACTGCCTTACCTACTTCCAACCCGGGCCCAACCTCGATCTTGTTAAGCAGCAAATTGCGCAGATTGAGCCGCTGGTGCCAGCCGCGAAGTAATTTGGTCTCTCAGCAAGCGGGAGGCGTGATTGCGGTTTCAACAAAGGTCCTTCGCATTTTCGCTTCGTTTGTCCTGAATTTAGCCAGCTCAATTTAAACCATAGGAAGCGATGAGTACTGTCGGCTAGCGTTAGCGCACTCCAAACGTATAAACAATTCCTACTCCGGTGCGTAGATTATTTTGGCCACGATCTTTTACCGAGGAATCGAAGAATGACGAGTGCAGATAGTCTGCACCAAAGCGGATGCTCCAGGAGCGGTCGAGCCTGTAGTCAATCGCGCCTCCGAGGGCCAATGCCGATTTGTTCACAAATCCGGTCAAGGTGCCGCCGTGGCCGTTGGTGTTGATGCCAACCTGCCTAACACCGCCGAAGAGAGCCTGGTTTGAACAGGATAGACAACCGGCCTAGCCACATAACTAGAACTCATAACTTCTAAGAAAGTCCGTAGGGTGCCCGTTGCCGAGAACGTTTGATGTCCTGCCGTAACTTCTGGCCAGTTCCAAACTAAAATATGGAGAACGATCGACCGTGAGGGCCGCATCAACACCGTTCATTCCGGTTCGATAAAGCGATGGAATCGAAATGTTGAAGTAGGAGTATCCAATCTCAAAATAAATTTGTCACAGACGCGAATGTTGGTCCGAGCGATTAGCGGTGTTTCGAGGAGTGGTAATATTCGAAGAATGAATACAGCGCAGTGCGAATCTGGAACGGATTTTGTGATCGCAGCAGGCGGGACCGCGTAAGCGCTACGGTTTGTCGTCGATGGATCCCAGTTCAGACTGGGACGTACATTTTGTCTCGAAAAGATATAGGCGTTTGAGCGTTGGGCTTCGGCGAAGAGCGGCGACGCCTTTATCGTCAACGGCGGTCGCGGTCAGATTCACCGATTGCAAATGGCTTAGGCGAGCGAGAGCCGGCGCGCCGGCCGATGTGATGGCAGTGTGAGCGAGATCGACGGTGCGAAGATTAGAAAATGTCGCCAGGGTTTGCAGGCCGACGTCGGTGACCTTAGTTCGCGCAAGCTCGGCGTCAACAATCAGACTCCCAACTACTTTCAGCCGTGAGAGGGCAGCATCATCGCAATGTTCCGGGGCGCTGAGGGTACGCAGTATCAGTCCGTCCTCTGGATTTCTGGAGCGGGGAACCAGGCGCACGCCCAGTTCCTGTTCGAGAGAGGTGATCAGCGCCTGTTTCGGCCGGTAGTCACTGGCGAATGGTAACGCCGGCGGCGCGATGACGGGAAGCGGCGGGGCTCCGCGCACTTCGTCGGCTGGCACGCTGTTCGAAGCGCCGGAAGCGATCCAAAGCTCGATCACTTTGACTTCGGAGGGCGTCAGCGGCGGTTTGCCGTCGGTCGGCATGAAATCTTTGTCATCCGGCGATAAGTTGATCCGGCGGAAGAGTTCGCTGTGTTTCAGGTCGCCCGGCCTTACGATGACGCCGTCTTTTCCGCCACGCATCACGTTTTCAAAGGTGTCGAGCCGGAGTTTGCCTTTTCTTTTTTCGGCGTTGTGGCAATTCGAGCATTTGTTTTCAAAGATTGGCGCAACGCGCGCCGCGAAAAATGTGACGGATGGAGTCGGAGTGGAACTCATGAATGCCGGAGCGACGCTTGCAGCTTCGATTGTCGGCTGTACTTTGTTTGGTATGGCCGGGACAGCGAGCAAGGAGCGCAGTTTTCCCGGCATGTGACGCGTCATAAATGTTTCGCCGTGCGTAAGTTTGCCGCCTTTATCGCTGGTCCATGCCAGCAGAAGTAGCGTGGCAAAAAGCGCGGCGCCGTAAACGCGTTTGTCCCAGGCACGCAAAACAAAACAGAGCAACACCGCGAACGCGAGAGAAAATCCGCCCCACATGTGGCTGGTGACTAGAGTTCCTTCGTAACCTCCACTCCAGGCCAGGAGCCAGCCAAGAAATACGGCAACAAACGCGCTGCCAAGAGCGAGATTAAGAACAAAGTCTGCGGAATCTCGAACACCGTTCCAACGGCGAACCGAGCCAGCAAGTTCCAGCAGCGGAACCAGCAGCAAGAGCGCGATTGGAAAATGGACGATCAGCGGATGGAAGCGGCCGACAAATTGATTTAGCTCGCCATGCTCGAGACCGTCAGGAGCGACGTGAAGGATGAGCCAGAGGATAGTGAGTAGGAAAGCAGAGCCGAGTGCAAACAGGATCAGCCGGGTGCGCAAGAGCATTCAGCAGCCTCAGACGCGCCGCAAGAGCGTGATTCGCCCGATGGGCAGCCACTCGGCCACCAGGATGTTGCCGTCGCGCAGAAAAATAGCGGCGTGAGGCGTGATGAATTGCCCGGGAGTGAATTCGCGTCGCGATTGATTTCGGCGCGAGCCAACATCTCCGTTTGCAACTTTGCCGTCGCCCAGTTGAGCGATCACTTTGTGCTCGCGGTCGAGGATGCACACCTGGCTGTCAAGGTCCGGGCAGACCATCTGGTCGCCTTGCACGTGAAAGTGGCAGGGCATCCGCAAATGAGCGTCATCTTTTATGGTGCTTAGATGGGCGCCGTCGAGGGTGGTTCCCGCGGTCGGCGACCAGTAGCACGGGCTCTTTGCCACGAGGGTCAACCCACAAGCCGTGCGGAGTATCGAACTCGCCGTCGCCGTGCCCCGGTCGGCCAATTTCGCCGAGAAATTTTCCTTTCAGCGAAAAGCGCAGAATGTGATGCGAGCCGTAGCCGTCGCCAACATAAAAATCGCCGTTCGGGGCAAAGGCCACGTTAGTCGGGACAAAATCGATGGGCCGTTCGGCGTAAGCGGAGTCTTCGCGAGGATAGCCATGCGACCAGACCGTTTCTCCGTCGAGCGTTGTCTTGACGATTTTGCAGCGGTTGATGTCGCAGTGATAAAGAAATTCTCCGCCGGTCTCGCGGCGCACGCTTAGACCGTGAGCACCGCCGCGGAATTCTTCGCCAAACGCGTTTACAAAGCGGCCATCAGCGTCACAAACGACGACTGACTCGCCGCGCATGCTGGACTTGTTGACAGTGTGGGCGACATAGATGCGGCCTTGTTCATCTTGAGCGAGTCCGTGCGTATCTCCCCACACCAAACCATCCGGCGGCGTGAGCCAATCATGCACGCATTCGTAGGTGTGAGGGCCGGTGCCGACCACCGGCAATCGTTGGCCAGACTTGTCTGAGGCTTGAACGTAGAAGGGATGAACTGCAGCCGTTGCGGCCAATGCCGCCGAGCTCTGCGCGAGAAAAGTCCGCCGCGAGGATTTTTTCATGCGATAAGTCCCGGCACGACTTTCGCCGGAACGACCCCCGTTAGTTTTTGTTGCAGCCCCTGAAACTTGAATGTCAGTTTCTCATGATCGATGCCAAGAAGTCGCAGCACGGTCGCGTTGAAGTCACGAACGTGAACAGGGTCCTTGACGACGTTGTAGCAGAAGTCGTCGGTTTGCCCGTGCACGATTCCGGCTTTAGCGCCTCCGCCAGCCATCCACACGGTGAAGCAACGCGGATGGTGATCACGTCCGTAATTTTCTTTGGAAAGGCCGCCCTGGCTGTAGACAGTGCGTCCGAACTCGCCGCCCCACAGGACGAGCGTGTCCTCGAGGAGTCCGCGGCGCTTCAAATCGGTGACCAGCGCGTAGGAAGCGCGATCGGTCGCCGCGCATAGCTTGGGCTGATTGGTAACGGCGTTCGAATGCACATCCCATCCGCGCTGATAGATTTGCGTAAAGCGGACGCCGCGTTCGGCCATCCGGCGAGCCAACAGGCAGTTGTAGGCAAACGTGCCGGCTTGTTTGGCCTCGTCGCCGTACAACGTCCAGGTGCTGTCGGGTTCGTCGCTCATATCGGTGAGCTCGGGAAGCGAAGTTTGCATTCGGAAGGCCATCTCGTATTGATGAATGCGCGCGTGCGTCTCCGGGTCACCAACATCTTCGAGTGTCATTTGATTGATCGCGTTTACCGTGTCAATCAGCGTGCGCCGGGTTTCGCGGCTCATGCCTTGTGGATCGCTTAGGTAGAGTACTGGCTCACCTTGCGAACGGAAAGCAACGCCGGCATATTCGTTCGACAAAAAACCGCTGCTCCACAACTTCGGCGCGATCGGTTGCAAGTCTGTGCCCGGCAGTGTGAGGGAATTCAGAACCACAAATGTTGGCAGGTTTTCGTTCATGCTGCCGAGCCCGTAAGAAAGCCATGCACCCATCGAGGGTTTGCCGGGAACCATATTGCCGGTGTTCATCAAAAGAATTGCCGGTTCGTGGTTGATCGCGTCCGTCTGCATGGAATGAACGATGGTCATCTCGTCCACCAGACGTCCGGTCCAAGGGAGCAGGTCGCTCACCCAGCGCCCGGACTTTCCCTGGCGAGTGAAACCCCAATGCGATGGGGCGATCGGAAAACGCGCCTGGCCGGCGGTCATTCCGGTTAACGCTTGGGCGCCGCGCACCGACTCCGGAAGATCTTTGTCATAAAGACTTGCCAGGCCGGGCTTGTAGTCCCATAAATCCATCTGCGACGGCGCACCCGACATAAAAAGGTAGATGGCGCGCTTGGCCTTCGGTGCGAAGTCCGGCACATAGTGCGCCGTTGAATTGGGCAGGGAATCGGTGGCCGCGTGGAGCGCGCGCGGTGCTAAAGCGCCGCCAAACAGCGTGGCCAGACTTGCCCAGCCAAGCGTCTTGCCCATACTGCCGAGAAAATGTCTGCGCGTGGCCAGGCGGCGCCATTCTTCGCGCAGTTCGAGCGGGACCGGAAGGTCGTAAACCGTTGACCCTTCGCCGTGATCGCAACAGCTCTTACATTCGTTGTGAACGTTTGAACTCATTTGTTTAGCACCACATCAAGATTCATGGCCGCGCTGGCTACCAGCATCCACGATGCCAGTTCGTCCGGACGGATTCCGGCGTCCCGGTTACTCTCGCCCACTTTCAGAATTTCCTCTGCCTTGGACTGCTCTTTGCCATAGGTACTCTGAAACTTTGTCAACGCATTCTCAAGGGCTTGCTTTTCGCGCGGTGCCCAATCGCGAGCGAGCAACACTTCGCCAAGATAATTTAGCCGCGTATCGGTCTGGTTCGATTGTCGAATCACTCGTTCCGCTAATTTGCGTGACGCCTCCAGCCATTGTGGGTCGTTCATCAACACCAGCGCTTGCAGCGGAGTGTCGGTACGTTGCCGTCGCGTGCAAGCGGAGTCGTGCACCGGCACATCCAGGGTGTCCATATCGGGCATCGTTGCCATTCGTTTCCAGAAAGTGTAAAGGCTGCGCCGGTACAAAGCATCGCCGTGGTCTTGCGTATAACTTTTTGTGTCGCTGCCCTGATGGCTTCCGGCTTCCCAAACTCCCGCAGGCTGATAGGGCTTTACGCTCGGGCCGCCAATTTTTTCGACTAACAAACCGCTGGCGGCCAACGCCGTGTCGCGAAGCATCTCTCCGTCCATTCGAAACCGAGGGCCGCGTGCCAGCAGCCGATTCTTCGGATCGATTTCGAGCAATTGTGGGGTCACACGCGCAGATTGCCGGTACGTTGCGGACATCACCAATTGTTTGTAGAAACGCTTGACGTCCCAGCCATGCTCGCGGAAATCCAGCGCCAGCCAATCAAGGAGTTCGGGATGGCTGGGACGGCCACCCATCACGCCAAAATCCTCGGTGGTCTCGACCAAGCCAGTGCCAAAAATCTCGGCCCACATTCGATTGACGGTCACTCTTGCCGTCAATGGATTTTCGGCGCTGACGGTCCACTCCGCCAGACCGCGGCGATCAAGCGCCGCATTTGCCGGAAGCGGCGGCAAAAAGTGCGGCACGCCGGGCCTTACGCGCTCGGTTCGCGCGCCAAAAGCTCCGCGAGTTAGCACGTCTGCATACGGTAGGCCAGGACTTTCTTCACTCACCAGTGTGATTGGGCCATCTTTGGAAAGCCGGTCAAGTTCTTCATTCAGAGGCGCGATATCAGCCTTGAGCTTTTGCGTGAATTCATCACGTTGCGCAAAATAAAACTGGCTAACGGCATGAAATTCGTCTTGTGACCAGCCAGACATTGGCTGTCGCACGATTTCCGACACGTAATCCTCGACGGGAAGCCGGGAGGCTTCGTCCGACGACAGTGCACGTTGAAAAAAACGGAAATCCTCAAAAGCGGTTTGCCGCAAGGGATCCGAGTCCGGATACGCTCGCCCAAATTCGAGTGGAGCGCTCGTCTGGGTGCTTCCTTGCAGAGTGTCCCTAATAATCGTCAACGCCTGCGATCGTCCATCAATATATAGGGCGACGCCCGCAGCTTTTCCCGAGCCGTCATAAGTGGCCAGCACGTGATTCCAGCGCCCGACCGATAACACTTTCTCCTTGGTCTCCACGTGAATCGAGTTGTCGGGCATTTCGTGCGCCAGAGCGAACGCAAGTTTACCCTTGTTGACCTTCAACTGCCAGCCGCGAAGCTTTTGGCCCGCATCCGCCGCGGATAGAATCACCCCCACAGGTTTTTCTTCGTCCTTATACTCAAGCGGCCGCAGTTGCGGCCGCAACCACGTGCCCACGCTGAACGGCTGATTTGACTCGACTTCGCCGATATTTTGCAATTCCAGTTTGGTGCTGATATCCATCCGCATATACGGCCAGAACAAGGTGCCTTCGCCCCAGATCACCGGAGCTCCGCTGGCGGAAACGTGCTTTTGCGTCGCGCGTGGCGCTGAATCGGCGAACGTCGAGCCATTCTGTTCGTCGAAGCGCAACCTCACAGCAAGACCATCTGGACTCACTGGAACCGCGATCGCGCTGCGGTCTGACTGGGCAATCCAGGCGGCGATCAGTTCGTGTTCCTTCTCGCGGCGAAGTGAAATTTGCCGCTCGAGTTCCGAGCGTTTCGCCAGCTCCCGCTCATAAGCTTCGCGGTTTTCAATATGCGGAAGGCGAAGAAATGGCGGCCAGTCGTTGCGATCATCGTTCGATGGAAATTCAGTCAGATTGTTAAAGAACGCCGTTAAGCGGTAGAAATCTTTCTGGGTGATTGGATCAAATTTGTGGTCGTGGCAGTTTGCACAGCCCACCGTTAAACCAAGAAATGCCGCGCCGTACGCCTCGGTGCGTTCCCGCTTGTTGTTGACCCGCAACTCCTCAATCAAAGTGCCGCCTTCACCACTGCTGATTCCGGCGCGCAAGTACGCTGAGGCGGTGATGCTATCCAAAGTTTTCAGCGCCAGCATGTCTCCGGCGAGTTGTTCCCGCGCAAACTGGTCGAAAGGTTTGTTCTGGTTATAGGCCCGAATCACATAGTCACGGTACGCCCAAATATTCCTGAAATTATCCAGATGCAGACCGTGGGTGTCGCCATAGCGGGCGACGTCCAGCCAATAGTGAGCGCGATGTTCGCCGTAGCGAGGACTGGCTAGCAACCGATCGACAACTTTTTCGTAGGCATCAGGAGTGGAGTCGGCCACGAACGCTTCCACTTCCTCGGGAGTCGGCGGCAAGCCAGTCAGGTCGTAAGTCACGCGCCGGATCAAGCTTCGCCGATCCGCTTCTTGCGCGGGTGACAATCCTTCTTTCTCCAGCCGTGCCAGCACGAAATTGTCGATTGCGTTTCGCGCCCACTCGCCGCGCGTAACCACTGGCATTGGCTGATGCTTTGGCGGAAGGAAAGACCAGAGTTCCTCGTACTGTGCGCCCTGCTTCACCCACTCGCGCAGCAGCGCAATCTGCTCCGGCTTTAGAGTTTTGCGCGCCTCGGGAGGCGGCATTCGGTCCTTGACGTTCTTCGTTTCGATCCGGTGGACCAGTGGACTTTTGTCCGGGTTGCCGGGAATGATCGCCGGGCCATACTTCTCATGAGCATCCTGATGCGGTGCAAAAGCAAACTCTCCGCGGTCCAGCCGCAGGCCTGCTTTCCGACCGCCCGGATCGGGACCGTGGCACGCATAACAGTTTTCCGACAAAATTGGTTGGATGGCGTCGTTGAAGGAGAGTTTCTTGGCGTTTTCTTCGGGAGCAGGAGTCGGTTTCGCTTCACCGGAACGGCTCGCTGCGACGAGACCGAGGCAGAGCCATCCCGCAAGCAAACACAAAGCACGTAGATCGAGAAGCGATTTCCGTTTTGGACCGCGCCGATTCAACACTGCTTACTCTCCCGGGCTGTGACGGGCTGCAAGGTTGCAGTTCTCGCACTATAGTACACCTACCCCGGCCAACTGGCGTCGGCAGGCGGCCTTGCCTATATCACCAATTCGTTCGCTTCCCGCCGTCAACTTGTCGGTTGTCGTGTGCAGTTCAGCGGCCCACCATCTTCTGCAGCGCTTCTGGATACCGGGCACCTTGCACCGCGATCTGTGAGGTCGCGGTTTCCAGCTGCCGGAGGTCCTCGGGCGTGAGTTCAACGGTAGCCGCTCCGAGGTTCTCTTCGAGCCGATGGAGCTTGGTGGTTCCCGGAATCGGTACGATCCACGGCTTCTGCCCGAGCAGCCATGCCAGCGCGATCTGCGCAGGCGTTACTTTCTTCTCTAGCGCGAACTTGCCAATCAAATCAACCACCGTCTGATTCGCTTTGCGGTTTTCCGGCGTGAAACGGGGAACGACGTTGCGGAAATCGTTCTGATCAAACTGTGTATCTTGGTTGATCTTGCCGGTCAGGAAGCCTTTTCCCAGAGGACTAAAGGGAACGAACCCGATGCCTAGTTCCTCCAGCATTGGGATGATTTCCGCTTCCGGCTCTCGGAACCAAAGCGAATACTCGCTCTGCAGCGCCGCGACTGGTTGAACGGCGTGTGCGCGACGGATGGTTTGTGCGCCCGCTTCCGAAAGCCCGAAGTGTTTCACTTTGCCCTGCTGGATAAGATCCTTCACCGCTCCGGCGACCTCTTCGATCGGCACGTTGGGGTCAACCCGGTGCTGATAGAACAAATCGATGACATCAGTCTTCAGCCGCTTCAGCGAGGCTTCCGCGACCTCCTTGATGTGCGCAGGCCGGCTGTCGAGCCCCACCTGTTTGCCAGTGTCCGGATCGATAATGAACGCGAACTTGGTGGCGATCACCACCTGGTCACGAACCGGAGCCAGTGCCTCGCCCACCAGTTCTTCGTTTGTGAATGGGCCATAGACTTCCGCGGTATCGAAGAACGTGACGCCGCGTTCCACCGCGGCCCGAATCAACGAGATCCCCTCCTTCTTGTCCATGGCGGGGCCGAGGCCGAAACTCATCCCCATGCAGCCCAGTCCAAGAGCCGAGACTTCCAGATTGCTTTTTCCAAGTTTGCGCTTTTTCATTGTTGTTTCTCCTTGCGAACCGTTTCGCTCATCCCGAGATTAGGACCAATCGGCTGGAGTGCGGTAGCCCAATCCTTCTGATTTTTTGCCTATTCCTCTTGCCCGGCAAGAAATCACTGGTGTCCTCAAAATTGAGCGTTTATTCTGAAGCAAGGGTCAATGACGCCATAATCGTGAAAATATCCAATAAAAGCGTTATTTTGCCAAAGGATCCCGCCCGTGATTTGCGCAGGGAACTGGCGCGCAAAATTGCCTTTTTTGTTGGCTCTCAAGAAAGACTGATAACCGCAATTCCAGGTCTATTGCTGACCCGGCGTACCGCACCTACCGCACCAGTCTCGGCGACATACGAGCCCAGCCTGGCCGTCGTGGCGCAAGGGCGCAAGCGAGCAAACCTCGGCGGTACCAACTTCATCTTCGACCAATCCCGCTACTTGCTTACTTCGCTCGACTTGCCCGTCATCTGTAATGTGATCGAAGCTAGCGAAGAGGTGCCCTATCTCTGTTTCGTTCTAACACTGGAAATGTCCGTTGTCCGAGAGCTGTTGGGCCGCGAGGAGATTCCTGCGCCCGTGCCGCCGTCAAATCATCCCGCTATGGCGACCGGTGAAACCACTGCGGAGTTGCTCGAAGCGTGCTGCCGGCTCGTGGACCTGCTGAACACACCGCAGGACATTCCATTTCTTTCCGGGCTGATTCAACGCGAAATCATTTATCGAATCCTGCGCGGGCCGGAAGGATCGCGTCTCCGGGCGATTGCCACGTTGGGGGATCAGAGCCATCGGACCGCGAAGGCCATTGCCTGGGTGCGAGAGAATTACGCGAAGCCGCTGCGGGTGGAAGATCTGGCAAAAATCGCGGCGATGGGAGTCTCCACGCTGCATCATCATTTCCGCGCGCTCACCTCCATGAGTCCTCTTCAGTATCAGAAGCAACTTCGCTTGCAGGCTGCGCGCGAACGCATGCTCATCGATGGTCTGGACGCCGCCAGTGCCGCTTTTGAAGTCGGATACGAGAGCGCCAGCCAATTCAATCGCGAATACAGCCGTCTCTTCGGCCAACCACCCATGCGCGATATTCGAACTCTCCGCTCACCGAGCGCCCTGAGTCTGGAGTTGGTTGGTAATCGGTAACTCGCCTTCTTGAATGTGTTGTTACCGCACTCATTGCCCGTCGCAATTCGGAACGATCAACTGTTTGGTGTCCTCTCCTTCATCCATACGTGGTTTGACACGCAGTCTCGGGAGCGCGCGACTGCACGTTACGGATCCTGAGCTTGGCCGACGTTAGGGAGTGCGGACGTCGAAGCTGGGTTGGCCTTCGATTTGAGCCAGTTGTTGGCGCAGGCTCGCGGCTTCGGCGCGATTTTTTGCCGCTTCGGCGTGGTACTTGATGGCGGGGACGCTGCCCATAGCATTGAAAAGCTTGGTGATCTTGTCATTTTTGCCCTTGCCGGTGTGTTCGAGCTGATAGGCAAGATCGTCCTGGCTTTGCGCATCGCCCTCCAATCCGGCGATGCGACGCTGAAGATCATTGATCGTCGCCCAGCGCTGAGCGCGGGCGATGGCAGCATCGGTGACAGTGGTGTTGGCGGCGTCCCAATCTCCGTCGCCGCGAATATCCAGCACATTTTTGAAAGCATCGAGATTAATGGCGCCTCGCCGATTGCCCAGATCGGCAGACATGCGGTACCAAGTCACGGCCCTGGCGTCGTCGGGCCGCACACCTTGCCCGAATTGATACATCCAACCGAGTTGATTTTCTGCGTCGCTGTTCCCGTGCGCCGCGGCTTCATCAAACCAAGACATAGCCTTGGCATAATCGGTCGGCACGCCGAGGCCATTCTGAAACATATACCCGATATTTTCCTGCGCGGTGTTACTGCCATGGTCCGCGGCTTTGTAAAACCAGGAAAGAGCCTCGTCGTAATTCTTCGGCTGGCCCAATCCATCCTCAGCAAGGTGGCCTAACTGGTTTTCGGCGTCGGAATTGCCGTGGCCGGCGGCGCGGAGGTACCAGGTATGGGCTTGGGCGAAGTCCTGCTTAACTCCATATCCTTACTGGTAAAAATAGCCGACTTGCTTTTCCGCCTGTGCGAGATTTCGATCAGCCGCTTTACGGTACCAATCAAGAGCTTGCTTGTAGTCTTGCTTGACGCCAATACCATCTTCGAACATGCCGCCCATGTTGTACTGCCCGAGCGCATACCCCTGCTTCGCGGAGGATCGATAGTAGGCCAGCGCGCGCTTGTAATCCCGCGGCACGCCGAACTTGTGTTGATACATGTAGCCCAGTTGGTTCTCAGCGGGAGCGGAGCCCTGGTCAGCGGACTTGGCAAACCAGAGCAGAGCCTGGGCGTAGTCCTGTGGAACGCCGACGCCGCGAAAATAGTCGTTCGCCAGAGCGAATTGCGCCTGTGGATCCCCCGCAGTGGCGGACTCGGTCAGAGAATAAAAGGCGGTGCCCGTCAGCGGTGCTGTCGCCTGCGTCGACGTTTGCGTTGGTGCCTGCGCTCGCACTCCGGAAAGCAGGGTGGACATAATGAAAACTGCTAACGTGAGCCTAGTCAGGAAACTCATGGAGATCTCTGCCTTAACGAATCTTGGAGAATCACCGGCAGAATATGGCTGAGGAAAATGTGTTCTCTTAGTTCGGCAACCCGGCTCGGGCCGCGATCAGGACGGCATCTCACCCAATCACGCGCCAGCTTCTGGTAGCCTGCCACTTGCAAGGCCATAAAACGATAGACCGCATGTACTAAAAGGACAGAATGTGCTCAATGTCCTACTTGCGGGCAGGCCCAATGAAAGGAATCAACGGCAGAGGTTTTCACATAGAGGGTTCGCCCCCAGCTTCATGGAGTTGAATTGAGAGGTCAGTACAGACGAGAAGACAATCCAGTAACGCCAAGCGCCATTGTCAGGCAGTTCCGCAAAGGGACTTGGCGAGAAAAGTTGCAGTTTTATCGCTTTTTGCTTTTATGTACTTTCGCTCGGGCCCCCGCAGGTACTTTGCTCTTCAATTGGATCTGATTGTAATCAACGGCGGCGCGGATGAGATTTTTTAGCGCACGCGCATTAATCTTATCGCCTTCGAAAAGATCGATCGCGCGCCACGCGTTGCCTCCAAGGCCCGCGTTGAAGAGCTTGTCAGGATCCGGGAGGTGCGCCCCGTGGGAAAACGTAAGCTTCACCTTATCGTTGTGGGCGTTACCGACCGTGATTATTCCGTCGCGAGACCACACCGGGCTTCCCATCCACTTCCATTCCTCGATGATCTCCCGGTCGGCCTCAAGGATGCTCTTGCGGATGCTGGCGAGCGTCTTCCCGCGCCAGTCTGTGAGTCCAGCGATGAGCTGGTCAATACGTTCCGATGGATTCATTGATTTTTACGCCTCGAATTCTTGTCCGATTTTCAGGGCCGATTATCGGTTGATTTAGTCCGTTTCCGTTCATAGCGCAGCCCGACCGATCCATTCGAGTAGGACTTGCATTCTGTCAGCTTGAAATCCCGCTGCGGAAACTTGCCCGGAAACCCAGGGATGCCATCGCCTAACAATAGGGGACCAAGTCCGATGAACATCTCGTCCACCAAATCCTCTTGCAGGAAACTGCGGGCCAATTCGCCCCCGCCTCCCAGATAGATGTCTTTCCCGGAACGGCGTTTTAGCTTATTCACAAAGGCTTTCAGGGATCCGCTCACCACTTCAAAACCGTCTCGTTTGCCCGGCTTCCATCGCCGGGAGACTACGTAATTCGCCATGCCCGGCGTCTCGGGGATCTCTCCACTCTCCCGCATTTTCAGCCAGCCAGCTGCGGTTTTACGCCCCATGATCGTGGTATCGATCTTGGCGAAGAAGTCTGCCATCACTGATTCACCTTCTTTGTCGATGACCAGGAAATCGAGGTCGCCATTGCGCCGCGCAATATAACCGTCAAGACTCATTCCGAATCCGAGGATGACTCTTCGTGGCATGGCGCGATTGTAAGACAGACGGTTACTTGCCGTTAGGAAAAAACAACAGCCCGTCAAGCCTCCACCGTAACAGGCTGTATTTTATTGGGTGCCACAATTCTAAATTCCAATTCAGACCCTTAGCGAGCCGCGAAATGCCCTCGCGGCATAGTAAGATTCCGCGCCATTGTGATACACAAAAACAGTGTCAAAACGGCGATCGCAAAAGAGCGCCCCGCCTAGTTTTCTTATATGAGAAGGTGTTTTCACCCAGCTCGACGTTTTCGTATCGAAATCTCCAAGTCTCTGCAACTCTCGATATTGTTCTTCAGTTAAAAGCTCAATGCCCATGACAACCGCCATATCAACGGCGTTATTTTTTGGTTTATGTTTTTTCCTGGACTCTAGCGCTTCACGGTCGTAGCAAAAACTTCTCCGGCCTTTCGGACTTTCCGCCGCACAGTCATAAAAAATGTATTCGCCCGCCTTTTTGTCATGACTAACAACATCCGGTTCGCCGCCAGTTCTTTCCATCTCATTGAGTGACCACGGTTTCTCAACGTTAGCTTCCAGTCTTGCTTGGACTTCAGCCCACTCAAGACCTTTATGGCGGTTCATGTTTTTCTCGAAACGGGCCTTCAATATTCTAAGTATTTCTTCGCGTTGTTTTTTTGAAAGGGTTGCGTTCGGCATGGTTTCATCCACGAGGCGAGCTAAGGTTAACTACGGCACCTTGTTGGGCCGATCTCTTCGAGATAAGTCGTCTCACCGCATGGCCTTTCCACATCCAAAGTCCCGAAAGGGCAAGTACAGGAACGAAGACAAACCGAGTAGCAGGCGCGTAGTTTGGGATTTGCTCAAACGGACTATAAATATAACCGATTATAGGAATGGCAAAGACGATGTGAATCCAGCGGAAAAACGAACGTTTGGTAGCTTCTTTCATGATTAATTTGACCTCCATTCATCGGTGATATCGCATCATTTACTCTGGCCTAGTCTTGAATTGTGGCGTTTCAATACCAAACTGCTTGGCGTACTCGGCGTTCAGCCGTTGCCAACCGCCGTACTTCATGGCCTCGGGGCCGACCATGCGGCCTATAGGAGTCCCACCGAGAAGATGATCCAGAACATCGAAACAAATGTGCCACCCGGCAGCACCCATCGCGATGAAACGATGACCGATGTTGGTCCACAGCGTCAGGCGCGTGCCGCCACCAGATGCCTCGAGTTCCCACCGCATATCGAAACCACCCCACTTGTACTCGAGCACCTCGGGAGCATCGGCTCGCGTCACGGTTGTTTCGGAAACATGCGGCGCGGGGGCTCCCACCGTAGTGAGGTTCACCGTGGTTCCGACCTTACCCAGGCTCCCATCGGCGTCGAAGGGAGCCCACTCGCGTAGCTGCGCCGGGTCGGTGAGCGCTTTCCACACTTTTTCCGGCGAGTGGCGCAGCTCTCTGACGAGAATCAGCGTCCACTTCTCTCCGTCCTTTCGTATCTGCGCCCCGCTGGCGGGACCCGGCGTGTAGTGCTCGCGATCGGTCATCTATATTCCCCTTATATCAGCCTGGATGAACGTCCGCCCTACCAGCGTGCCAGCTGGGTCAGCTGAATGAGGTTGCCGCAGGTGTCGTTCAGCATCGTAATAGTCGAGCCGGTCACGTCGGTGGGCGGCATCGTGAACGCGGCGCCGCAGGCCTTGATCCTTTCATAGTCGCCCTTGACGTCATCGGTGAAAAACATCGCGGCGGGCTGTCCTTGTTGAAAGATCGCTTGCTGATACGTTTTGGCCGCGGGATTGTTGCTCAGCGCCAGTTGCAGCTCGGTGCCGTCCGGCTCCTCAGCTGAGGCCACCGTAAGCCAGCGATACGGGCCCTGACTGAAATCGGTTTTCTTGGCAAAGCCCAGTACTTCCGTATAGAACCGCAGGGCCTTTTCCTGGTCGTCCACATAAATGCTGGTCACTTTGATTTTCATTTCGTTTCTCCTTTTTCACGTCCGCGGTTTGAGCCGCGTCGCCTTCTCCTTGCCTTCACTTTCGATGAGGGTTGTTCCATGCGATCGAGGTGGCGTTCCAGAGCGTCCAGGTGAGCGGACCAGAACTTACGAAACTGAGCCAGCCACATGTCCACCTCCTGAAATGGTTCGGGTTTCAGCCGGTAAAGACGGCGCTGAGCGTCCACCATTGATTCCACGAAACCGGCCTCGCGCAGCACTCTCAGGTGCTTTGACACCGTCGGCTGCGTCATGCGGAGTTGCCGCTCGATCTCTCCCACCGACTGTTGCGATAAGACCAGCAGGCTCAGTATCGCCCGGCGGTTCGGTTCCGCAATGATTTCGAACACCGATTCCATACTCTAGATATACTCCACGAAGCATATACGTGTCAAGGTATATTTAGAAGGTAGGGTGGCAGGGGATCGGCGATGGACTAAAGCGGGTGTGGCGGCTACGATGCAAAGTGTTATGACACTATCAGCCCGAAACCGGCTTGAAGGAAAAATCACAGAACTCCGGCTCGGCGGAGTGATGGCACACGTCGTGGTCCGTGTTGGAGACAATCTAATCGAGAGCGTGATTACCAGAAGAAGCGCCGAGGAGATGAGCCTCAAAGTGGGTGACACGGTTTCGGCGATTATCAAGTCAACGGAAGTCATGCTCGAAAAGAAGTAAGAAGTGAAGCCGGTCGTTTTACTCCGCTAGGACGGGGTGTCACATGGGTGGCCTGAGACATAGGTAGATTAGAAATGGCGGGGACGACGAGACTCGAACTCGCGACCTCTGCCGTGACAGTGCACCATCTTTTGGTAACTGTTTGAAACTGCGCGGCACGGATGGCTACCAAAACCGCGCTTTGGAACCCCAACTAACAATTATTGGACCATGAATGGACCAAGAAATGGACTCTGCCGCTGCAACTCATTTCGCGCGATCAAGGACGGCGGCTGGTCCAGTTCTGGAGCTTAAGTCCGGGGACGCGCTTGAACTCGCGTTCATTGTTGGTGACGAGAGTGAGCCCCGCGGATTTGGCGTGAGCAGCAATCCAGAGATCGTTGCCAC
>WNFM01032570.1_pt1 | contig 18945 bp, 20 predicted proteins | sample 5400271 | NCBI WGS metagenome assembly WNFM01 (sample SAMN13153352, study PRJNA577476) | soil metagenome | isolation source: 60 cm saprolite on Douglas fir-dominated hillslope | place: USA:California | collected 2013-09-17 | reverse complement strand
CCGCCGCACCCAGCACCAGGCCCAGCAGGCAAACGTTCAGGGCCGTCAGCGACCGCCACCGGGAAAGCAGAAACAGCGCGGGCAGGAACAGGAATATCGTCGTGCCGTAGGAGATGATGCAGCCCGATATCATCAGAAACAGAAACGCGACTGCCGGGTTGCCGGTACCGGACAAACTCACGAACAGCGCGGTGAATATTAGCGGCACCAACAACGGCGCCTGCAGCAGACAGGTCCAACTGAAGCGCATCGCCTTCGCTCCGCAGCATCTTGACGGGATCGGAAGCCGAACTGGGCAGGCAGCGCCTGCCCAGTTGCCGGTGTCCTCCGCGTCAGTTGAACCCGACCTTGATAAAGAACGCCAGAAGTGCGCCACCTATCACGGCGCAGATGGCCGCGAGGATGAGCGGCGTCAGCGAGCCCTGCCGGCTGTCCGGCTCCAGTATGGCATGGCCGGGCCGCTCTGGATCGTAATGGACGGTGACGGGTTGTCCGCGGTGGTAAGGGCTCGCGGCTTTTTCCGCGAGTTCGCGCAGGCCATAGATCGCGGTGCCGCCCCAATTCGCCTCGGTGCCTACAAAGTCGCACTTGTCGACTTTGTAGGCGTAGCGCAGATCGACCTGGTAGCGATGGATCTTGCGAATGATCGACTTGTCGTCATTGCTCTTGTCCTCGATGGTCTCCTCGATCACGTCAGCGGCGACAATGATGCCGGCCGCGGTCGGCCACCGCATGCTGGCGCTGGCCAACTGCCGGCCGCGAAAGAATGCGACGACGCCGCAGACAGCGCCGAGCAGCGCGATAATCGGCAGCGGGAAGACGAACAGCGGAACCCCCTTGCTGCTGTAAAGCACGTGGCCTGCGATCGAATGCGCAATCAGAATGGCCGCAATCAAGCCGAACACGATTGTGAAGGCGACCAGCGCCGAGAGATTCCGCAGCTCGGCCGGCTCCAGCAGGGTTTGCTTGGGGTTGTTGGGATCGACATAGACATCGACATGCGCGCCGACCGGATACCGTCCGACCAGTTTGCCGGCGAGTACGCGGGTCATCAGCGGTTCTCCGCCGATCGCGACCCGGTCACTTTCCAGATCCTGCCCCCCGGCACGATAGCGGTAGCGGATGACGGGCGTGGCATCGTTGAGGTCGTCCGAGACGTGCGCGGGCGGCTGATCCACCTTGGACACCGTGATGACGCCCTCGATCTTGTTCCAGCTGCGGGCCGCCTGCATTTGCCCCCTCATGCGAACCAGGTTGAACAGCGTTCCCGCAAAGATCAGCAGGCAAACGCCGGCGGCAATTTGCGTCCAAAGCAATTGATGGGCATCCAGCATCGGATTTCCTTATGTGATTGAAATTTAGGTCGCGAAGATTTTGGTCACGGCTGTGATCAGCCGCCGGACTTCAATTTGCCGCGCAGAGAAAATATGAAAATTGCCCCCTGATGCCCGCGAACGGGTCACGTCGCGACCGCCGGCGCGCGCTATCAGGCACTGCCGTGATCGTCCGCTGCATTGGTCGCGCCCTGCGTCATCCAAGTTCACGGGCGTCGCGGCATTTCGCTGCGTCGAGGAATTTGGCCGCTATCAGGACATCGCGGAGTCTAGCAAGCCGCCCGCCAGGCGGATCGATGCTATCGCCTGGCGCGCGGTGGCCCAGGTCGCGCCGGCGCGGCGGCTTGCTGCGACGCGGCGGGCCAAATCAATCCTCCTAGGCACCGAAGTTCGGCGCTCCCTGCCACCTTGCCCCGCTTGCAGGGAGAGGTTGGATTGCGTAGCAATCCGGGTGAGGGGCACATTCCGCATACCGAACAGGCGGCGGGTCCCCTCACCTCACGTCCCTGCAGCCGAATTTCCTTAACCCCTCCGGCCGAGATCTTTCATGAACGCAGCCTCCTACGTCATTCCCGCAGCCCCGCAGCCCGCCCTTCCCGTCGTCGGCGAAGCCAAATCCTACCCCGTTCGCCGCATCTGGTGCGTCGGGCGCAACTATCTCGAGCACATCCGCGAGATGGGCAATGACGAGCGCGCACCGCCGTTCTTCTTCGCCAAGCATGCCGACATGCTGGTGCCCGATGGCGCCACGATCCCCTACCCGCCGCTGACCAAGGACCTGCACCACGAGGTCGAACTGATCGTCGCCATGAAGAGCGGCGGCCTCAACATCGCCGCTGACAAGGCGCTGGACCACGTTTACGGCTACGCCGTCGGCATCGACCTCACCCGCCGCGACCTGCAGATTGCCTCGCGCAAAAAGGAACGGCCGTGGGAAGTCGGAAAATCCTTCGACTATTCCGCGCCCTGCTCCGCGGTGCAGCCGGCTTCGAAGATCGGCCATCCCGCCAAGGGCAAGATCTGGCTCACGGTCAACGGCACCGAAACCCAGAAGGGCGACCTGACCGAACTGATCTGGAACGTGCCCGAGATCATCTGGCAGCTCTCGCAGCAGGTGGCTCTCGCCGCCGGCGACATCATCATGACGGGAACGCCGGCTGGCGTTTCCCAGCTTCACCCCGGCGACAAGATCGAGTGCGGCGTCGACGGCGTCGGCACGCTGAAGGTCGCGATCGGCAAGCCGGAATAATCGACAGCCTGCTGTCGCCAAAGCAAAAGCCCCGGACCAGCTCCGGGGCTTTTTCGTTCGATTCCTTATCGCGTCCCGTCCGTCCCTCAACGGACGACGGGCCCAGGCGCGTTCCAATCCTTGACGTTGATCAGCTCCCATTCCTGGTTGACCGCATTGGACGCGCTGAATTTCCCGATGCAGTCCCAGGCCTGCAAGCCTGCGCCCTGCAGCGGCAGCGCCGGGAATTTGCTGTTCGCCGCGTCAAGGCATCGTTTTCCCTTGTCGTAATAATTCTGCAGGATCTGACGCTGGCCGCCGAAGCAGCGGCCGCTCGGGCAGTCCGCCGGCGTCATGGCAATCGTCTGCACCTTCCACATCTGCGAGGCGTCGCCGCCGCATTCGGCCTGCACGATCGGTGCGCCCGATTGGTAGCCGTTGGTCTTGAGGCACAGGCCTGAGTGCTTCGCTTTCAGCAGGAACCACGGGTCTCCGTCATGATCCGGGAAAAGCCCGAGGGACTTCAAATGCCAGACGAAGAACTGCTGACTGTCGCCACCGTAGTGCGGCCACAGCACCACGGGAGCACCGATATCCTTGTTGTGGGCGAACACCTCAGCCATCATTTTGGTGGCGGTGTTGACGACATAGAAATACTCATCGGCCGCGGCGGGCGCCGCGGTCATCGTCGTGAAAATGGCAAACGCAGCGCCGAAGCAAACGCTGCGCTTGAAGCGAGCCGTCAGGGTCCGGGCGTCTTGCCGCATGGCTGTCCTCCAGCACTTGCGGAATGATCTGGACAACGGAATGTCGTCTCGACCATCCGCAAGGCCAGCCTAAGCCCCGCAACGCAAGGGTGCTGTGAAGCCATTCACACGCGTTCGAATTCTTCAGAATCCGCTGAGGACCGCCAGCGGCCGATCAGCTTTCGGCGACCTCGACGATGGCCGCGGCAAACGCCTGCGGCGCCTCTTGCGGCAGGTTGTGCCCGATCCCGCCGGTGATGACCCGGTGCGCGTATTTGCCGGTGAATTTTTTGGCGTAGAAACTGGGCGGCGGATGCGGCGCGCCGTTGTCGTCGCCTTCCATGGTGATGGTGGGCACTGCGATATCGGGCGCGGCGGCGAGCCGCTTTTCCAGATCGAGATATTTCGCTTCGCCTTCGGCGAGACCCAGCCGCCAGCGGTAATTATGGATCGTGATCGCGACATGGTCGGGATTGTCGAGCGCCGCCGCGCTGCGGTCGAAGGTGGCATCGTCGAAGTGCCATTGCGGCGATGCGAGCTGCCAGATCAGCTTGGCGAAATCGTGCCGGTTCTTTTCGTAACCGGCCCGGCCGCGTTCGGTGGCGAAGTAGAATTGATACCACCACTGCAGTTCGGCCTTCGGCGCCAACGGCACCTTGCCGGCTTCCTGACTGCCGATCAGGTAGCCGCTGACAGAAACCATCGCCTTGCAGCGCTCGGGCCACAACGCCGCAATGATGTTGGCGGTGCGCGCGCCCCAGTCATAGCCGCCGATGACGGCCTTCTCGATTTTCAGCGCATCCATCAGTGCGATGATGTCGACGGCGAGTGCTGCGGGTTCGCCATTACGGACGGTGTCATCGGCAAGAAAGCGCGTCGTGCCGTAACCGCGCAGATGCGGGATGATCACGCGGTAGCCGGCCTGCGCCAGCAGCGGCGCGACATCGACATAGCTGTGGATGTCGTAGGGCCAGCCATGCAGCAGGATGACGGGCGCACCGTTGGAGGGGCCGGCCTCGGCATATCCGACATTGAGCACGCCGGCATCGATCTGCTTCAGCGCAGCAAAGGAAGTATTCGTACCCGGCTTGATCGCCGGCAGGCTGGCCGGCTTGCCCGATTGCGCAAGAGCGGAACTAACCGGGATCGGTCGCCGCGGCGCTGCCCAGGAATCGGCGACGATCGAACTTGATATGTTCCGACATGGCTTTCATCCTCAAAAAAATCCAAACTCCGGCAGCATCGCGAGGGGCGACCGGCGAATAGGGATTTAGCGGCAATTGAGGCGGATGCGAGACCCGTCAGGCGGCGAACACTGTTTCGTGTAGCGAGCGAGCGGCCGCCCGGCTCAATTGGCGCGCGGCAAGAATTACCGAAGCCGCTGCTGCTGGAAAAATATGCCGCTGCGAAACGACCCGCAAGGCGACAAACATCACGAACGCGCGGCACCTGCGTCCTTGGCGAGGCGCGCAAAGTGACTGCGAAGCCTCGGCACGGCAAAGTCCATGAAGGCGCGGACCTTCGGCACGGCAGACCGGCCTTGGGGCGAAATCAGATGCACCGGCGTCGGCTCATGCTCATCGCCCGTGAGCACGATTTCGACCCCGCCGTCACGCACCTGCTCGGCGACCTGATAGGAATAGAACCGTCCGACGCCGCGCCCGCCGACGACCGAGGCCACCGCCCCGCGAATGCTGTTGATGACGAGCCGCGGCGCGAACTGAACGGTTCGCGGGACGGCGGAGCCCGGCAACGGCGGAAAGGTCCAGGATTGAGCCAGATGGGCCATGGTCACGATCTGGTGCTTGGTCAGATCGCCCGGCTCGGCGATGCGCGGGTGCTGCTTCAGGTAACGTGGCGCGGCCACCACCACGCGGCGGACCTCGCCGATCTTGGTTGCGACCATCGAGGAGTCCGGGAGATGGGCGATGCGAAGCGCGACGTCGATGCCCTCGTCGATCAGATTGACCGGCCGGTCGAGCAGCAATAGCCGCGCCGAGACGGTCGGATAGGCATCCAGGAAGGCATCGAGGATCGGCCGCAGCACGGTTTCGCCTGAGGTGACGGGCGCCGTCAGCGTCAGCGTGCCGCGCGGTGCCGATTTCTCGCCCGCGACGATGATGTCGGCCTCTTCGAGCTCGGCCAGCACGCGGCGACACACCGCCGCATAGCGCTCGCCCGCCTCACTCAGCGCGATCGACCGTGTCGTGCGGTGTAGCAGTTCAGTGCCGACATGCGCCTCGAGGAAGGCGATCGCGCGGCTGACCGCGGCCGGCGAACGGCCGAGCTTGCGGCCGGCGCCGGCAAGGCTGCCCTCTTCAAGCGCCACAACGAAGACCTTCATCGCATCGATACGGTCCATCGTTCCTCCCCGCCGGGACGGCGGCGTGCGCCCACGACGCTCAATTATCGCTCATTCGATCGCCGGGCGGAAGAGTGTCTGCCGAATAGCGCGTATTCGCTCGCGCGGCGAACGAGCGTACGTGACGTGTGGCGGTGCAAGGCAGCCCGAAAGGCTCGCCTCACCCAGCAACCAACAGGAGATCACCATGGGTATCGAACAGAAAGTCGCCGTCATCACCGGCGCATCGCAGGGTATCGGCGCCGCCCTCGTCAAGGCCTATCGCGACCGCAACTACCGCGTCGTCGCCACCGCTCGCTCGATCAAGCCGTCGAACGATGACGACGTCGTCACGGTCGCCGGCGACATCGCCGACTGGAACACCGCTGAGCGCGTGATCAAGGAAGGCGTCGCGCGGTTCGGCCGCATCGACACGCTGGTCAACAACGCCGGCATCTTCCTCGCGAAACCGTTCACGCAGTATACCGAGGCCGACTACAAGGCGGCACTGGGCACCAACACCGCCGGCTTCTTCCGCATCACCCAGCTTGCGATCGCGGAGATGGAAAAGCAGGGCTCGGGCCATGTCGTGCAGATCACGACCAGCCTGGTGGACCATGCCAATTCGAACGTGCCGTCGGTGCTGGCATCGCTGACCAAGGGCGGCCTCAATGCCGCGACGAAATCTCTGGCGATCGAATATGCCAAGCGCGGCATCCGCGTGAACGCCGTGTCGCCCGGCATCATCAAGTCGCCGATGCATGCCGTGGAAACCCATGCGGCGCTCGGCACCATGCATCCAGTCGGCCACATGGGCGAGATGTCCGACATCACCGACGCAGTGCTCTATCTGGAATCCGCCGGCTTCGTCACCGGCGAAATCCTGCACGTCGACGGCGGCCAGAGCGCCGGCCACTGATCAGTCAGGTGCAGCGAGGGCGCAGAGCCCTCGCTCGCAACCCAATTCAAGGAGAACCGCGATGCCCATCGTAACCATTCAGGTAACCCGCGAAGGAACGAGCCCGGGCGCGAATTCGGTGACCGCCGAGGAGAAAGCGGCGCTGATCAAGGGAACCAGCGAACTGCTCCGCGACGTCTTGAACAAGCCGCTCGAGTCGACCTTTGTCGTGATCGAGGAAGTCGACACCGACAATTGGGGCTGGGGCGGCCTGCCCGCGCTGGAGTTTCGGCGCCGCCGCGCGGCGGCGAGCGGCTGAAGCGCCGGCGCTTACAAAATGTACAGGAGGATGACATGACAGAGTTGAGCGCAAATGTCGGCGGCAGTGGTCGTCTTGCGCACACCGCGCATCACGAGCAGCCGGAATCGGCCTGGCGGTTTGCGATCGCCGGATTGTGCGCCTCGCTGGTCGGGCTCGGCCTCGCGCGTTTCGCCTACACCCCGCTGATCCCGGCGCTGATTTCCGCGAAATGGTTCAGCGCGTCCGATGTTGTCTATCTCGGTGCCGCCAACCTCGCCGGCTACCTCGCCGGCGCGCTGCTGGCACGGCCGGCCGCGGCGCGCATCGGTGCGGTCCCGGCGGTGCGAACGATGATGGTGCTCGCCACCCTCTCCTGCCTTGCCAGTTCGGTGCCGGTGTCATTTCTCTGGTTTTTCGCCTGGCGCTTCCTCGCCGGCCTCAGCGGCGGCATCATCATGGTGCTCGCCGCGACCGTGATCCTGCCGCATACCTCGCCAGCCAAGCGCGGCATCGTCGGCGGCGTGATCTTCGCAGGCGTCGGCCTCGGCGTCGCGGCGTCAGGCACGCTGGTGCCGCTGTTGTTGCAGCAAGGCGTGATGCAGGCCTGGATTGGCCTCGGTGTTCTCTCCGCGGTGCTGACGCTGATCAGCTGGACCAACTGGCCGAAGCAGGCGGCGACCACGCCTTCTCATCCGAAGCGTCACCGTCAATCCCCCGCTGTCCGGGCGCTGCTGATGCAGTACGGCCTCAACGCCGCCGCGCTGGTGCCGCACATGGTCTTCATCGTCGACTTCGTCGCTCGCGGCCTCGGCCAGGGCATCGCCGCCGGATCGCATTACTGGGTGCTTTACGGCCTCGGCGCCATCGTCGGCCCGTTGCTGACCGGCCATCTCGGCGACCGCACCGGATTCGGTCCGGCGTTGCGCGCCGCGTTTCTGCTGGAAGCCGCCGCCGTGCTACTCCCCGCCGTCAGCATGGCGCCGGCCGCGCTGATCGTATCGAGCGTCATCATCGGCGGCTTCACGCCCGGCATCGTGCCGCTGGTGCTCGGACGCATCCACGAACTAGTCCCGCACAGCGCCGAGCAGCAGCGCGCCACCTGGGGACACGCCACCACGAGCTTCGCCGTGTTCCAGGCGGCCGCCGCCTACGGCTTCTCCTGGCTGTTCGCCCGCACCGGCGGCGACTACCTGCTGCTGTTTGAGCTCGGCGGTGGTGCAGCGGCGCTGGCGCTCGCGATCGATCTTGTCATGGCGCTGACGGTCAAGCGGAACCACGTCAAGCCGTGACAGACCGGCGAAACACGCGGCCGGCCAATTCGAACAATTCTATTCAATTCCGACAATTGCCATGCACTCCAATGGAGCACATCGCACCTAGCCTGCCCCGGTTGACGCAACGGCGGGCGGTATCGCCAAAAGTGCAGGCAATGGAAGCAACAAGCGTGTCCTGGAAAAGCGGTAGCCTCGTCCGGCTGTCGTCGGGCGGTGAAGCGATGACAGTCGTCGGTTCCGACAGCGTGGGATCGGTGATCTGCCGGCCGGTGAACGACGAACGGCATCTGGGCATCTACGTGCCCCCTTCATTGCTGGTAGCCGCCGATTTCGGCTCTGATGACGGCACGCCTGCGCATTCCACGGACATGGCTACGGAGATGGCATGACGGACCGTATCAAGATCATCTGTTCCCACTGCCTCAAATCGTTCAGCGAACGGGCGCAGCGCATGAAGCCGGGCTATCAGATCCAGTGCACGCATTGCATGAAATTGATTACGTTCGACAGCAGCTCCGAAGACCCCAACATCCGGCGCCCTCTCCGAGACGCGCGGGATATCCGGTTCAAGGCCGAAGAAGCCCTGGTGTTGGCGCGCATGGCGGCACAGGCGCCAAAGCGCGATCAGGCATTTTAGAGAGACCGGCTATTTCGATCAGCCGCTTTAAGGCGCCGTCTTTTGACGACGCTCACCTGCGTTTGTCATATAACTGTCATAAAACATCACCCTGAAAAACATCGGGCCACAGATATTTGAGTCGTGCCGCGCCAACATTTCGTGACAGAATTGCTACAGCGAAATGTCAGTCGTATTAAATTTTGGAGCGGCAATGAATTTGGTGTGGCAGGGGCGGTCAAATCCGCTGGCGTGGTGGTGGGGCTTCCTGACCCTTGTGAGCGGAGCAAATATCGCGGCCTGGATCGTGCTGTACCGCGAGTTCCAGAACAGCCCACTGGGCGGCACGAGCGGCCCGGCCGACACGCAGTCGATGTTGCTGCTCTGCGCGGCCTATGTCTTTGGCTGCGCATTCCGCTCGGTGTTGCCGCGCGCGGATGTTCAACGCATCTGCCTGTTCAACACCTGGCTGTCGAGCGTGATGATCGGCCGAACGGTGGCAACCATCGCCGAGGTCTGCTTCGCGGCACAGTGGGTCATCATCATGGACCAGTTGGGCCGGATGACGGGAGCGGACGCCACCGTGAACGCGTCGCTGGCGATCCTGCCGCTGATCGTCATCGCGGAATGCTTCTCGTGGTATGCGGTGCTGACCAGGAATTTTCTGCTCAACGCCATCGAAAATTCGCTATGGGCGGTCGCCTTCTTCATCATCGCGATCGGCCTGTGTCGGTTGCTGCCTGAATTCAACGGCCCGGTTCGCGTGGCACTCGTGATCGCGATCGTCGGCATCGCCGGCTATCTGGCGTTTCTCGTCACCATCGACGTGCCGATGTACCTGAGCCGCTGGCGCGCCGGCCTTGCCGAAGGCAGCAAGCTGCTCGGAATTATCGAGGGCCTTCGCGACGTCAGCACGCGCTGGGTCGTGACCCACGACATTGAGCACTGGAAGGGCGAGATCGCCTGGATGTCGCTGTATTTCAGCGCCGCGGTCTGGGCCAGCCTGGCGCTGTGCGTGGTCTATACGCTCGACAGTCGTCTTCCGCAGTATCGTACCGAAGCCGCGGCCATGAGCCGGCCCGTTGCCGGCGACCTGCAACGGGTCGCGATCCGCGCGCCATAATCGGCATACGGCAGCTTGCCGCGATCGCCGCTTCAGAGAAGCGGCATCCCTCCGTGATGCATGGCCCCACCCCCGGTCTCGGCGATCATGCGGGCCAATCGCGCGCCGACAACTTCGCAGGGCTCAAGCTGCAGTCCCGGTGCCAATACGCGCACCACCGGGACGAGGAACTGCGGGCGCATCAGGTCAATCGCATAGGCGGCAATATCGCGGGCTTGCAGCCGTTCCAGAACATGCCGGAGGCTTGAAGCCGGAGCATTCGAAGGTTCTGAAAAATTTCCTGTCAGCGGCTGCAACAATGCGCATTCCCTAGTGTCGAACAGGCCGCGCCTGAGTTGCCGGCGATCGCTTTCATTGATGGCCTCGTCGCCCGATTCCCGTCGCTTGGCAGCCACCACATGCAGCCCAAGTTCAACCTGACACAGTTCGAAGACGGCGGCGCGGGCAGCGTCCGCGAGGGTCAGGCGGGCCCCGAAGCCAACCGCGAAGCCGCGTCCATCCGAATCCGTCGAGATCGCGGCTACCACGGGAATCCCGATATCGGTGGTAATATCCAGCAACCAGCTGGTTCGATGCGCATGCCCCTGCCTTACCTGTGCGAGCAACTCTGCTGCTCCGCATGCGGCTTCGCTTTCCGGCGCCATCGATCTTCCACGGCGGCCGCCACGCCACCATAACGCCACCGCGTCGCGTTCGATCAGTTCGAGCAGCCCGCGCAAGGTGGCATCCTCTCGCGTGACGCCTGCCGCGCATCCGGAACTGAGCTTGAGTGGGGGCTTGAAATCCTGCGCCGTGACTTGCCGGCGATAGCAAAGGTCCAGCGGAAACCACATTCGAGCTCCGTCGGCCAGCCTGCTGGATGGCACCCACGCGATCGGTCGCTCGGCTTCAATGCCAGCGAAGGCGAGTATCCCGGAGATAAATTCCGTGACTTGCGTGTCCGGGCGGTCGCCGTATGCGGTGAACGGGCCGCGCTCGATTGGATCGTCGGCTTGAACAAACTGACTGAGATACTCGATCCCTTCGCCAACGCAGGACTCGAACGCCTTTTGCGGCGACAGCCCCGAGCCCGCCAGGCTCGCGGTCGGCAGGCCTTCCGGCTGCCTGCCCAGCGCCGCCGGATCGGCCTCGCCACCGAAGAATACGAGGCCCGGCGCATCCGGAACGGGAAGCAGGAACAGCCGGCGAAATCGGGCCGCGGCGCGCAGCATCCGTGCACGGCCTTCAGCGCGGGCGGCATCGCCGTCGTCATAACCGAGATAACGCAGCAGACCGGACTCTGCGGAGTCGGAATGGGCAGCCGTGGGAGTGGCCAATGCCGACGCCGCCGCCTCCAGGCGCGCCGCCATCGGGTGCTGCTGATCTCCCATCACGACCTTCCGATTCACGCCCGATTCACACCGGGGGGATCAATAGAGTGAGGTCAACATCGACCGGTCCATATGATGGAGAAGCTACGATGCGTGTCGAGATTGTAAACGACAATCAGAACTGGTTGAACTGGGGTACGCTCGTCCAGATCTGGATCGCGGACCCTAACCAGCGTCCCACCACTGTCAAAGAGCTCAAGGGCCAAATGGACGTGCACAATGTCTGTGGGGCCGTTGCGGGCCCTGACAACAGGCCGGTGCAGATCCGGAGCTATATCAACGGTCCCAACGACCCGCTGATGATCATGCTTCCCGACCAGCAGATGGCGGCCGACAGACTGGCTACCGTCAAACCCGGTCCGTACAATGTGATGCCGCTGTTTTACGACATCGCCTTCGGCGGAGCGCCCAGGGTCAACCTGTCGCAACAGGAAGCGCTCGATTTTGCATTCCGGCGCATCGGCGAATATTCCGTCAACGAGTGTTGCTAGAGCGTTTTCCAGCGAAGCATGCCCGCGGACTTGATCCGTGGGTGGAAACCGGTTCGCCTCGAGAAAACGCGTCAAATCAGGAATCTAGAGCTCCGTTCCGATTCCATCGGAACGGAGCTCTCTAGTCTTCGGCGTCGGCCGTCGCGGGGGCGTCGTATTCCACCCCACCAGTCGGGAGGCCCGCGGCCTGCAGGCCGTCGCGCAGGCGTTCCCAGTCGGCTCGATGACGTATCGGATACAGATGTAACAGCCAGCCGACGATCGCCTCGTCACTTGCCGGCTGGGCGCCGAACCAGTTGGCGCGGACGCGGGACAGAAACCGCGCGCCTTCGGCGGTCGCCTCGGCCGTGCGCCCGAGTTGAGCGAGCGCCGCCGTGCGCCAGGCCGCCACACCCCACAGCACGTCCTGGGCCTGATTGGCGGCCTCGATCGCCGCCGGGTAATTTCCGTTGAGGAATTCGATGTCGGTTTGATAGGCCCAGTGCGTGCGACTGGGCGAAACCGTGGTGTCCAGCGCAATCTGGCCGAGCTCCGATGCACGCCTGGGGTTGCCACAGAAGGCAGACAGCAGCGCCGCCGAAATCGCGGTCCAGGAATCGTTCGGGTTCAATTCACAGGCAACCTGAATATGAAGCTCGGCCTGCCCGAATTGCTTCATCATCACATGCGCCCAGGCAAGACAACGATGCGCGTGGATGTCGGCGGCATCGAGCTCCACCGCCTTGCGCGCCAGTTGCAACGCTTTTTGCTCGCGCTGACGGGATCGCAGCACCCCCGGATGCGCGATGTGCTCGATGGTGTGAATGTCCGCCAGGCCGCAATACGCCGGGACAAATTGCGGAGCTGCCGCAATGATCTCGGTGAACTGCTCCCTGAGACGATCCCAGTGCTGCGGATCGAAGGTGCGGACCAGCGTCTGGTGCCGGAGCCATCTGTCGTAGACCCCGAGCGAGATATCGGGCTGCTCGGAAAAACGACGCAGCCGCTCGGCCGACAGGTGGACATTGAGCGCCATCGCGATGCGACGAATGACGCGACGCTGCGAAGCGAACCAGTTGTCCAGGCTGAGTTCGAATCCGTCGCTCCAGATATAGAACCCGGTGTCCACTTCCTTCAGCATCAACGTGAGCTGGACCGCCTGTTCGGCCTGATAGGCAAACATCTGGATGAGATAACGCGCGGCTTTTTCCTGCTCCGGGCCAGGCCGCTGCTGGAATGGCATATCCGTCACGTGCCATTCCCGGAACTTGACCAGGGAGGCAATCAGGAACTGGCGAAAGCCAATGACGAGATGCGCCTTGTCGGCGTCGACTTGCTGAATGTCGACGGCCTGGAGCGAGAGCAGGACCCGCGTCTCGGGCTTGCCTGCGGCCGTGATGGCCGTTGACGGCGCCGCCAGCGGCATTGCCGGGATCAGGCTCGGCGGAGCCTCGACGCCCGCATTCTGCTCCAACACGAGAGGTTCGTAGTCCCCCATCTTGATCTCGGCGACCAGCTTCTGCGTGGCCGCCGAAGGCTCCATGCCGTAGTCGTCATCCAGCAAGTCCCACAGCGACTTGTAGACGCGCAGGGCATGCGACGTGCGGCCGGCGGCCGCATGGGCGCGCATCAATCGCCGGCACGCCTCCTCGTGGGTTGGATCAAGGTTGATGATGGCTTCTGCCAGGTAGCTTTCCTGTTGACGATCGCCTGGTTCCTCGGCGAGTCCTTTCTCCAGCGCACGCAACAGCCGATCGCACATCGTGTGCCGTTTGGCGTGCACCCAGACCTTGAACGCAGAATCGAGATCGTCCAGACCGGTCAACAGGTCGTCGGTGAGACACGGTCGTTCCAGCAGCAAGGGATGCACCTCCCCTGCTTCGGCTGCGCGGATCACAGCCCACACATCCACCTCGATAGCCCCGCGCTCGAACCCTATGTCATGCGGGCTGACGTGCAGGCCATCACTGCCGGCATCGACAAAAACATCGCGCAGCTCCCGGATCACCTGGCGAAGCACGGCACGCGCCTGCGCCTCCCCCGACTCGCTCCAGAGCAGTCCGACCAACCGCTCGCGCGTCTCCTGCAGCGGTTCGCTCAGCGCAATGTAACCAAGGATTGCCCGCAACTTGACGCTCTTGATCCGGATCTCGCGGCCATCGCGCCGGAGCGATACGGGTCCGAATAGCGAGAGCTGGAGCAACTCCGTTTTCTCCTGGGCAAGTCCAGACATATAGCAGTTTGCCTATCCCGTCACCGCCTTTGCGCACGGCCGGCGCTTTCGCCGCGGCAATCGGTCCGGCGTCGAGACCGGCGCTCGGCTTGACATGCCGGCCGCACGCGCTCGATAATTTGGCTAGCAGCACCGACGTCATGCTGCAGCATCCTATCGGCAATTTAAGGTTGATTTTTAATAAAAAGCGCGCTCATTAGTCGAGCGGCGCGATGGACTCCAAAGTCAGCATCTTCGAGCGGCCAACTTATCCGAGCGACCAACCGAGCCGCATGCGGCAGCGCATAGTCAACACGTCAACCGGCGGAGCTTGAGCTATGATGACCCATCCAGAAATCCACATCGCCAGCACGAAGCTTCCGCTCGCTGCTGGAATTCGCGCGGGCCTCACAGGCTGCGCTGTCGCACTGTGTTTGACGGCATGGATTGCGGCCTCGAACGTCGCGATGGCGCAGACCGCGGCCCCCTGCACGCATGATTTTTCGTGGAGCGACCCGCCGGCGTCCGTACCACCAGTTGATATCTGTGGCAGCGGAGATGATGCGAAAGATTTCTACGCTTTCTCCTGGCAGATATTCAAATTTCTGGTTTGGCCTGCGTCGACGCAACGCGGAATTCCCGACGCAACCAAAAAGATAACGGATGCGGGTCCCAGCACCTTCGAAAGCCTCAAGGCGGACTGGGAGATCTTTCGGCAGAACGCCGAAAGGCCTGCCGACTGGACCGCCTTTCCCGGCTCAGCCGATCCCTGCAGCAACCATCCGAACATCGAACCCGGCGCGCTTGTTCTGGCGACATTCAACGAGTTTGGTGAGATCACCGAGGGCGAGCTAGGTCCCAATTCCCCGCACGTGCTGGTGGCTCAAAATCGGACCTATGTGCGCTATCAGGCCGCCTTCAACAGAACGGTATTCGACACGATCCTCGGCAACCGGCTGTACAATACCAGCACGGTCGCAGGCGTCGGGGAAGCTCCAGACGGCGTGCGGGTCCCGGCAGCCACCGAGCAGCCTGCAACTGCCTTGACCGTGAAGTCGGCATGGATCGAATTGCCGGGCCCGAACCCCATCGATCCATCCCGATTTTACGTCCGGCAAAAGGCCTGGGTCCAAAATCCTGACAACCACGAGTGCCGAATGGCGGATGTGGGCCTCGTCGGTCTTCACATCGTCTACAAGTCCCCGACGCGGCCGCAATGGCTTTGGTCGACATTCGAGCATGTCGACAACGTTCCAGAACCGCTTCCTGAACCGAACCGAAGCTACACGTTCAACGACGGCTCCGGCGCAGCAATGAAGGATGGCCCGGACGCTGCTTTCAGGATCCCCTTGCCAGCGGGCCCGGCCGGCCCCGGCGATCCCCCGACGCCATATCAGGTCCAGCGGTTGCAGCCCATCACAACCGAAGCCGCAGACTTGAATCACGTCCAGCAGGAGAAGCTCAAGGGCCTCGGGAGTGTGTGGCAAAACTACAAACTGGTCATGGCGCAATGGCCCGTGATTGGAATGGCTCCCGACCATGATGCGAACGCTGTCATTCCAAATCCTTCCTGCGCCGGCCCAAATGCGAGCGCCACGGCGAACACGACCATGGAAACCTTTTTTCAGGCACAGCCGGATTGCTCCTTTAAACTGACCTGCATGGGCTGCCACGACCGGACTCGTAGAACGGACTCGATCTGGTCAATTCCGTTCAATCGCAACAAGCCTCTCGGCATGTCCGGACCTGACGCCCGGTCCATCGCGATCAAGTCGCTGCAGGACGTGTTGCAGAGTTTGCGGATAAAATAGACAAATTGCTCGCGGACCGGGCGCAATCCCGGCCTCGCCCCAAGGCCTAAAATGATGGCCTAAAATGCTGCTGAAAACATGGTTTTCCCGAGGCACGGCCGTGAACGCCGCTCGCTAGCGGCCGATTCACAGCTCCTTCACGGCGCATGTCCCACGATCGGCGACGGTTTCAACGGACACATGTCCGGTCGGCGACGTCTCTCGAAGGGAGTGAGCCATGACCTCGATAGAATTACTGTCCAATCCCGTTCCCAGTGCGCCGCCGCTGCGCCACGGGCAAATGGTAGCGATGTTCGTCGATCTGGACCATTTCATGCGGATCTGCACCGACGATCCGCCGGAAGCTGTATTCAGTCTGATCGGCGGCTTCCAGCGGGTCGTGACTGCCGCCGTAGCGAGCTTCAAGGGTGAGCTCAACTCGTACCAGGGAGATGGCGTATTGGCCATCTTCGGCGACGTGGCAGGCCGGACCGACTGCGCGACGCGAGCGCTGAGATGCGCACGAGAGATCCTCGAACACATCCAGGCGCTCGGCCTCTACTACGTCAGCATCAGCGGTCACCCGACCTCTGTCTCGATCGGCCTGCAATACGGGCCGGTCTGGGCCGGCACGATCGGTATTTCGAAACGCTTCGGCCCGACCCTCATCGGTGACGCCGTCAACGTCGCGACCAGGCTTGAGCAGCAGGCGCGACAACTCGACGCACAGGTCGTGGCGGGCAACGAGGTGATCCAGAGGGCGCGGCAGGAATCTGGATCGCACGCGCGCGAACTGGAGCAGTTTGTGAACGTCGGCCCGCTGTTCGTTCACGGCCGAACGAGCCCGATCCATGTTTGGAAACTTCAAACCCGATCGGCTGAACTTCTGCCGAATAACGACACTGACATCGGGCCGCACGCAGCTAACCGCTCTGCGGAATCGTAGAGAGCCTGTTCGTGAAGTGGCGCCGCCAGCCATGATGGTTTGGCGGCGCGATATTCAACGAACTCCCCGGGCTTGCCGCCTTCGCTAAGCCTTCGGCGAGCCAGGGCCGACAAAGCCCCGGCGAAGCCTCGGCGTAGTCGGGACCCGGGCATCCACGTCTTACTTCTGCTGCTTCCAAAACGTGGATGGCCGGGCATAGGCGAGCGAAAGCGACGCCGTCCTTCAGACGGCTATGCCCGGCCATGACAGCGGAAAAAATTGGCGGATCTCTAACTGAGCCTAACTCAGCCCCGCATCGCCTGCAGGCCCTTGAAGGTCAGGCGCTTGGGATCCTTGACCCCGGCCAGATAGAGCCGGCGGATGAAGGCAACGACCGCGTCGCGATCGCAATCGGTCAACGCAACGATGGCATCAACGGCAATACGCTGGGCGTCCATGGGCTTCCTCGTTCTGACAGCAGCCTCAAGCCACCCAGCGTGGAGCACACCGGTTAATCCGGCGTTAACTGTCCGCCGACAATCGCTGATTCGAACGCCGCAACGTATACGCGAAACAACGCATACGGCGATTGGACGCAGACGATTTAGCTTCGCCCGGCCGGCACCGAGAACCCGTAGGAACGGCGTGCCTCAAAAACAGTCGGACTGCCAGGCATTTCAGCATGTGCGCCGTCCTCTGCCCGACCATGGAGGGTCGCGTCCGCAATGATAAATATCGATTGTGTGTGATGACGATAGCGTGCGGCTATGCCGTCACGAATACTGCATCACCCCGTCGTCGACCTTGCCGTAGCGCAGGGTGACGATGTCGAGCGCGTAGTTCTGGTAGAGCCGCCACGGCCGCTTCGAGCCTTGCTTCGGCATTTTCGCGATCGAGCGCTGCACGTAGCCGGAGGAGAAATTCAGCGACGGCAGTTCCGAGATCGAGGGATCGATATTGTGCGGCATGCACTGCTTGTAGCCGTGCCGGTCCATGTAGTTGATCAGACGGCAGACATACTCGCAGGTCAGATCGCATTTCAGCGTCCAGGACGCGTTGGTGTAGCCGAACGCCGACGCCATGTTCGGCACGTCCGAATACATCATGCCCTTGTAGTTCAGCGTCTTCGAGAAATCGACCGCGCGGCCGTCGACGCTGACTTCGAGCCCGCCGAGCACTTGCAGAACCAGCCCGGTCGCGGTGACGATAATGTCGGCCTCGAGCTCGCTGCCGTCCTTCAGCTTGATGCCGCCCTTGGTGAAGGTATCGATCTCGTTGTCACGACGGAGGCCTGCTTGTCGCGGATCGCCTTGAACAGATCGCCGTCGGGCACCAGGCACAGCCGCTGGTCCCAAGGATTGTAACGCGGCGTGAAATGAGTGGCGATGTCGTAGTCCGGGCCCAACGCCATCTTGACGCCGCCGAGGATCAGTTGCTTGACCCGTTCCGGCTTGCACCGCGAGAGCTGGAAGAAATACATGCCGAACAGCACGTTGCGCCAGCGGATCAGATGATAGGCGAGCTTGGCGGAAAGATTCCGCCGCAGCTTGTTGGCCAGCGCATCCTCGGCCGGCCGCGCCACCACATAGGTCGGCGAGCGCTGCAGCATGGTGACGTGCGCGGCTTTCTTGGCCATCTCGGGCACCAGCGTCACGGCGGTGGCGCCCGAGCCGATCACCACGACGCGCTTGCCGGCATAGTCGAGATCCCTTGGCCATTTCTGCGGATGCACGATACGGCCGGCGAAATCGGCAGTACCCAGAAATTCCGGCGTGTAGCCTTCCTCGTATTTGTAATAGCCCGAGCACATGAACAGAAAATTGCAGGTGAAGCGCACCGTCTCGGTGCCGCCCTCGCCCATCGTGCGCTCGGCCTCGACGGTCCAGCGTGCCTCCTGCGACGACCACGACGCCCGTTTGACGCGATGGTTGAAACGGATATTCCGGTCGATGCCGTTCTCGGTCGCGGTCTGGCGGACGTAGTTCAGAATGTTCGGCCCGTCGGCAATCGCCTTCGCCTCGGTCCACGGCTTGAACGAATAGCCGAGCGTGAACATGTCCGAGTCGGAGCGGATGCCGGGATAGCGAAACAGGTCCCAGGTGCCGCCGATGCAATCGCGGCCCTCGAGGATCGCGTAGCTCTTGCCCGGGCATTTCTGCTGCAAACCCGGTGCCGATGCCGGACAGGCCGGCGCCGACGATCAGGACGTCGAGATGCTCCACGGTCGCTCGCTTCCTCAGGCCGCGCTCGTGGCGAGCTTGTCGTTCAACGTGCCCGACGCACCGAACAGCTGCTCGCGCCACTTCTCGACGAGGGC
>WNFM01335916.1_pt1 | contig 18965 bp, 22 predicted proteins | sample 5400271 | NCBI WGS metagenome assembly WNFM01 (sample SAMN13153352, study PRJNA577476) | soil metagenome | isolation source: 60 cm saprolite on Douglas fir-dominated hillslope | place: USA:California | collected 2013-09-17 | reverse complement strand
CGATGATTAAGAGAATACTGATAACGTTTCTCGCAGTATGTCTGGGGCCAGGTCCCACCAGATCGCCTGCGTTGACGCTCACTTGGTCGCGCCCTATCCAGTACTGATCGCGCCCTGCCTGATTGATCGAGCCCATGACCGGTGCGTTCTTCAAGCTGATACTCTGATGTTGCTGAACCACGGTCCGCAGACGTGTCGCCGCCGCTACAACCTCTGTATCCTGCCAGGCATTGACAGCCGCCAGTTCCTCATGGAGCACTCCCTGGCGATTAGTCGAATCAGGTTTGTTTTCCAGTTGGGCAAGAGCTTGCATGACACCGCTTCTGGCTCCGAATTTCCTGTTGAGTATGGCCTTGAGATAGGTGTAGGCATCGGAGAGTGCCGTTTCCCCTATCTTAGTGAGCCCTCGCAGCGCTCCTGCTGCGAGGGCTCCAACAATGGCGGCAGTGATCGGGTCCATATTTCCTCCTCTGAGCATGGAGTTTCCAAATTTACAGCTCGTATTCGCCTGTTTAAGAGTAATAGACGCTCTTTTTCTTCAGGAATCCGATAGAGGCATCATGACCAGCTTTGCTTGTTTCATGAGAACAACCTCGTCTCCGCGTCAGACAACATCCCTAACCGTCGGTAACGTCCCAGTCCATCTCCCCCTTAGCCCATCATTTTCCGGTATTGGGAGTATTCGTTTTCTCGACACACAACACCACTTCACTTGGAGCATCGTTCTTCCGAAAATACTCCATTGTAGATGTTAATGCATAGTCCTCACGCTCCCATCACAAAAAGAGGGATTCCTCTCACAGTAGGGTCACAACTTCATACCAAAGAGATTAGAACGGCTTATCTATGTAATAAGGCTTTGTGGCTCCCCAAAAACGACCGGTTACATCAACCTAAGCTGTTCTATGTATTGGTAGCTGTCTGCCAGAGTAGGTTATAGTCCCTTAAATCGTATCACAAACAACGTCCCACTTACTATACGATAATAAATAGCGTTTTTGTCCCATGAAGCATACAACGATGCCATACCGAATCTTGTGTAACGATGTACAACGAGAAGGCGCTAAACCTCGTCCAGACCTGGCTTCCGGATTTTTCTGCTCTGTGCCATTCCGCTACATTTGGCATGGCATCAGTTCTCAAGGGAAGAAGCGTTGTGCCGATAATGAGGAAGAGAGATTGCTAGCTATTTGGGGCATGGAGCCCAGAGCATTGCCTAGGGAGGAAGCGATGAAAGCAAACGAAGCACACCAGCGGATCATGCTGCCACAGCAACTTGCATGGTTCTTTGAGTCATTACCCGATGGCGTCATTGCCTGCGATGGTGAAGGGCAGATCTTACAGATCAATGCAGCAGCCCGCAAGCTCTTTGACGTGCCTTCTCTCGCCCTTTATCGAGGGACATCCTACCATCAGTTTCTTCAACACCATCAACCAGGTGACCAGCAGCAACAAGCCATCGCACTTGAGCCCTGGCTCAAGAGCCTCCTCATCGATGAAGAGGCGACATCCAGCCAACAAGAAGAACCTAGAGTGCTCCTGGTTCCTTCCGGGCGCAAGGCCTATGTCACCATTCGCTGTTCATCCGTGCTTGATGCACAGCAGCATGCACTAGGAACGGCCTATGTTTTCCACGATCTCACTCACCGCTACCAGAAAGCACTCCGTCTCCAGCGCGTCCACCATGCGGTAGCAACGTTGACAGAAGCCATCGCGCATCTTCCTGCGCATCTTGATTTCGCCTCCCCTGAAGGAACCATATTTCTCTTGTCGCCTCCGGTGCTCTTCGTTGCACAACAGCTGGTGGACGTGCTCCGTCACGTTCTGGATTGCCAGCATGTCGGTCTTCTAGCTCTTGGGCCTGCCGGTCATCTGCATTATGCCGTGGGAGGTGGGTTCACCACGGAGCAAGAACAGTTCGTCCAGGTGAGGATTGGGGGCTTCTTGCCTTCAGATCTTCTCGACGAAACGGCGCTTGCTCGCCTCGACGCCGGTCAGGAGGTGATGCTCTCCAGCGATCGCATGCGCCTGCCGCCCGAGCTTCGAGCAGAATTTGGTGCCGCGCATTTCCTGCTGGTTCCCCTGTTTCTTGAGCAGCAGATGGTGGGTGCGCTTTTCATCGCCAAGGCTGGCGTTGACAGTGGGTACGCCCCCGAGGAGATCGAGCTCGTCAAAGCTGTCGCTGCGGAGACCGTGCTGGTCATCGACTGCCTCCTCTGCTGGTGTGAATATGCCGAGGTGCGCGCCAGAGCACTCGCGCAGCAAGAAATGCATCGCCTCACCAATGAATTCCTCAATCTTGCTGGCCATGAACTGAATACACCTCTGACGGGGATCAAAGGCAATCTTCAATTAGCCCAGCGCCGTTTGGCAGCCTTGAAGCGCCAGCTCGCAGAGCAGCCCGGACGAGTGGACGAGCACGTTGAGCAGGTGCAGCAGCCCTTAGCCTCTGCCGTTCAAAGTGAGCGTCGTCTGGAGCGCATGATCAAGCAGCTGATCGATGACGCGCGTCTCCAGACCAACACCCTCGACTTGCACATGCAGTGCTGCGATCTGCGCATGCTGCTCAAAGAAGCCGTGGCCACGCAGCAGCGGCTAACGCCTGAGCGCACGATCGTTCTGGAGAACATGGCTCCGGAGCAAGTCGTACCCATCATCGCCGATCCAGAGCGGATCACCCAGGTCATCACCAACTACCTGGCAAATGATCTAAGCTATTCGCCTGCTGATCAGCCTGTGACCGTGCAGTTGACGGTAAAGGATGCTCGAGCTCGGGTGTCGGTCCATGACGAAGGGCCAGTTCTCCCGGCAGAAGAGCAAGGGCACATCTGGGGGCGCTACTTCTATGCCAAAGGGGCCACGACACAAGATGAACTGGATCTGAGCTTGGGGCTAAGCTTCTATCTGTGCCAGGCGTTCATCGAGCGTCATCATGGCAGTGTTGGGGTGCAGAGTGAGCCTGGTCATGGCGCGACCTTCTGGTTTACCTTGCCCATCGAAGTCTCTCCCGAAGGGTGACCTCTGGAGAGGAACTGACCTCCTGGACGACGGAACTAGCCTCGTCTGAAGTCAGTTTGCTCTGCTTTTTCTCGGTCCGACAAAAATCGGAAAGACAGACGATGAGAAGGCTTTCAACCTCGTCCTGACGGGGCTTTCAGGCTTTTCTGCGGTGTGCAGTGACCCTCATTCAGGATGGCGTCAGGAATGGGGCCAAATCTCCTGAGATTGAGATGCAAAACTCCCACCTCTCTCCTCACCACCCTTTCCGGTTGGTTGCTTTCTTTCGAGCGATTTTCAGTTCGCGGGCCTCATTCCACCGAGATTTTGTGCAAACGGATATCCTGGATGGTGGCCCAAACAATCGTCAGGCAACTGGTTTCTGTCGTGAACACGTCAATTTGATCGGTGCGTTGCCGCTCATTACTGAAGAGACTCTCAATGGCATTGGTGGTCTGAATGTGCCGGTGCATCGTCTGAGGAAATGCATAAAACGTCAAGAGGTGCTCTTCGTCCTCAGCCAAGCTTCGTACCGCTTCGGGATAGCGCTGAGCGTACTTGGCTTTGAAAGCTACCAGTTGGGTCAACGCCTCCTGCTTTGTCGGTTGCTCCCAAATGCCCACGAGTTCAGCTTGCACGTCTGCACGTTCTCGGCGAGGAATCGCATTGAGCACGTTGCGCTGCTTGTGCACCAGACAGCGCTGACGAGGCGTGGCCGAAAACAGATCCGCGACCGCCGCCAGCAGCCCATCATGCCCATCGGTCACAATGAGGTCGATCTGGGTGGCTCCTCGTGAACGCAGATCTTGCAGCGGGCAAGCCTATCCATCTTTGTCCTCCTCTGCACAGGCTCGTAATGCCAGCACGTCCTTGTTCCCCTCCAGGTCCACGCCAAGCGCTGTTAAGATGATGGTCGAGTCGGTTTGGGTTCCATGCCGAACCGTAAAATGGATGCCATCCAGGTAAAGGATGCGATAGTGGCTGAGAAGTGGGCGCGCTCGCCAGGCTTCGAACTGTTCGGTCAGGGTTTGGTTGAGGCGGCTCACTGCGCTGGCGCTGGGGGCCACTCCCATCAGTTTTTCCGCGACTTTCCCGACCTTATGTGTGCTTGTGCCACTGACAAACATCTCCGTCAGTGCTTCCGCTACCTCAGGTTCATACCGGCCATACCGCTCAAAGACCTGCGTCTGGAACTGCCCCTCACGATCTCGGGGCACGGAGAGGTCCTCAATGCGCCCGGTCTTGGTCACCAGGTCTCGTGTGTAAGAGCCATTGCGATACCCTTTGCGCTTGGGGCTGCATTCTCCCCAGCCCACGCCGATGAGCGCATCGAGCTCCTCGCGCATGACACCCTCCAACACCACGCGAATGGCACTGCGGGCCAGTTCACGCAGATACTGTCGGAAAGTCTGCTGATCAGGCAGCGCTGGGGCTGTTTGCTCTGGCGTTGAGCCAGACGGGAGGGGTGTGGTATCCTTCTTTTGACGATGAACAGGCATAGCGTCCTCCTTTTGGGAATGGAACAAAGAACGTCAAAGAGACGCTCTATGCCTGTAATCTTTGCTCACTGAGGTCGTTTTTCACAACTCGTCGTTACACAACATTCGAGATGGCATCCATACAACACCATATAACTATCATCATGGCATAATATACTTTTTAACAGAGGTGGCTTGGAGCGGCAAGCGCTCTTGACAGAACACTTATGAGCTACATGCGATCCGCTACCCCCGTTCCACCACGTCGTAAAAAATATCAGCCTGTTGAAAAATCCTTTGTCAAAGCTCATCCCTAGGGAGAATGAACCCTCACTCGCCCCCAGGGGAATCGGTGCCAAGGAGAAGGAGCGGAATATCCTGGAGGTCTTTCATCACATGCAGGCGCGGCAAGAGGTCCATGCCATGCCGCATGAGCAGATGCTCATCCAGCAGTATGAGGTCTGGTTTGCAAACGCGAAGGAATTTCAAGGCCGTCAAGCAATCAGAAGCGACGATGACTCGGTAGCCAGCCTGCTGTGCAAGCGTCTCACCAAGCTGGAAGGCAGCAGTCAGGTCATCCTCGATGAGCAGGAGCGTCTTTAGGGAGGGTGGTGCATAGTCTCCTTTCCATCAATGCCCTATTTTACGCAAAAAAGTGGGCTGTGATGCGTACCGAAACACAGGACGGATCATCTGATGACTTCACGCAGTGTGCTCATCATTATGAGCAACCAACCTGCCTACGTTCGTATATATGTCCTTGTCCGTGCCTCACAGCCCAGCCAGTCTTCAACTCTCTCTCACTCAGGAACCTGTTCCTCCTTTCGTTTCGCTGTTGCCCATATGCTTCTCAGACATCAACCACACAAGCACGACGCAGTGCGTCTGCTGCCAATGAGGCGCTCTGTTCCTCCTGAGCGATCTCCTGGAGTCGTGCTTGACACGGAGTGCAGACCAGCACCTGTCGGAGCGTGAACCAGGGTTGGATGTGCTTCCCATGCTCAGAACAAACGGGCAGAAGACGATGCAAGCAGCGCTCGTCTGTTTGCTTGTGGCACGTAGAGCAGGACATTGTAACCCATTGCTTCATGTGAGGAGCGTGTTGTGTCGATGCTAGACCAGAGAGTGTCTCTCCCATTTGGCTGATCATCGACTGGATACCGCTGGCAGTCTGGCTTGCTCTCACCATGTCCTTTCCTCCACTTATTGCACCGTCACTATCAGGTTCATTCCTGGATGCACGACGCAATACAGATGAAAGATGCCAGCGGTCGTGAAGGGTCCAATCGTTTGGCTCTGATTGGCCGCGCTGAATTGCAGATTATTCACGGTGGGTGCCCCAGGTTCTGCTCCCGGTTGAGCAGTATTCTGCTCCCACGTGCCATTGGCAATGATATGGGTAACGGCGGTATCATTGATCAGGTTGAGACTGCTGCCTTTGCTGATGGTCAGGGAAGCTTGGGTGAAGTTCGTTTGCCCCATATGCACATCGGTCCTGCTGCCACTGCCAGCGTTCCCGCCGCCCCCGCAGGCGACCACCAGCACAGCCACCACCACCATGACAACAACTGCTCCTAGCTCCTTTTTCATGGCTTGCTCCTCTCCTTTGGAGCAGGGGGCTCGCTTGACTCAAGCGAGCCCCTTTCCTTTGGGCCACGGTCTCCCAACGAAGGCGGCCTTATTGAACCGTCAGCGTCCCCATCATGTAGCCCTTGGTTGCCATCGGGCCCTCGAAGCCGTTTGAGCCGGTGCCACAGGGATCAAGGCACTGGAAGATGTAGGTTCCCGCTTTGCCGATGCGGAAGGTGAAGCTGATGGTATCCGACTCCTTGCCAAACCCGGGAAGAGGGACATTGATATGCAGTTGAGGGATGGTGAAGGTGTGGGCGATTTTCTCTGGGGCCAGGGCGGCATAGGGCTTCCCGTTGAGATAGGCCACGCCCCCTATCGTCCCTTGCACAGTGGCAAAAGGTGTCCCTTTGGGCATAGGCGAGTCCAGCCCAAGGTCGTAGTCGTGCAAGGTGATCGTCACCAGGCTATTGGCAGGGATGATAGCCCGGTTGATTGACGATGATATTGAGGTTGGCTTGGACATGCCGCTCCGGTTTGGAGGTGGAAGCCGAAGCCGTCTTGGCTGCCGGTGGGCTGCCACATGCCGTTAGAACTACTCCGAGGACGCCTAAGGTGAGCAGTGCGACGCTCACGAATGCTAAGTATGATGGCGCGGGGGTTCTCCGTTTCTGGAACATGATCTTTCCTCCTTGAATGGGAAGTTGTATGCATTGTGACCTCTCTGTGAGGTTTGAGCAAAGATTACCTGAGCGATCTCTCAAAACGATCACAGCGCAGGGCAAAAGCATCACAATCCCATCACAGTGGGAACACGTGGCCTGCTTGCTCTCACAGAGCGATCACAAAGAGCAGGAGAGCACTCCTTATGCTCACAAAGGGGTACAAGCCCTCTCGTCATGCAAGTAAACAACTGGTTGAACAACGAGCGAAAAGGTGGTACGTAATGAGGAGTGATGTATCGTTCTATGCAAGGGAAAGGCAACAACGATGATGGGAACCAAGCAGCGGCACTTCGCGCCGCACATCCATGTGTCATTGGAAGAGTTAGTACCGCAAGATCACTTTTATCGCCATCTCGACCAGACACTCGATCTCTCGTTCGTGCGAGAGTTCGTGCAAGAGACGTATGCAGGAGGAGGCCGTCCTTCCATTGATCCCATCGTCTTCTTCAAACTGCAATTAGTGATGTTCTTTGAGGGCATTCGTTCGGAACGGTTACTGATGCGGCATGCAGCAGATCGACTCAGTGTGCGCTGGTTCTTAGGGTATGACCTTGGCGAACCTTTACCCGACCATTCCAGTCTCACCCGCATCCGTGAGCGCTATGGGGTCGATATCTTTCGCCGCTTCTTTGAGCAGATTGTCGAGCAGTGTCAGCAGGCCGGTTTGGTCTGGGGAAAAGAACTGTATGTCGATGCCACCAAAGTGAAGGCCAATGCCTCACTGGACTCCCTCAAACCGCGCTTTTTTGTCGAAGCGTATCTGACTGATCTCTTCGGTGCTGAAACAGAAGAATTGCCAGATGAGACTGATCAGCACACACCGCAAACAGAAGCTGTATCCAATGAGCCAGTTGAGCAGGAAGAGACACTTATCCCGACGCAGCTTCCGGTTTCACTCTCGCAGGAGGAGCACGAGGCGCTCTCCCAGCGCAATGCCGCACGCCACGATTGGGTTGAGCACCTGGGAGCGCAAAATCGCAGTGTCACTGGTCGCTGCTATCAGCGCATCGCTGACTTGCGGGTGAGCACGACCGATCCCGATGCCACCATCATGCTGCACAAAGATGGATCGCATTTGGGCTATCAGACCCACTATGTCGTGGATGGCGGCAAATCGCGCATCATCATGAACGTCTTAGTGACACCAGCCGAGGTGATGGAGAACCAGCCGATGCTGGATATGCTCTGGCGGACGCGCTTCCGTTGGAAACTGTGGCCTCGTCACGTGACGGGAGATACCAAATACGGCACTGAAGAGAACATTGTCGCCATTGAAAACCAACACATCCGTGCCTACGTGGCGCTACCTGATAACGACCATCGCACCGAGTTTTTTAGCTCGGATCGCTTCCGCTATGAAGCGGAGCGTGATATCTACCTGTGTCCAGCAGGCAAAGAACTCCGCTTTGATCGGCCTCATTCGACCGAGCGACAACTGCGCTATCGGGCACGCGCTAAAGACTGCAATCACTGTCCACTCAAAGCCAAATGTACCATCAGCAAGCAGGGACGCAGTCTCTGCCGCAGTGTGGATGAGGACTATCTGGATCGGGTCAGAGGCTATCACGCCACTGAAGCCTACAAGAAGGCATACCGCAAGCGCAGTGTGTGGGTGGAACCCTTATTCGCCGAAGCCAAAGACTGGCATGGCCTGCGGCGTTTTCGCTTGCGTCTGCTCTGGCGGGTTAATAGTGAGGCACTACTGATTGCTTCTGGGCAAAATCTCAAACGTCTGCTCAAAAAGTGGGGTTGGGGACGGCGTCCGTTCCCAGCAGAGGCGATGTATGCCTTCTTTTTGGCTTCTTTTATCTGGTTTACTTGTACAACTTTGGGGTATGTATCTGTTTCCTTGTTCATTGGTTCAGATTACTTCATGAGGAAGTGGGAGTGCCTTACTCACTACTGATGAGCTCCACTAGAGGGTTTTTCAACACGCTGATATAATGTGCGACAGAACGTCCATATAACCACCTGCGCAAAGCATGCTAGAATGAGGCCAATAGATGAAGTGCCCAGGACGAGGCTACACTTAGCGCTCTAGCCGAAAAGGATTATGAAATGGACATATCAAATAGTGAGCTAATCAACTTGGCTACCGAGGTACTGAACCCGAAGCATATTGGTGATTGCTATGTTGGCCAGGTGGGAGCAGCACTAGTAACTGATAAAGGCAACGTGTACCGAGGTGTTTGTCTTGATACTGGTTCTGGCCTTGGTTTCTGTGCTGAAAGGACCGCAATATCGCAAATGATAACCAACAAAGAGTACAAGATTAAGAAGATTGCGGCTGTATGGAATGACAACCCTGAAAAGGATTTATACGTACTCCCGCCGTGTGGGGTCTGTAGACACTATATGTTTATGCTCAGTGAAGATGCTTTGGATATAGACGTAGTGCTCGGCAGCGATAAAACTGTTAAGCTCAGGGAACTATTACCATACCATGAATGGCCCGCAAAAGAGGAAGTCCTGAATAGGCCCGCACGCTCATAACTTCGTGCCCACTGCATCGCACTTAGCCGAGCCGCAAATGATAACACAGCGAGCACACAAGCAGCTACGCAAACGCTCTATATTGTTCTAGCAGGCCCTCACCTGCCGAGCCTTGTACCGCTCGTCAGCACAACGCCAGCATATAAACACATTCCTGCCGGTCATACGCCGCACAAACTGAATTGCAGCTACCAGCAGATCACACCCGCAATCAGCACACTTGCTACTATCACGCATGCCCATGCGCTACATGCGCTGGCAGACTTTTATGCTCTGCCAGATCGCGACTTACGTCCATCACCGCAGCCTTAACAACCTTCATATCTTGCTTCAACTCTGCCACATCACGCTCGATACCATCAAGCCGAGCAACTTTCCGCTGAATATCACCCACCGCCTCAAGCACTGCCCTATTCTGGTCAACAACGTGCTCCATAAGCACACTCAAATGGTTTACGTCTTCATCACTCATACAAACAGCCTAGCACTGTTTCAGCGGAACGAAAAGCGCCACCAAACAGGTAATTACCCCTCATCCGGCTTCGTGCGCCGCTCCTCTAAGAACTTATCGAGATCAGCCCGTTTGACGCGGTAGTCCCGTCCTACTCGGTAGGCGGTCAGTCGTTTCGTGCGCACCCATTCGCGCACGGTTTCAATGTGTAGCTGCAACTCGTCTGCAATCTGTTGGAGAGTCAACCACTCCAAAGTAGCACCCCCGGTAGTTTTGTCCCATTATACGCGTCCTCAATTATAAGCGTCAAAGGCGGTGTATTCCTGCTCTCACCTGCCAGTTACTTGACAAAACTGTGTATTACTGTGTAATATTACTAGTATACATTGTTCCCAATCTGATGAAGGGAGGTGGCAGCCGCCTAAAAACGCATCCTATCGGTAGTTAGGGGGTTCCCCCCGGAGCCCCCATTTCCAGGAGAGGAACATCATGTCTCTTGAACCCTACGCCGACAATTTTATTCCGGTCATTCCCATCGACTACGCCGAGCATACAGATGATAATCCGTTCTGTTGGGACGCATCGTGTGACTGCCATGAAGACCAGACGGCCATCGCGCAGGTCGCCTACTATGTGAGCGAAGGCCTGCTAGCGCCGCAAGAGGCCACCGACTTCGTAGGAGGGCGCACCATATGAACACCATACCCCCGCGCGCCAGCCGTACCCAGGACTATGACGTAGAAGATGACGACGCATACTATACGCAGCGTCCCCCTACCAGTGCGATCCGCTACACACAGCCTCGCCAGCAGGTTATCCAGCGCGGGAATAAACGGATCGTCATCCATGATGAACCGCCGCCGAAGCAGCACACGCACTGGCTGGTATATGTCGGCATCGGCATGATCGCCATGCTCGCACTCTGGGCAGCGTTTCAAATGCTTGGTGCTTGGTGGAGTCAGCATCAGTTGGATGCTACCTACGGCTCGCCGCGCACCTACCAGACCGATGTAGTGGTAGGCCACGACGACAGTACCGATCATCCCACCCATTTTATTTTTCTCAACCTGAAAGGCAGAGCGGTAATCATTGAGCTGCCCGGCGGCAATATTGCTCATGCCCGCATCTATAACGGCCCGGCGATTATTGGCGACAATCCTGAGCAAATCCCGGCCACCGCAGAATTTCAGGATGTGAACGGCGACGGCAAAATCGACATGATCGTGCATATCGGCAACCAGCAGTTCATATATATCAACGACGGTACGCAGTTCAAGCCGCAGCAGTAGGAGCGCGTTATGCAAACAGTGGACGAGCAGCCTGAAACTATTCACTTATACGTTGTCCGGGAAGCAGCACCCAAGCCCTCGCTGCTTCTCGTTGTCCTGTCAGTGTTGGCTCTCTCTGTCCTCGTTGCTTTCTGCGCTCTCGCCCCTTATCAGCAGCCGGTGACACGGGCGGCTATCCGGGTCCCGGCTGTTCCCCTTGCTGTCAAGACGTTTACGGCTGAAGCGCCGGTTATACCGACGGGCAGCAAGACTTATCCGGCTACGACGGCGCATGGCGTGCTGACAATAACCAACGGCTCGATCATCGCTCAGGTTATACCGGCTGGCTTTACGATCAGCAACATTGCCACGGATTATACGATCTATGTGCCAGCGGGGAACGCCAACGGTTACGGCTACGCGACCGTGAGGGCACATGCCCTTGTACACGGTAAAAGTGGCAATTTCGCTAGGCTAGCGATTAATCAGGTTATCGGGTCTAGCGTCTACATCCGCAACCTGACAGCATTTAGCGGTGGCAAGGATACATACTCAGTCAAATTTGCAACAGCCCAAGACAAGCAAGCGGCGTTTATTACGGCACGTAACCTACTGGCAGTGAAAGCAATCGGCCTTCATTATCCATGCCAAGAAATTGTCAACAACCGGACTGCAATGGTAAACCTAATTGTCACCTGGCGCTGCCAATTTGTGAGCTATAGCGCCCCGTCGTATATGCACGTTACCAGAGTCAAAATCATCGGAAAGAATCTGTTGTTAGACGTTTGGTTTGTAGTGCGTCCAAGTCGTATTTGGGTGAAGTAACTATTAGATCATTCGTTCGTTTATATAGTAAATTTGTTCATTCGTCAGAAAGGGATACATGATTGGCTACGCAACGCAAACGGGCGGTCAGCTACTGCCGCGTCAGTACCGACAAACAGGAGCAGGACGGCGAGAGCCTGGACTACCAGGAAGAAAAAGGACGGCAATACGCCGAGCTGCATGACATAGAGGTAGTCTTAATCTTGCGGGAAGCCAAGAGCGGCTTCATTCACTATAGCTTACGCGAAAAGCTGACCGTCGCCCGCCAGTTTATCCGTGACGGCCTGGCTGATATGATTATTGTCTTTGACCTGCGCCGCTTCTCCCGCAATTTCGTCCACTCCGCTATGATCTTTGAGGAGATTGAGTCTCGCGGCGGCGAGATCGTCAGCGTCAGCGAGAACATCGATAACAGCCTTACCGGTAGGCTTATCCGCTCAATCCTGGCATGGAGCGCCGAGAGCGAGCGTGAAAAGATTGTCGAATATGCGAACCGGCGCTGGCAGACGCGCGTAGAGGTCGGTTTGCCGGTCGGAACCGGACGCAGCCCCTATGGGTGGAACTGGAAAGATAAAGAAAAAACCGGGTATGTGATTAACCTGGAACAAGCCGCCGTCAGGATGTCTATATTCCATATGTACGTGGAGCTGGATATGAGCCTGCGGGCCATCACGCACAAACTCACGGAAGACAGGATACTGACGCCGACGTATGCAAATAAGTTTCGGGAGCAGCCGCCAGAAGATACGGAGGTGCCAATAGAGCATTGCCTCTGGCGGTTTACCACCGTCAGAGAGCTACTACAAGACTTGGAAAATATTGGTATCCTGGTTGTCTGCAAACAAAAGCAGACCATCGGGCCGGATGGCAGGCGCAAGACTGAGGTGCATCCGAACCGGCGAGAAGTACCGGGCGGCATACCGGCTATTATTGATCCCGTCATTTACGAGCGAGCACAGGAAAAGCTCAAGACCAATAAAGTGGACAAGAGCCATCTGCCACTCAATAAAGAAGACTACCTGCTGAGAGGGCATATTTATTGCGCCACGTGCGGGTGCTCCATGAAGCCACGGACGCAGAAAAAAGGGCGGCTGACGCAGAAAGGCACCGACAAGTCCTATCCGTTTTACCGCTGTACCAATATGCAGAATAGGTATGGTGCCTGCCCATCTTCGACCAATATACGAACGAGCCCGCTCGATGAAATTGTCTGGCAAGGATGCTGTGGCTTATTCAAGCGCATTGCGGTACTGCAAACCGCGCTAGAACAAGAGTTGCAGGCCGCCATCAGCGCGCTATTGGAAGATACGACCGGGCACGAGCAAATCCAAAAGATCGAGGCGACGATTGCGCTGGCGGAGCACGAGCGCGAAAAGTATGCGCAGGGCAGCTACATGCACAACCTCATCTCGCAAGACATTACGAAGCAGGAGGCGGAGCTGACGCGCTACAAAGAGGAAATGGGTTCCGGCAACATAGAAAAGGTCATCGGCACCTACCAGCAGCGGATTATGGATTTTTTAAACTTCCTGAATGTGATGCGCGGGCGTTATGAACACGCTACCTTCCAGGAAAAGCGAAATGCCCTCGAAGTCTTGGGGGTGCGCGTGGTGGTGCATGTGGTGGCGCATGAGCCGATCGAGGCCCACGGGGTATCATCAGATACCCTGGACATAGGAAATGAGCAGGAATGGTTTAGCGCTAAAGAGGCAGCCCGCTTACTCGGCGTGAGCGCCAAAACTATACACTTCTATCGGAGGAACGGGGTTATCACCGCTTATAAATACGAACCATTTTTACTGGTGCATCGGGATGAACTGCTCAAGCTTCGTAATAAAGGTTTTTTGCAGCGCAATACGGAGGAGATCGTGCGCAGCCGGGTGGAGATCAGCTATTCCCCTCATCTTGCTGGCCTGGGAAATAATCTCACAACTGTTCCTGTATCCTTGCACACCCGTAAATACATGAACGTTTCTGCCTGCTGCACGCCCTGCACCTTGTACAGCTTCTCAGTAAGGAAGCTCAACAGGTGGTCATTATCGCGGCAAACCACTTCTGCCAGTAGATCGAAACTGCCTGTGCAGATGATCAGGTAGATGACCTCCTCGAAAGTAGATATCTCTCGCGCCGCCTCCAGCAGCCGGTCACCGGAAACGCGTATACCGATCATACTTGCCAGCGAGAAGCCCAGTTTTATAGGATTTGTGATCGCTACGATCTGCATGACCTGCGTGTTGATCAGGTTCGCCACCCGCTGGCGCACGCTGGCCTCAGATATGCTAAGGTCTGCGGCAATCTTGGTAAAAGGACGCCGCCCGTCTTGTTGCAACGCCTCGATGATGCGCTGGTCGATTTCGTCGACGGTGTTTTTTTGATTGTGTTGATCCATGGTGTCGCTATAGTACCATGTTCATACCATGCATGCAACGCGGATTCCTCGTCAGGACAACTGGTAAATTACGTGAAATGTGAGCAATTGACGCGAAGAGTGAGCACTGGCATGAAAGTGCTTGGGCAAACTGCTCGACATCTAGTATACTTCTTCTGGGAAGTGTAAATCGAGTTCTTTGGTTTGTTACTTCTCTCGCACGTTGTACCCAATGGTCAAAAATGCACGTATGGGTCTTCAGAAACTTGAACGGCAATTCATGGCAAATGAATTGCTTCCAAACCGTCATGCATTCCACTGAAAAGGAGCGGACCTCATGATCCAAATATCCACGAAGAGCAGTGTCGTTACACTGATCAATGTCTTCACTGTTGACCCCACACATCAACTACGGCTTGTTGAGCTACTCACCCGCGCAACAGAGGTCTCAGTACGCCACGCGCCTGGCTTTGTTTCGGCTAGTCTCCATCGAAGTCTCGACGGGACCGGGACAAAGGTCACGATGTATGCACAGTGGCGAAGCGTCGAAGACTATCAAGCCATGCGCCAAGACCCCGCCCCTCTTCCGTTTCTCCAGGAGGCGCTAGCCATAGCCACGTTTGAGCCAGGCATGTATGAAGTCGTCCAGACGTTCGCGCCGTAGTTTTGCATCGAAATCCGGTAGGTTGTCCTGAAAGGTGGGAACAGAAGCGATCAGGTGGTGCTTGAGCACCTCTCTTGCCACACCTGCTGAAGGGGCTTGTAGCTCAGCAGCACAATCCCTTCCTGCTCGATGATCTCGCGAGCTTCCTGCGAGATCAGAAAGTCCAAATCCGTCGGGTGCGCCTGCCAACTCTCCGGTTCGATCGCTTGCAGCTCCGGGGTACCCAGAGCAGGATGGGCCGCCCATTCGCTCAACCCACTCGGGAGTTCTCGCAACGCTCTGGCAAACCATGCTGATTTCTCGACGATGTCCAGCTTAAAGGTATCCACCACCTGGTGTTCGTTGGTAGGCAAGCCCTGGCGCCGCAAGGCTTCGCCTGTAGCAAGAATTTTTCGTCTAATGGGTAGGAAAGGTATATGTCCATGAGGTCGGTTCATCCAAACTTTTGATGAATCAAGGCTCTCGTTGGCTAAGAGAGCCTTTCCCAGAAGCTGGAAAATGTTTTACGCGTTTTCAGAGAAAACGCCGAATTCCAATTGTCTCACATCTCATCTGTAAAAATCTTGCTCTAAAGCCTGCATCAGCAGCGTCCAGAACGGTACCACCAGATCCACAAGAAGCTTTTTTGGTTAGAAACGACTCTCTCTAGCAAAGAAAAAGCCTGAAGCGGACAAAGAACCCAGAGCGAATCCTTCTGGCACGCCTTCTTCTGATCTTTTCGCCTCTTTCCATCCCAGAGTTCCTTGGTCACCCGGCTTTCTGGCCAGAAGACCGTTCTTTATCTCGACGGAGCCGCCTCTTGGTCTCAGCCCGATGGAGAACCCGCTTGCGCAAGAGTTTGAAGCTGCCTCGGCCATACATCTGCCTTTTCAGGAGTTTCAAGCGATGCACCTGGCCCTCCGTCTGGCCGTTGCTCCACTCCAGGGTGAGGCCAGCTTTCACCGCATCGTAATCTTTTTTCAGTCCGGTAGCGAAGCTTTGTAGCTCCGGAACTCCTTGTTTTTCCACCCGATCGAGCCACTTATCCAGGCGCTCGCCCTCTCGTTCCCGCAGCATGGTCGTGAATTCTTGGATCAACTCGTAGGTCTGGGCAATTTGCGGATCTGCTTGGCAGAGTCGGTCGAGGTAGTCTTGGTGCCACTCCAGGCGCTTCTCTTTCTTAAAAGTCGTCCAAACCGCGACTTGGCGAGCCGTGGGAGGCCGTTTTTTCTTGACTTCCTCCGGCTTGACCATCGTAGCTAGCTCCGGTTCGACGGACTTGAAGCTGCGGGCTTGGCCTTTTTTCGCTCGCACAGGAGCCACAAAGCGGCCAACAACGGTCTCTGAGCCGGTGTATCCTTGCTCTTTGATCTCGCGATACATCTGCTGAGAGTTACGGCATCCCTCGTTCCATCGCCGGACGAGATAGTCGGATGTCAAGGGTCGAGAAGCTTCTCGCGTTTGCGATGAATACGCGTTCGTGCTGGTGGCTGCTTCATCTGGAGGTAGGTATAGACGGTCTGGCGGCTTACCCCAATCTGTCGGGCAATGCTAGCCACATCGATCTTTTTTGCGGCGAGATCCTGGATCTGGTGGTAGAGTTCGACGCGTTGCTGGTGCAGATGGACGCTCTTTTCCTCCGAGCGCGTCGTCCCTCCAGTATGCCAGGGAACTGGCTCTGCTGGCGAAGCTGCCTCCGACGGGTCTGACACAGACTCTTGGATGAGGGACTTGAGCATATCTTCTTTGTTGAGAAAGAAGCCCTGCATCGCGTCACTGAGATTAGCCAATAAATGCCACCGGTCAGCTATTTGCTGCGCTTTCGGCGCTCCCAGCCTTGCTCCTTCCGCAAAAGCTCCACCGCGATCCCGGCTGATGATCTCTATACCCGGATGGGCCAACAACCACTTTTGGAAGGTCTCGGCCTCCCGGTCGGGAAGCAAATCGATGGGCATCCGCTTTTCGAGATCGATGAGGATCGCTCCATAGCTCCTGCGGCGACAAAAACTAAAATCATCCACGCCCAAGACCCGAGGGGTGGGCACCCGACGTTCTTGCTCTTGGCGCACCAGCCGCAGCAGCGTCTCTGGACTGGCCTCTAACCCCATGCGTTCCACCAAGCTGTTTCCGGCTTCTCCCCCCATGGCAAAGCCGATCAGCGTGAGCAAATCCGCTAGACGCGTGGTTCGACGAGCGTAAGGAGCTACCACCCCAGGTAAACGTTCGGTGAAGATCCGACGCTTACATTCCGGGTTTTGGCAGAAAAAGCGCCGCACATGCAACTCCAGTCGCACACCCCAGCCTGTCCAGGGCAAATCAGCTACCACACGGGTGTAGCGCGAATGGACACGTTCCGAACGACATTGGCAAAGCGGACAAAGTGCTTCTGGTGAAGTTGTTGCTACGATGGCAATGAGAGACTGCTCATCGGCTTCCAAACGAACTAACTGTAAACAAGAGGCATCGGGGAATAAGGTTGGGCGACTTTTGCGGGCCATTGCAGACTCTTTCTCTCGGGGGAACCAAAGGCTTCTGAGACTTCCAGTCTATCACCTCCACCTCTCTGAGAGCTCGAAAATAAACTCATCTGTTTGATTCATCAAAAGTTTGGATGACCCATGAGGTCGTGGCGGGGTTTCATGTGATATGATAACTCCATGAAAAATCAAGAACTATTTGACCTCCTCATCGCAGAGGCTAATCAACCCTTCGTTGGCTGGGACTTATCGATTTTCACGATCACAACTTCCTCATCATAGCCCAGAGAGACTGATTCTGAGCCTTCCCATCCGAGAAAGGACACATTCCATGCCCACCTTCCATACAGGCTTCGTCTTCGATGAGCACTTTTTAGGTCACGATACCGGCGTGCAGGCGACCGTCACCATGCGCGACGGCTCGTTTGAAGTCGCGCCGGAGCCACACCCTTCGTCCTTGTATCTTATTCAGCGCATCAAACAATTCCTTGACGGCTCTGGATTAACGGCACAGATGTTGCCTATAACCGCGCGGGCAGCGACCGAAGATGAAATAGCGATGTACCATACACGCGAGTATATCGCCGGCATACGCGCTCACGCGGCGGGCGGCCCATCAAAGGGCGCATGGGGTGGGGTCGATGACGAGACGGTGCTCAGCCCGGGCTCGTTTGAAGCAGCCCTGTATGCAGCAGGTGGCTCTATGAACGCAGTTGACGCGGTGATGAAAGGTGAGGTGCGCAACGCCTATGCCCTGCTGCGACCCCCCGGGCATCATGCCACCAGGAATCAAGCTATGGGCTTCTGTATATTTAACAATACCGTGATCGCTGCCCATCACGCCCGCAACCTATTTGGGCTGGAGCGTATCATGATCGTCGACTGGGATGTGCATCATGGCAACGGGACGCAGGATGCCTTCTATGAGGACCCCGGCGTACTCTTCGTCTCCCTGCATCAGGAGAACTGGTATCCTAAGCTCTCCGGGGAGCTGGAGCAAGTGGGCAATGGGTCCGGCGCGGGCTACACGGTCAATATCCCCCTGCCTGCTGGCACCGGCGATAGAGGTTATCGCGCTGCATTCGAACAACTGGTTATCCCGCTCGGCCTGCAATACCGGCCGCAGTTGATCATCGTCACGGCAGGCCAGGATGCGAGCTGGCTCGACCCACTGGCCCAGATGATGATGACCATGGAGGGTTTCCGCCAGATATCTACGCTGATGGTCGGACTGGCAGAGCAGGTCTGCGACGGCAGACTTGTCATGCTGCAAGCTGGCGGCTACAGCCTGGCCTACGTTCCATACTGCACTGTAGCCGTCGTCGAGCCATTACTTGGAGTCGACCTGGGCATTGTTGACCTGTATGCGACATCCTGGGAGTATGAGCGCTGCAAGACGATTTTGACCGGGGAGACGCGTAAAGCGCTGGCTGCAGCTAGAAGCTGGCACAGCCACCGGTGGAAAATTTGAGAGAATTGACCATATCATACGGGTCAACACCTTGTTTTTCGTACAAACATTGGATATGCTTACAGTAGAGGTAGGTAGCCCTCCACCTGGTCAATACTTATGGGATCGCGTGCTCCAAGAGCTGTAAGGTGGGTGCAGAGAAGGGACGCAGTCATGCTCATGGGCAGTCCCCGACCGGATCGAACACCTACAGGTTGACA
>WNFM01171961.1_pt2 | contig 18966 bp, 21 predicted proteins | sample 5400271 | NCBI WGS metagenome assembly WNFM01 (sample SAMN13153352, study PRJNA577476) | soil metagenome | isolation source: 60 cm saprolite on Douglas fir-dominated hillslope | place: USA:California | collected 2013-09-17 | reverse complement strand
CCGGCCAATGGCGCGCCCGCGAGCTGCCGCCGGAGGAGATTGCGCTCTTCCGCCGCCGAGTGCGGCAGACGAAGATCGGGCCGGTCGTCGCGCACAACAGCTACCTGATTAATCTCGCCGCCGCGGATCCTGCGCTGCGGCAGAAGTCGATCGACGCGCTGGGCGACGAGATGGACCGCGCCGAGGCTCTCGGCCTCGATGGCCTGGTCATGCACCCGGGATCCTACACATCGGGCACGGAAGAGAGCGGCCTCGCGCTCGTCGGTGACGCGCTCGCCGCGCTGCTTGCGTCGCGTCCGGGAGGGCGGACGAGAATCCTGCTGGAACACACCGCGGGCCAGGGCACGAACCTGGGACATCGTTTCGAGCACCTCGCGACGATCATCGATCGCCTTGGAGGATCGCCGCGTGTCGGCGTCTGCCTCGATACCTGCCACCTCCTCGCCGCCGGCTACGACATCTGTTCGGTCGAGGGGTACGCGGATGCGTTCAAACAGTTCGGGAAGATCGTCGGCTTCTCACGGCTGAAAGCGTTCCATCTGAACGACTCGAAGAAGCCGTGCGCGAGCCGCGTGGATCGCCACGAGCACATCGGCCAGGGCTGCATCGGCCTCGCCCCCTTCCGGCGCCTGCTGAACGACCCCCGCTTCGCGAAGCTGCCGATGCTGCTGGAGACGCCGAAGATGGACACGCCGCTCACGCGGCGGATGAGCGACGTCGACCCGCTCGACAAGCGGAACCTCGGCGTGCTGCGCCGGCTCCTTCAGTCGCCGAAGACGTCCGCCGCGAAGCGGTAGACCTTCGCGCCGCGCTGCCAGGCGTCGGCCGGCAGGCCGGCCTTCTTGCACGTGTGCGCCAGGAATTCCTCGCGGCCCCATCCCCACTCGGTCGCGACCTGCGGCAGCAGCAACCCCCGCCGGCGGCCCTCTTCGACGACGAGACCGTGACGGCCGATCTCGATGGCGGCGGGATCGCGCGGGTCGATGGCCTCGAGCGGACCGAGGACGGAGACCTCGACGTCGAGGTCGTCGAGCTCCGCGGCGCGCAGCGGGTCGAAGCGCGGATCCTCGCGCGCGGCGCTGACGGCGGCGCGCGCAATCTCCTCGGCGAGCGGCCGCTGGCACTCGAGCGTGCCGATGCAGCCACGGAGCCGGCCGTCGCGCTTCAGGGTGACGAACGCGCCGCTGGCGCCGCGCACCCGATCGAAGTCGCCCGGAGACGGCCCGTCCACACGGCGCCCGGTGATCGCCTCGGTGACGGCCGCCCGGGCGATCTCGACGAGCGCGCGCTGTTCGGCGTCAGTGAACATCATGCTTGACGGAGGGCTTCGCCCCGCCGTACCCCCCTACACGCTCGCTCGCGGGGGCCCCACGATCCCCGCTGCGCTCACGTGGCTCACTCGCTGACGCTCGTTCGCTGAAAGTCCCCAGCGCTCCAGCCAGGTAGCCGACGACGCCGCTGTTGTCGCCGCTGACCTCGCCGGAGTGCATGTACTTCAGAACCCGGCCGTGCCGCGCCCCGCGCGCGCGCGCCGCCAGCATCACGGCGATCGCGGGCCCGCCGCCGCAGGCGACAACACGTCCGCGCTCCCCCTCCGGGTATCCCTCGAAGATCCGCAGGAGCCGCTCGGGATCGCACGCCGCGACACAGTCCGCGACGCGCCGGTCGAGCCCCTCGGCCGTCGGCGCGTCGAAGTAGTGCGAGAGATCCGTGCTGGCCACGAGCAGAACCCTCCGGCCTTCGCGCTGCGGCGTCGGCGGGACAGGCTCCGCGCCCACGCTGGCGAGCGCGCCCGCCAGGCCTTCGATGGTTTCGCGCGTCTGGTAGCCCATGAGCAGCGGGACAATCGCCGCATCCGGGAGCAGCCGCCGGATAAACGGCAGCTGCATCTCGAGCGAGTGCTCCCGCGCGTGGGCGGACGGCAGGGCCTGAATCAGCGGCGACGCCGCCATCAGGGCCTCGCCCAGCCGTTCGTCAACCCGGGCGGGGCCGAGCGGGGACTCGAACGCGCCCGACGGGTACAGCGCGACACCGTCGAAGGCGACGAAGTGGGAAGGTCCGACCAGGACCACGGTGTCGAAGGGTCCGGCGTCCGCCGCCGCCCGGTAGGCATGGGCGCCGACCGCCCCGGAGAACATCAGTCCGGCGTGCGGCGCGATCACGGCGTCGAGGCGGCCCCTCAGGCTGAGGCCGGAATCGACGGCGGCGACATAGCCGTCCACGTCACGGGTGAGCGCGCCCGGCGAGGCCGGATACCAGGTCCCGGCCACGGCGGCGGGACGAGTAGAATTGACGCGCATGGCAGATACTCTCACGCGGGCCGACGTCGAGCGCATCGCGACGCTCGCGCGGCTCGAACTGACGCCCGACGAAGTCACGCTCTTTGCCGGACAGCTGACGGCCATCCTCGCGTACGCGGATCAGGTGCAGCAGGTCGACACCTCGGGCATCGAGGTCGCTGCGGCCGCCGCCGGCCACACCGCAGCCCGCGATGACGCGCCGGCGCCGTGTCTCGATCGGGACACCGTGCTGAGCCAGGCCCCCTCGGCGGATCGCACCGCCGGACTGTTCACGGTACCACGGGTGCTCGGCTCGTGAGCCTCCCGCGGACGGCCTGCGAAATCCGCGCCGCGGTCGCCGGACGCGAGGTGTCCGCGGTTGAGGTTTGCCGCGACGCGCTCGACCGCATCGCCCGCGCGGACCCGAAGCTCCACGCATTTCTGCACGTCGACGAGCGCGGGGCGCTGGCACGCGCCGCACAACTCGACCGCCAGCCGCCCGCGGCTGCCCCGCCCCTGCTTGGCGTTCCCGTCGCGCTCAAAGACAACATCTGTACGGCCTCGATGCCCACGACGGCGGGATCGCGGTTGCTCGAGGAGTACGTGCCGCCCTACTCGGCCGCCGTCGTGGAACGCCTCGCGCAGGCCGGGGCGGTCATCGTCGGCAAGACGAATTGCGACGAGTTCGCCATGGGATCGTCGACGGAGCACTCGGCGTTCGGCCCGTCGCGGAACCCGTGGGATCTCGATCGCATCCCCGGCGGATCGAGCGGCGGATCGGCGGTGGCGGTCGCCGCCGGCATGGTCCCGCTGTCGCTCGGATCCGAAACCGGCGGCTCCATCCGCCAGCCGGCCGCGCTCTGCGGCGTGACGGGGCTCAAGCCGACCTACGGGCGCGTGTCCCGATACGGGCTGATCGCGTTCGGGTCGTCGCTGGATCAGATCGGCCCGTTCGCGGGGTCGGCCCGCGACATGGCGGCACTGTTCGGCGTCATCGCCGGACGCGATGCGCGCGACGCGACGAGCGCGCCCGATGCCGTCCCCGATTACACGGCCGGTCTGACGGGCGACATCGGCGGGCTGCGCGTCGGCGTGCCAAGAGCCCTGCTGGACGAAGGCGTCGAGCCGGGCGTCGCGGCCGCGTTCGCCGCGGCGCTCCGCGAGCTGGCCCAGGCGGGGGCGGTCGTCACGGACATCGATCTGCCGCACGCCTCGCTCGCCATCCCGGTCTATTACCTGGTCGCGAACGCGGAGGCCAGCTCGAATCTCGCGCGCTACGACGGCGTCCGCTACGGCACCCGCGCCGACGCCTCGTCGCTGACGGAGATGTACTACCGGACGCGCGCGCGCTTCGGCGCGGAGGTCAAGCGCCGCATCATGATCGGGACGTTCGTCCTGAGTGCCGGCTACTACGACGCGTACTACGTGAAGGCGCAGCAGGTGCGCGCGCTGATCCGGAAGGATTACGACGCGGCGTTCGCGAACGTGGACGTCGTCGCGGTGCCCACGAGCCCGACGGTCGCGTTCAGGCTCGGCGCACGGACCGCGGATCCGATCCAGATGTACCTGTCGGACGTGTTCACCGCGGCTGCCAACCTGGCGGGCGTACCGGCGATCAGCGTGCCGTGCGGATTGAGTGAGGGGTTGCCGGTGGGCCTTCAGTTGACGGCGCGCCCGTTCGACGAGGCGACCCTGCTGCGCGCGGCCGACGTCATGGAACGCCGGATCGTCATGCCCCGACCGGACGCCGGCTCGATCTGACGAGCAGCCACACGATCGCGCCAAGCGCCACGAACGGGAGCAGCGGGATCAGCAGGGCGAAGGCCGCCGCCAGACCGACGATGAACAGGATCGGGCCGACGACGAGCATCACCACGCCCATCACGATCCACTTCAGGAGGAGAAGCGGCAGGAGCACGAGCCGGAAGACGATCTTGAAGAACACCGCGACGGCGGCAAACACCGTGAGGGCCGCGACCGCGGTGAAGGCGAGGCCGGCGAGGACCACGACAGCTCCCATACATCGACTCCTTACGTCGACTTACGAAGGATCTGCCGCGAAGTTCCGGGTTTAGCGGCCTTCGCCCTTGCCGAGATAGCCGCTCGGGACCGTGTACTGCACCAGCTGCTGTTTCACTTCTTCCATGGCCAGGCGTTCGAGCTTGTGGGGCCCGGCAGGATGGCGCTCCACGCGCAGCAGCGCGCCGCGTCGCAGCTGCTTGGCGCGCTGGGCGGCGACGTCGACGAACAGGAAGCGGCTCGTGATGAGCGGCGAGGCCTCGTTCGACGCGTCAGCCGAGGGGGCGACGCCGTTGTCGTGATGCTGGTCAACCATCCTCCCAGCTTACTCCCCTTGGGCGTCCCCCGCACACGATTGCGCCATTCCCCGGCAACTCGCTAGAATCGGGCATGGCGCGCGTGTACGTCGCTCGAGGCCCATCCCGGGGCGGCCGAGTGCACGCCTCCCCTCGACATCATCGAAACCGACGCCGGCATCGAAGCCATCCTCGACATCCCGGGCGTCCCGGCGGCCTCCATCGAGATCATCTTCTCCCGCCACGTCTTGCTCATCGCCGGACAGAAGCTGCCCGGACCGTGCGAGGACGGCGACGCCGCGTTTCACATCGCCGAGCGGTCGTTCGGGCGCTTCGCGCGCGCGATCAGCGTGGACGGGGCGTTCGACGCGGGACGCGCCACGGCGACGCTGGCCGGCGGCGAGCTGCGCGTCGTCCTGCCGCGCCTGGCGGAGCGCCGCGGCCGCCAGATCCGCATTCCCCTCCGTTAGCCCGTCTGCGTTCCGGTAACATAGGGACGGATGCGTATCCTCTTCATCGGCGACATCTTCGGCAAGCCGGGGCGCGAGATCGCCCGGCGCGCCGTGCCCGCGCTCGTCGAGCAGGAATCGCTGGACTTCGTGATCGCCAACGTCGAGAACGCCGCCGCCGGCTTCGGCGTCACGGGGGACATCGCCGACACCATCCTGGGCTACGGCGTGGACGCGCTGACGACGGGCAATCACGTCTGGGACAAGAAGGAAGTGCTCGACTACATCCCGCGCCAGCCGAAACTGCTGCGGCCGGCGAACTTTCCCGGCGGCGGCGTGCCGGGCCGCGGCAGCTACCTTGGCCAGACGCGCACGGGCGAGCCCATCGGCGTGATCAACGTCATGGGGCGCATCTTCATGCAGCCGCTCGACGATCCGTTCGCCGTCGTGCTGAAGGAGATCGAGGCGATGCGCGCGAGGGCGCGCGTCATCATCGTCGATTTCCACGCGGAGGCGACGTCCGAGAAGGTCGCGATGGGCTGGCACCTCGACGGCCGCGTGACGGCGGTCTTCGGCACGCACACGCACGTCCAGACGGCCGACGAGCGGATCCTGCCGAAACCGAGATCGCGCTCACGCGCTTCCTGACGGCCATGCCGGCGCGCTTCGAGTCGGCGACGGGCCCGGGGCGGCTGAACGGCGCCATCGTCACGGCGGATCACGCGTCGGGGCGCGCGACCGCGATCCAGCGCCTGAATCTCTCCGCCGCCGACGTCGAGGCGCTCGCCGCGGCGGCCCCCGCGAGCCGGTAGGTGCTTCGCCTCGGTTCCAGGGTTCTCTGGTCTCAGGTTCGCAGGATCAGACCTCGCAAACGTGAGCACGCGAACCACCGAACCTTGGAGCTTTAGAACCCTGGGACCTTAGAACCGTAGAACCGTTTCATGTCCGACCTTTTCGACACGCCATTTGAGGACGAGGAGCCGCCGCCGGAGACTCCCGCGCCCGCGCCGCCCCGCGTTGAACGCCGGATTTACTCCGTCAGCGAGCTCACGGCCGGGATCCGCGCGCTCGTCGAGACCCAGTTCGGCGACGTCTGGATCGACGGCGAGATCTCGAACTGCAAGGTGTGGAATACGGGGCACATGTATTTCACGCTGAAGGACGAGGGCGCCCAGATCAAGGCCGTCATGTTCCGCACGGCGGTGCGCTACCTGCGCTTCAAGCCCGGAGACGGCCTGCACGTCGTCGCGCGCGGCCGTCTGGGCGTGTACGAGCCGAAGGGCGAGTACCAGATCGTCTGCGAGCACATGGAGCCGCACGGACTGGGCGCGCTGCAGCTCGCGTTCGAGCAGCTGAAGACGCGCCTCCAGGCCGAGGGGCTGTTCGATCCGTCGCGGAAGCGTCCGCTGCCCTCGCTGCCGCGGCGGATCGGCATCGTGACGTCGCTCGACGGCGCGGCGCTGCGCGACATCCTGAAGGTGCTGCGGCGGCGCGCGCCGACCGCGAGCGTCCTGATTCGCCCGGCGCGCGTGCAGGGCGAGGACGCGGCCGCCGACGTCGCCACGGCGATCCGGATGCTGGGCAAGGTCCCCGGCGTCGACGTGATCATCGTCGGGCGCGGCGGCGGGTCGATCGAGGATCTCTGGGCCTTCAACGAAGAGCGCGTCGCGCGCGCCATCGTGGCGTGCCCGGTGCCGGTGGTGTCGGCCGTCGGCCACGAGGTGGACTTCACGATTGCCGACTTCGTCGCCGACCTCCGCGCGCCCACGCCGTCGGCGGCGGCGGAAATGGTCGTCGCGGCGACCGCGGAGTTCCGCAGCCGGATCGATCGGCTCACCGGCCGGCTGCAGGCGGCGACGGGGGCCGATCTCCAGCGGCGGCGCGGCGCCGTCCACGTGTTGAGCAGCCGGCGCGGGCTCGCCGGGTTCGCGGCGCGCGTGGGGATGCGGGGCCGGCACGCCGCGGAGCTGACCCATCACCTGCGGAGCGCCGTCCGCGGGCTCGTCGAGGGACGCGCCCGTGACTATCGCGCGCTGCGGCACCGACTGGAGCAGCGCGATCTGGCGCGCCGGCTCGCCTCCATCCACGGCCGCCTCACCGCCGCCGAGGGGCGCCTGACCGGCGCGGCGCACAAGACCCGGCACCGCGCCGACGCGCGCTTCCGCGCGCTCGCGGGCCGGCTCGAAAACCTCAGCCCGCTGGCCGTCCTCGGACGGGGCTATGCTGTGTGCTGGCACGCCGACAAGACGGCCATCGTCCGCAGCGCCGCGACGGTGTCGCCGGGCGACCGCGTCCAGGTGACGCTGGCCAGTGGCGAGATCGGCTGTCGCGTGGAAACCTCCGTCCACGGCCCCCGGTATGGCCACGAAGACCAGTAAGGTGATCTTCGTGACCTTCGTGATGAGATCGTGACCGCATGGATCCAACCATCAAGGACTTCGAGTCAGCCATCGCCGAGCTCGAGACGATCGTGAAGACGCTCGAAGAGGGGGACCTCGCCCTCGAGAAATCGCTCGCCCTGTTCGAGCGCGGCGTGCAGCTCTCGCGCTTCTGTCATTCGAAGCTCGAAGAGGCGGAGCGCCGCGTGGAGATTCTCAACGAGCGCGGCGAGATCAAAGCCGCGCCTGCCTCACTCGCCGGCGGCGCCGACGACCGTTCCCGGTGACGGAGCTTCGCGACTGGCTCGACGCGCGCCGCCGCGAGATCGACGCGGCGCTCGAGCGCTACCTGCCCGCGGCGCCTGCGTGTCCGCCCCGCGTCCGCGAGGCGATGCAGTACAGCCTCCTGGCCGGCGGAAAGCGCCTCCGCCCGACGCTCGCGCTCGCCGCCGCCGAAGCGATCGCGATCGCCAACGGCGCCGACGTCGACCACGGCCGCGCGATGGCGCTGCCGGTCGCGTGCGCGCTCGAGTTGATCCACACGTACTCGCTCATCCACGATGACCTTCCCGCGATGGACGACGACACGCTGCGGAGAGGGCGGCCGACGAGCCACGTGGTGTTCGGTGAAGGGCTGGCGATTCTCGCGGGCGACGGCCTCCTGACCGAGGCGTTCGCGCTCATGTCGCGCGAGCCGCCGCACGCCGCGGATGCGTCCCTGGCGGCCCGTAAGCTGAAAGCCCTCTGGATTGTGGCCGAGGCGGCGGGGGCCTGCGGCATGGTCGGCGGCCAGGCGATCGACCTCGACGCCGCCGGGTCGGGCGCGGCGTTCGACGGCGACGGGCTCCGCGCGATGCACGCGCGCAAGACGGGCGCGCTGATTCGCGCGTCCGCGGCGGCGGGCGCCGTCATGGCCGGGGCCGCCGCCGCGCAGCTCGCCGCGATCGAGCGCTTCGCCTCGGACGTGGGGCTCGCCTTTCAGATCGTCGACGACATCCTCGACGTCGAAGGGGCCTCGCAGGATCTCGGGAAGACCACCGGCAAGGACGCGGCCGCCGGCAAACCGACCTATCCCGCGCTGTACGGGCTCGACGCCTCGCGCGGGATGGCGGCGGCGTGCGTCGAACGGGCGCTGGCGGCGCTCGCGGAGCCTGAAGCGTCCGGCAAGCCGCCGCTCGGCGGGCAGTTGCCCGCGATCGCGCGCTGGGTGACCAGCCGCACCAACTAGCCGGAGGCTGGAAACTGGAAGCTGGAAACTGGGAGCCGGAAACTGGGAACTGGGAGCTGGAAGCTGGAAGCTGGCAACTGAAGAACACCTCGCGCCTCGACACGGAGCTCGTCGCGCGCGGCCTCGCCGCGTCGCGTGAGCGCGCGCGCGGACTGATCCTGGCGGGGCTCGTCCGCGTCAACGGCGAGGTCGTGTCCAAGGCCGGGACACCCGTCGGATCCGACGCGCAGCTGAGCCTGATCGAACCGGATCATCCCTACGTGGGCCGGGGCGGCGTGAAGCTCGCGCACGCGCTCGACGTCTTCGGCGTCGAGGTGGCCGGCCGGCTGGCGCTCGACGTCGGCGCGTCCACCGGCGGCTTCACCGACGTGCTGCTCCGGCGCGGCGCGCGGCGCGTGGTCGCGCTCGACGTGGGCCACAACCAGCTCGATTGGCGGCTGCGGAGCGACCCACGCGTGGTCGTGCTCGAACGGATCAATGCGCGCGGCCTCACGGCCGGCCAGTTGCCGAACGACGCGCGCGCGTTCGAAGTGGTCACGATCGACGTCTCGTTCATCTCGGCGCGGCTGGTCCTGCCGGCCCTCGTCCCGCTGCTCCTGCCCGGCGCCGACGTCCTCGTCCTGGTGAAGCCCCAGTTCGAGGCCGGGCGGGAGGAGGTGGGGAAAGGCGGCCTCGTGCACGCCGCGGTCGTCCACACGCGCGTGATCGACGAGGTCGCGGCCGCGGCGAATGCGCTAGGATTGACGCGCGTCGCGATGACCGAGTCGCCGATCACCGGCACCGAGGGGAATCGCGAGTTCTTCCTGCACCTGCGACATGGCTGACGCGATCACACGAGTGGGCCTCACGGCGAAACGGGGCCTCGACGCCGCCTCGGGCGTGCTGGCGGAGCTGGCGGGCTGGCTCGAAGCGCGGGGCGTCCGCGCGGTCTTCGAGACCGAGACGGCGCAGCTCGCCGGACTCCCCACCGGACGGTCCACGGTCTCGCGGGAGAACCTGCCGAAGGAATGCGACCTGCTGGTGGTGCTGGGCGGCGACGGCACCCTCATCGGCATGGCCGATCGGATCGCCGCGGCGGGGAGCGACGTGCCGATCCTCGGCGTCAACTTCGGCAGCCTCGGGTTCCTGACGGAGATCACGCTGCCGGAGCTCTACGACGCGCTCGAAGCAGCGCTCGCCGGGCGCGCGATGATCGAGCCGCGCGCGATGCTCACGGCGCGGACCATCCGTGAGCGCGCGCCGTTCGCCGACCACATCGTCCTCAACGACATCGTGATCACGAAGGGGGCGCTGTCGCGGATCATCGAGATCTCGGTGTGCGTGGGGGACGCGCCGGTCATGCGCGTGCGCGCCGACGGGTTGATCATCGCGAGCCCGACCGGATCCACCGCGTACAACCTCGGGGCCGGCGGGCCGATCGTCCACCCCGCGGTCGACGCGATCCTGCTGACGCCAATCGCGCCGCACACGCTCACGAACCGGCCCGTGGTGATTCCCGCCTCCTCGGAGATCCAGGTGCGCCCGATCATGGAGGGCAACGAGGTCTTCGTCACGTTCGACGGCCAGTCCGGGTTCCCGCTGCAGGCCGGCGATCTCGTCACCGTGCGCCGGGCCCCCCGTCCGCTACGAATCGTGAAGTCCGCGAAGCGGACCTACTTCGACGTCCTCAGGGAAAAGTTGAAGTGGGGCGGAGACAATGGATAGATGTGGAAATGTGGGAATGTGGAAATGTGAAAATTTCCAAATTTCCACATTCCCACATTTCCACATCACTTCCTGTCTCTGAAATACCTGACCTGGTACTGCTGGACGTTGCGGTTGTGCTCCTCGAGCGTCGCCGAGAAGGCGTGGGAGCCGTCGTTCTTGCTCACGAAGTACAGATACGCCGCGGGCGCGGGATTGGCGGCGGCTTCCAGCGACGCGCGGCCGGGTGCGGCAATCGGCCCCGGCGGCAGGCCCGGATAGCGGTACGTGTTGTAGGGCGAGTCGAACTGCAGGTTCTCGCGCGTCAGGTTCCCGTTGTAGCGCCCCGCGCGGTCGAGCGCGTAGATGACGGTCGGGTCGCACTGCAGGCCCATGCCGATCTTGAGCCGGTTCGCGTACACCGCCGCGACGAGCGGGCGCTCCTCCGGATTGCCGGTCTCCTTCTCGACGATCGACGCCAGGGTCACGAGCTGGCGGATCGTCAGCCCGCGCGCGTCCGCCTTGTCGAGCAGCTCCGGCGTCAGCGTCTTCATGAAGCTCGCGGCCATCCGCGCGACGAGCTGCTCCGCGGTCGCGCGCCGCGGCAACTTGTAGGTGTCGGGGAACAAGTACCCTTCGAGATCTTTCGCACGCGGGTCCACCGCGCTGACGAGCGGCCCGTTCTTCGCCGCATCGACGAACTCCTTCGCCGGTCCGAAGCCCTTGCTTTCGTACAGGGCGCCCATCTGCTTGATGGTCAGCCCTTCGGGGAACGTGATCGGCCGGACGTACACGTCGCCGCGCGCGATCTTGTCGGCGACCTGCCGCGCGGACACGGGTTGATCGAAGCGGTACTCGCCCGCCTGGAGCCGGCGGCCTTCGCCCGAGAGCCAGAGCGCCAGCCGGAAGGTGTTGACATCACGCACGACCCCGGCGTCCGCCAGGCGCTTGCCGATCGCGATCGACCCGGTGCCCTGCGGGATCTCGACGAATTGTTCCGGCCCGTCATAGCCCTTGAACGGACGACGGACGCCGCCATAGAGCCACGCGCCCGCCGCGGCGCAGGCGATAGCGAGCAGCAGCAGGAAGAGGGCGAATTTCTTCACGGGCGGGGCTGGTGGTCGAGAAAATCCTGCAGAATCATGGCGGCGGCCATCGCGTCGACCTGCTGCTTGCGCTTGCGCCAGTCGTGCTCGCGCTGGGCGAGCAGCTCATCGGCCTCGTGGCTCGTCAGGCGCTCGTCCTGCAGCGTAATGGGCACCGCGACGTCCTGCGCGAGCAGCTGCGCGAGTGTCCGCACGCGGCCGGTCTGCTCGGTCGCCTCGCCGTTCAAACGGCGCGGCAGCCCGATGACGATGGCAGCCAGCCCGTCATCCTCCACCTGCAACCGCCGGACTTCGTCGGCGAGCCGGTGCGCGGCGGCGCCGAGGTTTGCGTCATTCGGCATCTGTTTCCACGGCGACGCCAGGAGTCCTGTCGCGTCCGACAGCGCCAGCCCGATGCGGCGCTCGCCGTAGTCGATGCCCAAGGCTCTCACGGAGACGAGGGTACCATAGCGTGTCAGTGCTCAGTGCTGGGAGCTGGGAGCTGGGAGCGGTCATAAATCCCGCAGCGCGACGTTCGGATCGATGCGCGACGCGCGCGCGGCGGGGAAATAGCACGCGATCAGCGCCGCGACGATGAACGGGACGGGGACGAGCGAGAACACGATCGGATCGATCGCGCTGACCTCGGTCACGATCCACGAGCGGACGGCCATTCGCGCGGCGACGCCGATCCCGAGACCGAGCACGAGGCCTTTCGCCACGGGATAAAGACCGTCCTTGAGCACGAGACGAAACACCCGCGCGCGATCCGCCCCGATGGCGATGCGGATGCCGAGCTCCCGCGTGCGAAGCGTGACGACGTGCGAAAGCACGCCGAAGAGCCCGGCCATGGCCAGGACCAGCGCCAGCACACCCAGCGAGCTGGACAGTCTCACGATAACGCGCAGAAAAAAATACGGCCCCCCGAGCAGAGTCGAGCCCGTTCCGACGGCGCCCGGCGCGAGCTCGGGATCGACACGCCGGATGGCGGCTCTCAAGCTGCCGGCCGCTTGCGACGGATCCCCGGTGCGGGCCGAGATCGTGACGGGCGCGCGGCGCTCGTAGGCCTGAGCGAACGGACGGTAGACGACGGAGTCGCGGGGCGAGCTGGGAGCGCCGACGTCACCCGTGTCGGCGCAGACGCCGACGATTTCCACGGGCTCGGGCGGATAGCGCGCCGACGGACGCGCGACGAGGCTCACCACGATCGTCCGCCCGACGACCTCCGTCGTCTGGAACAGATCGCGCGCGAGGCGCTCGGTGACGATGGCGACACGGCGGGCGGCGACGCCGTCGCGATCGGAGAAGATCCGCCCACGCAGCAGTCGGACCCCCAGGGACGCGAACAACTCAGGCGTCCCGGCAATCACCGAAGTCGTCCGGCCGGCGCCGCGCGGATTGTCGAGCGGTGCACCGCCGCTCACCGTGGCGGTCGAACCGTGGTCGAAGAAACCGAACGGTAAGCCGTTCGACGCGCTCACGCTGTCGATGCCGGGCTGCGCGCGGGCGCCCGCGACGATCGCCTCGACGAGACGGCGGGCCTGCGCCTCGTCCTTGCCATTCAGCACGAAATCGATCTGCGCCAAAGCCAACTTGTCGTAGCGCACGCCTGATGGCAGAAGCCCGATCCCGCCGATGACTCTCGCGCTCATCGCCGCGACCAGCAAGAGGGCAACCGAGCCGCAGACCTGCCAAGCCACCAGGTTCCGGTGTACGCGCCACTTCGGTAACGTGGCGGTCACGCCGGACCCGAGCCCGTGCCGTACGTTCTCCCTCGTCGATTGCAGCGCCGGCCACAGGCCGAACACCAGGAGCGACACCATCATTCCTGCAAACGACGCCACGAGGACGGTGACGTCGACGATGGGCCTGAAAGGAACGGCGATGCCGCGTCCTAGAGGGAGATCGGTACTCAAGTAATCGGTCAGTCCCGACAACACCAAACCGGCGAAGACCGTTCCGAGGATCGTGACAATCGCTCCCTCTATCAGCTGTTCCCGCACCAGACGCCAGCGCGACGCCCCGAGGGCGCTTCGAACCGCCGTCTCCTGCGCGCGGGAGGTGCCCCGGGCCAGCGCCAGGTTCGCCAGGTTCGAGCACGCGATCAGGAGCACCATGACGACGGCGGTGAGGATCATGCCGGCGATGGTGTTCGTCGTCTCCGAATCGGCGAACTCCGCCGCGTTCTGCTTGAGGCCCCAGACGCGGACCCGGCGATCACCTTTGGGAAACGATTCGTCGAGACGCCGCCCGATCAGGGCAGTCTCACTATTGGCCCGGGCAAGCGCGACGCCCCCCTTCAGGCGTCCCCAGACTTGGACTGACGAGCGGCGACGTTCGCCGAGATCCCGTGCCGGACCAAAGGCTTCGCTGCTCTGCGCAGCCGCGGTGATGGGAATCCAGACCGACTGTTCGAGGAAGCGTTCGATTCCGTGAAACGGACCGCGCGTTATCCCGATCACCTCGAAGGGTTGCCCGCCCAATTTGATGGTCTGTCCCACAATGGAGAGATCGCCATGAAGCCGCGACCGCCAGAACCGCTCCGACACGACGGCGACCCGGGTCGCGGCCGCCTCGTCCTGCATCTGGATCAGCCGGCCGGCGCGCGGCAGGGCCCCCATCACCGAAAAGTAATCGCCCGACACGCCGCCGCCAAAGACCGGCTCGGCCGTCTCGGACGCGGCGAGGGCCACCGTGATCGGCCGAAGCGCGGCCAGCGTCATGAAACTCGACTGCCGTGCGCGGAGGTCGACGAAGTCGGGCCATGCCATTGCCGGGGAGACGATCCGGCCGTCGGTGACGCCGACGAGCTCTTCCTGATGCGGAACGCCGAGCGGCATCCAGAAGAACGTCCGGACGGCCGAGTAGATCGCCGTCGACACCCCGATCCCCAGCGCCAGCGAAGCGACGGAGAACAGGGTGAAGACCGGCGCCATCCACAGACGTCGCAGCGCCAGGCGGAAATCACGGAGGACCGGCTCCATGGCGCGGAGCTTACACCCGTCGCACGCTATAATTCGGAGCAACTCCATGTCGAAGTCCCTGAAGGCCCTGGCGCTGGTCGTCGTCGGCCTCACGGCGTTCTCGATCGCCTGCTCGGGCACGTCGCGCCGCGGCGCGTCGAAGTACAGCCAGAAGCTCGTCATCCTCGGCTTCGACGGCATGGACCCGCATCTCCTGACGCAGTGGATGGACGAGGGCAAGCTGCCCAACATCGCGAAGCTCGCGAAGGGCGGCGGCATGTTCCCGCTGCAGACGACGCACTCCCCCGAGTCGCCGACGGCGTGGGCCTCGTTCGCGACGGGTGTCAACGCGGGCAAGCACAACATCTACGACTTCCTCGTGCGCGACACGGCGTCCTACCTGCCGGACCTCGGCATGGTCACGCGCACCCCGCCGAAGTTCCTGTTCAACTACTTCCCCATCTCGAAGCCGAAGCTGACGTCGATCCGCGGCGGCACCTCGTTCTGGGTGACGGCCGGCAGGCACGGCGTCCGCTCGGACATGCTGACCGTCCCGGTGACGTTCCCGCCCGAGGACGTGGAGAACGGCGAGATGCTCTCGGGACTCCCCCTCCCCGACATCCGCGGAACGATGGGGACGTTTTCGTACTACGCGACGGACCTCAGCCGCTACGAAGAGGGCAACACCGAGATGGGCGGCATCCTCAAGCGCCTGGTGTTCGAGGGCGACACCGCGTCGAGCGAGCTCGAGGGGCCGCCGAGCCCGATCGTGAAGCAGCAGATCGAGGCGATCCGCCGCAAGGGGCCGGCGTTGAGCGAGAGCGATCGCGCGCAGCTCGCCGAGCTGCAGGCGGTGCAGGACGTCCGCGTGCCGTTCACGATCCAGTGGAACCGCGCGGCGAAAAACGCGGCGATCGCCATCGACGGCCAGACGATCCCGCTCGACCCGGGCAAGTGGTCGCCGTGGATCGACCTCACTTTCAAGGTCAACTTCATCGTCCGCCTGCACGGCATGGCGCAGATGCTCCTGGTGAACGCCGGCAGCGAGCTGCAGCTGTACGTGTCGCCGGTGAACTTCAAGCCTGACCAGCCGCCGATCCCGATCTCGTCTCCAAGCGCGTTCGCCGGCGAGCTCTATAAGGAAGTCGGCAACTACCGCACGCTGGGCTGGGCGGAGGCGACCTGGGCGCTGAACGAAGGCCGCATGGACGAGAAGACGTTCATGGACGACCTGATGGTCGCGTTCGACGATCGCGCGAAAGTGATCCTCAACCGCGTCGACAAGCAGGACTGGGATCTCCTCGTCGGCGTCATCGAATCGACCGACCGCGTCCAGCACATGATGTGGCGGCTGATCGATCCGAAGCACCCGCTCTACGACGCCGCGCTGGCGTCGAAGTTCGGCGACTCCATCGAGCGCGTGTACAAGCGCGCGGACGACTTCGTCGGCGAGGTCGTACAACGCGTGGGCCCAGGCGTACCGGTGATGATCGTCTCGGACCACGGCTTCCATTCCTGGCGGAAGGCCGTGAACCTCAACACGTGGCTCGTCCAGAACGGCTACATGACGCTCAAGGGCCAGCAGGGCGCCGACAAGAAGCTGGCGGATCTCTTCGGCGGCGGGACGTTCTGGGAGAACGTCGACTGGACCCGCACGCGCGCCTACGCGATGGGCATCGGGCAGATTTATTTCAACCTCCGCGGCCGCGAGTCGCAGGGGATCGTCAGCCCCGGCGTCGAGGCCGCCTCGCTCGCCGAGGAGTTGAGCGGGAAGCTCCTCACCCTGCAGGACCCCGACGATGCCACGCCGATCATCCGGGCGGTCTACAAGCGCGACGACATCTACACGGGTCCCTATCTGCAGAACGCCGCGGAGCTCCAGGTCGGGATGCACGACGGGTACCGCGTGTCGTGGCAGACGACGCTCGGCGGGTCGCCGCCGGGGATCGTCTACAAGAACGATCGCAAGTGGAGCGCGGATCACGGCGGCTACGACTTCGCGATCACGTCGGGCGTCCTCGTGACGGGCCGTCCGATCAACACGCCGTCTCCCCGCATCATCGATATCGCGCCGACGGTATTGCGGTACTTCGGGCTCTCGATTCCGAGTGACGTCGATGGCAAGCCGCTGTTCTAGCACCGCGCCGGACGGCCTTGCGCCTACAGGCGGCAGCCCCGAGAGCCCCGCCCGCGGCGCCGTGCCTGCCGTCCGCCCACGCGGCCAGGTGGCTTCCGCCTGCAGGCGGAGGATCGTTTTCGTGCGGAAGATCGCAGTGCTCGCCATCACTGTCGTCATCGGGGCGGGTTTGTCGGCCCAGGCGCCCGCCGATCGCGCCCAGACCGAGGCGCTCGCCAGGCGCGCGTCCGAACGGCTCGCGGCGCTGCAGCGCGAGGCAGAGGCGCTCGCCAGACAGGAACGGAGCCTGCTGGCGGAGCTGCGGAAGCTCGAGGTCGATCGCGCGATCAAAGTCGAACAGCTCGAACAGATCGAGCGCGACGCCGCCGACGTCCAGCAGAAGCTCGCGATGTCGACGACGCGCACCGAGAGGCTGCAGGGGGAAGCCGATCGGCAGCGGCCCGACGTCGAAGCGCGGCTGGTGCAGCTCTACAAGATGGGGCGCGCCGGCTACTGGCGCCTCCTCCTCGACGTCAACAACCTGCGCGAGGTCGGACGCGCCTACCGCACCGCGGCGGCGCTCGGGCGCATCGACCGCGACCGCGTCGACGAGCACCGGCGCACGCTGGCCGCGCTCACGCAGGAGCGCGCGACCCTCCGTGCGCGCGCAAGAGAGCTCAACGCCCTGCAGCGAAAGGCCCGCGAGGCGAGCGCCGCGGTCGAACGGGCGGTCACGGCCCGGTCCAATCTGGTCACCTCCATCGACACACGCCGCGACTTGAACGCCCAGCTGACCGGCGAGCTGCAGGACGCGCAGCGAAAGCTGCAGGCGACCCTCGCCCAGGTGATGGCCGGACGTCCGGCCGCGGCCGCCGTCCTCCCGATCGGCCCCTTCCAGGGGGCCCTCCCCTGGCCCGCCGAAGGGGTGCTCTCGGCCCGCTTCGGCCCCCGCGCCCCGGGGACCGCCGGCCCGCCGGTCCGGAACGGCATCGAGCTCTCTCTGCCGGAAGGACATCCGGTCCACGCTGTCCACGAGGGGACCGTCGTCTTTGCCGACCTCTTCAGCGGATACGGCACGCTCGTCATCGTCGATCATGGGGACAAGACCTATTCGCTGTACGGCCACCTGGACAGCGCGCTCGTCCATAAGGGAGACCGCGTGGATGCGGCAACCACCCTCGGGGTGGCCGGGCGCAACCCGTCCGGTAACCCGTCCCTCTACTTTGAGTTGCGCGTCGACGGTAAGGTCGTGGATCCCGTACAATGGTTGAAGCGATGACTACACGTACGCGCCTGTCGGTCCTTCTCGTGTCCACGCCCCTCCTCGCCTTCATTGTGTTTGGCGGCATGGGGAAGGCGTCGGGCGGCGACCAGACCTTCCAGCACCTCCGGGTGTTCGAGGACGTCGTGTCGCTGATCCTCAACAACTACGTGGAGGACGCCAAGGTCGACAAGGTCATGGAAGGGGCCATGCGCGGGCTCGCCGACGGCCTCGATCCGGACAGCGCGTACCTGACGGCGGCGGAAGTGAAGTCGATCGATCCGGGCGAGAGACTGCCGGCGGGCGACGTCGGCATCGAGCTGACGCGCCAGTATTACCTCCGGGTCATCGCGGCGCGCGACGATTCCCCGGCCGCGAAGGCCGGCCTGCAGACCGGCGACTACGTCCGCGCGATCGACGGCAAGCCCGCGCGCGATCTCTCGGTGTTCGAGGGCATGCGCCTGCTGCGCGGCGCGCCGGGCACCAAGGTCACGCTCACGATTATCCGCGGCAACGCCGCCGAGCCGCGGCAGATTGATCTCGTCCGCGAGAAGACGCCCTACATCCGCGTGGCCTCGTTCGGCGCCGACTCCGTGGCGAAGCTGCACGCTCAGGCCGACGCGCTCTCGAAGTCCGGCGCGAAGCAGCTCGTCGTCGATATCCGGCACACAGCCGAGGGCCCGTTCGAGACCGGTCTCGACGCGGCGCGCCTGTTCGTGAAGTCCGGCACGCTGGCGATGGTCGCGGGGCGCGACACCGCGGCGAAGCCGGCCGGCCAGCAGCCGCCGGCGAAGCCGTCCGACAAGCCCGCGAAGCCGTCCGCGTCTGCGATTAAGGAGACGATCGCCGCGAAGCCGGGCGACGGCGCCATCGCGCTGCCGGTGACGCTCCTCGTCACCACCGGGACGTCGGGCGCCGCGGAGCTGTTCGCCTCCGCGCTCGAGGGCAACAAGCGCGCGGAGCTCATCGGCGAGCGCACGCTCGGCCGCGCGGGAATCCAGAAGCTCGTGCACCTCCCGGACGGCCGCGGCCTCTGGCTCACCATCGCGCGATACCTGACCCCGGACGGCGAGATCATCCAGGGCCGCGGGCTGACGCCCGATCTCGGCGTGGACGACCCCGACCTCGATTTCGATCAGCCGCGTCCGGCGACCGATCCCATCCTTGACGCCGCGCTCGACCGGATCGCCAAGAAGAAGGCGGCATAAC
>WNFM01315291.1_pt1 | contig 19006 bp, 17 predicted proteins | sample 5400271 | NCBI WGS metagenome assembly WNFM01 (sample SAMN13153352, study PRJNA577476) | soil metagenome | isolation source: 60 cm saprolite on Douglas fir-dominated hillslope | place: USA:California | collected 2013-09-17 | reverse complement strand
CCCTTCCGCGAGGCACTCAGCCTTCGCCGTGCGATGGATCAATTATTCGAACAGAGCGTTGTGCCTCCCGGTTTGATGCCTGGCGCACCATCTCTAATAGCACCGATGGATGTCTTTGAGACGCCGAATGGCTACGAGGTGGATGTTGCGCTCCCAGGCGTGCGACCGGAAGATATTGAACTCACGGTTGATCAAAACAGCTTGACGATTCGCGGTCGCTATAGCCATCAGGATGAGCGTCAGAACCAGTCCCAGAGTCAGATGCAGGGTGGGCCGTCGCAGCAGCAAAGTCAGCAACCGGGCGGAGGACAGCAGGCGCAGCAGCAAAGTCAGCAGCCGGGTGGAGGACAGCAGCCTCAGCGTGGCAGGACGGAACGCCAAGAGAAGGGACACAACTGGCTCTTGCGGGAGATCGTCTCCGGTTCGTTTGAACGGACGATCACCTTCCCCAGGCCTATCAATACCAACAATATCCAAACGAAATTCCAGAATGGCATCCTCACGGTTATGGTTCCTGTCAGTGAAGAAAGCCGCCCGAAGCGTATCGGCATCACGGGCAGTGAGAGTCAACCACAGCAGGTAGCCGTCGGGGCAGGGCAACAGCAAAGATAATAGTTGATCTCTGGAGAGGAGGGAGAAAATGAATGCCATTACCGGTACGCAGCTTCCTCGTCACTATTGGTGGCTCATGGCGATACGCGGGATTCTTGCAGTGCTTTTTGGTCTGGCTGCCATTGTATGGCCGCGACTGACGCTTTTCGTGCTGGTGATCCTCTTCGGTGCATATGCCCTGGTGGATGGTGTGATGGCGGTGATCGTTTCATTACAAGAGCGCAAGAATGTTCGGCAGTGGTGGGTGGTGCTGTTAGGAGGAATTGCGGGCATTATCGCCGGTGTGCTGACTTTTGTGTGGCCAGCCATTACAGCGTTGGTCCTGCTCTACCTCATTGCGGCGTGGGCTATCGTGACAGGAATCCTCGAGATCTCCGCCGCCTTCTCGGGGTGGCTGCCTATTGCGCATGAGTGGACGTTGGTTCTGGCTGGTGTCCTCTCTGTTCTGTTTGGCGTGCTCCTGGCCATTCTACCTGGTGTGGGACTCTTGAGTCTAGTGTGGTTGATCGGGATCTATGCCCTGGCTTTCGGGATAGTCCTCATCATCCGTGCCTTCCAGTTCAGAACAGCAGGTACCGCTTATACGTAGGAGGGGAGGTGAAGAAAGCGCAGTTGACATGTTCCATCTTGCCACATCCGAGCTGACGCATTTTCTGACAGCCTACGGCTACTGGGTTGGGCGCGAAGGTGGCTATCGTCTGCTGCGCCGCTATGGCCGCTACATCCGTCTCGATGAGCGCAAAGTGAAACTGGGACAGTATCTCTTCCGCAAGCACGGCGGCAAAGTAGTCTTCTTTGGCCGCTTTATCGCCGTCTTGCGTGCCTGGGCCGCGTTCCTGGCCGGAACTAACTGCATGCCGTGGGGACCCTTTCTGCTCTTCAACGCGCTCGGGGGAATCACCTGGGTCACAATCTACGGGCTGGGAGGCTACTTCCTCGGCGATAATGTGCATCGGCTGACAGGACCGATCGGACTGATTGCGATCGCACTGGGTTTGCTCATCATCATCACGTCTCTGGTTTTCGTGCGGCGCAACGAGCGACGCCTGGAGGAGGAGGCTGAGCATGCTCTTCCTGATCCGCTCGATGCATATTCATCTAGGAGCCCAGGATCAAGGTCAAGAGACGTATCTTCGCTGCGACATCCGATTCGATTGAGCGGAGGAGGTGCTTTTCATAGATGGGGACAGCATCAAACGTCCATGATGTTCAGATATTGAGGAGGAAATTCACAAGCGCAAGAGATAGGTGTGTGCGCATTGTTCTCTTCCGTCATCAATGATCTGGTTGTTGATCCCAGGGCCGAACTGCTACCGGTCATGCTCCCAACAGGCGTTGAAGCCGAAGATAAAGTGCCTGGGAAATACATCAGGCACACACAATAGCTGCTGCACGCGACACGACGCCACTATTGATGAAAGGGTGGTGTCGTCATCTCGTGTTCTATGCTTGAGACAATATGAAACGGAGAAATGCCTGACCCAGCAGGCAATCTCTCCGGAGTAACAGGCCGCTGGCAGCAGTGGCCCTGACGGAAGAGAAAAGGGAGGTGCCATGCAGCAAAACGGACAGGAACAGCAGGAGCGCAGTCATCTGCAACAAACAGCCGGGCAGCCAGAACAGGAAGGCGAACCGAATTCTGCCGCCTCGGCTCAACTAGAGCAACAGCTTACTACCGAACAGCAGAAGGTGCGAGAGTGCCAGGACCTGTTGTTGCGAACACAGGCGGATTTCGTGAATTATCGGCGGCGCATGAGCCAGGAGCAGATTGAGGGACGCAGCGCAGCTCAGAGTGCGCTGCTCTCTCAGATCTTACCGGTACTCGATGATCTTGAACGGGCGCTGGAGGCAGCACCACCAGAGCTGGCTACGCACCCCTGGGCGCAGGGCCTCTTCCTGGTTGCACGAAGACTTACGACGCTGCTCAACCAACTAGGTGTGCGACAGATCGGCACACCGGGAGAGTCATTCGATCCGCGCTGGCATGAAGCCATTACGACGGAGGTGCGAGCAGATGTGCCTGAAGGAACGATCCTGCACGTTTCCCGGCCAGGATATGCCCAGGGAGAACGTGTCATTCGCCCTGCTCAGGTCAGCGTCGCAGCTAGCCCGTCTCCCAAGAGTGATGCGCCTGCGCAGCAGGGAGACACTCCCACACGTTAGTGTGTTCACTCAGGTGAAGCAAGAGACACGAATATATCTTAGATCCCTTCCAACAGCGGAAGGGGAGCATAAAGCGGGATAATCCGAAAGAAGGTGAGCGTATGGACCAACCGATTATTGTGGCGGGAACCTTCGCCGATTTGGAACGTGCTGTGCATGAGGTCTGTAAGCAGATCGATCAACTTGCCCAGCATGTTCCCGAGGCGGAGGAGCGTGCCTACGCGGAGCTGGCGAAGGAGAATCTTTGGCGCATGTATGAGAGTGCTTTGCAGCATGCGCTTGCCCGTGAAGGGTTTGGACGATGAACTGGAAGAAGTCGAACATATGTAGATGGATCGTGCTGCACATAGCGCAGCACGGACATGAGAGATGAAAGGATAAGTAATGGCGAAAGTAATTGGCATTGACCTGGGAACAACCAACTCGGTGGTGGCGGTCATGGAGGGTGGTGAGCCGACCGTCCTTGAGAATAGCGAGGGGTCGCGGCTCACTCCCTCTGTCGTGGCGATCACCAAGAACGGTGAGCGGCTGGTCGGCCAGGTGGCGAAACGACAGGCGGTGACCAACCCAGAAAATACGGTTTTTTCCATTAAGCGCCTCATGGGGCGCAAGTACGATGATCCCGAGGTTCAACGCACGATCAAGAGCGTGCCCTACAAGATCACGCGTGCCCCCAACGGTGACGTCCGTGTAGTGTTGGGTGGACGCGAATACAGCCCGCAGGAAATCTCGGCGATGATTCTGCAAAAGATGAAGGTCGATGCGGAAGCGAGACTGGGCGAGCGCGTTACCCAGGCCGTGATTACGGTGCCTGCCTATTTCAACGACGCGCAGCGCCAGGCGACCAAAGACGCGGGCACGATTGCAGGACTCGAGGTCTTGCGCATCATCAACGAACCAACGGCTGCCTCGCTGGCTTATGGGCTGGACAAGAAGAAAGATGAGGTCATTGCCGTCTACGACCTCGGCGGTGGGACCTTCGACATCTCCATATTACAGCTAGGCGAGGGAATCATTGAGGTCAAGGCGACCAATGGCGATACGCACCTGGGCGGTGACGACTTCGACCAGCGTATCATTGACTGGCTGGCCGACGAGTTCCGCAAAGACCAGGGCATCGATCTACGTAAGGATCGTATGGCACTCCAGCGCCTGAAGGAAGCGGCAGAGCGAGCCAAGGTCGAACTCTCTTCGTCGTTACAGACAGAGATCAACCTGCCCTTCATCACGGCTGACGCTAGTGGACCCAAGCACCTGGTAATGACCCTGACGCGGGCCAAACTGGAGCAACTGGTGGGCGATTTCATCGAACGCACGCGCGGCCCCGTCATGCAGGCGCTGCAGGATGCAGGTGTAAAAGCGAACGAGGTCAATGAGGTCGTCCTGGTTGGTGGACAGACGCGTATGCCAGCCGTGATTGAGTTGGTGCGTAAGATTTTCGGCAAGGAGCCGCACAAGGGCGTGAACCCTGATGAGGTGGTGGCCATCGGCGCTGCCATCCAGGCAGGCGTGCTCAAGGGCGACGTCAAAGATGTGCTCCTGCTCGACGTCACGCCGCTTTCACTGGGTGTTGAGACCATGGGTGGCGTGATGACCAAGCTGATTGAGCGCAACACGACCATTCCGACGCGCAAGAGCGAGACCTTCAGCACGGCAGAAGATAACCAGACGGCGGTGGATATCCACGTGCTGCAAGGCGAGCGCGAACTGGCACGCGACAACAGGAGCCTGGGCCGCTTCCGGTTGGAAGGCATTCCTCCAGCTCCACGAGGTGTGCCACAGATTGAGGTGACCTTCGATATTGATGCCAATGGCATTCTCAATGTCACGGCACGCGATAAGGCAACCGGGCGCGAGCAAAAGGTCACAATTACCGACACCAGCGGTCTCTCCAAGGAGGAGGTCGAGCGCATGGTGCGTGAAGCCGAATTGCACGCTCAGGAGGACCGCCAACGCCGCGAGGAGATTGAGACGCGCAACCGAGCCGACAGCCTGGCCTACCAGGCGGAGCGGACGCTGCGGGATCTCGGAGACAAAGTCTCGGCGGATCTGCGTAGCGAGGTCGAGAACAAGGTCAAGGACGTACGCGATGCGCTTGCGGGCAGCGATCTCACGCGTATTCGCAGCGCGGCAGATGACCTGGAGCGCACCTTGCAGCGCATTGGTCAGGAGGTCTACAGTCAGCCTGGAACACCAGCGGGCGGTGGAGCATCCGGCGCGACATCCGCTGGCGAACCTGGGACTGTCGAGGGAGAGTACCGCGAAGCTTAATCATCTCCCGACGCTCATCCTGGAGGGGCCCCAGCATACGGGGCTCTTTCCAGGGAGAAGGCTTCTCTGAGGCACTATGAACAGGATGCGGTTGCCCTGGTCGGGGCAACTGTCTTTGAGAATCCTCATTTATCAGGGAGATTGGCTCATGGCCGTAGACTATAAGATTCTGGGCGTCAACCTGGCGGGGGTCGAAGTGATCATCCACTTGCTCAAGCGCTTTGAGATCCTCCAACATGAGTTGGAGCAAAAGAGAAACCAGGCGCCCTGGCAGGGTGATATATCCTAACGGAAGGAGGCTGCATCTATGGATATGGCGATGATAACTTCAAGCGATGACAAGCAGAAATCGACTCCACAACGCGGATGGTTTTCTAGCAATGGATCCTGGCAGGCAAAAGGCAAGCGGCCAGATGAGTCTTCCCGGCGAGCGAACTCCCCCAGGGGATTGGCTTTCTGGCTGCGACTGCTCCTCATAATGTTCTTGATCAACCTGTTCTTCTATGGACCTACCCTCTTCAGTCTGATAGGAGGCCAAACCACAACAATTGACCTGTCTTACAGTCGTTTTCTGCGACAGGTGGAGCAAGGCAACGTAACCAGAGTGACGATCAAGAGCGATAATTCGGTCACGGGCAACTTCAAAACTCCAGTCCGTGCGCAACAGACCGGTGCAGGGCAAGGCTCGGTAGCATCGACTCAATTCACTTCATTTATCCCGGCAACGGGTGATCCCAGTCTGCTGCCCTTGCTGAAGAAACAAGGGGTCGAGATCAGTGCGCAGCCCGTTCAGCCTTCCTGGTGGCAGACGGCGCTGGTGCTGCTCCTGAACGCGCTGCCTGTGCTTCTGCTGCTCTACTTCGGCGTGATGAGCTGGCAGGGCATGCGCCAGATGCAGAACATGCAAGGAGGCGGGCTCTTTGGTCTGACGCGCAGCCGCGCCAAGCTGTATACACAAGAACGCCCGACAACCACTTTCGAGGATGTAGCAGGCGTTGATGAGGCCAAGCAGGAATTGCGTGAGGTGGTCGACTTCTTGCGTGAGCCGCAGCGCTTCCTCAGGATTGGTGCGCATATCCCCAAGGGCGTCTTGCTGGTTGGCCCACCGGGTACCGGCAAGACCTTGCTGGCGCGTGCGGTTGCCGGAGAGGCAAGGGTGCCCTTCTTCAGTGCGAACGCGACCGACTTTGTCGAACTCTTCGTCGGGCTCGGTGCGAGCCGTGTGCGTGACCTGTTTGAGCAAGCGCGCAAGAACAGTCCGTGCATTATTTTCATCGATGAGATCGATGTCGTTGGGCGATCGCGCGGTGGGGCAGGCGCTCTTGCTAGCAACGACGAGCGTGAACATACTCTCGAGCAAATACTCGTCGAGATGGACGGTTTCGAGCCGCGCGAGACCATTATAGTCCTGGCCGCGACCAACCGTCCTGACGTCCTTGACCCGGCTCTCCTGCGTCCCGGTCGCTTTGATCGCCAGGTGATGGTAGATCGACCGGAGCGACGCGGCAGGGAGGCGATTCTCCGTATCCATACACGTCACGTTCCTCTGGCAGCGGATGTGAAGCTGGAGGAACTGGCTCGTATGACACCGGGCTTCGCGGGGGCCGATCTGGCCAACCTGGTGAACGAGGCCGCGCTGGCTGCCGCGCGACGAGGTAAGACGCAGGTCGAACGCGTCGATTTCCAGGAGGCGCTTGACAAACTGCTCCTGGGTGCCAAGCGGGAAGCCCTGATGGATGAACGCGAACGGCGCATTGTGGCCTACCACGAAGGAGGGCACGCGCTGGTCGCGGCAGTTCTGCCCGATGTCGATCCGCTCTATAAGGTCACGATTGTGCCACGCGGGCGATCGCTCGGCGTTACTCAATTCTTGCCGGAGGATGATCGGCGCAACTATCCACGTTCCTACCTGCTCGAGCGCCTGGCAGTCGCCTTAGGAGGTCGTGCAGGAGAGGAAGTAGCCCTTGGTGAGATCACATCGGGAGCGGAAAATGATCTCAAAGAGGCAACACGCCTGGCTCGTCGCATGGTGACCACCTGGGGCATGGGTGAGAAGACTGGCCTGGCTACCTATGATCTGGATGGCGAGAACGCCTTCCTGGGTCAGCAGGCATTGGAAGGGCCGGGCCGGATGTACTCAGGGGCGACGGCAGAGCGTGTGGATGCAGAGGTGGAACGACTGCTTGAACAGGCACACCAGCAGGCCTGTACGGCGCTCTCCGAACATCGAGCAGCACTGGAACGGCTAGCGCAAGCGCTGCTCCAGGAGGAGGTGTTGGAACGCGATCAGATCCTTGCCATCGTTGCCGATGCTCAGACTGCACAAAGTAATGCAGGTGATGGTGAGCGTGCTGAAGGCAAACCAACCGTGCGTGTCGAGCACTAGCACTAAGTCATGTCATGCTACTGCCATAGCGACGATATCGCGAAGACGTATATAAACAGGAGGGAGAAAGAGCAATGAACATTGAGCACTTTACTGAGAAAGCGCGTGAGGCGATCAGTGATGCAGCCCAGATAGCCAAACAGTACAATCATAATCAGGTCGATGTCGAGCATCTGCTTTCTGCCCTGCTTGCCCAGGAAGGCGGTGTGGTGCCGCAGGTGGTTGCGAAGGTCGGCGGCAATCTCGTAACAGCAGAGCAAATCATCAACACCGAACTCGAGCGCATGCCACATGTCTATGGTGGCAGTGAGCCGGGCATTTCGCCTCGCCTGCGCAAGCTGCTGGAAGATGCCTGGCGCGAAATGGGCACCTTCCATGATGAGTACCTGAGCGTAGAGCACATGCTGCTGGCTATGTTCAATGTCAGCGATGGAGCGGTGCCGCGTGCATTGAGAGCGGCAGGGCTGACGCGTGACAACGTGTTGCAGGCCCTCACCTCCATTCGCGGCGCCCAACGGGTGACCGACCCGAATCCTGAGGGCAAATACCAGGCCCTGGAAAAATATGGCCGCAACCTCACGGCGCTCGCGGCGCAAGGCAAGCTCGACCCGGTGATTGGGCGTGACGAGGAGATTCGTCGCGTCATCCAGGTCTTGAGTCGTCGTACGAAGAATAATCCGGTCTTGATTGGCGATCCAGGAGTGGGAAAAACCGCGATTGTGGAGGGCCTGGCCCAGCGCATCGTGCGTGGTGATGTACCCAAGACCCTGTCTGGCAAGCAGATCGTTGTGCTGGATCTGAGTGCGCTGGTCGCAGGTGCCAAGTATCGCGGCGAATTCGAGGAACGCCTGAAGGCCGTGCTGAAAGAAGTGACGAGCTCCGAGGGCAACATCATCCTCTTTATCGATGAATTGCATACGCTGGTTGGCGCGGGCGCAGCGGAAGGCGCGATGGATGCTTCTAACATGCTCAAACCCATGCTGGCGCGTGGCGAACTGCACTGTATCGGCGCTACCACCCTGGATGAGTACCGCAAGCATATTGAGAAGGACGCGGCCCTGGAGCGCCGCTTCCAGCCGATCATGGTCGAGCAGCCTTCGGTTGAGGACACGATCAGCATTTTGCGTGGGCTCAAGCAGCGCTACGAGGCCCATCACGGGGTGCGCATTACAGACAGCGCCCTGGTAGCGGCTGCAGTGCTCTCCGACCGCTACATCTCCGACCGTTTCCTGCCGGACAAGGCCATCGACCTGGTGGACGAGGCCGCCGCCCACCTGCGTGTGGAGTTGGATAGCACCCCCACCGAGATTGACGCGATGGATCGGCGCATCCGGCAGTTGCAGATCGAGCTCGAGGCGCTCAAAAAGGAGACGGACCCAGCGAGCCGGGAACGACTGGCCAAAGTCGAGCAGGAGCTTGCCAACCTGGTAGAGCAACTGAACACGATGAAACTGGCACTCGAGCGCGAACGCGAGCCGGTCGAAGCCATGCAACGCCTGGCAAAAGAACTCGAGCAGGCACAGGTCGAGCTGGAAAGAGCCGAACGCGAATACGACTTTGGCAAAGCGGCCGAACTGCACCATGGCACGATTCCGAAGTTGGAGCAACAGCTGCGGGAGATGGAAGAGAAACTTACCAGCATCAAGGGCGGGCGCATGCTCAAAGAAGAGGTCGATGCGGAGGACATTGCTGAAATCGTCTCCAAGTGGACGCACATTCCTGTTTCGAGGCTGATGGAGGGCGAAGTGCAGAAGCTGATCACCATGGAGGATCGCCTGCGCGAACGCGTTGTGGGACAGGAACAGGCGTTGCAGGCGGTCTCCGACGCGATTCGTCGTGCGCGTGCTGGCCTGCAAGACCCCAATCGTCCTCTGGCCAGCTTCCTCTTCCTGGGACCGACGGGTGTCGGGAAGACTGAACTGGCCCGGGCACTCGCCGAATTTCTGTTCGACGATGAGCGGGCCATGATACGTATCGACATGTCCGAGTACATGGAGAAGCACAGCGTCTCGCGCTTGATCGGTGCACCTCCTGGCTACGTGGGCTACGAAGAAGGGGGGCAACTGACCGAGGCGGTGCGCCGTCGGCCCTACAGCGTCGTGCTCTTCGACGAAATCGAAAAAGCGGCACCGGAAGTCTTCAACGCCTTGCTGCAGCTGCTCGATGATGGTCGCCTGACGGATGGCCAGGGGCGTACCGTCGATTTCAAGAACACTGTCATCATTATGACCAGTAACGTTGGCACACAATGGCTGCATGAGTTTGACGGCATGGATGAGGACGAGATCCAGCGCCGGGTCCGTCAGCGCTTGCGGGAAGAGGGCTTCCGCCCGGAGTTCATCAACCGCATCGACGAGATCATCGTCTTCCATCAAATCACGCGAGAGCAGATGAAAGACATTGTGAACATCCAGATCAATCGCCTGCGCCCGCGTCTGGCCGAGCGGCACATCACGCTGCAACTCACTGACGCCGCACGAGACCTGCTAGCAGAGATGGGCTACGACCCGCAGTTCGGGGCCCGGCCCCTCAAGCGCGTCATCCAGCGAGAGGTCGAGAACCGTATCGCCCATGGTATTCTCGATGGCACCATTCATGAAGGCGATACGATCAAGATCGACGCGAAGGACGGCAAGCTCGTCATGGAGCCCATAAGAGCGCAGGCACAGGAAGAAGCCCATGCCCACTAATGAAAGGAGCAGCGGGTCGCAGACGCAAGGGAGCGAGAACGAAGCAGAGGTGAAGAGGGAGAGAGACGACGTGAAGGACACGAGGGATGTCGTCAATGCTGTCTCCCCCGGAGACCGAGCCTCCGGAGACCGAGTGGGGCAAAGCCACAGGGTAGGGACAAGCCCGAGGGTAGGCGCAAGACCTCCCCCTACAGTGGATGTGAAACGTGCAATGGGGCAAGACCCGCAGGCGCCATGGCGGATCGAAGCCGAGATTGAGCCGGCGCGCCGGGAACAACTGGTGCGCTGCCTTGCGACGATCCCTGACATCAGACGCGGCATCTATCCCTTCAAGGGGATGAGCCTGAGTCGTGCCGATATTGAGTGGCTGCTCTTGAGACTCGCGAAAGAGAGTGGGTCCGGCGATGGCGGTGAAGGGTTGGATCTGCGGGGTGCGGATCTGCGGTATGAAGACCTGCACGCCTTGCCACTGGCGCGCCTACGCGGGAGTCTCAGCCGCAAAGAGTGGGATGAAGCCACGGCAGATCAACGTGCTGCCGCAGCAGTTCTGCTAACGGGAGCAGACCTGAGTGAGGCGAATCTGGAACGAGCGGACCTGCTGGGGGCGCACCTGGAGAATGTCTCGCTGCATGAAGCGCATCTGGAGCAAGCAAACCTGACCAGTGCGCACCTGGAGCGAGCGTTCCTGGCCAGTGCGCACCTGAAGGAAGCCGACCTCAGCGAAGCCTCCATGGCGAAAGCCGACCTGAGCGAGGCGGATCTGCAAGCGGCCCGTCTCAGAGGGGCGCACCTGGAGCAAGCGTATCTCGATGGGGTGCACTTAGAGAAAGCCGACTTAAGCGAAGCCCGTCTGGAGAAAGTCTACCTGAGCGAGGCGCATCTGGAGGAGGCCGACCTGAGCGAGGCGTATCTGGAGGAAGGCTATCTCAGTGGGGCCCGTCTGCAGAAGGCCAACCTGAGTGGGTCGCATCTGGAGGGGGCGTACCTCAACGAGGCCCATCTGGAGGACACCGCTCTGTACAAGGCGCACCTGGAGCGAGCCTTCCTCTACAAGGCGCACCTGGAGGGGGCCAGACTCAGCAGAACGCATATTGTGGAAGCACACCTGAAAAAAGTCTGGGGGAGCGGTGAACAGCACATCGGTCCGTCGCTGGCAGACGCCCAATGGGGCAACGTCAATCTCGCGGTCGTGCAGTGGTCGCAGGTGGACATGCTTGGTGATGAGCACGAGGCACGACAGACCACGCACGCAGGGAAGAGAAAAAACAGCGTGACCCGGTTGGAGGAATATGAGGCAGCGGTGCGGGCCAATCGCCAGCTGGCCATAGCATTGCGGGCACAGGGACTCGATGATGAGGCGGCACGCTTCGCCTACCGTGCGCAGCTCCTGCAGCGCATCGTCTTGCGGCGGCAAGCTAAGTACGGCCCATACCTGTTCTCACTGATACTCGATCTGCTGGCAGGCTACGGGTACCGGCCAGGCAGGTGTCTGATGGCCTACCTCATCGTCATCTTCGCCTTCATGAGTCTCTATCTGCTCAACGCCCATGGTGCCACCCATCTCAGCTGGGATGAAGCACTGGTCTTGAGTGTGAGCAGCTTTCACGGACGTGGCTTTTTTCTCCAGAACGTGACACTCGGCGACGCCTTTGCTCGCCTGGCTGCCGCAGAGGCGGTGCTGGGTCTGCTGATCGAGGTCAGCTTTATTGCGACCTTCACCCAGCGCTTCTTTGGCAGGTGAGGGAAGACCTGAGTTACTGGTCAGACCAGGTCCTCACCCGCTCGAAGGAGACATGCTTCTGTAGGAACGAAAACAGGCAGTATTGCAGAACGTCTCCGTGAAGAGACAAAGCTGCCGATGCTTATCGTGCGGCCGCTAGAGTTGGTGACAACACCTCCATCTACAGAACCGACGCCTGCATGACCTTAGAGAGATTTCCTTTAAGGGAGCACCATCCCAAGTTGCGCAAGAATCTCCTCCAGAGCATTGGGTGAAAAATCGGCTGAGATCGTCTTGATGGTATCGCCTGTGACAATATACTCAAGGTGCCTGAATGGTAATGCAATCTTCGTCCCCGTGGCAGGTATGACGGGAAGGTCTGGCAGGATCAACTCGTTTGTATGCGTGCCAGTAATTTGAGTGACGTAGAACACGCGTTGACTGGATTCCATGAAAGGCGTTTCATCTAAGACATGCTCGTTAAATGACCAATCAGGGAAGGCCAGCATGACTGCACTCATGAAGTCAATATACTGTTCTTTATCGATAGGTTGGGGCAGGAAACCCTTACAGACAACGTCGTCCGCTAGGCAGGAAGCAAGACTGTTTGCATCCCCTGACTCCCAGGCGTTTATAGCAGTTTGCACAAGAGCTATTACACCCATTGAGATGCTCCCTTTCTCCATTGGAAAATCATCTGCCAGGGCATGATCTCGGTCAAATGGCTGGTAAGTAGGATCTGCCGATTTACAGATGGCAAACTCGCTCATCGCGTTATTCCATTTGTCCTGGAGCGTGTGCTTTACCCTGACGAGGCCATCAACCTTTCGCTGTGAAACGATATATTGTAGTGCATTAAGTTGCAACGCTTTAGCCTCAAGAACACCTATTCGATAGTCAATTTCCTGAATTTGCTGTGCGAGACTTTGAATCGTTTGCATGATAGGTTCGCAATCTGGTTGTAACATCGTTCCTCCAGGCAAGGATTACAGGATTGGCGAAACCACAATCCAGTTCTCATCAGTACGGGTGCTAATCTCGATCTGTCGGCGCTGTCCATGAATTTCGCAGGGATTCACAAAAAAATCGGAAGAGCGGTGACAAGCCCAAGATAGTTCGCCACTTCTTCAGGTGACCACCCTGCCTCTCGTGCCCGATAGGTGAAGTCCTGGCGCAAGCCATGGAAGGTGAGATGCTGGATCAACTCCCATTGGTTCTCCGTCGCCTGAGTCTTGAGCGTGTGGAACCAATAGTAGATCCCTTCTTCGGTCAAACGCTTGCTGCGCTGCGATATAAACACATAGGTACGGTCTGCGTCGCCAGTGGCTTGCAAGTACTCATAAAGGGGCTTGCGGGCTTCTTCCATCAGATCGATATCACGTCCCTTGCTCTCATTACAACCCACGTGGAGCCATCCCACACTGGCATCAACATGGGTATGAGCCATCTGCAGCCAGGAGATATCGCTCACCCGGCATCCCGCCCAGTAGCCCAGGGCGAAGAGGGCTGCTCCACGTCGATTTCCTGCTTGCTCGACCAACAAGCGCAGGATAGAGCGCTGATCTTCCGAGAGCGGTTGAGGAGTGAGTAGTGGCGCGGGAGGAAGATCAATTCCACGGGTTGGGTTCCGTTGGAGCAACTCCTTCTCCTCAATCAGAAAACGAGCAAAATTGCTGATGGTCGATTTCACCCGCGCACGATGGTTGATACTAAACCCTTCCTGCTCTAACTGAGCCAGGTATAGCTCTACTACCGCTTTCGTCAACTGCTGCGGCTGAAAATGTCCTTCATTGCCAGGAAACAGAGCAACCCATACTATCAGCTGGCGTACCGTACGAAGATAGGCATCCGTCGTTCCCTCGGCTTTCCCTGCGAGAAACTGCTCGTATTCGTCTAAAAGGGCACGGACCTCCTCAATGGCATCAACTTCTGCAGATATCATGGTTCATTTCTCTCCTAAAAATAAAGTTAGAAGTTTAGCGGTTTCATTTTCTGCAAGCAGGATATGCTCGAGAGCTAATAATATTAACCTGCCCAATCATGAAAAACGAAGGAGCAAGGAGCCATACCACTTCCTTGGCTGCGCAGTAAAACCACGATAGTGAAACAGGTACAGGCATAAGGCACTCCGCATCAGAGGTGTCACTCCTGTTGAGACTAGCCGGGACAACAGAGCACACCAGTGGGTTGGTGCTTTAACTGTCCTCAGAGACCTACTTAAATAATACACGCTTGTTACAACTAATCGGTCAGGAGCTCAGCCCGTTACCACTTCGCAAGCATCGTCTGGGGAATGGGTACTGGTCTGTAAAATCATGCACCACTGCCACCGTCAAAAAGCTGCACCTGGAGTTGGGCGGTAAAGCACCCTTCGTCCTCTTCGGGGATGCCAACATTGAGGCCGCTGCACATGGTGCTGTGATGGGCGCATACATTAACTCCGGCCAGGACTGTACTGCCGCAACACGGGTCTACTGCCAGCGCGAGGTCTTTGATGCGTTCATGCAGCGCTTGCTAGAAGTCGTACACAGCATCAAGATTGGGCTGCCAGAGGATGCGGCGACGGAAATGGGGCCGCTGATCTCGAGGCAGCAGCGAGAGCGCGTCGAGAGCATGGTCAAGCGGGCTCTAGCGGCTGGTGCGGAGATCGTGGCGGGCGGCAAACGCCCTACCGAGGCCCAACTCGACAACGGCTTTTACTACGAGCCGACGGTTATCCTCCCCGTCAGCCAACGCGACGAGGTGGTGCAGCAGGAGATTTTCGGGCCAGTGCTCTGCGTGCTGCCCTTCGAAAGCGAAGAGGAGGGCGTACGACTTGCCAACGACTGCGACTATGGTCTGGCGGCCTCCGTCTGGACGCGCGATGTCTTCCGCGCCAACCGCGTCGCGGCGCAGCTTCAGTCGGGCACTGTCTGGATTAACGAGCACATCGCTATTGCCTCGGAGATGCCCCACGGCGGCTACAAGCAGAGCGGGTTTGGCCAAGCTTTGCTCAACATATGCGCGGCAAGGGATCTCCAACCAGCATATCCAGGACCCGCATACCGCCGATGTCGGTGCGCAAGAAGACCATCCCAGCAGGTTCAAGTTGAACAGAGCCTATGATCATAGCTTCCCGCCCCAGAGCGTGAGCGCGCATCGTTGCCAGGGCCTTGGGCGCGAGACGGTCTATCCATTCGGAAGTGGGGATTGGCTGGCCGGTTGCCTGGTTTACGCCTTGAGCTGCCCAGTAGCCCTCGGCCTTGAGACACAGTGCTTGAGACGTTTCCCTGCACGAGCACAGGGAGAATAATCAGAAGGTTTTCATAATTTAAACTTCCTTCATAAGATGCACCGGCCAGGGTTCCACGATTTGCCAGGTACCATCCTCATGCACCAGCAGGCCCGCAATATGGTGCCTGCGCAGAAACTCTGCCCCCTGCTTTGAACCGAGAATAAAGGCGACTTTCGCCGTCACCTCGGCCTGCACGCAGCGGTCGGCCACGACGGTGACCGACCAGAGATCGCTTTGGGCAGGCAGCCCGGTGCGTGGATCCAGCAAGTGATGCTGGAGCGTGTTGCCTTGCCACCAGTGGCGACGCGCAATGCCAGAGGTGGCAACAGCCCCGTGGTGCAGCGGGATCGTCCAGGACTGCCCCTGCCCTGGCACGGTGATCGGCCACTGCTCTGCATCCGGAGAAAGTCCCAGGACGGCCAGATCGCCTCCCGCGTTGACCAGGGCGGTTCTGATCCCGTTCTGGCGCAGTTGCTCCAGCGCGGCATCTACGGCCATTCCCTTGGCGATCCCTCCGAAGTCAAGCTTGATGCCGACGGGTAGGGTCACGCGTCGACGTATCGGGTCTACCTTAATGCTACGCCATCGTCCTCCTGGCTCTCCAGGTATGATGGGATCGAAACGGACAGCCGGAAGGTCATCGAAGGTACGGTCATAACCCGCCCGCACTAATTGATCCAGCAGGGCGGGATCATAGACGCCCTGGGTGGCCTGGGCAGCGGTGAGTGCAGTCGCCAGGACAGCATAGAGCAGGTCACTGACAGCCACAGGCGTTCCCGCGCGTGCATTGAGCTGCGACAGCTCACTGTTGGGTAAGAAACGGCTCAAGACCTGTTCCCATTCGCTAAAGAGCGAGCGAACGATCCGCGCTCCCTGTGCTGCCTGACTTTCGGGAAGCAGCAGGGAAATGGTCGTTCCCATTGCTCGAAATTCCTCACGACGCATGCCGTTAGGAATGCTATAGTCAGGAGGTGTGGGTTCCGCTGACGGGTGTTTGCGAAGAGCTGCTTGATCCAAAGTTGTTCCCTCCTTGCTGATTCAAGAAACTACTGCTATTTTGAGATGAAGACGAAGTTGTTGGCGTCGCCTGGGAAGATCCTGACGATGTCTTGTTGGTCTGACTAGTCTGGCTGGAGGTGGTGATACTCGCCTGGTGAAAGGCGACTAGCCCGCTGAACGTGCCGAAACTAATGAGCGCAGCAACGGCCAGCCACTTCTTGAACGTGTGGGCCAGGGCCAATGCACGTGCCTTCGGCATCTTCTCTGGCGGCCTGGGCTTCTGATTTCCACTTCTTGCTTGCGGTCTCTCGTTCTGTAAAACCTGAGGTCGCAACTGGCCAGTGTGTGGAGTGACATACCTGCCTTCATAGAGCTGATTCTGTTGTGGTATCCACTGAACGGTTGTATCATATTGATATGGATTCTTTTCCATTGCTTCTCCAATCTTCCTATCAAGTATCTTCCTATGAGTGATCAGGGCATGCTCTCAGGAGGGCCGTCCTGGCTACGAGCGGGTGTCTTCCGCCCAATCAGCGGGGTCTCTTCCCCACATGCTTAAGCATAGGTCATTCCTCTTGATTTTCCATTGGAAACATATGAGAACTTTCTCATACAACGGTTGAGATGGAAAGAAGATCAGTGAAACCCTCTAAAAAATATTGACAGTTACATAGTTGGCATGTTATCCTCTTGAATATAACTGAATGAAGCAACATTGACAGTTACAAAATCAGTCCTGTCTCCTCATTGTCGCTCAGTAGGTATCATCCAGAAAGGGATGCGCCGATGGTGTGTAAACAAACGGGCTCACTCATGGGGTTTCCCTCTCGCCGTGACGTTCTCCAGAGTCTGGCAGGATTAATGTTAACTATGAGTCTAGAAGGGTGTGCCCAATCTCTTTTCTCATCGTCATCTGCTGTTCCCGTTCCTACCCCTCGTCCTCGAGGAAGTGTACTGTATACCTATCGTGGTCATACTAGTCGTATAACAACAGTAGCCTGGTCGCCCAACGGCAAGTACATCGCTTCGGGATCTTTAGATCAGACTGTGCAGGTCTGGGCAGCGAACCCCGGCGATCATTTTCAACCCTCTATTTATCGCGGTCATACTGCCGGGGTGCAAGCAGTGGCCTGGTCACCAGAAGGTACTCGCGTTGTCTCAGGTTCCATCGATAAAACGATACAGGTGTGGGATGCTATTACCAGCGAGCATGTCGCCATCTATCATGAGCATACCGACATCGTGATGACGGTAGCGTGGTCACCGGATGGCAAATACATTGCCTCTGGCTCTGCAGATGCCACCGTGCGTCTGTGGGATGTCGCAACTGGCAAGCAGAAGTACGTCTATCGTGGCCATCAAGCGAGCGTAAACTCCCTAGTGTGGTCGCCCGATAGCCAGCGGATCGCCTCTGCTGCTTCGGACAATACTGTTCAGATCCTGGATGCCACGACCGGAAATCATATATATACCTACCGTGGTCATACCGACAAAGTAAGCTCGGTTTCCTGGTCGCCTGATGGGAAGCACATAGTTTCCGGTTCGTGGGACAAAACGGTGCAGGTGTGGGATGCGGCGACAGGTGCAGTTGTCTATGTCTATCGTGGCTACAATGTGCAAGCTGCACAAAATAATCCTGCCAAAGGAGTACTCCCTGACCTCATCTTTGATGTTGCCTGGTCACACCATGGGAAACGCATCGCGGCAGTAACCCAGGTCTATTGCGGCGATATCTGTGCCGTCGTGTTAGGCTGGGATGCATATACCGAGCGCAATTTCTCCTTTTACGTAGACGTGCCGGTCTTTGCAATGGCATGGTCCCCTGATGACACGCGCCTCGTCACCTCAGTTGTTGTTTCAACACAGGGTCTCCCCCAGGGGAACTCGCCAGATGGTTCATATGTGCAGATATCGCTGGCGTAAGTCTTTCTCCTGTGGTGCTGACAGCCTACTTGCGCTTTTTCCTTTTCCTTGTCACTTCCTGGGCCGTCTCCAGTTGATCAAAGCCGGTTGCCCCCGCTCTGGCTTCATCCGGAAACCATTTTCTGGGATCATCGGTAGCCGGTACCCCAGTTTCCTGGTTGTAGGCGATTTCAACCATCTGATCTGTGCGCCCTGGCATTGGCCTTTCTCCTGGTGGTGGTGGCGTCGCGTATGGGCCAGGTTTGGAGGTGGGCCATGGAAAATGTGGAAGAGACAGGCGTTTTTCCTGGACCTGGCGCATCTCTTCATTTCGTTGCCTTTCTCGCAGTTCTGTGTGTTCATCCATGTGTAGTCCCTCTTTCTGCTATGGTACGAAATATCCTGGCTGCTCTATCTTGCTTCATCTGCATGAGCAGCCCTGTTACTGCACAACAATTGATGAGCTAGAACTTTTTCAATTGCATTGATAGTACGCCAGAGTGAGAGAAAGGGTGACAGGCGAATACTGCTCCCTCAGCAACCGGACTTTTTTGCAACAGAACTCGCAAAAGACGCTAGAGGCGCTTGCGGGTAGAACGTTGAACAGTGAGCCATTTCTGGTAGCGTCTCCAAAAAAGCCAGAGTGTACCCAGCAAGAGTACTCCCGCCAGTACTATCGAGGCAATGAGAAGTAGAAGACTGATAGGCTTTGCCGATGATGGCGGAGTTGTCGTCTGCTGTGGAGTAAATGTAGGATTATGTACAGGTGGGTAGAGACCAGTGATGATGAAGTGTGGCGTTCCACCGACTGCCATGCTGGTGACTATGCTTCGTTCAGGGACGTCGAGCATCATTACCTGACCGTTGGAGAGCGCCACGAAGCCGAGTTGCCCATCGCTGGTGATGGCAACTGATTGCGGGGAACTGTTCAGGCGGAGAATCCGCGCTGGTTCCTGCTGCGTCACAGTTGTGTCCGCTGTCACAGGGTC
>WNFM01096435.1_pt2 | contig 19006 bp, 28 predicted proteins | sample 5400271 | NCBI WGS metagenome assembly WNFM01 (sample SAMN13153352, study PRJNA577476) | soil metagenome | isolation source: 60 cm saprolite on Douglas fir-dominated hillslope | place: USA:California | collected 2013-09-17 | reverse complement strand
ATGAAGCCGCCGTATTTCTTCAGGTTGTCGGCCTGGTCGACCGGGTTGAAGGTGACCGCCGTGTAGAAGTAGGTGAAGACGATGATGAAGAAGATCTCGCCCAGCACGTAGGGCCAGCTGTTGGGGCTGAAGAAGGCGGCGAAGTTGAGCGCGGCGGGGGTGTTGAGGAGCTGGCCGATGGTCGGCGGGAAAGCCATGATCGAGGCCGCGAAGATGACCGGGATGACGCCGGCCATGTTGACCCGCAGCGGCAGATAGGTGGAGCCGCCCGAGGTCATTTTCCGCCCCACGACGCGTTTCGCGTATTGGACCGGGATCCGGCGCTGGCCCTCCTGGACGAAGACGATCGCGACGATCACCGCCAGGGCGATGAAGGGCATCATCACGACGAAGACCTGGTCCGGGCTTTCCCACCACTTGGTGATGCCGTTCGGGATCGAGGAAGCGATCGAGGCGAAGATCATCAGCGAGATGCCGTTGCCGATCCCGCGCTGGGTGATCAGCTCTCCCAGCCACATCAGCAGGGTGCAGCCGGCGGTGAGGCAGATGACGATGAGGAAGGTCTTGGCGAAGGTGAGGTTGCCGACGACGCTGGTGCCGGCTTGGTTGCCGAAGGAGCGGAAGAGGAAGACGTAGCCCAGCGACTGGCCGAAGGCGAGGCCGACGGTTAGGTAGCGGGTGTACTGGGTGATCTTCTGCTGGCCGACTTCTCCCTCTTTCTGCAGGCGCTCCAGTGAGGGCACGACCACCGTCAGCAGCTGCAGGATGATCGAGGCGGTGATGTAGGGCATGATCCCCAGCGCGAACAGACTGAGTCGCGAGAGGCTCCCGCCCGAGAAGAGGTTGAGGAAGCCGAGGATGTTGGAGCCGCCGAAGTTGCTCTGGATTTCCTTCACCGCCTGGACGTTGACGCCCGGCGCCGGTATGTAGGCACCGAGGCGGTACAGCGCCAGCATCGCCGCCGTGAAGGCGAGTTTCTTGCGAATGTCGGCGACGCTGAAAGCGTTCGCAATAGTCCTGAGCATTACGGCTCCAGAGTGTGACAGGAACCGCCGGCCGCCTCGATCTTCTCCTTGGCGGCGGCACTGAAGGCATGCGCGTGGACGTCCAGCTTCTTGGCGATCTCGCCGCGGGCGAGGATCTTGACCGGGTCCGGCCGCTTGGCCAGGCCCTTCTCCTTGAGCGTCGCGGGGGTCACCTCGGCGCCGGCCTCGAAGCGCTCCTCGAGGTCGGCGAGGTTGACCGGCTGCGTCTTGGTGCGGAAGTTCTCGAAGGGCATCGACTTCTTCATGTGCGGGCCGCGCAGCTTTCGCATCCGCATGTGGATCGGGTTCTGGCCGCCCTCGTAGTTGGCCTTGCGCTTGCTGCCCGCGCGCGAGCCGGCGCCTTTGTGGCCGCGGCCCGAAGTCTTGCCGAGGCCGCTGCCCTCGCCGCGCCCGATCCGCTTGCGCGGCCTTTTCGAGCCCGGCTTCGGCTTCAGGTTGTGCAGCCCGATCTCCTCGGCGCGAGGCGTCTCAGCCATCACGCCACCTCAACCAAGTGCGAAACGACCCTTAGCTGCCCCTGCAGCTGCGGCGAATCTTTGCGCTCCACGGCCTTGCCGATCCGTCCCAGCCCCAGCGCCCTCAAGGTCGCTTTCTGATCTGGATTGGTCCCGTTCGTCGACCGAACCTGCTTGATCTGGACAGCGCTCACGATGACGCTTCCTCGGCGGCCGGCGCCTCCTCGGCTTTCGGAGCATCCGCCTCCGCGGCCGGAGCACTCTCTGCCAGCGGCGCGGTCTCCTCGACAGCGACAGCGTCTGCCTCGGCGGCCGGAGTCTCAGCGTCTGACGGCGTGGCGTCTGCGGCGGGTGGCGTGGAGGATGGCTCCTCGCCCGCAGCTTGCGAGGACGAGGAGTCGTCCTCCACGACAGGACCCGCCGCCAGATGCTCCCCGTTAGCCGAAGTTCCGTTCATGTCGAGCCCCAGAACCTGCTTGACCGTCAGCCCCCGAAGCTCAGCAACCTCCTCCGGTCGCCGCAGCCGGACCAGCCCGTCCATCGTCGCCTTGACCAGGTTGATCGGGTTCTGGGTGCCGATGCTCTTGGTGAGGACGTCGCGGACGCCGCCCAGCTCGAGCACGGCGCGGACGCCACCGCCGGCGATCACGCCGGTGCCGGGGCTGGCCGGGCGCAGGACGACGTGCCCGGCGCCGAAGCGGCCGATGATCCTGTGGGTGATCGTCTGGCCGTATTTCGGCACCCGGATCAAGTTCTTACGGGCATCCTCGACGCCCTTCTGAATCGCCAGCGGGACCTCGCGGGCCTTGCCGTAGCCGATCCCGACCACACCCTCCTCGTCGCCGACGGCGACCAGCGCGGTGAAAGAGAAGCGCCGGCCGCCCTTGACGACCTTGGCGACGCGGTTGATCTCGATCACGCGCTCCTGGAGATCGAGCCCGCGGGGGCTCACCGTCTCCACGTCTTTCGTATCCATTCCCTTCATGAGGTCAGGGAAGGTAGCGAACGAATGGCCATCAGAACTTCAGTCCTCCCTCGCGGGCGCCTTCGGCAAGAGCGCGAACGCGGCCGTGGTATCGGTAGCCGCCGCGGTCGAAGACACAGGTCTCGACCCCGGCTGCCTTGGCCCGCTCGGCGATCAGCTCGCCCGCCTTCTTCGCCTGGTCCGTGGCGGTGAGCTTGCGCAGGTCCGGCTCGATCCAGTTGACCGCGGCCACGGTGTGGCCCCTCGTGTCGTCGACCAGCTGGGCGAAGACCCCGCGGTTGGAGCGGTAGACGGAGAGGCGCGGGCGCTCTGCCGTGCCGTTGACGCGGGCGCGAACCCGGCGGCGGCGGCGCAGGCGACGCTGTCCCTTCGTGACGACGGTCATGCTCGCTTGCCGACCTTTCGCAGGACCTGCTCGCCGCGGTAGCGGATGCCCTTGCCCTTGTAGGGCTCGGGGGGGCGGCGCTTGCGGATGTCCGCGGCGACCTGCCCGACGAGCTGCTTGTCGATTCCACGCACGACGATCTCGGTCGGCTGCGGAACCTCGAACTCGATCCCCTCGGGGGCCTCGATCGAGACCGGGTGCGAGTAGCCGAGCGCCAGCTCCAGGTTCTTGCCCCTGAGCTGGGCGCGGTAGCCGACGCCCTGGATCTCCAGCCGCTTCTCGAAGCCGTCGGTGACGCCCTCGACCATGTTCGCGATCAGGCTGCGCGTGAGGCCGTGCAGGGCACGATGCTCGCCACGGTCGGTCGGGCGCTCGACGGTGACGACGCCGTCGCCCTGCTCGACCGACATGTCCTGCGGATAGGCCTGGGTCAGCTCGCCCTTGGGGCCCTTGACGGCGATGTTGCCGGGGGCGATCTCGACCGTGACGGCCTCGGGGACGGGGACGGGCTTTCTTCCGATTCGGCTCATGGGTTCACCAGACGTAGGCGACGACCTCGCCGCCGACGCCCTTGGCGCGGGCTTCGTGGCCGGTCATCACGCCGACGGAGGTACTGACGATCGCGGTCCCGGTGCCGCCCTGAACCCGCGGCACGTGCTTGTGGTCGACGTAGCGACGCCGGCCGGGGCGAGAGACCCTTTCGATCCCGATGATCACGGGGCGCCGGTCTTCGGTGTACTTGAGGCTGACGTTGATCGCCTCGCCGACCGGGGCCGGCTTGCGGTGGAAGTCCTTGATGTAGCCCTGCTCCTTGAGGATCCGCGACATCTCCATCTTCAGGCCGGAGAGGGGGATCTCCACCTCGTCGTGGCCCGCGCGTATCGCGTTGCGGATCCGGGTCAGGTAATCGGCGATCGGGTCGGTCTGCATCGTCTCGTCCTACCAGCTCGACTTGGTCATGCCGGGGATGTACCCCTCGTGTGCGGCCTCGCGCAGGCAGATCCGGCAGAGGCCGAACTTCCGATAGTAGGCACGCGGGCGCCCGCAGCGACGGCAACGGTTGTAGCTACGCGACTTGAACTTGGATTTGCGGCCCTGTCGGACCTTCTGCGAAGTCTTAGCCATCCTCTGGTCTCTCCTCGTCGGCTCCATCTTGGCCGGCCTCGTCGTTTCCGCCCTCGGCGGCGTTCTCGTCCTCGTCCTCGACGCGCTCGGGCTTGGCGTAGGCCTCGGGGTTCTCCTCTTTGAGCTGCTCCAGCGCAGCCTGCTCGGCCTCGGCGCGGAGACGAGCCTCCTCCTTGCGCTGCTCCTCTTCGGCCTCGGCCTCCGCTTCGGCCCTGGACGCCTGCCCGGGACGCCCCTCCTGGGCGAACGGCATCCCCAGAGCGAGCAGCAGCTCGAACGCCTCGACGTCGGTCTCGGCCGAGGTCGTGATCGTGATGTCGAGACCGCGCACCACGTCGATCGAGTCGTAGTCGATTTCGGGGAAGATCAGCTGCTCTTTGACGCCCATCGAGTAGTTGCCACGGCCGTCGAAGGAGCGGGGGTTGAGGCCACGGAAGTCGCGGATCCGCGGCACGGCGATCGAGGTGAGGCGGTCGAGGAACTCCCACATCCGCGCCCGCCGCAGCGTCACCGAGACGCCGACCGGCATCCCCTCGCGCAACTTGAAGGAGGCGATCGACTTGCGGGCGCGGCGCACGTTCGGCTGCTGGCCGGCGATCAGCGCCAGCTGGCCCTGGGCGGCTTCGAAGGATTTCTTGTCCTGTTTCTCCTGGCCGAGACCCATGTTGAGGGTGATCTTGGTCAGGCGCGGCACCTGCATCGGCGTCGAGTAGCCGAACTTCTCGGTCAGGGCCGGCAGGATCTCCTGCTCGTAGCGCTCGCGCAGGCGCGGCGGCGGGGCCGCCTGCGAGGTCGGGGTCGCTGTTGCCTCCATCAGTCGATCGCCGTCCCGCTGCGCTTCGCGTACCGGACTCGCTGGCCGCCTTCGTCGCGGCGCACGCCGACCCGGGTCGGTTTGTTGCCTTTGGGGTCGAGCAGCATCACGTTGGAGGCATGGATCGGCCCCTCCTTCTCGACGATGCCGCCGACCTGGCCGCCGCGCTGGGTGTCCTGCAGCGAGCGCGGTCGTTCGTGGCGCTTGATCATGTTCAGGCCCTCGACGTAGACGCGGCGGCGGCGCGGGTCGGTCCGCACCACGCGGCCGGTCTTGCCGGCGTCCTTGCCGCTGATCACGACCACCTGGTCGTCGGTCCGGATGCGCATCGACTTCGCCATCAGCGAACCCCCGAACGGCCGTGAAAACCAAGCAGGTCGTGGGACGCAGGGAGGCTGGCGATGGGGGCGCACTTGTTTGTGCGTGACCCGACCCAGCCGACCGAGGACCGCGAGATGCGCCGGTTTGCAGCGGCCGCCATCACAGAACCTCAGGGGCTAGCGAGATGATTTTCATGAAGTTGCGATCGCGCAGTTCGCGCGCCACCGGGCCGAAGATGCGGGTCCCGCGCGGGTTGTTGCTGGCCGGGTCGATCAGCACCGCGGCGTTCTCGTCGAAGGAGATGTAGGTGCCGTCGGGGCGGCCGAGCGGCTTTCGCGTGCGCACGACGACGGCCTGCACGACCTCGCCCTTGCGGACGCCCCCCTGCGGGCTCGCCTGTTTGACGGTGGCGGTGATCACGTCGCCGACGCTGGCGTAGCGGCGGTGCGAGCCGCCCTTGACCCTGATGCAGAGGATCTCGCGGGCACCCGAGTTGTCGGCGACCTTCAGTCTCGACTCCTGCTGGATCACGTCGCCCCTACCTCGCCTTCTCGACGACGTCGACCAGGCGCCAGCGCTTGGTCTTGGACAGCGGACGGGTCTCGACGACGCGGACGACGTCGCCCTCGCCCGCCTCGTTGCGCTCGTCGTGCGCGTGCAGCGTGCGCGAGCGGCGGACGATCTTCTCGTAAGTCGGGTGACGGCGGGCGATGTCGATCCGCACCGTGATCGACTTGTCCCCCTTGTTGGAGACGACGATGCCCTGGCGAACCTTGGCCGCGTTCGAGTCACGCTCGGCCGGCGGCGTGCCGGTTCCCGGCGCACCCCTCTTCGCCTTCGCACCGGCCCGCCCCTTGCGCCGTTCGGCCGCCTTGGACTTGCGCGCCTGAAGCCGGGCAGCGGCCCGATCCTCGGGGCTGAGCTGCGGCTTCGCCTCGCTCGGCTTGCGCGAGCGCTCCAGCCGGCGCCGCTCCTTCCAAGGAAGATCGTCCCCCGGATCCGACTCTGCGGCGGGGGCTTTTTCTTCCTGCTCAGCCGCGGGAGCGTCATCGGACTCGGCCTCAGCGGCCGGAGCCTCCTTCTCCTCCTCGGCTGCAGGAGCGTCGTCAGAAGAACTCTCGTCGGCAGCTGGAGCCTCGGTGTCGGCCGCCTGCGCCCCCTCGACAGGATCCGCCGACATTGCGCCCTCGTCCTGCACCGGAGCCTCCTCAGCCGTCTCGTCTTTTTTCTGCTCGTCGTCGCTCATATCCGCTTCGTCTCTTTCTCGACATCGATGCCTCGGTCGCGCGCTACGGTCAGCAGCCGCGCCACGTCGCGCCTGGCCATCCCCAGTCGAGCGGTGTTCTCGAGCTCTCCGGTCGCGTGGCGGAAGCGCAGGTTGAACGCCTCCTGCTTCGCGTCGATCAGCTTCGCCACCAGCTCGTCGTCTTTCAGGTTGTGGGCCTCGGACGCCTTCATCGGTCCTCGACCCCCTCGCGCTTGACGAATTTGGTCTTGACCGGCAGCTTGTGACCCGCCAGGCGCAGCGCGTCGCGGGCGAGATCCTCGGGTACGCCGGCCAGCTCGAACATCACCCGCCCCGGCTTGATCACCGCGACCCAGCCCTCGGGGTTGCCCTTGCCGGAGCCCATCCGGGTCTCGGCCGGCTTCTTCGTGTAGGGCTTGTCCGGGAAGACGTTGATCCAGACCTTTCCACCGCGTTTGATCTTGCGGGTCATCGCGACGCGGGCGGCCTCGATCTGCCGGTTGGTGATCCAGCCGCGCTCGAGCGACTTCAGCCCGTACTCACCGAAGGCGACGGTGCTGCCGCCCTTGGTGTTGCCGCGCATGCGGCCGCGCATCTGTTTGCGGTGCTTGACCCGTTTCGGCATCAGCATCAGCGGCCACCCCCCGAACGTGGCCCGCCGCGGTCGCCACCGGAGCGGCCGCCGCCGGGGCCACGACCGCCACCCGAGCGCCCGCCGCCTGGACCGCGGTCGCCGCCCGGGCGTCCGCCGCGCTGGCCGCCCTGTGGCTCGTCGTCGGCCGAGGCCAGGTCGGAGCGGAAGCCCTCGGGCATGACCTCACCCTTGTTGATCCAGCATTTGACGCCGATCCGGCCGGTCGTCGTCTTCGCCTCGAAGAAGCCGTAGTCGATGTCGGCCCGCAGCGTGTGCAGCGGCACCCGGCCGTCGGAATAGCTTTCGGTCCTGGCCATCTCGGCGCCGCCGAGACGACCGGAGACCTGGACCTTGACGCCCTTGGCGCCGGAACGCATGGCCGAGGTCAGGGCGCGTTTCATCGCACGGCGGAAGGCGACCCGGTTCTGCAGCTGCTCGGCGATCGACTGGGCGACCAGCTTGGCGTCGAGCTCGGGGCGCTTGACCTCGCGGATGTTCACTTTCACCGGGCTGCCGGTCAGCTTGTGCAGCTCCTTGCGGAGCGCGTCGACTTCGCTGCCCGACTTGCCGATGACGATGCCGGGGCGGGCGGTGTGGATGTCGACGGCGACCTCGCCGCGGCGCTCGATCGTGATGTTCGAGAGCCCGGCATGGGACAGCTTGCCGACGATATGGTCGCGGATCTGCAGGTCTTCCTGGAGGACGTCGGCGAAGTTTTTCTCCTCGAACCAGTTCGACTTCCAGTTGTGGATATAGCCGACGCGGAAACCCTCGGGGTGGATCTTCTGTCCCATGACTAGTCTCGGTCCTCCACCGGAGTAAGCGCCACGGCGATGTGGCTGGTTCGCTTGTGGATCGGCGTCGCCCGGCCAAGGGCTCGTGGCCGGTACCGCTTCAGCGTCGGGCCCTCGTCGACCGTGATCGATGACACACGCATCTCATCCGCGATCAGGTCGTGGTTGTTCTCCGCGTTGGCGGCGGCGGAATCGATCAGCTTGTGGATGTCCTGGGCGGCGCCGCGGGGCGAGAACTGCAGCAGCGCGCGGGCCTTTTCGATGTGCAGGCCGCGAACCTGGTCGGCGATCAGGCGCGCCTTGCGCGGCGCAATCCGCACGTAGCGGGCACTGGCGCGGACGACCGGCGGCGCCGTGGGCGGAGCCGGCGCAGCTTTTTTCTGCGGCGTTTTCACTTTTTTGGCCGGAGCTTTGCCCTCGGCTTTTTTCGCGCTTGCTTTCGGCGCTGACTCTTTTTTGGTGGCGGTTTTCGCGGCAGATTTTTTGGTCGCTTTTTTCGCCGCGGCTTTGGCGGCTTTTTTGACCGAGCGTTTTGGCTCTTTTTTCGCGGCTTTGGTGTCTTTTTTCTCGTCCGCCATCGCTATTCACCCCTGCCGGTGCCGGTATGGGAGCGGAAGGTGCGAGTCGGGGCGAACTCGCCGAGCTTGTGCCCGACCATCGACTCGGAGATGAAGACCGGCACGTGCTTGCGCCCGTCGTGAACGGCGATCGTGTGCCCGACCATCTCCGGGAACACGGTCGAGGTCCGCGACCAGGTTTTGACCATCTGCTTTTTGCCGGCCTCGTTCATCGCGGAGATCCGCGCCATCAGCCTCTCCTCGACCCAGGGGCCCTTTTTCGTCGAGCGTCCCATCCGCTACCGGCCCTTCTTCTTGCCGCGACGCCTGCCGCGCACGATGTAGCGATCGGACTGCTTGCCCTTCTTGCGGGTCCGGTAGCCGAGCGTCGGCTTGCCCCAGGGAGTCACCGGGTGGCCACCAGGCGTGTGGTGCGCCTCGCCGCCGCCGTGCGGGTGGTCGACCGGGTTCATCGCCACGCCACGGCTCTGGGGGCGCTTGCCCTTATGGCGGTTGCGGCCGGCCTTGCCGATCTTCATGTTCTGATGCTCCGCGTTGGAAAGGGTGCCGACGGTCGCTCGGCACTCGGCGCGCACCAGCCGCATCTCCGAGGACGGCAGCCGCAGGGTGACCATCTCGCCCTCCTTCGCCACCAGCTGGATCGCGGTTCCCGCGGCGCGGCCGAGCTTGCCGCCCTGACCGGCGATCAGCTCGACGTTGTGGACGATCGTGCCGGTCGGCATCTGGCCCAGAGCCATGGCGTGACCCGGTTTGACGTCGGCGCTGGGGCCGGACTTGACCTCGTCGCCAACCGCAAGCTGGGAGGGGGCGAGGATGTAGTCCTTGTGCCCGTCGGCGTAGTGCAGGAGGGCGATGTAGCAGCTTCGGTTCGGGTCGTACTCGATCGTGGCGACCTTCGCCGGCACGCCGTCCTTGAGGCGTTTGAAGTCGATCTTGCGATAACGCCGCTTGGCGCCGCCGCCGCGATGGCGCGCGGTGACGCGCCCGTTGGCATTGCGCCCGCCGGACTTGAGCAGGCCCTCGGTCAGCTTCTTTTCGGGCTCCGACGCGGTCAGCTGCTCGCGCAGCGGATAGGTCGCGAAGCGACGGCCGGGACTGGTGGGTTTGGTCTTTCGGTTCGGCATGAGTCGACTTCCTACGCGGTCTCCGCGCCTTCGAACAGCTCGATCCGTTCGCCCGGGGCGAGCTGGACGATCGCCTTCTTCCAGGCCCTGGTGCGCCCTTGCTGCAAGCCGCGGCGCTTCGGCTTCGAGCGCACCTTGGAGGTGCGCACCTGCGCGACCTCGACGCCGAAGACCTCGTGCACCGCCTGGGCGATCTGCGTCTTGTGGGCGCGGTCGTCGACCCGAAAGGTGTACTTGCCTTCGGCGATCAGGGCGTAGCTCTTCTCGGAGATCACCGGGCGGATGAGGATGTTGCGCGCGTCCATCAGCCCAGCCTCTCCCGCAGCGAAGCCAGTGCCGCTTCGGAGATGACCATCGCGGCGGCCCCGATGACGTCGGCGACGCCGGTCGCGCCGACCTCGAGCACGTGGGTGCGAGGGATGTTGCGGAAGCTCTTCATCGCGCCGGTCTCCTCGGCGCTCAGCACGATCAGGGTCGGGCTCTTCGCCCCCCATTTCGCCAGCTCGGCCGCGGCCTGCTTGGTCGAGGGCGTCTCGAAGGCCGAGGCATCGAGAACGGCGACGCTGCCACGCTCGGCGTGAACGGAGAGCGCCGAGCGCATCGCCCGCCGGCGAGCTTTGCGGTTGACCTTGACCGTGTAGTGCCGCGGCTTCGGGCCGAAGGCGACGCCGCCGCCGAAGCGGTTGGGGACGCCGAGCGAGCCGGCGCGGGCGCGACCGGTGCCCTTTTGGCGCCAGGCCTTGGCGGTCGTGAACGAGACCTCACCGCGGGTCAGCGTCGAGGCGGTGCCGCGACGGCGCGAGGCGAGATCGGCGCGGGCGGCCTCGTGGACGAGCGACTGGTGGAAGGGCTCGGCGAACAGCTCTTTGGGCAGGTCGGCTTTGGTCGACTTGCCGAGCACGGCGGCTTTAGACATCGGTCCTCACCTCGACGATCGCGTTGCGCGAGCCCGGCACCGAGCCCTTGATCAGCAGCAGGTTGCGCTCGGTGTCGATGCCGGCGATCTCCAGGCCCTTCTGGGTGACGCGCTTGTTGCCCATCTGGCCCGGCATCCGCATCCCTTTGAAGACGCGAGCGGGAAAGGCGCTGGCGCCGATCGAGCCCGGGGCGCGAACGTTGTGCGAGCCGTGGCTGACCGGGCCGCGGCTGAAGTTGTGGCGCTTGATCCCGCCCTGGAAGCCCTTGCCGATCGAGATACCGGCGACCTTCACCTTCTGACCCGCCTCGAACCCGGCGACGGTGACGTCGTCGCCGATCTTCGGGCCGTCCTCGGCGCCGAGGTCCTCGTCGCGGAACTCGACCAGGTGGCGCAGTGGCGGCGCGCTGGCCTTCTTCAGGTGGCCTTCCTCGGCCTTGCTCAGCTTGCCCGGCTTGACCTCGCCGAAGGCGAGCTGCACGGCCGCGTAGCCGTCGCGCTCGCTGTCGCGGACCGCCGTGACCTTGCAGGGGCCGGCCTCGATGACCGTGACCGGCACGACGGTGCCGTCCTCGCGGAAGACCTGCGTCATGCCCAGCTTCTTGCCGAGGATCGCCGCCATCGTCTAGATGCCTGCCTTCATGGCCACGTGCGCCTGGGGGCACGCGTGGCCAAGCAGATCAAGGACGCAGGGCGGTGCCAAAGGCAAGCCCGAGGACGCAGAGATGCGCAGTGCCACGTGGGTCATCCAGGTGTGCGGGGTCGTGGAGGCAGGCATCTAAAGGCGAATCTCGATGTCGACGCCCGCCGGCAGCGAGTCCAGTCGCTGCAGCGAGTCGACGGTTTTGGGCGACGGCTGGAGGATGTCGATCAGGCGCTTGTGGGTGCGGATCTCGAAGTGCTCGCGTGAGTCCTTGTCCTTGAACGGCGAGCGGATCACGCAATAGACGTTTTTCTCGGTTGGCAGCGGCACCGGGCCGGAGACGCTGGCGCCGGTTCGCTCCGCCGTCTCGACGATCTCGCGGGCAGCCCGATCTATGGCGTCGTGGTCGTACGCCTTCAGCCGGATTCGAATTTTCTGTGCCGCTATCGCTGCCACTTTTTCCTGCTTCTCTCAGTCTTTCTCGCGCGCTCTTACCGCGCATAAAGGGCGGGGCCCCTTAGGTGGGGCGCCGCCCCGGTCGTATGTCCTTTGCAGTTGTCACGCCGCCCGGCGGGCGGCGATAGGGCGGGCCGGCGCCCGCCCCGAGGGTCGCTACTCGATGATCTCGCTGACGACCCCCGAGCCGACGGTGCGGCCACCCTCGCGGATGGCGAACCGCAGGCCCTGGTCCATGGCGATCGGCTGGATCAGCTCGATCGTCATCTCGACGTTGTCTCCCGGCATCACCATCTCGGTCCCCTCGGGGAGGTTGGCGATCCCGGTCACGTCGGTGGTCCGGAAGTAGAACTGAGGCCGGTAGCCGGAGAAGAACGGCGTGTGACGACCGCCCTCCTCCTTCTTCAGGCAGTAGACCTCGGCTTTGAACTTGGTGTGCGGCGTGATCGAGCCGGGCTTGCAGAGAACCTGTCCGCGCTCGATCTCCTCGCGCTTGGTGCCACGCAGGAGGGCGCCGATGTTGTCGCCGGCCTGACCCTGGTCGAGGATCTTGCGGAACATCTCGACCCCGGTGACGACGGTTTTGGTCGTGTCGTGGATGCCGACGATCTCGACCTCGTCGCCGGTGTTGACGATCCCCTGCTCGACGCGGCCGGTGGCGACGGTGCCACGGCCGGTGATCGAGAAGATGTCCTCGACCGGCATCAGGAAGGGCTTGTCGAGCTCGCGGACCGGCTCCGGGATGTAGGAGTCGAGGGCGTCGGCCAGCTCGAAGACGGCTTTCTGGGCCTCCTCGTCGCCTTCCAGCGCCTTCAGCGCCGAGCCCTTGACGATCGGGGTCTCGTTGCCCGGGAAGTCGTACTCGTCGAGAAGTTCCTTGACCTCCTCCTCGACCAGCTCGATCAGTTCGTCGTCATCGACCTGGTCGACCTTGTTGAGGAAGACGACCACGTGCGGGACGTTGACCTGACGGGCGAGCAGGATGTGCTCGCGGGTCTGGGGCATGACGCCGTCGGCGGCCGAGACCACCAGGATCGCCCCGTCCATCTGGGCGGCGCCGGTGATCATGTTCTTCACGTAGTCGGCGTGGCCCGGGCAGTCGACGTGGGCGTAGTGCCGGTTGTCGGTTTCGTACTCGACGTGGGAGGTCGCGATCGTGATCCCGCGCTCCTTCTCCTCGGGAGCGTTGTCGATCTCCTCGAAGCTCTTCGCCTCGGCGCCGCCCTTGGTGGAGAGGGTCTTCGTGATCGCGGCCGTCAGCGTCGTCTTTCCGTGGTCGATGTGACCGATCGTGCCGACGTTCACATGCGGCTTATCGCGCTCGAACTTCTCCTTTGACATCTCTCTCCGTTCTACCTTTCGAAGTAGTTGTTCTGTCTGGTGTGGCTGCTTGAGTTCTGTTGGCACTGCCTGGCAGGGACTTTCGTCCTGCCTGCGGGCGAACCTGGGAAATATAGCCAGATGCCACGCGCCGTCGCGGCTGGGTCTAAGAGCTGGCCCCCACTGGCTCTCCAGAGCGGTGCTCGACGATTTCCTCGGCGATGTTCCCGGGGACCTCCTCGTAGCGCTCGAATTGCATCGTGTAGTTGGCGCGCCCCTGGGTCGAGGAGCGAAGGTCGGTGGCGTAGCCGAACATCTCGCCGAGCGGGACGAAGGCCTGGACCGCGAGCGCGTTGCCGCGCTGCTCCTGTCCCTGGACTTTGCCGCGGCGCCGCGAGAGGTCGCCGATGACGTCGCCGAGGAAGTCCTCGGGGGTGACGACCTCGACCGACATCACCGGCTCCAGCAGGACCGGGTTGGCCTTGCGGGCGGCCTCCTGGATCGCCATCGAGCCGGCGATTTTGAAGGCCATCTCCGAGGAGTCGACGTCGTGGTAGGAGCCGTCGACGAGTTCGGCGCGGACGTCGACCATCGGGTAGCCGGCCTTGACGCCGTTCTCCAGCGCCTCCTCCATGCCCTGCTGGGCGGGGCCGATGAACTCGCCGGGGATGACGCCGCCCTTGATCTTGTTGACGAAGTCGAAGCCCTCCCCCGGCGCCGGCTCGAGGTTGATGACGACGTGGCCGAACTGGCCGCGGCCGCCGGTCTGACGGACGAAGCGCGCCACGACCTTCTCGACCCGCTTGCGGATCGTCTCGCGGTAGGCGACCTGGGGCTTGCCGACGTTGGCGTCGACTTTGAACTCGCGCAGCATCCGGTCGACGATCACCTCGAGATGGAGCTCGCCCATGCCGTGGATCAGGGTCTGGCCGGTCTCCTCGTCGGATTCGACCCGGAAGGTGGGGTCCTCCTCGCCCAGGCGCTGCAGGGCGGTTCCCATCTTCTCCTGGTCGGCTTTGGTCTTCGGCTCGATCGCGACGGCGATCACCGGCTCCGGGAACTCGATGTTCTCGAGCGCGATCGGCGCGTCCGGGGCGGCGAGCGTGTCGCCGGTGCTCGTCTGCTTGAGGCCGACACCGGCGCAGATGTCGCCCGCGTGGCACTCCTCGATCTCCTCGCGGCTGTTGGCGTGCATCATCAGCAGCCGCCCGATCCGCTCGGTCCTGCCGGTGGTGATGTTGAGGACGCGGCCGCCGGCTTCGAGCTTGCCCGAGTAGACGCGGAAGTAGGTGAGCTTGCCGACGTAGGGGTCGGTCATGACCTTGAAGGCGAGGGCGGCGAAGGGCGCGTTGTCGTCGGCGGGGCGCTCGGCCACGGTCGGCTCGTCCTCGCCTTTGCCGGGCGGCACCAGCCCGGTGACCGGCGGAACCTCGAGCGGCGAGGGCAGCAGCTCGACGATCGCGTCGAGCAGGGGCTGCACGCCCTTGTTCTTGAAGGAGGAGCCGCAGAGGACCGGCGTCACCTTGGTGTCGAGGCAGGCGCGGTGCAGCGAGCTGGCGATCCGCTCGTGCGGGATCTCCTCCTCGGCGAGGTAGGCCTCCATCAGCTCGTCGTCGTAGTCGGCGCAGGCCTCGATCAGCTGGGTCCGGTATTCGTCGGCCTGCTCGCGCAGGTTCTCGGGGATCTCGACCGTCTCGTATTCGGCGCCGAGCTCGTCGGTCCAGATCATCGCCGCCATCTCGACGAGATCGATCACTCCCTCGAAGTCGCCCTCGCTGCCGATCGGCAGCTGGATCGGCAGCGGGTTGGCGCCGAGCCGGTCGGTCATCGTCTGCACCGAGTTGAAGAAGTCGGCGCCGGTGCGGTCCATCTTGTTGATGTAGGCGAAGCGCGGGACCTTGTACTTGTCGGCCTGGCGCCAGACGGTCTCCGACTGGGGCTCGACGCCGGCGACGGCGTCGAAGACGGCGACCGCGCCGTCGAGGACGCGCAGGCTGCGCTCGACCTCGACCGTGAAGTCGACGTGGCCGGGCGTGTCGATGATGTTGATCCGGTGGCCCTTCCACTCGCAGGCGGTGGCGGCGGAGGTGATCGTGATCCCCCGCTCCTGCTCCTGCTCCATCCAGTCCATCACCGCGGCGCCCTCGTGGACCTCGCCCATCTTGTGGGTGCGGCCGGTGTAATAGAGGATGCGCTCGGTCGTCGTCGTCTTGCCGGCGTCGATGTGCGCCATGATCCCGATGTTGCGGGTCTTCTCTAGGGGGAAGCTACGTGGCATGGTCCGAAAGGTAAGCGGTTGTCCTAAGTGGGGTTGAGGGTGAAACGGAAACGACCCGGCACTGAGCGGGATCGGCGCAACCAGCGCAAAAAAAAGGCCCCAGCGGGCCCGGCGAAGCGTGCTGCGAAAAAACTGCCTGAGCGACGGGCGATGATAGCAGCGGCGCGGCGGCGCATTGGCTCCGCGTTCGCGAAGCCCGCCAGGTGGAGCCGAGGGGTCGACAGGGCGGCGAATCGCGGCCTCGAGCGAGCCCACCCGGCGCTGGCTCGGGGTGGCCACCGTGCGCGGGCGTGGGCGCAGCGAATGGCCGCCTGGGCCGGGCCGCGGCTGCGACCTCTGGCGACGCGGCTCTTCCGCGGGCTGGCCGCCGGCGAGCGCCGGGTGCGGGGAGCCTGTGCGGCCGCGGTCGGGGCGACGACCCGGGCCAGCGCCGTCGTCACCCCGCAGAGGGCGATCGGCGCCGTCATCGTCGCCGCCGGGGCCTGCCTCATCGCCTCCCAGTTCCTCGACTACCGCGGAGTCGAGATCGGCCAGCCGGGCTACGCGGGGCTGCCGAGCGTGGCGCGCCCTCCGACCGTCGACGTCAGGACCGCCGGCGAGGCCCACTCCTACCTGCTGATCCCGCTCGGCCTCCTCGCCTCCCTGCTCGGGGCGCTGGCCGCCCACCGCGACCGTCGCAGGCTCGGGCTGACCGTTACCGGCCTCGGCCTCCTCGCGGTGGCCGCGATCCTCCTGGTCGACCTCCCCCACGGCCTCGACGCGGGGGCGCAGACTTCGCGTTTCGCGGGGGCCACGGCGGTGCTCGAAGACGGCTTCTACGCAGAGCTCGCGGCGGCGGCGGGGCTGGTCCTGGCCGGACTGCTCTACTATGCGCGGCCGTGCCGAATACGAATCAGCTCGTCAGGAAGGGCCGCAAGCGCCCGAAGAAGAAGACCACGACGCCGGGCCTCAAGTCGGGCCAGGGTCGCAAGAAGAGCGTAGCCGCCCCGCAGCGGCGCGGCGTCTGCACCCGTGTCGCGACCGTGACGCCGAAGAAGCCGAACTCGGCCCTGCGCAAGATCGCCCGTGTGCGGCTGACCAACGGCATGGAGGTCACCACCTACATCCCCGGCGAGGGGCACAACCTTCAGGAGCACTCGGTGGTGCTGATTCGCGGCGGTCGCGTCAAGGACCTGCCGGGCGGCCGCTACAAGGTCGTTCGCGGCACCCTCGACGCCGCCGGCGTCTCCGACCGCAAGCAGGCCCGCTCCCGCTACGGCGTCAAAGCGTCATGACCATGCCCTGATGCCACGCCGCTCCGCAGCACAAATCCGGCCGATCGAGCCCGACGCCAGGCACCGCAACCGCCTCGTCCAGCAGGTCGTCAACAAGGTGATGAGCGACGGCAAGAAGTCCCTCGCCGAGCGGATCGTCTACGACAGCCTGGCGATCGTCGGCGAGCGCAACGGCGAGGATCCGGTCGAGACCCTGGAGGCGGCGATCAAACAGCTGACCCCGGTGCTGGAGGTACGCTCCCGCCGGGTCGGCGGCGCGACCTACCAGGTTCCGGTCGAGGTCCCGGCCCGCCGCGCCCGCACCCTCGCGGTCCGCTGGCTGGTCCAGTTCGCCCGTGCCCGCCGCGAGTATTCGATGGCCGAGCGCCTCGCCAGCGAGATCCTCGACGCCACCCAGCAGCAGGGCAGTGCCTGGAAGCGGAAGGACGACATCTACCGCATGGCCCAGGCGAATAAGGCGTTCGCGCATTACCGTTGGTAGCTAGCCTGGCTCCATGAACCGTCCGATCCTCGCGGTCGACGTCGACGGGGTTATAAGCCTCTTCGGATTCGACGAGCCTCCGAGCAGGGACGAGGCCAAGTTCGAGTTGGTCGACGGGATGGTCCACTGCATCTCGCTGCTGGCTGGAGAGCGGCTGATGCGGCTCTCGGAGCACTACGAGATGGTCTGGGCGACGGGCTGGGAGGATCGGGCGAACGACTACCTGCCCAACATCCTCGGCCTGCCGCAGCTGCCGCACCTCACCTTCAACGGCGCCGCACGCTTCAGCACGGCCCACTGGAAGCTGGGGCCGCTCGACGAGTACTGCCAGGGCCGGGCGATGGCCTGGATCGACGACAACTTCGACGAGAGCTGTTACGAGTGGGCGCGGGCGCGGCCTGAGCCGACCCTTCTCGTCCCGACCGAAGCCCACCTCGGCTTGGAGGAGGCCCAGACCGAAGCGCTGGCCGCCTGGGCACGCGGCCTCGAGCGAGAGCGCCGCGAACCCTCCTGAGCGACTGTCTACACTGAGGCGGGTGACTGGGTTCTGGCCGATCTTCTTCCTCTTGGTGGTTCTGAAGATCCCGGTTCTGGGGTCGATCTGGCTTGTCTGGTGGGCGAGCAAGGCGACGCCTGAGCCCGACGGGGCGACCGAGGACTCCGATGGCGGCTTCAAGCGCCGGCCACCGCCGAAGCTGCCGCGTGGGCCGCGCCGCGGTCCCCATGGCGGCGGCGCCGGGGCGCCGTTGCCGCCCTGCCCGCCGGGCGGCCGCACCAGGGTCGTCAAGCCCGCTGCGCAGCCAGCTTTCGCTCGCGCCGGATCTCACGCAGGTACGGATGGAAGTCGACCTCGACCGTATGACGCTTAGAGGCGACGAAGCGCTTCCGCATCTTCCGTTCCTCGGTCTCGATCTCCCGTCGCATCGTCGCCGCCGTCGGTAGCGCCGCACGTCCGCCGAGCAGGTCGGCGACCCATTCCGCCTGTACCTCGGCGAGCGGCATGATCGGCCCGAGCGGCTGGATGAAGCCGATCAGGTACAGACCAGGGCGCTCGACGGAGGCGACCCGCCGGTAGAGCGGCAGGCGGTTGTCGGGCGCCGAGAAGACCTCGGGGTCGAAGAACGGGAAGGTCATCTTGTAGCCGGTGCAGTAGACGACGAGGTCGATCTCCTCCTCGCTGCCGTCGACGAAGCGGACAGTGCGGCCGCCGCCGAAGCGGTCGATGTTGGGCTTGACCGCGATGTCGCCGTGACCGAGGCGCGGCAGCAGCTCCGAGGAGACCGTCGGATGCGCCTCGAAGAGCTTGTGGTCTGGCTTTGGCAGCCCGTAGGCGGTCGGGTCGCCGGCAGCGGCGATCTCAAGAGCGCGGGTTACGAAGAAGCGCTGTATCGCCAGTGGCAGCGCCGAGACGATCGGGTTCGAGACCTCGTCGATCGGCTTGCCGTTGATGTACTTCGGCAGCACGTAGGCGCCGCGCCGCATCGCGATGAAGGTCGCGTCGGCGATCCGCGAAGACTCGACCGCGACGTCGGTGGCGGAATTGCCGATGCCGAGGACCAGGACCCGCTTGCCGGGCAGGATGTCGGGCTCGCGGTAGTGGTGGACGTGGATCTGCTCGCCGCTGAACTCGGCGGATCCGGGGAAGGCCGGTTCGGGCCAGCGCGGATCCCAGTGGTGGCCATTGGCGACCAGGACGGCACGGTAGCGGTGGGTCTCGCGCTTGCCATCTGCGTCCTCGACCGTGACCTCCCACTCCCCATCCGCCAGCTCGACGCTGACGACCTCGGTCCGAAAGCGGATCTTCTCCCGCAGCCCGAAGTGATCCACGTATTCGTCGAAGTACGCCGCCATCTGGAAGTGGTTCGGGTAGTCCGGATAGTGGTCCGGCATCGGCAGGGTCTTGAAGGCCATCACCCGTCGCGAGGTGTTGATGTGCAGCGAGCGGTAGGCGGAAGACATCCCGTTGTCGTTTTCGAAATGCCAGTTGCCGCCCACCTGCGAGCCCTTCTCGAAGCAGTCGAAGGCGATCCCGCGGGCGTTGAGCACCTGGCAGGCGACGATCCCGGAAGAACCGGCGCCGATGACGCAGACCTTCTCGGCGGCTGCCATGCGGAGAATCTATCGGAGCTGG
>WNFM01002819.1_pt1 | contig 19006 bp, 16 predicted proteins | sample 5400271 | NCBI WGS metagenome assembly WNFM01 (sample SAMN13153352, study PRJNA577476) | soil metagenome | isolation source: 60 cm saprolite on Douglas fir-dominated hillslope | place: USA:California | collected 2013-09-17 | reverse complement strand
TTTTAGAATTTTCGATTCAACCCCTTCGGAATGGAGTTTGGCGAATACGCTCGAATTAAACTCCAGGACGCCATCGTTTTCTCTCACCCGCGTCTTCTTCTCCATATTCACAAAAAGAAAATCGCGAAAGGATCGATCATAGCTGCTGTCGAGGATAAATCCTGCTTTACCTTGGATCTCCGCCCTGCACACCACACTTTGTGCCGTGTACTCCACCTTATCAAAAATAGCATCGGCGGGAACAAACCCCAGGGGAAGGAAATACAAATCCGGAAGGCGCTGCACATAATGCACTTCGATGACAGTGAGAAAATAAGTATCGCCCTCCACCCGGAGCGGGATCACTTTGTGGATCCCCATTTTGCTGATGATCTTGGCCTTACCGCCAAACCACCTGCATTTTTTCATAAAGGGTTGCAGAATTTTTCTTTCAAACACGCGGACTTCATGGTAGTTGGAAAATACCTTTTCCCAGGAGACCTCTGTTTTAAAAAGCTGCAGTTCGCTGCTTCCGATCGCCTCCTCCTTTTTTTCCGACGCATCGGCCTGAAACCAGAAATAACCGTATGGACCAATCGTAATCGCATACTCCTCCCCTTCCACGCTCTTGAAGTTATGTCGCAATCGTTGAACCCGGAAAAGTTCAACGATGTCGCCTGAGAGAATTGGGATAGATTGGCAACGACTATGATCCGTTGACTTTCATAACTGCGGACGAAGCACAACACTTTGGCATTGGAACTGTCAATAAATTTCATGTCCCCGCGGCCAAAGACATTCAGCCTGCTGCGCATCGCGAGAACGTTCTTAATCCACCAGACCAACGAAGATGGATTTTCCTCGTGGGTGGCTACATTAACCGACTCATAGCGATAAACGGGATCGGTAATGATGGGCAAATACAGTTTTTGCGGGTTGGCGTCGGAGAAGCCTGCATTCAGGCTCATATTCCATTGCATCGGCGTTCGAACGCCAAAACGGTCGCCCAGGTAAATATTGTCCCCCATGCCGATCTCATCTCCATAGTAAAGCACAGGTGTTCCCGGAAGCGAAAAAAGGATCGTATAAAGTAATTCCATCTTTCGCCGGTCATTGTTCAACAATGGCGAGAGCCTTCTCCGGATTCCTAAGTTATGCTTGGTGTGGGGATCGTTTGCATAGGCCTTAAAAAGATAATCCTTCTCCTCTTCCGTCACCATTTCTAACCCGATCTCATCATGGTTGCGAAGAAACAGGGCCCACTGGGTGTCGGGCGTCGTTCCGGGTGTTTGCTCCATAATGTCAATGATCGGATACGTATCCTCCGTACGGAGCCCAAGAAACAGGCGCGGCATGAGGGGATAATTAAAACTCATGTGGCATTCTTCTCCTTTGCCGAAGTAAGCCGCGGCGTCTTCCGGCCAGAGATTGGCTTCGGCGATGAGAATTTTGCCTTCGTAGTGCTTGTCGATGTGGGCCCGTAGTTTCTTGAGAAAGACATGGGTCTCCGGAAGGTTTTCGCAGCTGGTTCCTTCTTTCTCAAACAAAAACGCGACCGATGAAAGGCGGAAGCCATCGACCCCGAGCTTCAGCCAAAAGTCAACCACTTTTATGATCTCGTGCTGTACTTCCGGATTTTCGAAGTTCAATTCGGGCTGATGCCGGTAAAACCGGTGCCAATAGTACGCCTTAGCTTCGTTGTCCCAACTCCAATTCGACGACTCTTCGTCAGAAAAGATGACCCGTGCTTCCTTGAATTTTTCCGTTGTTTCGCTCCACACGTAGTAATCTTTATAGCGGGACCCCGCCCGGGCCCGGCGGGATTTTTCAAACCAGGGGTGCTGATCGGAAGTGTGGTTCAATATCAATTCTGTTACAACTCGGATCCCCCGCTGGTGCGCCTCCTTTAGAAATAACTTAAAATCTTTTAGCGTTCCGTAATCGGGATGGATATCACAATATTCCGTGATGTCGAAACCATCGTCCTTGAGCGGGGAAGGATAAAAAGGCAACAGCCAAAGCGCATTCACCCCAAGGTCTTCCAAATAGTCCAGTTTTTGAATCAACCCGGGAAAGTCGCCAATACCATCGCTATTGCTGTCATAGAACGAGCGTACGCTCAATTCATAGAAGATTGCGTCCTTAAACCACAGCGGATCCGTTTTTCCGTTAGCCGTCATACGTTACATGTTGGACACGTGTAATTGCAGTTTAAATAAATGAAATGGCATTTTGTTGGGGTTCAATTCAACGTAGTTCCACTCTTCCGTCCAGGTATAATGCTCGTCGGTGATCAGGTCGTTGACCTTCACGTTGATCTTGTCCACCAGCTTCAATCGCTCTTTAGGTAATTGCACATACCCCGATTGGTTTGTATGGGGATCGAGCGTCACCACGGCCTTCAGGTAAGCGATCAGGTTCGGATTTTCGATTGTGCAGAATTGGATATTCCAGGGAGACTGGAGCGACCTGTTCTCCTTTCGCACTTTGTTGACAATGGAAATAATATCCGTCATCCGGTTTGTCCGTTTCCAATCGTGCTGCTTGATCTCGTATTTTTCCGAATTGAAGTATTCCTCTCTTCCCTCCATCGGTACATTATCATAGAACTCGAAAGGAGGACCATAAATTCCATAACTGGAAGAGAGGGTTGCCGCCAGGGCAAACCGCAGGATAAAGCTATTCTCTCCCTGGTGTTGCAAATGAAAGGGAAGGATATCAGGTGTATTGGGCCAGAAGTTGGGCCGGAAATAATTCCTGGAAGGAGAAAGGACCAGTTCGTTCATATAGTCGATGATCTCTTGCTTGCCTACCCGCCAGGTGAAATACGTATAGCTTTGCGTAAAGCCGGCCTTGCCAAGGGAACTCATGATCTTCGGCCGCGTAAACGCCTCCGCCAGAAACACTACATCGGGATGTTGCCGGTTCACTTCACCAATCACCCACTGCCAAAACGGAATGGGCTTGGTGTGAGGATTGTCCACCCTGAATATCGTTACGCCTTGTTCTACCCAGTAAAGAATGACTGACTTGAGTTCTTCCCAAAGTTCTTTCCAGTGCTCAGTACCAAAGTTGAATGGGTAAATATCCTGATATTTTTTCGGAGGGTTTTCAGCATATTGGATGGTCCCGTCCGGGCGTTGCTTAAACCACCCGGGGTGCTCCTTGACGTAGGGATGATCCGGAGCACACTGAAAGGCAAGGTCGAAACCAATGTCGATACCCAGTTTCTTTGCTTCGGCTATCAATTTCTTATAGTCCTCCAGGGTACCCAGTTCACGTAAGATCGATTTATGTCCTCCTTCGTCGCTCCCGATTGCCCAGGGGGAGCCCGGTTCGCCAGCCTCGGCACGGATGCTGTTGTTCTTCCCTTTGCGGTTAACTTTTCCGATGGGATGGATGGGCGGAAAATACAAAACGTCGAACCCCATGGCGGCAATGCGCGGCAACAGACGGATGCAATCCTGAAAGGTCCCGTGTTTGCCGGGCTGTAAGGAGCTTGATCTCGGAAACAATTCATACCACGTGCTAAACAACGCCTTTTTATGCTCGACCACAATCTCGAATTCAGGCGCGATGGTCACATCCTCCTTCAGCGGGTGTTCCTGGACAATACGGGCAAAGTCTTCCGTCAACACGAGGTTTTTGGCTTCGGCATAATGACCTTTGTCTTCCAATTTCTTAGCGAGATTAAGCAACAGCGGATTGCTTGTCCCTGCCAGTTTTTTCAGGAAGATCGCCCCTTCCATTAATTCGATATATACCTCTACATTGGCTGCCGCTTTTTTCCTGAACCCATCGAACCAGGTATCGAAATGATCTACCCAGGCATGAATCGTAAAATCATATTTTCCAATTTCAGTAACAGGAAAGGAAGCAATCCACTCATCATTGAACGTAGGCCGCATTTCAACCTGACTCCAATCCGGTGCACCTTTTTTCTTGAATAAGACACTGGCCCGGATGTGATCGTGGCCATCAGCAAAAATATAGGCGGTCACGTCCACCCGTTCGCCGACGGTTCGTTTGGCAAGGTATGTACCGCCGTCCACCACGGGCTGTACATTCTCAATGATCACACGCAATTTACCGTTTGTCATTCTTTGCCCGGCGAATATAATTTCAAATCCTACTTGATCTTAAAAATGAAAGAACTGAAGGGAGGAACATCCAGCTCAAATGTGAAATTCTTGTCCAACCCTACATCCGTACTGCTGCGCAACATCATATCATGGCCGATGTAGGCCTGGTCCGGCTTCAACGCAAGCCTGTCAACAGCCTCTTTTGAAAGCTGAATCCGGACGTGCTCGGTTTGCGCATTGAACCCGGAGACAATGACCAATCGTTCATCGCCGGCAACCCTCACAAAAGCATGAATTTTATCGGACGTATTTTTTGATTGAACATTGTGTTCGGTCAGGTCGACATAGTCCCCTTCTGCAATGGCCCGGCTTGTATTCACATAGGTCAGGACATCACCATAAAATTGCCGGAGTTGTTTTTGTTCATCGCTCAATCCACCCCCGTCATACTTGCCGCCGTTGATCCATTTTTGATGTTCCGGCACACCCCAATAATCAAACAAGGTCGTACGACCATCCTCCCCGCCAAATCCTTCCACTCCTGCACCAGGCTCTCCTACTTCCTGACCAAAATAGATCATCACGGGCCCTTTGTCGATCGCTGCGCTGATGACCATAGCCGGAACCGCTTTCCAGGCATCCCCGGCAAAAGCCGGTGAAGCAACGCGCTGCTCGTCGTGGTTCTCCAGAAAGTGAACCATATTGTGATTGATGCCGGCAAGGCTTTGCTGTATTTTGGGAATACCGGTGACGCTTGCTTTTTGATTTACCAACAAGCGAAGCGTGTCATACAGTTGCACCTTATCATAGAGAAAATCAAACCGGCCGGAGTCCAGGTAATTCCGGTATTGTGAAGGGTTATAAATTTCAGCAATAAAAATCAACTCCGGGTTGGATGCCTTTACCTGGGGAATAACCCAGTGCCAGAATTCTACCGGAACCATCTCGGCCATATCGCACCGGAATCCGTCCACTTTCTTGCCCGCCCAAAATAAAAGTATATCTCTCATTTTCTCCCAGGTGTTGGGGATCGGCTCGAAATACGCCTTGTGCCCCTTTTGAATATCGACACCATAATTCAACTTCACGGTTTCAAACCATTCGTTAACACCCGGACTAGCAGTAAACTGATCATTGCCCGTCACTTTCGCGGGCGTCTCTTCAAACTTGCCGTCTTTCGTGGGGAAGGAATAGGCCCCCAATGATGTATATTCTATGGGTGGCTGAAAGGATTGTCCGGGCAAATAATAGAAATTATTATTCGGTGTAAATGAAAGGGTCTTATCATCCTCCTCGCCCAGGTCTTTTATTCCTTCCGGTTTCTTATCCGACTTATATGCGCGCGCTACGTGATTGGGTACAAAGTCAATAATGACGCGCATCCCTTGCTGATGGGTTCGCTCGATCAGTTGTTCAAACTCCTTCATGCGGTTAGGAACGTCCACCGCCAGGTCGGGATTGATGTCATAATAATCTTTGATGGCATAGGGAGAACCGGCCCTGCCTTTGACTACATCGGCATCGTCCAGTGGAATTCCGAAGTTCGTGTAATCCGTAAGCACCGCATGCTCGATCACACCAGTATACCAGATGTGGGTTATCCCCAACGCTTTGATTCCCTTCAGCGCTGCTTCATTAATATCATTGATTTTCCCAACTCCATTTTCTTCCAGGGTTCCAAATGGCTTGTTCATTGTTTTTTGATTCCCAAACAAGCGGGTCATCATTTGGTAGATCACGACCTTACGGGAGTTGCTTTTCATTGGAAGGGTATCGGGGATTTTCTCTAATGGGCCTGTACAGCCCAAAAGCAGCAGGAATAATAAACTTAAACCGGTAGAATTTCTTGCCATGGCCTGATCAAGTCCCAAGATAGAAAATTCATACCTCCGTTACCCATCAAAGAAAAGAAAGAAAAGGGGGTCCAAACAGATGCAAACGTTTGAAAACTTCAAAAGGCTTTCTTAAAACGTTTTGACGATCGCATCCAACACAGGGCAAGAACCGTAATGCAAATCAAAAGACCCAGAAATTCCCTCGATTCCTCGATATAGGGATATTGCATCTTGGCCAAATCATCAAAGAGTAAAGACCGGTCGGGTGAACCAAGCCAGGTTCGAATGGCGGGAATCAAGATGATGGCATAGACCCCATAGCACACAAACTGTATGATCATGAGCCATCGGATATAGTAGGCGAAGGCGGCCATCACACAGACGACCGCCATGGTCCCATAAATCAGGATCCAGGTGATCGGGTCTGGATCGTTGAGCTGCAACGATGCAAATACCAAAAACATAAAAGCAAGAAGGAAGTTTACGTATCGCATAGTTAAAAAATTGCTCCTGCAATAGTGGCCGTCATCATCGTGGCCAGGGACGCCGCAATCATCGCCCGGAAACCAAGTTTAGAAATGTCGCCTTGACGCGTCGGGGCCATTCCTCCAATTCCGCCAATCTGAATGGCAATGGAACTGAAATTGGCAAAACCGCAAAGCGCGTACGTGGCAATGCGGATGGATTTTTCACTCAGTATCCCCGCTGCTTTCATATTCGCCAGATCAAGGTAGGCCACAAATTCGTTGATCACCATCTTTTGTCCCAGGAGACTCCCCACCGACAACGTCTCACTCCAATCTACTCCCATAACAAAAGCAAAGACCCGGAAAACCTGCCCCAGAATGTACTGAAGGGAAAATCCCTTAAAGGTACCTCCCGTACTGGATACGACGAAATCATTTAAACCTGTATAGGCTCCGATAAAGTCGACCATCACCCAATTGATGGCGTAAATAATCGCAATAAAAGCCAGTAACATCGCCGCGATATTGATCGCCAGTCTCATTCCGTCCGATGCGCCTTTTGCCAGTGCATCCACGAGATTCACACCGATCTGCTCCTGACTGACTTTGAGTTCGCGGTCAATTTTCTCGGGGTCGGATTGGGGAATAAAGAGCTTAGCGAGAATGATGGCAGCCGGGGCATTCATAATGGAAGCAGCCAGAAAATAGCTCGCAAATTTTGCCTGTTGCACCGGGTCACCACCTCCCAGAAATGAAACGTAAGCGCCCAGGACACTCCCCGATATATGGGCCATTCCGCCCACCATCATCGTGTGGAGTTCGGATGTGGTCATAGTCGGGATGTAGGGGCGAACCAGCAAAGGCGCTTCCGTCTGACCAACAAAAATGTTAGCGGCTACGGCCAGGCTTTCTGAACCTGACAACCGCATCGTGCGCGCCATGATCCAGGCAAAGACGTAAACGATTTTTTGAAGAACACCTAAATAATATAGGCCGGCAGTAACCGCCGAAAAGAAGATGACGGTGGGAAGCGCCTGGAATACAAAAAGAAAACCAAGGCCGTGCCTGACCTCAGGATGCCCCGTACTGTTTTTTGCAAGGTCGCCAAACAGGAATTCCCCGCCTTTCTGAGCAAAACCAAGGAACCTGACAAATTTCGAACTAACAAAGCCAAAAACATCCTGTGCAACGTCGACTTTGGCAATGATAAGTCCGAAGACGAGTTGCAGGACAACACCGGTGACCACCAGTCTCCAATCGACGGCCCTCCTGTTGCCGGAAAAAAGATAGGCCAGGCCTACAATGAATAGCAAACCGGCGGCGGCCCTGAGATAATCCATTCGGCTCCTTTAGATGCGACGTTAGTTTCGTTTGCTTAGTTCATCACGGATCTTGGCAGCGCGTTCATAATCTTCCTTTTCGATGGCATCCTTGAGTAAGTCATGGAGTTTTTCCACCGAATAGTTTTTATAGTCTTGTCCTCCTTTTTTGGAGCCCTCTTTCTTTATTCTTGCTTTTGACTCCGGTTTGGATTCGGTTTTTTCCTTTTCCTCCTCTTCCTCCTGGTCGGTCAGGACGATGCCCGCTTCTGCCAGGATAGTCTCATATGTAAAAATGGGGGAGTCAAACCGAAGTCCGATGGCAATGGCATCGGAAGGACGCGCATCGATCTCCGTCTTCTTCAGGCCATCAGTACATACTATTTTGGCAAAGAAAACTCCTTCCTTCAAATCGGAAATGATAATCTCTTCGACATGAAAGTGAAAGGTGTTGGCAAATGACTTGAACAGGTCGTGGGTCATCGGCCGGTTTGGGATGATCTTTTCAATCTCGATCGCAATAGCCTGAGCCTCGAACATTCCTATAATAATAGGGAGCCTTCTGTTGCCCTCCGTCTCACCCAGGACCAGTGCAAACGATCCCGATTGAGACTGGCTGGAAGAAAGTCCAAGTATTTCGAGTTTAATTTTCTTCAATGGCGGATTCAGGAAAATTGAAATTAAAAAATATTTAACAATTCCAAGATAAAAATTAGTTCTCCTGGCTATTTAGCGGCTTGGATGGCGGCCGTCAGCTTGGGTACTACATCAAATGCATCGCCCACGATCCCATAATCGGCTGCCTTGAAAAAAGGGGCATCCGGGTCTTTATTGATCACCACAATGCATTTGGAAGAGTTTACCCCTGCCAAATGCTGAATTGCTCCTGATATACCCCGGATATACCAACGGCAATATAAAGATGCGGGGCTACCTTTACGCCCGTCTGACCAACGTGCTCATGGTGTGGCCTCCACCCCATATCCGATACCGGCTTGCTGCAGCCGGTGGCAGCATGAAGGACCTTGGCCAGCGCTTCCAGCATACCCCAATTTTCCGGCCCCTTCATCCCGCGACCACCCGATACAACGATCTCAGCTTCAGGTAGTAATACCTCACCCGTAGCCTTTTCGGTTGATATGATTTTAGCATTGAATTCAGTATCCGACAGGGTTATAGGATAGCCCACTACGGGGCTACTCGCTCCTACTTCCTTTACTTCTGCGGCACTCTTTTTAATGACGATTACTTTTTTGGGATTTTTAAGTTCGATATATGAAAAGGCTTTACCGGTATAAATACTCCGCTTCACTACAAAACCCGCGCTTGTATCGGGAAGTTCAACGACATTCGTTGCCAGACTGGCTCCCAGTCTAGCCGAAACCAGCGCCGCTACCGGAGTACCAAGAGATGAATTAGCAAGGACCAGGCAATCTGCATTTTCATCCTGCATCGCTTTCGTCAATACGGCCGCATATGCTTTTGCAATTCCCTGGTTCAATCGCTCATCGGAAGCATGCAACACTTTCGTAGCACCATACTTCCCTATTGCCTTCAACTCCGCCTCGTTCACACTCCCCAGCGCAATGGCCGTCACCGGTCCGCCCATAGCGTATCCATAACACACCGCTTCCAGTGAAGTCTTTTTTATTTTACCATCGGCACTCTCAACAAAGACCAGCGTCATATTAAATATTAAATCTTAAATTTTGAACTAGAGAACTTTTGCCTCCGTCTTCAGTCTGGTCACCAGTTCTGCAACGTTGTCCGGAGCAATCATAACCACGGCGCCCTTGGGTTTCGGCAGTTCAAATTTCCTGACCGCAGTCGGTTGATTGATGGCCTTGGGTTGAACTACATTAAGGGGCTTGGTCCGGGCCGACATGATCCCGCGCATGTTCGGGATCTTCCATTCTGCAATCGGCTCCTGGCAGCCGGCAATGAGGGGGAGGCTTGCTTCAATGTATTCTTTTCCACCTTCAATTTCACGTGCCATCGTCACCTTCGTACCGTCAATATCGAGCTTCATCACGGGAGAAAACGAAGGCAAGCCCAGTAACTCTCCCGATAGGCTGTGGACAACTCCACCGTTGTAATCGATGGATTCCCTGCCCATCAAAATCAAGTCATACCCTTTACCATATTCGGCTATCTGGCTGGCTACAAAGAAAGAGTCCGTTGGATCTGCATTAACGCGAATAGCATCATCGGCTCCAATGGCCAGCGCTTTCCGGAGTGTAGGTTCTGTTTCGGCGGGGCCAACATTCAGGACAGTCACCGTTGCGCCGAGCGACTCCTTCAGTTCAATCGCCCGCGCCAACGCATAGTCATCATACGGCCCAATGATAAATTGCACACCAGTCGTGTCAAACCGGGTATTATTTTCAATGAAATTGATTTTGGAGGTCGTATCCGGAACGTGTGAAATGCAAACTAAAATCTTCATGGCGTTCTCAACAAAATGATTACCAAAAGGTTAAAGAATCTGGCTAAATTTGGCCTCAAGATAGAGGATAAAATTTTAAAACCGAACCTTTAAAAACGGAAAACCGAATGAATTTGGAGCGCCTTCAACTGCTGGAGCAATACGCCAGGGAAGATCCGATGGATCCTTTTCCACGCTATGCGCTGGCGCTGGAGTGGGTAACCACCGATCCCAAAAAGGCGGGACAAAGCTTCGATCAACTTTTGATTGATCATCCCCATTATCTTCCAGTCTATTATCACGCCGCACACCTCCATATCCTCTCTGGTGACCTGGTCAACGCTAAACTCATTTTGGAAAAAGGAATTCTATTGGCGCGCGATCTTGGGAACAGCAAAACAGGGGCTGAATTAAAGGGGCTTCTTGATGATATAGCATAACGGAACGAAATTCTAAACCGCGGAGACGCAGGGGCGCAAAGTAGGCGCGGAGGCTTAGCTCGAGCATCGTCTCTCGAAGAGGACGATGCGAATACCGTGATGGCATTGTCCGCGTTGGGAGACGATACTTGACGGGTGGGTCGAGCATCGTCTCTCGAAGAGGACGATGCGGAATACCGTGGTGGCATCGTCCCCGTTGGGAGACGATACTTGACCCTTAAACCTGAAACACAATCTTCCCCACCTTATTCGGTTTGGTAATATCTCCAAAAGATTCTGCAATCTTCGAGAAGGGCCGGATCGAATCAATGATCGGTCTGATCTGATGCTGGCTTACGAAGGTCAGCATTTCATTGAACTCATGGTCATTCCCCGCCGTCGATCCGAGCAAGGATAGCTGGTTCCAGAATAACCGGTACAAATCAAGTTTAGAAGGCGTGCCATTGGTGGCTCCATAGCAGACGATCTTGCCGCAGGGCTTTAGCATCTTTATAAAATTATTGACTTGATCCCCCCCGGCGCTGTCAATGATCAGGTCGAACCCCCCTTTGGTTTTCCACAAGTCGCTGTAGTTGGACTCTTTCTTATAATTGTAAGCACCTTTGGCTCCCATCTTGATGGCGCGAGCGATCTTTTCATCACTCCCGGAGGTAATGTATACATGGGCTCCGGCCGCTTTGGCAAACAGGAACGCAAACTGTGCAACCCCTCCTCCGAATCCCGAGATCAGAACGTTTTGACCGGAACGCAATGCCCCTCTTCTAAATAAGGCCCTGAACGCCGTCAGCCCTCCCAGGGGCAGTGTAGCGGCCTGAAGAAAATCCAAATGCAAGGGTTTGCGTTGAAGCCGGTCAATGTTGACGACAATGTATTCAGCAAATGTCCCGTTGACCGGCATCCCCAGAATGGTATAGTTCTTTGCCTGAACTTCCGGATCGGGTCCCCAGTCGATGTTCGGATTGATGACCACCTCCTGCCCTACCCAATCGCGATTGCTTTCATCGGAAACGTCTTCAACCGTTCCGGCACCATCGGAACCCATTGTTACGCCAAACCGGATGCCGGGATACTTGCCTTCCCGGATCCAATCGTCACGCCGGTTGAGAGCAACTGCTTTCATTTTGACCAACGCCTTGCCGGGCAAGAGGGTTGGCTTAGGGATTTCCCTAAGTTCGATCTGACCGGACGAAGCAAGGACGAGGGCTTTCATAGGAGAGGATTATCGTCAAGGTACAAAGGGGGTGAGAATTCGGAAAATTTTTTCCTGCAGATCTAGAGTTTTTTTTCCCGCAGATCTCGCAGATTCGCGCGCGAGATACTCGGCAAGGTGTCCCGCAGATCGCGCAGATTTACGCAGAGTGATATTGGCTGTCAGTAGCAGAGCAAACCGTCTTTGGCTGATACTAACAGGCTAGTCTTCCCAAGATTTACATTTCAGAGCAAGTCTGCGTAAATCTGCGAGATCTGCGGGAGAACATGCCGAGTATTCGCAAGTAAATCTGCGGGAAAGAAAATCAGAAGGGTGTCTCCTCATCAGGCGGTACCGGCGGAGGGGGTGTTCCCGGAATATTGAGCCGGCTTTCGCGTGTGATCATTCCTGAGAAAGGATTTTCATTGGCCGGCCGGTCGTCAAAGTCAGCGAACTTGGTGTACTTGCCGATGAATTTGAGTTTTGCCGTATCCAGGGAGCCGTTACGGTGTTTGGCAATAATCACTTCAGCTAATCCGTGGGTGGGCATACCGTCTTCATCCTGATCAATCTTATAATATTCAGGCCGGTACAAGAACATAACGATATCGGCGTCTTGCTCGATGGATCCAGACTCTCTCAGGTCGGAAAGTTGAGGCCTCTTATCCCCTCCCCTGGTTTCTACGCCCCGGCTTAACTGCGAAAGAGCAATCACGGGTACATCCAATTCCTTGGCAACACCTTTCAACGCTCTCGATATGGAAGCAATCTCCTGCTCACGGTTGCCCCCAATCTCCCCTTTCATTAATTGGAGATAGTCGATAACAATAAGCTGGATGTTGTGTTCTGCTTTTAACCGGCGGCATTTGGCGCGCAGTTCCAGGATCGAAAGCGCGGGGGTATCGTCAATAAATATAGGAGCGCTGGAAAGCCGGTTGGTTTTGTGGACCAACTGTTGCCATTCAAATTCGGCAAGATTTCCCTTCTTGATTTTTTCAGAATCCAATTCCGCTTCAGCTGAGATCAGGCGGTTGACCAACTGGATGGAAGCCATTTCAAGGGAAAAGATAGCGACTGGAAAATTGAAATCGACAGCCGCATTGCGCATCGCAGAGACAATAAAGGCCGTCTTACCCATACCCGGCCGTGAGGCGATAATAACCAGGTCCGATTTCTGCCAGCCGGAAGTGATCCGGTCGAGGCGCGAAAATCCTGTCGGAATTCCCGTTAATCCATCTTTGTGGTTCTTCTTCTCCTGCAACTCCTGAATCGCACGGTACATGAGGGACTTCATGTTGTCGTAGTTCTTTCTCAAGTTTGCATCCGAGATCCGAAAGATGGACTGCTCCGTCTTGTCCAGCAGTTCGAATACGTCGGTCGTATCTTCGTAGGCCTCGTGATGTACCTGGGACGCGATTTGAATCAACTCGCGCTTAATGGCCATCTCGATGATGATCCGGGCGTGGTATTCGATGTTTGCCGCAGAACTGACTTTGGAGGTAAGCTCGGCGATGTAATAGGCGCCGCCAACGATCTCCAGTTTTCCGTTTTTGCGCAGTTGGGCTACCACCGTGCGCATGTCCACCGGATCGGAAGATTTGAATAAGTCAATGATCGCTGTGTAAATCTCCTTGTGCTGTTCGGAATAGAAGTGATCGGGCCGCAAAAATTCTACCACGGCGGTGAGGGCGTTCTTCTCGAGCATCAGTGCCCCGAGCACGGCTTCCTCCAGATCGGGCGCCTGAGGGGGCAATTTACCCAGGCTCTCGGCGATATCCCGCACAAGCCTGCTTGCCTTGCCTGTCCCAACTTTGTCGGGATTTACCCTCAGTGACGTCGATCGTTGCTCCATGTAGTGGTTGTTGGATGTGTTTTACTCTTTTGAATGGGTGACAAACCTATGCGTTTAAAAATTTTTGACCTCAACAACTTTTAAACAATCTACACACAATAACCCTCTTCGTTGTGAATAAATTCGGCCGGACTGCCGGGGCCCCGATCGATCACTCGCATAATCATCTGAATATGTGAAGGCTAAACACTTATATTGAATTCTTTTAAAGACCAATCCTTTTACCTTATTTTAAGCCACTATTGACCGTTCATGAAGGAAGAAGAGAAAACAGGTAGTCCGCAGCTGGTTTATCTACAGAATAAAGACAAGCAACGGGTAGTTATTACCGGGAGCCAGGCCAAATTGATCACGGACATGGTTATTTTTGTATTGGACACCTTTCATCGCGAATTTGACTTTGTAACTCCCCTCCCGCCCCGGGGGTCATCTTCCACTTCAAAGATCAGTGACGCGCCCCTTATTATTATACAGGAAAACGAACAGCCCATCGCGTCTATATTGGAGTACCGACATCATATTGGGGTGATCAGTGAGATGCCGATCGTTAATGATGTCATCTACCAGTTTGCTGATGCAACCCCCAAGGGGGGCATGTTGATTTTTAGTGAAACAGACCCTGTCGGAACGGTCGGAAAAAAAGACCGGCCTGGAACCACTGGCATTTCATACAACACCTATCGGCATATCGTGGAAAACGGAACGCATTCCCATCAAGCTTAAGGGTGAGCAGACCCTTCGCAACATCAGTGCGGCAAGGGAGATCCTGAAAAAAATAGGGATAACTTCGGGCCAGTTTTATGACGCTATCTCCCGCTTTGAAGCATAATCCTTAATTTTTTACATGAAGTTAAACCTGAAAGTGCCGCTCTGTTTTTTTGATCTTGAGACTACCGGGGTCAATATCTCGCAGGACCGGATACTTGAAATTGCTGTAATTAAAGTGATGCCCAATGGTGACATGGTGAGAAAATCCAATGTCCTTAATCCGACCATCCCCATTTCAAAAGAATCCACAGGCATCCACGGCATTTCGGATGACGACGTCAGGGACAAGCCTACCTTTAAGGATGTGGCAAAAGACTACGCAAAATTTATGGAAGGGGCTGATCTCTCTGGATTTAACATTCTCAAGTTTGATGTACCGATCCTGGTGGAAGAATTCCTGCGGGCCGGCGTTGATTTTGATTATAGTCGCAAGAGGATCATCGATGCCCAGAAGATCTATCATATGATGGAAAAGAGAAACCTGTCTGCCGCTTACCAGTTTTACTGCAACAAGGAATTGGAAAACTCTCATTCGGCGGAAGCGGACACCCAAGCCACCATGGAGGTATTATTTGCTCAGGTTGAAAAATATGAAGACCAGGTCGTTAAGGATGGTTTGGGGAAACCCGTAGGGATCATTAAAAATGACATGGAGGAGTTAAATAAGCTGACGTCTTCAGACCTCATTGACCTGGCCGGAAGGATGGTACGCAATGGAAAAGGGGAAGCCCTTTTCAATTTCGGCAAACACCGCAACAAACCGGTACTCGCCATTCTCAAGGACGAACCTTCCTATTACGATTGGATGATGAACGGCGACTTTCCGCTCGACACCAAGCGCAAGCTTACAGAAATTAAACTCAGTACCGCGAAAATGGGAGCCTAACATGGGAATTAAATCTCCCCCTTCCATGTTGGTGAAGTCAATGGATTTTCTGACTGCAAAAAATGAACTGGAGGCCCTGTCTCCTGAAGCGGGGCTGCAATGGGTTCATACTCATTTCGGCGACAGCGCTAAATTCTCCAGCGCCCTGGGGCTGGAAGACCAGGTCATCACCTACTGGATCGGCCAGGGCTTGTCGGTGCAGGTATTCACCCTCGACACGGGACGGCTCTTCCAGGAAACGTACGACTTGCTGGATCTGACACAACGAAAATACAAACTGCCCATTCAGGTCTACTTTCCCGAAAAGGAAAAAGTAGAGTCCCTGGTGAGCCAGAAAGGCCCCAATAGTTTTTATGAATCGGTTGAAAACCGGAAGGAGTGCTGCCACATACGAAAGGTGGAGCCCTTGAACCGCGCCTTGAAGAATACGAAGGTTTGGATCACCGGAGTCCGCGCGGAACAATCGGCCAACCGGCAAACCATGCAACGCGTTGAATGGGATGAACAGTATAAATTGATCAAATACAACCCACTGCTCACCTGGTCGCTAAAACAAGTGGAGGATTTCATAGCAGAGCATAAAATTCCCGTGAACACGCTACACAAAAAAGGATTTCCCAGCATTGGCTGCGCGCCGTGCACGCGCGCTATCCTTCCCGGGGAGGATGTCAGGGCGGGAAGGTGGTGGTGGGAGAGTTCGGCGAAGGAGTGTGGATTGCATGAGACGAAGGAGTCGGTGATCGGTGATCAGTGATCGGTGTGTTGGTCCTGGTTTGATGGTCGCACCGGGAATCTGAGTCCAAGACTTATTACTTCTCAAAACCGCCAGCCTGCAACTAATTTACTTCTTATAGTACTTCATCGCCTCGGGGATCCAGCCTTTCAATGCGGTGATCCGGCTCTGATCGGAAGGATGGGTTGACAGGAATTCGGGGGGTGCCGCGGCCTTACTCACGGCGACCATGCGATCCCAGAATTTTGGAGCTTCATTAGGATCGTACCCTGCCTTCGCTAAAAAGATCAAGCCTATATGATCTGCTTCTGATTCCTGTTCTCTGGAAAACTTTAGCATCCCGATGCCGGCTCCGGCACCAATAGCCTGCATGAAAATCTGTGATGTCATCGTGGGGTTCTGTCCGATGGCAGCACTCAACGAGCTCAGGAGCCCGTTTTCAATCAACCCCTGACTCATGCGCTCCCGGCCATGGTTAGCGATAGCATGGGCTACCTCATGTCCCATCACGACGGCCACGCCGTTCTCATCTTTACAGACCGGCAGAATACCCGTATAAAAAGCAACCTTTCCCCCGGGCATACACCAGGCATTGGCCGTCTTATCGTCCTGAATAAGATTAAATTCCCAATTGAACCCTTCCAGTTGTGAAGAAAGGCCGGCACCAGTCATGTACTGCTCAACGGCTCCTTTTATTCTTGCTCCTACGCGTTTTACCATCTGAGCTTGTTCGTGGTTGTCGGACAGCTTACCCTCCTTCAATACCTGCGTGTACTGCTGGGAAGCCATCGTAATAATTTCAGGGTTGGCGACAAGGCTAAGTTGCTGCCGGCCTGTCAACGGCACAGTGGCACAAGCGTGGAGTACCAGCAATACAATTTGAATCACAACTATTTTCAAGCGCATGGCATGACGATTTAGAGCTAGAACAATACTGAATTAATCAATCATTCAGTATGGTCACTCTCTACAACGTTCAATTCAGTCCCGAAAATACAATAGCGTTGAAAAAATTCTACCATGGTTTGATTTGCCTGAAAATTGCCCGGAGATCGGTAAGAATCCTGGCCCGGGATTCTATTTGCCCGCCAAATGTTCTTAAATTTGCAAAAAAAGGTTACATGAGGATTTTCGCCATCGGCCGCAATTATGCTGAACATATCAAAGAACTCAACAACGAACGACCGGAAGAACCGGTGATCTTTACCAAGCCCGATACGGCGATCCTGAGAAACAATGCCCCTTTTTATTATCCTGGTTTTTCAAAGGACATCCACTATGAAGTTGAGTTAGTCCTGAGGATATCGAAGGACGGCAAGAACATTGAAGAGAAATTTGCATCCAACTACGTCGACGCGATCGGCGTTGGGATTGATTTCACGGCGCGTGACCTGCAGCAAAAGGCAAAAGAGAAAGGACTTCCATGGGATATTGCCAAGGGCTTCAATGGATCAGCCCCGATTGGAGAGAAGTTTATTCCTGTTGGAACGTTCAAGAATCTGAAGGATATCAATTTTAAACTCGAAGTCGATGGCCTACTCAGGCAACAAGGGAATACCGGCTTGATGCTTTTCGGCTTTGATTTTATGATCGCTTATCTGTCAAAATTTTTTACGCTCAAAGTAGGTGACTTACTATTTACGGGCACTCCAAAGGGCGTTGGTCCGGTAGCCATTGGAAATAAATTATCGGCTTATATCGAAAATGAAAAATTGCTCGAATTTGAGGTTAAGTAACTTCGCATTAGAGGGCGATACATCCAAAGAGGATGCTGTGGAATGAAGATGAGTGTGTTGAATAGAATACTAAACCTCGGGACGATCCTGTCGTCCCTTTTTGTAGCAGGTAACGCATGGGCGCAACTGAGAGTAACCGATCCCCTCCCGGTTTCCTCCGAAGGGGGCCTTCGTTCCACCGGCAAAACACTGGATTTTCACTATCAATTTCCCGTTAACCCCGGTCATCAGGGTTTATTGGCAGGAACCATGGGTGAATTGCGCAGCACGCATTTTCATGCGGGCATCGACATCCGCACCAACAACATGATCGGCGTGCCCATCCGGGCTGCGAAAGAAGGGTATATTTCAAGGGCCTGGGTAAGCACCTTTGGTTATGGAAGGGCGCTCTTTATCACCCACCCTAACGGACATACTACCGTCTACGCCCATCTGGATCGATTCAAAGGGGCGGTGGGAGATTCGGTGAGGGCATATCAATACAAAAAACAAACATTTGAAACCGATCTCTTTTTTGAACCGGGCCAGTTTCCCATCGGCGAAGGTGATACGATTGCTTTTTCAGGAAATACCGGCGGCTCCAGTGGTCCCCATTTGCATTTTGAGATTCGCGACAGCGACAATGAGGCCCTCAACCCCCTGGTTTTTGGTTTTGATGAGATTAAAGATACCTCCGCCCCCATCGCTCAAAAGATAGCATTGAAAACACTGGACATCAACTCCAGGATCAACGATCGGTTTGGAAGGTTTGAATTCCATTTGTTCAGGGTGGGGAATTCGTATACGTTTTCCAAACCCATTTTAGCTCACGGGCGAATTGGTGTGGAAATCCTGGCATTCGATAAGATGGATCTTTCCGGATTTCGATGCGGGATCAACCAGATCGACATGATGGTCGATAGCCAGAATGTATTCTCCCAGGTCATCGACAAAATAAATTTTAATGAAAGCCGGGGAATACTCGCATTGATGGATTACAAGTCGTTAAAAACCAGCGGTGCCCGCTTCAACAAACTCTATGTAGATGATGCTGCCCGGTTGGATTATCACGTGACGAAGAATGGTGGAGAAATCCTGGTCGACAAACAAATTCTGCCGGTGACCATTGCCCTTCGCGATACCTATGGCAACACGGGCAGGATCAACTTCAGCATCCAGCCTGCCGAAGTTGACCAGAAGGCAGTCTGGCTTGACCCCATGGCCCTGCCGCTGGGCTTTTCCATACAGGAGAATACGCTTGCTATTGCCGTTAGGCCGTGTCCGGGGGCCGGTTCGGGTTCGATAACGCTTTATAG
>WNFM01150110.1_pt3 | contig 19008 bp, 16 predicted proteins | sample 5400271 | NCBI WGS metagenome assembly WNFM01 (sample SAMN13153352, study PRJNA577476) | soil metagenome | isolation source: 60 cm saprolite on Douglas fir-dominated hillslope | place: USA:California | collected 2013-09-17 | reverse complement strand
TTCCTGATGCTCCTCTGGGTCTTCATCGCCGTCGTCATCGTGCTCTATTTCGGCTGGCTCTCGCCCGTTCCCGGCAAATCTGTCGCTCTCACATTGCCCATCATTCTTTTCTTCAGCCTCGTCGGCATCGCCGGCAGCTACGGCGTCGCCTGGTTCGGCATTCGCTTCAACACCTTCGCCATCTCCCGCACCGCCTTCGCCAGCCTCCGCGGCAAACCCTATCCGATCTATCACACGCCGCTCGAAGCGGGCATGAGCATCGGCATGATGCTCATCAGCGTCGAGCTGCTGATGATGCTGGTCATTCTTCTCTTCATCCCGGGTGATTACGCCGGGCCTTGCTTCATCGGCTTCGCCATTGGCGAATCGCTGGGCGCGGCCGCTCTGCGCATCGCCGGCGGAATCTTCACCAAAATTGCCGATATCGGCTCCGACTTGATGAAGATCGTCTTCAAGATCAAGGAAGACGATGCGCGCAACCCCGGCGTCATCGCGGACTGCACCGGCGACAACGCGGGCGACTCCGTTGGCCCCAGCGCCGACGGCTTCGAAACGTATGGCGTTACTGGTGTAGCACTTATCACGTTCATTCTTCTTGCCGTGAAAGATCCAACCGTCCAAGTGCAATTGCTGGTCTGGATCTTCGTTATGCGCATCGTCATGCTCATCGCCAGCGCCGCCGCCTACTTCCTCAACGGCGCCATCGCCCAAGCCAAGTATGGCAACGCCGACGAAATGAATTACGAAGCCCCACTCACCTCATTAGTGTGGATCACGTCGGTGGTTTCCATCGCGCTCACTTATGCCGTCTCGGCGATGATTATTCCTTCGCTCGGCGGCGACACCACGCAATGGTGGAAGCTGGCTACGATCATCTCTTGCGGAACGCTGGCCGGAGCGATTATTCCGGAGCTAGTGAAAGCGTTCACCTCGACTGAATCGCGCCACGTCAAGGAAGTGGTCAGCTCCGCTCAAGAAGGCGGCGCTTCACTGGGAATCTTGTCTGGCTTCGTGGCCGGCAATTTCTCCGCCTACTATCTCGGCATGGCCATGGTCACCCTGATGGCCGCAGGTTATCTCATCACCGGCGTGCAGAACTCCGCGGGCGTCGGCCTGGCAAATCTAATGATCGCCGCTCCAGTCTTCGCATTCGGCCTAGTAGCCTTCGGCTTCCTCGGTATGGGCCCGGTAACGATTGCCGTCGATTCTTATGGTCCGGTCACCGACAACGCGCAATCCGTTTACGAACTCTCGCTGATCGAAACCATTCCCGGCATCAAGGCCGAGTTGAAAAAGAACTTCAACATCGACGTTAACTTCGAAAAAGCCAAGGAAATGCTGGAAGCCAACGACGGTGCCGGCAACACTTTCAAAGCAACGGCAAAGCCCGTGCTGATTGGAACCGCGGTCGTCGGCGCAACCACCATGACCTTCTCGATCATCATGGCGCTCACCAACGGCCTCACGACGAACGTGGAAAAACTCTCGCTGCTTCACGCGCCCTTCATGCTCGGACTAATCACCGGCGGCGCCATGATCTACTGGTTCACTGGCGCTTCCACCCAAGCCGTCACTACCGGCGCTTACCGCGCAGTCGAATTCATCAAAGCCAACATCAAGCTCGAAGGCGTCGAGAAAGCTTCGGTCGCCGACAGCAAAAAAGTCGTTGAGATCTGTACCAAATACGCGCAAAAAGGCATGATCAATATTTTCATCGCGGTGTTCTTTGCGACGCTGGCCTTCGCGTTTCTCGAACCGTTCTTCTTCATCGGCTATTTGTTCTCGATCGCCATCTTCGGTTTGTATCAAGCCATTTTCATGGCCAATGCCGGCGGCGCGTGGGACAACGCCAAGAAAATCGTCGAAGTCGAGCTCAAGCAAAAAGGCACGCCACTGCACGACGCAACGGTCATTGGCGACACGGTCGGCGATCCTTTCAAGGACACCTCCTCGGTCGCTCTCAACCCGGTCATCAAGTTCACCACGCTCTTCGGCCTGCTGGCCGTCGAGTCTTACACACACTCTGGCCGCTGTCTTCTTCGTCGTCTCCTTCACCTTCGTCTATCGCTCCTTCTACAGCATGCGCATCCGCTCCGACGACGCGCACTGAGGTGAACTCTAACGCAAACAAAAAGCGCGAAGCGAATCTCGTTTCGCGCTTTTGTTTTTGATGTAGAATCCGTCGTCGTTCCGCGAGGCCACCAACATGAACAAATATTCGATTCTCGTCGCTGCAGTGTTTGCTCTTTCAGGCGCCACGATTTGTAGCGCCCAGGTCGATCCCAAGTGGGAAATCCACGACCGCAATCGCCCCGTACCTGCGGTCGTCACTCCCGGCACCGCCAGCACACAAGAAGCGCTAGGCAAGCCGCCTTCCGACGCTACAGTTCTCTTTGATGGAAAAGACCTGTCGCAGTGGGTGGTGAAAAAAGACGGCAGCCCCGCCAAATGGAAAGTGGAAAACGGATACTTCGAAGTCGTGGCCAAGACTGGCGACATCCGCACCAAGGACTCGTTCGGCGACTGCCAGTTGCATGTGGAATTCTCCGAGCCCAATCCGCCGAAAGGTGAAGATCAGGACCGCGGCAATAGCGGCGTTTTTCTGATGGGGCTTTACGAGATTCAGGTGCTCGATTCCTACAACAGTAAGACTTACGCCGATGGCCAGGCCTCCGCGGTCTACGGCCAGTATCCGCCGCTGGTCAACGCCTCGCGCGCTCCAGGCCAATGGCAGACCTACGACATCATCTGGCACGGCCCGCGTTTCGATGCCGATGGCAAAGTCACTCGCCCCGCGCACGTCACCGTCTTTCACAACGGCGTCCTCACCCAGGACAACGTCGAACTCACCGGGCCAACCGGCCATCACGTCCGCCCGCCATACGCTCCAACGCCAGAAAAATTGCCGCTGGCGCTGCAGGATCACAATCATCCGGTGCGATACCGCAACATCTGGATTCGCGAACTGAAAACCGCAGGATGATATAGCCTGTGCGTCTCTGGCACGCCTCNNNNAAATTCCGCAGACAACTAGGCCTCGACAGCGGAAGATTTCTCTCCAGCCTCGATCAGCGTTATCAAGACTTCGGCATATTTTTCTTCTCCGCTGCTCGGTTTTTCTTTGTTCGCCAGCCGGTCCAACACCGCGAGGTATTCCTCATGCTGGCGTTCCAAAGTAATCGCCGTCGGCGAGCCCACTTCCAGCGCGTACCTTTCTGATATAGCGATCATTCCTTTTGCCACTCTTTCAGCCGCGGATGAGTCCAGTGAATTTGTGTGGGTCGTTGTTGAAGCCTGGAAAAACCGGCGCGAGATCTTTCACGCCATCGTGCTTGTGCAAGATTTCTCCGAGTACCGAGCGGAAATCGGTGGTCAGCGCCAGGTCGCGGCCTTCGTTCAACTGGCCTTCGTTTAATCCCGGCCAGCGCCCGTAAACTTTTCCGCCTTTCACGTCTCCGCCCATCACGAACATGCAATTGGCGTGCCCGTGATCGGTGCCGCGATTGCCGTTTTCCTTTGCAGTGCGGCCAAATTCGCTCATGGTGACGAACACAATGTTTTCGATGCGGTCGCCCATGTCCTGCCGGAACGCGGCCATTCCCGCTCCCAAATCTTTCAGCAGGTTCGAAAGCTGGCCCTGCGCGCCGCCTTCGTTCACGTGATTGTCCCAGCCGCCGCAATCGACAAACAGCACTTCGGTGCCAATACCCGCCTTCAGTAGTTGCCCAATCTGCTGCAGGCTCTGACCCAGCCGGCTTTTGCCATAGTCCGCGCCGTTTTCCGGCTGATATTTTCCCGGATCAGCTTTGCGCAGCATGTCAATCGCTTCGAAAGTTTCCGTGCCGGTGCCGCGCAGCGCATGATCCACAGTCTGCGCGTACATGGCCTCGAAACCGCCTTCGGCAACTTGTCCCGCGCTCGAGTTTTGCGCCATCACTTTGAACTGCTTCACATCGGGAAGGGCAATCGCGGGCGCTGAGCCGCGCAGCATGCGCGGAAGATTCGCGCCCATGGCCACCGCGCGAAATGGCGACGCATTGTCTTCGGGAATCGTTTCGAGCGCACGATTCAGCCAGCCGTCTTCGGTGGCTTTCAATCCCGGCGTCCCGGACTCCATAAAATCCTGCGCGTCGAAGTGCGAGCGTGTGGGATCGGGCGATCCGGTAGCGTGCACAATTGCCAATTCATTCTTGTGAAACAGCGGAGCAAGCGGCGCGAGGCTCGGATGCAATCCGAAAAATCCGTCGAGATCCACCGCGCAATCTGCACCACCACGCTTTGGCTCCGGAATCGCAATCGAAGGCCGCATTCTGTAGTAATTCGGCTCGCCGAACGGCACCACGATATTCAATCCATCGGCAGCGCCGCGCTGAAACAAAACGACCAGTTTTTTTTCCCCCGATGACGGCGTGGCGGCGATCGCACGCTGCAAAAAAGCGGGCATGGTGCTAAGACCAACCATCGCGATGCCGCCCTGCTTCATGAAATAGCGGCGCGAGAATTTTACCGGTCTCACGCCTTCACAACATTTGTAACCCATCGAAACCTCTCTCGCCTTTTATGGAGTGCGGCGGCTTGCCGCCGCTTTTCGTACGGCCACAGTTCATGCGGCCAGCAAACGCTTGCAATGCCGGAAAAGTGGGAGCAAGCTCCCGCACTCCAAATCATCGCCGCTGAAATTCCGGCGCCCCCAGCACCAACCCGGTCACCATCGCCAAATCCACCGCCTTCACCGGATCGTCGAGCTTGGCCTGCATCACTTGCGGATCATTCAACTGTTTTTGCAACGTTTGAACCGTGCTCGACGCAGCCTGGCCGCCCAAAAAGAGTTGCAGCGCGCGATCCAGCACTTGTTTCGAATCCGACGCCGATTCCGTTCCCAGCAGCGCCGGAACATCGCTGCGCGAGCCGCGCACTTTATTTCCGGCCAGCGCCAGCGAAAAATTCAAGCGATTCAAGAGCGCGCCGGTGTTCACCCAGGTTTCCGCTTTGTCGGCATAGCCGGTCGGCGGCTGGCATTGATACAGCGGTTCGCCGATTCGGCCAACCCATTGCACCAACGGCATCGGGGTATCGACGTCAGCGCCGAGCGCGCGAACTGTGGAAGCGACGAACTCGAAAGGCGTTTTGATCTTGGCTCGATAGGCGTCGCGCGTCCAGAATTCCGGCGAATAAATCATGGTGTGCATCACCGCGCGAATGTCTCCATCGGACGACTGAAAAGTCTCCGCTATGCGCGCCACCAGAGCCGCTGGCGGATTGTCGGAAACAAACCGCCGGGCAAGTTTCGTCGAAATAAAGTTTGCGGTACTTGGATGGTGCACCAGCAAGTCAATCACCTGCTCGCCATCCTTCATTCCGCCGGCGTGAATCTTTTTACCGAGGACGATTTTCGGATCGGGATCGTGAATTCGTTCATCAAATTTGAATTCCGGATTTTCCCGCGGCTTCTCGATGGTCCATCCGGTAAAGCAGCGCGCCACTTCAGTGACGTCTTTTTGCGTGTAGCCGCCATCTACGCCGAGCGTGTGCAGCTCCATCAATTCGCGGCCGTAATTTTCGTTGAGCCCGCGCTCCTGTTTCTTCTTATTTGCCGCTTGCGGATTCGGCGCCGGGCGCGGGAAGCGGTTATATCCCCGATGCGTCTGCTGGCGCATAGCCCGTTCCGCCGTCAGGCGCTGCGCCGCGCGGGGATCGGCGCTCAAAAAATTATCGAGATAAAACAGCATGGCCGGACTCTTTGCGGTGTTGGTGACCAGATCCTTGAATTTCCCGAGAACGTGCGGCTGAATTACGTCACGCTCATACGCTGTCAGGTAGTAGCGATCCTCACCTTTGGCCGCATACACGTTGAAGTGGTTGAACCAGAAATCGTCCATCACTTGCTGCAACTGGCGATCGCTGTAAATCGCGCGAGTCATCTTGGCCATCGCCAATTCCTCGACGATGCGCGGAGGGCGCTTGCTGTCGTCGGCAATGGCGCGAGGAACCGCATTCGGATCAATGCTCAACGCACCGCGTTGCGCCGCACCGGGAGTCGCCACGTTTTCCGGATCCTGCTTCATCGGCGACGCAGCGTCTGAATTCTCATCTATGCTTGCGGGCGATTTCTTGGAACCGGAGTTCGCTTGCGAATCGCGCGCAAGCACCGCCGCGGCCGCGTCAGCTTTCGATTGCGGCTGCTGCGCAGTGGTGCCCTGATTGGCGGCTTGTTTTGGCTGCGGATACTCGGCGATCAGCCTCGATGAGCTGAGATGTAACGTCGGAAAATTCTGCAACCGAGCATCCAGCGCCTTGTCGTCAATGGAGTTCGGATTCAGCTGCTGATCGATCCACTTGGCGAGGCCCATCTGCTTGATACGCTCGACATCGCCGGGACGTGGACCGTACGCCAGACGATTCAGCGCATGCAGAATCGCCTCGTCAGCGCTGAGGTCCGACACCGGCAGTCCTTTTAGTGCAGGGTCCTGTTTGGCCTTCTTGTCTTTCGTGGGCGCAGGAGCGGCCGTGGTGACAGCAACCGCCGCCGCGTCGAGACAGGGCGCGCTGAACACTGCTACGGCGAGCAGCGAAGCAAATACCGGGCGCAAGCTAGTGGAGTGAAAAATCGGAGCCATTCGAGAGCCTTCCTCGACAGTTCTTAAGTTCTTACGGCAAGTGTCCTACGGCTGTTTCGAGCGCACGGCAGAACAACTGCAACCGCTCGTTGTTAGAATAACCCTTGAAGGGAAAAGAAGTTGTGCGGCAAATTTGGAGGTGTCGAACCCACATGGCAGGAGCAAACCCGTCCCAAAGGACAGGTCCGACCTTGTTCGATGTATGGCATTGACCCAGTTGGGTTAGTCGGTGACGTCGAAGTCCACAGACCGGCCCGGCGCTTTACTTCCCGACGCGTCCGCCGCCATCAACACCAGTCGATACGCGCCTGGCGTCAGGTCCTTAATCATCACTATCATCCCAATCGGCACCACCGGACTTCCCTTCTGGATGAAATCGTCGGCGGCGCCGGTCCCCGAAAAGAAGACTTCCTTATTCGTGGCGCGCTCCTGGATCTTGTAACCCATGTACACTTGCGGCGGCTTTTCGCCAGTCAATTGCGCGTCATAAATCTCCGAGTACATGATGACTCGATCGCTGCGCTTGAACCGATTCGAAGCGGTTGGCACCACCTGCATGCCCCTGACCACCAGCGGAGTACGGTCCTCCAACAGCACCGAATCAAAGTCCGCCTGTGTAGCCAGCTGCTCCACCGGCGTTGCGTTATTGGTTAGAGCGATACCGCCGAGGGCAAACTGTTTTCCATCATACGCGTCGATCTCCATTGGCCAACTGGACTTTCCATAAGTGTCGGAGCCCGCGCTCAGCACCACGTTCATTTTGTAGTGGCCCGCCGCGGCATCGAATTGGTTCTGATAATGAAAAGGATTCTTCACGAATTCTTTCCACTCGTCTTTTTCCAGATCAAGTTTCACCTGATCGCTGAACTTGGCGCCCACCGAACCGTCATCGCGATAGGCAACGCCGAGCACGTTGAGGTTCGCGCGGTATTTTCCCTTTTCCTTGTCAAACCTGAACATGTCCTGGGGAATTTCCATGGCCAGGTTGACGCGGGCCACGTTTGGCCCGATGTAATAGTACGGAGCTTGAAACGAGGGATGCACGCCGCTGCCCTGCGAATCCTGCGCGCGCAGTTCCAACTGCTTTTCCACCGGAGTGCCGAGCCGCTGCGCGCGCGAACATTCATCCCGCCGTGATTCATCTTGACCTTCAGTGTGTGGCAGCTTCCTTCGGTGGATGCAGCAGGAACATAGCCGAGCAGATAAAATTCATTCTGTTCCTTGCCGATACGCTGCAAACCACCAAAAAGATCGTTGGTGTTGAAAATCGTAAATCCGCCGGTGCCATCCGCCAGAGCGTAAAGAATCTGCTGGTTGGTGGAAGCGGATTCCGGGAATTGTGGAACGATAGAACGCGGCTGATTCATGGGATTGGTATTGTAGTTACTTGTTGGATAACCTCCGCCACCGCGACCGGTACTGCCACCAGTGCCGCGACCGGTCGTGCCTCCGGTCCCACCAGTGCCGCCTTTCCCACCGCCCGCACCAGTTCCTCCCGTTCCCCCTGTGCCCCCGGTGCCGCCTCGTCCTCCGCCCGCGCCCCCAGTCCCTCCGGTGCCGCCTCGTCCTCCGCCCGCGCCCCCAGTCCCTCCGGTTCCACCCGTGCCGCCTCGCCCTCCGCCCGCTCCTCCTCCGGTGCCACCGCCGCCGGGACGCTGCGGGTCTGGATACGAGGCAAGAACCAAACGAGCACGGTGCGATTGATTCGAATGACTTTGCCGGGCGGCCACCGCTGTCGGCGAAGTTCGCGGATTGGTTCGAATGGAAGCAGCCCCACCGCCAGGTACCGGTGCCACCAAACCGCGCGCGTCCAGCGGGTAAACTGCGACGTTGGCCTTGTTGCAGGCGTCAATAGTTGCGGTAAGTTCGGACTGGCGCTCGGCCGTCAGAGGGAAGCCGGAGGAAAACAGCACCAAAATTTTGCGGCCTGGAACGGAGCGAAGGTTCTTGGCAAGGGTGCGAACCGACAGCAGCATGGACCGCGCGCCGTAATCGGACTCAATGTTGGAGAAATTACCCATTCCGGGAGTGAATATGAGAGAAGCGCCTGGGCCTCCCGCGTCGGCGTTCGATGCAACATAAGACGACTTGACGTTTTTCGCAGCGGCTTGCAGCAGTTCAGCATTGGCCGTGAAGTTCTGCACGATGCGCAAGCTTCCGCCAAACTCGACCACCGCCATCAAATTATCGGGCGCGGCATTGGAATCAATAAATTTTGTAGCGGCGGCGCGGGCGGAAATCTGATCGGGCACAGCCATCGAGGAATTATCAAAAAACAGGACTAGATAGTGCTTCTGGGAATTTTGCGGACCCGGCGAATTCGCACCGTTAGAAAAACTGGTGATCGGTTGTTCCTTGTTGTCCTCGAAAACCTTGAAGTCGTTCTGGGCAAGGTCGTGTACGTAGTTCCCTTTCTTGTCGGTGACTACGGCGTCGACCAGCACCAGGCGCGCTTCTTTCTTGATGGTCGGACCGACTTGTAGCGGCTGCTGAGCATCGGTGGTTGCCGGTACCGCAGGCGCAGGCTGCGAGTCTTGCGCGAAGCCAGCAAGTGGGAACGCCGCGCAAAATGCAGCGAGCATCAAGACTGAAATGACCGATGAGCACGTGCGAGTCAAATTTTTCATGTGAATCCTCCGGCAAAAGCGATACAAACGAGCCCGAACGAAAAATGCGGGCAATCAGTAGGGAATGACCACCGCTCCGTTGCGAGCGGCCATCTGTTCCCCCTCTTTGTCCCGCACCACCAAACGCACTAAATACGTACCTGGTTTTACATCGAAACTCGATTTCACAGTGATTCCGCTGCGGTCCAGCCGCTGCAGCGTCGAGTCCTGCAGCTTCATTTCCAGAATTTTTTCCCCGCCGATAACGTAGTTACCGTTCTCATCAAAGATCACCGTAGCCAGCGTCAGGTTGTCATGGTTGCGGCCGTCTGCTTTGCGGAATTTCAAGGACTTCAAGTCCACATGCGCCAGTATCGAGAGATGCGCCTGCGCCGGGTCCTTGCGGAAAAATTGGGTTTGCAGATCCACCCCTAAATCGCGCATCTCCTCTTGCGAAAAAACGGCTTCCCTGATTTCTTCCTTGGCGGTTTCCTCCGGATCCTTCAAGGTGCGCGGAGCATAGTAACCGCGGCGCGACTGCACTGAATACTTTTGCTTACCGGCCAGACTCACTTTCACGGTATGAAAACTTCCGTTGAGTTTCAAATTCTGCGGAGAAAAGCCGAGCAGATAGGAAGTAGGCGGAGCAGCCATAGCCTCGCGCAGAGCCACGTCCAGGTCATTGCGGTTGCGGAAGGAGGTGCCACCAGTACCGAGAGCGAGGTCGTCGAGGATGCCTCTTTGCGCGGATTGCGCCGAAATGCGATAGCTGGCCTGATAACCAGCGGTCTGGGCAGAAGAACCGGGCGGGTTGGCGATGTCGCCCAAAAGATCCGGCGTGTAAAGCCCGCGAGCATCAACCGTATCAATCACCACTCCGGCGCGGTTGGACCGGTCAATGAGATCCACGCGTTCCGCGAATAGCTGCGAAAGAATAAAACCGGGCGAAATGAAAACCAGTTTGCGCTGGCCAGGCATTGCACTCAAACGGCGCAGCGCATCTTCCATGTGGCGATAGGTGTATTCCGAAGCGCTGTCGCCAGTGGATAGCGCACGGCTTGCCGCCGCCTGGGCCATGCTGCTGGCGGCGGAAGCCTGCCTCGGGTCGTCGCCAAACGCGCAATGAAGAGCGTCTTGCACCGCGATCGTGAGCGCTTGCGAATCATTCCGATTCACGATCATGTCCGCCTGGTAATAGCTGATATCCGGACAATCATGGGTGATGCCGCCAGCGATCGGGCGTGGAGTGATCTGACCGATGGCGCTCTTTAGCAAGTCGTGGTCCGCAGTGAATTCCTGGTTGATTTGACCCGAGGTGGTGTAAATCGCGACGCGGTCGGTAGGCGAGAGTGCATCGAAAATCTTGCTCGCCGCGACCCGCACGGTAGTCGCGTCACCCATTTCGAGGTGCACGTCATCGAATAACAAGGTCACAAAACGCTGCGGCAGTGCGTCGGCTGGCGTCGAACCTGAGGCGGTGTCTGAACGATCGGATGCCGTTACCACCGCTACAGTGTGTGACCTGGGAGTTTCGATGGCGAAGGTGGTGACATTCTGCGCTTTGCGATTATCGAAGAGCAGGAAATCTTCTTTTTTCAGATTCTCGACGACCTTGCCATGCTCGTCGCGCACCACCACACGGACCAGCACCAAGTTGACGCGTACTTTGAAGGTCGTGGCGGAATCCCGGGTGACGACTTCAGCGACTGATGACTTGGCGGTGTAGCCCTCGGGTGCGGTGACGGACTGCTGCGGGGCATCAGCCGGATCGGGCGGCTTTTGTCCACGCAGCGGTACGCTAAGCAGCGCGAACATCACCAAAGGTCCTACAAACAGTGACGGGTAGCGCCAAACGAAATTCCGGAGAAGCAAACTAGGCATTTGGCGCATTTTTCCTTCTCAACTATTACGGCCGAACGGCCTCGGCGCGGTTCAGCTCAAGCGATTCGTAGGCTTCCTGAGGGCGATTGCGATAGAGTGACTATACGCTGCGGTGAAAATTGCTGTCAATGAGGGATGGTGCCGGGTAGTGTCCGGCTAGCCCTAACGTCATCCGCTGGGAGTCCGACTCACGTGCGCGCGCCGAGTTTTCGGGAAACTCGGACTCGCGATTCGCCAGTGAGACAAATCCACGCACTTGTCCGTATCTCAACTATGTCGCGGACGCGCATTGTCGGCTTAGTTGGGATAGCCCTACTTCTGGCGATTCTCCTTCGGCTCAGGATCCTTCCTCGCCCAGAGAACCAGAAGCCCGGCAAATTCCCGGAGCAGTTGGTTTACGTACGCTCGGCAGACGATCTTGTAGACACCGGCGTCCTCTTTACTTCCGCGAGACTACCATCGAGGCCTCTGGCGATCATTTGGGTTCACGGTTGGGGAGCGAATTTCTATACTTCGAGTTACGTGGGAATCGGACGGGCGCTGGCCGAGCGTGGGTTCCCAACGATCTCGGTCAATACGCGCATGCACGACATAGGGAACGTGGAAAAATACACGCTTCTGGGAAAGGAGTACGCGGGGGCGGGTATTGGGGTGTAACCAGCGAGGACGCGCGCGACATCGCCGCGTGGATTGATTACGCTGAGCAGCTCGGATACAGCCGGGTCATCCTGGTTGGCCACAGCGCCGGCTGGGCAAGCGTCGCCCGCTACCAAGCCGATTCGCGGGATTACCGCGTAGCTGGGTTGATCTTCGCCTCTCCAGGAGTAGCTTACTCCGCCGAGCCGGACGACCCGCAGTTGCTTGCCCAGGCGAGGAAGCTCGTTGACGAAGGGGCCGGCGACGACTTGCTCCGGCTACCGCACCGGTCTTTCCCTTCATTCGTCAGCGCTGCGACATACCTGGACAGCGTTAACACACCGCGCGAGTACAAAGACTTCTTTGGCACAACGACTCCCGATGCGGCCATCACGAGAGTCACGTGTCCAGTACTGGCTTTCTTCGGATCGAAGGACGATATCGGTGGCGAAAAGGACCTCGCTCTGCTGACGTCTTCCGTTCGGCGGCTGCCCCATGGCCCAGCCACTGTAGATACAGCCATGATTGCAAATGGCAACCACGAGTACGTCGGAGAGGAGGCGCAAGTGGCTGAAAAAATCGCCCACTGGGTCGAGGCAGAACTGCCGAAATGATATAAGCGAGGTTGTGAGCGGATTGTTTAAATGAATAAGTCATGGAGGAGCGCGTCGGGAGGGCTTTTGCCCTCTTGACACGGACTTATCATGGATATCGGCTACCCGGAAACCGAGCCACTACCTGCCGCTGGCGCGTACGGACTGGGCTTCGGCATTCCAGGCTGCGCCCAGAAAAACGATGATCGCCGAAAGCTGCATCCAGATGAGCAGGCCGATGACCGCGGCGAGTCCTCCGTAGACGATGCTGTACGGGACGCGGCGCACGTAAACTCCGAACACCACGTCCACCAGCCACCACAACAGGGTGGCCACGACCGCACCGGGAATCACGTTGCGCAGGCTATTCTCCTGTGGGCGCGCTGCGCGGTAGATCATAGTCAGCGCCGCCAGGGACAGAGTGAATGCCGCCAGCGGAAAGAACAGCGGCCACAGGCCATGGAAGGGATGCGCGTCACCGAGTTCGCGGGTAATCCAGTAGCGCAACGGACGCCCAAACACTCCTAGAATCGCGGCTACCAACAGCGGGGCAATAGTTGACAATAGGAGCAGGAGACCGCGCAACTGGCGATGCAGGAAGCCCGGCCGCTCGGTGTCGCCATAAATCATATGAATGCCTTCCATGATCAGCTTCATCACCTGCGAACCGGCAATCAGAGTTCCAGCCCAACCAACTAGTGCCCACTTCCAGGCCTGCGGACCGCGCTTGATCAGGAATTCGGAAACGATCTGGCGGCTGCCGGGCGGCAAATAGTTGGTGAAATTGGTGATGAGGTCCAGCATGTTGGTGCGGCTGCCCCACCGGCTGGTGGCGATGCCGACAGCCAGCAACAGCGTGGGGAAAAAAGCCAGAAATAAATTGAATGCGATGGCTTGGGAAATCATGCCGCAACGCGGAAAGACGCGAGCGAAGATTCGCATGCTGCGTTTGGAGAGGGCCGCCGCTGAGAGCATCAGCAAACAGTATAAACAATATGGGTTCAAACGGGGTCGAGCGGCGGCACGTCTTGCCGGGCCACTGGGCCCATCGTAAACTCAATAGAGGCGAAAGCCTTTTCGGCGTTTCCCGATACGGAGCGGTAGCGTTGTGATGACTTCCAGGGCCAGTCCAAAAGCAGCGGCAACGATTGCCGAGCTCGATGTCAGGCGCTCGCTTCTGGAAACTTTTGCCATTAACGAACGCGCCAATCAGAAATTGATCGAGAGCGTGACCGAAGCCGCGTGGCGCGCTGCGCCTCCCACAGCAAAAGGCCGCACTATCGCAGGGATTGCTTCGCACATTCACAACGTTCGGTTGATGTGGCTCGCCGCTGCTGACAAATCCAGCAAGCTGCCCGGCAAGCTGAATGACGAAAACGTTTCCCGGCAAGACGTGATGGACGCATTGGGCAGTAGCGCCAAGCTTTTGCAAAAACTGCTGGAAAAGGGATTACACGATCCCGCTGGACGCGTGCCGAATTTTAAGCCGGACGTGGTGGCGTTCACGGGCTACTTGATCGCCCACGATTCGCACCATCGCGGGCAAATCTCGATGCTGGCTCGCCAGCTTGGCATGCCGGTGGACAGCAAGACCTCGTTTGGATTGTGGGAATGGGGAACGCTTTGGAAGGAATGCGGATTTTCTCGCTGATGGGGCTCCGGACTCTGCGATTCTCACGCTGGCCGGTATTCTTCGTCGTGTCGCTTATCTTTTTCCCAGCAATCACGGCGTTTGCACAAAAGGCCGGCACTCAGCATTGGAAAACTTTGCCGTTCGCGATCGTGCGTTACAACGACGACGCGCCGAAATCCTGGAACGTCTATCGCGACGATCGCAAAGGGATCTACCTGGTGCGGCTTTGGAAGCGTTACTTGCTGATTGACACCGACTCGCAGAGTGTCTTCGAGATCGATCCGTCCAAAATAAAAGCTACAGGCGACAACGTGGAATTGGCCGCCGCGGATATTCCCGCCGATCCCGTTGACACTTCCGAGTGGAAAACCAAAAACTCCGGTCCGGTACTGCGCCACAAATTCCGCTTTGGCCAGACCGGCAACTTCATGGAGCTGCAGATTCCAGTGATGCCCAACGGCAAACCTGTCTACTGAAGCGGCCGTCCTACGCGATAGACACCATACACCCACGGAATCCCGAGCACGCCGGGCTGCACCGCCACTTCGATCTGGTCGCCGACACGAAACCGCTCGAAGTCGTCCGGGTCCACCGGCAGCCGTTCAACTTTCTGGCCGGGCCGCCACGAACGCACCACCAGCCGCCGCGTCCCGCGCACCAGCCCCTTCATCAAAAATTTTCCTTCCACGCGTTCCGGCACGTAGACCAGCTTGGAAGGCGAATCGAGCTTGCCGTTCAAGAAAATGGCAAACGCCAGAATCCATGGCAGCGGAATAAAGCCGGAATAAATCCGCTTGAGGATTTCGATCTCCTGATGTTTGCGCGCGCGGCGATCCAGCATCGCGGCAATGGCAAGAGCAACAAAGAACAGCACTCCAAAAAAGACCAACATCAAATCCAAATCGAGCGGCGGGTAAATCGGCGCGACGTAGGGAAACAGCAGCGATCCTGCCAAAAAAAAGAAGGTCTGCTTGACCAGCCGTTTGCGGAACAGCAGTTCGGCGGCGTTCGAAGTGAGACCGCACGAGGGACACTGATCCGCGATTCGCTCCGAACCACAGTCAAGGCAGCGGGTCATGCAGCTGAGTATACCGTCAGCTTCAAGGTTGCGTCTGCGATAGCCTGGAGATGAGCTGGTGGTAGGACTCCCGCTGCTCGTCGGGAAGCGACACTGAAACTCCCATGCCCCGCCCGGGTTCGACGCGCTTCACAAAGCAGGTGACTTTCACCGGCTGGTCCAGCTGAAGGTTTGCCGTAAATCCCGCGCCGACCCATAACGGATCCAGCGATTCGATGAACATGCCGTTGGTGCTGACGTCCCGGGTCGTCGCGCGTAGCAGCGCCGAGCCCCATTCGATGTCGAGGCTGACGCGAAAATCGTATCGCGGCGCCCACCGGCGCTCGAGGCGACGAGAGGATAGATCTGCGATGCCCATGTGCCTGGTATGTCCCCTGCCCGGGATCCGGGTTTCAGGGTTGCAGTTGCAAACCCTGATCTAAAAAAAGCCGCGGCGCACGGGCTTCATCGCCGCTCTCGTAGGGTAAGACTACCCTCATCTGCGTCACAGTGATACGAAACCGTGCGTTCGTGTTTTGTTCTCAATAATGTCACAAAGGATACCGCCGGGTACTAGCCACGAATGTTAGGCCCTGGGTGCCGCATGTAATGAAATCCTCTAAAACTGGACGCATACGCAATGCGATATGGAATCAAGTTACCTTCGCGTGAACTTCCGCCCCGCGGCGGCCAGCAGTCGCCGCTCGTTACTTTCCGGCGTCAGCTATTCTCCGTTCACCACCCAATGTTCGTTGCTTACCGAATATACGCGTCAGTGATGTACTGCTGGACCATGCGCTGGGTATTGAAGAATGATCCATTGATGGCGATGGCGTGCTGCATCACGCTCAGATACTTATGCGGCTCGTTGTAAAACATCGGCAGGATGATGTGTTCCAGTTTGTCGTAAAGCGATTCCGCATCCGCTGTGTTGTCCAGGCTCTCGTCGCCGCTATGCCGCAGTGAACCGATCGCCCAGCCAGTCACTCCTTCGATGTGGCCTTCCACCCACCAGCCATCCAGAATGCTCAGGCTCGGCACACCGTTCAGCGCCGCCTTCATTCCGCTGGTGCCGGACGCCTCCAGTGGAAATTGCGGCGTGTTCAGCCACAAATCCACGCCCGCGGTGATTTTTCCGCCCACTTCCATGTTGTAGTTGTCCAGAAAAACCACTTGCACCGCTTTTTTCAGCGCTTTTTTCGCGCGGAAGATTTTGCGGATCAATTCTTTTCCGCCGCCATCATTCGGATGCGCTTTTCCCGCGTACACAATCTGGAATTTTCCCGCGGCTTTGGCAATTTCCCGCAAACGGTCGAGGTCCGACAAAATCAGGTCCGCACGTTTGTATCCGGTGGCGCGCCGCGCAAATCCAACCGTGAAGACATCCGGATCCAGACGCAATCCGGTTTTTTGCTGCACCACTTCAAACAAATCGTTTTTGGCGAGCAGGTGCGACGACCATACCTCTTCCTGCGGCAAGCCGAGTGCTCCGCGCAGGCTGTAATTGTCCTCGCGCCAGGAGGGGATGTACCGGTCGAAAGTTTGTTGAAACGGCGGAGCGGTCCAAGTTGCGGCGTGCACGCCGTTAGTGATCGCTTCGATTGGAAAATGCGGAAACATGCGCCGCGAAACTTCGCCGTGCAGCTTGGCCACGCCGTTCACGTACATGCTCATATTCAGCGCCAAATGCGTCATATTGACGGAAGCGCCGCGTTTCGCCGCGTCCTGCAAATCCGGGAAATTGGTTTCCGCTTGCAGTACCCTGCGCAACAATTCCGCCGAGGAAGCATCCTTCAAATCCAGGAAATCCGGCTGATCTGGAAACGCGCGCGTCAAAAATTCCATCGGGAAGCGGTCGTGGCCAGCAGGAACCGGAGTGTGAGTGGTAAAAACGCACTTGCCGCGCACTTTTTCAATGTCTTCGCCACGAATCGATTCGCGTCCCGCTTTTTCCGCTTCTTCACCCAACAATTCCAGTGTGAGCAACGCCGCGTGCCCTTCGTTCATGTGATAGCGAGACAACTCGTTATAACCCAGCGCGCGCAGCATGCGCACTCCACCGATTCCCAGCAACACCTCCTGGCACAGCCGGTAGTAGGGATCGCCGCCATACAGGCTGCCGGTCAGATTGCGGTCGCGCTCGTCGTTCGACGGCAAGTCCGCGTCCAGAAAATAAACCGGCACATCGAATCCGCGCACGCCCTTGGCGTCGTAACGCCAGCAGCGCAACTCGACGCGGCGATTCTCGAGTGGCACGGTCACCCGCGCCGGCTCTTCCTGGAGAAAATCCTCGACTTTCCATTCCACAGGCTCTTCGCTCTGCGAACCGTCATCGGCCAGCACCTGAGTGAAATAGCCCTTCCGGTAAAGCAGGCTTACCGCCACCATCGGCAATCGAATATCCGCGGCCGCGCGGATGGTATCGCCGGCAAGAACACCCAAGCCGCCCGAATAGCTCGGCATGGCGTTCTCCAGCGCAATTTCCATTGTGAAATAAGCAACCAGACGTTTTGCAGGCGTCAACTCTTCCCTCATCAATTCATCAATCGCCCCGTCGGGCACGGAGCGCGCTTCCATGGATACTCCCAGGCATCGCAGTTGAACGTATATTCTGCGGCTTTCTGGCGGTTCAGGCAAGAACATCGAAGGCGAAAAACGGGCGGCGTTTCTAAATTTACAAAACGGTAGACATGGGACTCCGGAGGATCACAAGGTTGCTGGTGTTCGTTTGGCGATGCTCTGATTTGTGCTGTCGAGAGGCAAAAAAGCGGAGCGAGAGATTACCGCTGAAAGGATATGAGTCTGTGGCGGAATGATTCTCGTAAGAGTTCGAAATGGATTACAAATGCGGGTAGAGATCCACGCTGGGCCGTGCTGCTGAGGGACGAAACTGCTTCAGATTTTTCTGTCGCGCTACTTCGAGGTCGTCGGTCTGCTTCTTCTGGCGGTCGGCTTCCTTCGCTGGGCGGTCCAGTTTCGCGAGTTTCGCAGCCTCGACAATGGCGAGTTCGCCCTCGGCGTTGACGCGCTTGGAATAAATCAGAAATCCAAAATGATCGCTGAAGGAGGAACGAACCAGGTTGAAGGAATACTGTGCGTCACTCCAGGACGCAACCGGCTTGTCCTCGGAATCGTATCCCACGCTCAGATTGGGATCCGCTTCTGGTGTAATACTTGTCGGTGAGCCGTTCTTGGCTGAAACTAGCTTCACCATATCCGCGACAGTCATCCCCTCGGTGGCGGCTTGATCGTAAGTCACCGACATCTTGTAGAGTTCTCCGTTGTAGAACGAAAAAAGAACTCGTTCGACGCTGTCCGGCTGGTAGGAAGCGCTAGGAAGGGTTGGCGGCCACCAAGTCAGCTCCGGTAAAAGCGGCGAGCCCGCGTGGGTGACATTGATATCAAGCAGGTTCTTGTCCGCGTGCTTTAGAACGTCCGCCAGGCGCGTGCCGATTGCAAATCCACGGTACTTCGAGAAATCCTGCGCACAGAGCATAGGAACGGCGAACAGCAAAACTACAAAACTCAGGAACGAATAGCGAATCGTTTTCATATTCTCCGTCAATTCTAAAGAACAAAAAAAGACGAGGCCGCTAATCAAGGCCCGCGGAATTCGACCACGCAAGCCGAAGGTTCTGGCTTGAACGATTGTCATCGCCGAAATTGCGTGAAAGGGGCAGCGCTGGAACTCGCGGCCGTACGATAAGAAACAGGCTTGATCGGTGCCAGCGATTTCGAGACCCGAAGGATTAGGATGGCGAGGAGAGCAACAATGCCGAGCCCAGCTCTGAGTTGCGGCTAATGCAGCTCCTTCTCGCCGTCAAGCCCAGGACGATAGAGCCTGGCAAGGCGGCGCGTTGTTCTGTTTTGCACAGTTTCGCAAAAACAATCTGGGTACAATGTGCTTGTTAGGAGTGGAACGCCCAGGCGGTAAGGGGACGGGAGGGGTGTTTTTATCTGAAAATGAAAGTTAAGACGAACAAAA
>WNFM01078799.1_pt1 | contig 19015 bp, 14 predicted proteins | sample 5400271 | NCBI WGS metagenome assembly WNFM01 (sample SAMN13153352, study PRJNA577476) | soil metagenome | isolation source: 60 cm saprolite on Douglas fir-dominated hillslope | place: USA:California | collected 2013-09-17 | reverse complement strand
GCCGTGACCCGGGCGTTCTCAGCGTCGGCCTTGGCCTGCTGGTAGAACGAGTCGTAGCCGAGCCGCCAGTCCTCCTGGGTCTTGTTGGTGTAGCAGACCTGCGGCGGCTGCCCGTCGCCGCCGATCTGCACGCCGTGCGCGGCGGCCTGCCCGGCAGCGTTCTCCAGCGCGTTCTCGATCTTGGACAGGTCCTGAGCGAGCTGGTCGACGATGCTCCCGGTCTGGATGACCACCAGGCCGATGGCGTTGACCTGCGCCGAGATCGTCTCCCAGTTGCTGGTGAAGGCCGATGCCGCCGACCCCTGCCAGCCCGCGTCGGTGACGATCTGGCCGACCTTCTTGTTCAGGGCGGTGACCACGTCTTCCATCTCGGGCACGTAGCCGTAGAGCGCGCCGGCGAACGCGCCGAGGCCGTGGATGTCGCCGCCCACCCACTCATGGGCGAAGGATGCGAGGGGCAGCAGGGACTTCGTCGGGAGGGTAGCGGTACCGGCCACGTCACTTCCTTCGCTGGCATCAGCGGATGGTGAGCGGGGAGCTGATCTGGTTGCAGAGCTGAGTCAGGCTCTCCTCGGTGTTCGCGTAGTTGTCGTGCGCCTTCTTCAGCTTGGCTGAGTCGTCCTCCATCACCCCCGCGGCCTGCAGGTGCAGGGCGCCGATCAGCTGGACCGCGACCTGAAGGCTCTGGTTGAACGCGCCGTCTCCGCCGTCCGGACACGCCGGGCCGCCGTCCGGCATGATCGCCTTGTACGTCGCTGCCTCGTTATGGAACGTGGTCGACGCGTCGAGCAGGTCGGACATCACGACCTGGAACCCGTCGCCGCCACCGCCGCCTGGAGCAAACGCCACTACTGCCTCCGTCCCAGGGCTTCCAGGTCGCTGGCCTGCCAGCGCCATGCGCCGGGGTCGGCCTCGGGGTCGAGTACGACCCGGTCCACGCCCGCGCCGCCCAGGATCGCCTGGACGTTCCGCAGCGGGATCGCGACCCAGGGCTGCCGCGGGCCGAGCGCCGCCACCAGCCGCTGGACCGTCGTGAAAACCGGCAAAGCCCGGCCGGCGCCCGATAGCTGGCGGACCTCGAAGATCACATCACCATCGTGGCCCGGGCGGATGTCCGGGCGCGCGGGCGCTATCACGATCTCGGGAAGGCCCGCACCCGCCTCCCCTGAGCCGCCACTGACCGCTGTCACCGTCATCACCGCCCCGTGCTCCCGGGCGCGGGAGGCACGGCCGCCTCCCGCGCCGCATATCGCTACGTAACGTACCAAGGTAGCCAGGCGGGCAGGGGCCGTTCGCGGCCAGGGCCAATCATGAAATCGTCACCGCAGCGATCCTCAGAGATCTTAGACGGAGCCGGCCCGCCGAGATTCCCGGTCATGACCTCGCTGGCAATCCCGTAGCCGGGACCGGCGCCGGAATAACGACCCAGATGCCTTCCCTACAGTGATAAACCGGGCAGACGGGCAGGAGGAGCATGGGCGGCGCGGGCTGGGCGGCTGCGGCGGGAATGGCCGTCGCCGGTCTGGGCGCGGGGTCCGGTGTCACCATCCTGGCCAGGCGGATCGTGCCCGGCGATGAGCCCTGGTGGCCGCCGGGCCTCGTGACGGCCGCCGCGTTCGGTGGCCTGTGGCTCCGGTTCGGAGCGAGCCCGCTGCTGCCCGCGTTCTGCTACCTGGTGGCGGTCGGCGTGCCGCTCGCGTTCATCGACGCCAGGCATAGGCGGCTGCCCGACCTGATGACGCTGCCGTCGTACCCCGCCGGACTGCTGCTGCTCGGCGTCGCCGCGCCGTTCATACGCTCCGGCGGCCGTCATCTGGTGTACGCCGTGATCGGCATGGCCGCCGTCTGGCTGTTCTTCGTGCTGCAAGCCTTCGTCTACCCGGCCGGGATCGGCTGGGGTGACGTGAAGCTCTCCGGGGTGATCGGCCTCTACCTCGGCTGGTTCGGCGCCAGCACCCTGCTCGCCGGGATCATCGGCGGCTACCTGCTCGCCGCCCTGACCGGGATCGGGCTGATCGTGGCGCGGCGGGCCACCCGGAATTCACAGATCCCGTTCGGCCCGTTCATGATCGCGGGCGCCATCGCGCTGCTGTTCGCCAACGGTGCCAGCGCCCACTTCCCGTGACCCCCGGCGCGATGCGACATCGACGTGCTCGCCCGCGCCATCACGATCGTCCCGCGGGCCCGCATCCACTGCGAGGGCGCCCGCACCTGAGGCCAGGTCCCGCCGCCAGCTCCGCTACAGCGCCTGGCCGGTCTCTGCACCGATACGTGAACGCGGTCAGGAGCGGGGCAGCACCGGGAGCAGGACGTGAGCGGGGTGCCGGGAGTCATGATGAATCTCGAATCGGCACCGCACCGCCCTGGTCGTGGCGCCGAACGGTTCGGGCGTCCCGAAGTTGCGGGCGAACCGCGGGAACGCCCCCCCGCTGATCTGCACCCGGACCCGGTGCCCGGCCCGCACCCGGTAGGCCGTCGGATACAGCTCCACGTCCACCGCCAGGATCCCGTCGTCGCCGATCCGGACGTCGGCAGCGGGCACCGTCTGCGGGCTGAGCCGGCGGATGCCGTCCACGACGTTGCGCGAGACGCCCTTCGCGTCGACGTCACACACCCGGACGAACAGGTCGGCGTGCTCGCGGCTGGTGCGCAGGAAGATGCGGGCGCTGACGGGCCCCACCAGGTCCTGATCGGCGGGAAAGGGCTCGCTGGTGTAGGTCAGCACGTCGGGCCTGGCCTCGATCGCGGCGTTATCGACCTGCTTGCCCGGCGGCTGCAGCAGGGGTCCCCCGGCCGACGGCGTCGGGTCCGCCGGGTCGTAGACGAACGTGGCGGGCGCGGCCTCGCCGGGCTCGGCGTCCGCGCTCAGGCCGCCCCCGCTCAGGCCGCCCCCGCTCAGGCCGCCCGGGGCGCGCAGGTAATAGGCCGTGCCCGCAGCGGCCGGCGGCGGCCACGCCTCGAAATCCAGCCAGGTGCCGGCCTGCTGGAGGAAGACCCGCACGGGCGCACCCGAAGGCCGCGGGCCGCCGTTCAGATGGTGGTCCAGCCAGGCGATGTCCTGCTGGGTGGTTTCCTTCAGCTCGCCCGGCTCGCCGTGCAGCCAGGGCCCGACGGTGATCCTGGCCGTCACGCCGGCCGCCCGGATTGCCGCGTAGTCGCGCAGCTGCCCCGGCAGGAACAGGTCCCACCATCCCGTCACCATGCTGACCGGCGGGAGCCGGGTCAGGTCGCTGCCGTCGTGATCAATACAGGCCCAGAACTCGTCGCCGGGGGCGGCGTGCTCGACGAAGTCCCGCCAGAAAGCGACCGGCGCGCCCGCCACGTCGACGTCCGCGGCCTGCAGCGGAACCTTCCGCAAGGCTCGCTTCATCCGGGCCTGCTGGCGCGGGTTGGGGATGATGCCCAGCGGGCCCCGTTCCTGCCTGCCGACGAGCCCGGTCCAGCCCAGCGTGTTCAGCAGGCTCGGAGCACCGTGCTGATAGAAGGCCGCGCTGAAGTTCGCCATGGTGATGTTGAGCGAGACCGATCGCAGCGGAGGATCGACGTAGGGCGCAACCGCCCACTGCGTGTGGCCCAGGTAGCTGCCGCCCACCATCGACACCGCGCCGTCACACCACCGCTGATCACGCAGCCAGGCCACGGTGGCCAGGCCGTCGTCTCGCTCGGACAGGAAGGGCCGGAACTGGCCTCCCGAGCCGAACGTGCCGCGCGTGCTCTGGATGAACACCTGGAAGCCCCGGCGCGCCAGCGGCGCCGCGAACACGAACCCGGCCAGGCCGGCCCGGCCGTACGGCGAGCGGATCAGGACCACCGGGAGCGGCCGGTCGTGCCCGGCGGGCCGGTAATGATCACCGAGCAGGGCCACTCCGTCCGGCATCGGGACCGCGACGTTGGGCCGGACTACGTAGGGCGCCGCTGCGGAGGGAAGACCAAGCACGCGGTCTGCGGCCAGGCCGGCGATGCGGGACAACGGAATCATGAGCGAGCCTCGAGGGGTAAAGATCACGACCGCACAGCCGAGTGCCTCTGGCCGGCCGGAATACGAAACCTGAGTTGCGTAATCCGCGGGTCCCGCTGTAGCCTCAATTACGCTACGAAGATAGCGGAATAGAGAGGGGGCTGCGATGATCGAGAGCGCTGTGGCCCGCCGCGGCCGCCCGCGCGACAGCGCGGTCGACCGGCGAGTCCTGAGCGCGGCCTGGGATCTGCTGAATGCCCGCGGCTACGCGGGGCTGAACGTGGATGAGGTGGCCGAGCGTGCGGCCGTGGCGAAGACGACGCTCTACCGGCGGTGGCCGACCAAGGACCACCTGGCCGTCGCCGTGGCCGCCCAGATGCTGGGCGAGGTCCCGATCCCCGACACCGGCGACCTGCGCCGCGACCTGACGGAATTCGCCGCCGCGCTGGCCGCCAGCCTCAACCAGGTCCGCATGGCGGGCGCCCCCGGCGGCGGAGCGTCGGCTGGCCTGGCCGCCGAGCTGGTCGCCGCGGCCGCCCGCCATCCCGATATCGGCGACGCCGTCCGCGCCGGGTACGCGCAGCGGCACGCCATGGCTCGGGCCCGGCTGCAGCGCGCCATCGAGCAGGAAGGGCTTCGCCCGGACATTGACCAGGCCGTCGTGGTCGACCAGCTGGTCGGGCCGATCTACTACCGGATCCTGATCACCGGCGCGCCAGCCGACCGAGATTACGCCGAGCGCCTCGTGGAGGCGGTGCTCGGCGCAGCCATCACACCGAGGGAGCAAAGGAAATGACAGTGACCGAAATAATGGCCGCCACCCCGGCCCGCCGCGGCCGGGTCCGGCGCCGCCGCCGTGTTCTGCTGGCGGCCCTGGCCGCCATCCTGGTCATCGTGGCCGGCTACGCCGTCTGGACCAACATCCGTCCCTACACGCTGCAGGCCTCGATCCAGATCGCATCGACGCCTCAGCGGGTGTGGGCGGTCCTCACCGACCTGCCTGCCTACCCGCGCTGGAACCCCTTCATCATCTCCGCGAGCGGCAGAGTCCAGGTCGGGGCCACGCTGACCAACCGCATGCACGACGCCACCGGCAACACCACCTTCACCCCCACCGTGCTGGTGGTCGAGCCGGGCCGCGAGCTGCGCTGGGTCGGCCGGGTCGGGCCCGGCGGCATCTTCGACGGCGAGCACACTTTCACCATCAGGCAGATCGCACCCGGCCGCGTGCTGCTGACCCAGCGGGAGGAGTTCACCGGCGTGGCGGTCCCGTTCTTCGAGGGCCGCCTGCATGCCGACACGCTCCCCCAGTTCCGTGCCATGAACGCCGCCCTGGCGCGCGTGGCTACCGGCCGCTAGAGCTCCCGGCCAGATCGGATGACAAGGAGAGAACAATGGACGATCACACTGAATCCCGTGAGACGGATATCCGGCCGTTCCGCATCGATATCCCGCAAGGCGAGCTGGACGACCTGCAGGCCCGGCTGGCCCGGACCCGCTGGCCCGACCAGCTGCCCGGCGTCGGCTGGGACTACGGCATCGCGCTGGAGTACGTGCAGGAGCTGGCCGAGTACTGGCGCACCAGCTACGACTGGCGCGTTCATGAGCGGAGGCTGAACGCATTTCCTCAGTTCACCACCACCATCGACGGGCAGAACGTCCATTTCCCGCACGTCCGCTCCCCCGAGCCCGACGCCCTGCCGCTGATCATCACCCACGGCTGGCCGGGGTCGATCGTGGAGTTCATGGAGATCATCGGCCCGCTGACCGACCCGCGGGCGCACGGCGGGGATCCGGCCGACGCGTTCCACCTGGTCGTCCCGTCGATTCCCGGCTACGGGTTCTCCGGGCCCACCCGGGAGAGGGGATGGAACGTACACCGCATCGCGCTGGCCTGGGATGAGCTGATGCAGCGCCTCGGCTACCGGCGGTACGGCGCCCAGGGCGGCGACTGGGGCTCATCGATCTCCCGGGAGCTCGGCGTCATCGCCCCCGAGCACCTCATCGGCGTGCACCTGAACATGCTCTCCCCCTATGTGCCGAACGACCAGATCGATCTGACCGACGAGGAAAAGGCCCGCGTGGAGGCCTTGCGGCGCTTCCGGTCCACGGGGTCGGGATACGGCGCGATCCAGTCCACCCGCCCCCAGACGCTGGCCTACGGGCTCACCGACTCACCCGCGGGCCAGCTGGCCTGGATCGTGGAGAAGTTCGGTGAGTGGACCGACGGAGGGCTGCCCGACGAGGCCGTCGACCGCGACCAGCTCCTCGCCAACGTCACGCTGTACTGGCTGACCGGAACCGCAGGATCATCGGCCCGCCTTTACTACGAGGCCGCCCGCGCCGGCGGCTGGGGTCCGCCGGCGACCTCGACCGTGCCCACCGGGGTAGCGGTCTTCCCGCGGGAGATCGCCCAGGCGGTCCGGCGTCTCGCCGAGCTGTCCAACAACATCGTGCACTGGTCCGAGTTCGACCGTGGCGGTCACTTCGCCGCCATGGAAGAGCCCGACCTCCTGGTCGGCGACGTGCGCGAATTCTTCCGGCCGTTCCGCTGACGCTGCGCCGCGCGGAACGCGGCATGTGGGACTCTGAGCACGTGACCGCGACTCGCGCCGCCGGGAGGCACCTTGGACATCACCCAGCTGATCCTCGATGACCACCACGAACAGCGCCGGCTCTTCGCGATCCTGGAGCAGATCGACCGGGATGACACCAGCACTCTGAGCGATATCTGGGCGCGGCTCGCGGCGTTCCTGGAGGTGCATGCCGCGGCGGAGGAGGAGGTCTTCTACCCCCAGTTGCTCAGCGTGGGCCTGCAGGCCGGCCACGCAGGCACTGCGGAGGCGGAAACCCTCGACGCCATCCACGACCACAACGACATCCGCGACGCCATTGCGGCCGTCCCAGGCGATGCGGTGGGGAGCAACGGATGGTATGAGGCGGTCGCAGCGGTGAACCGAGCCAACGGCGACCACATGGCCGAGGAGGAACGCGAGGGCCTCACCGACTTTCGCCGGGGCGCCGGACTGCGGCTGCGGCACGACCTGGCCGTGGCCTTCGCCGCGTTCGAGGCGCGTCATTTCGCGGGCGTCCAGCCGGTGGACAAGGACCCAGCCACCTATGTTCGCGAGGCAGAGCGGACAGCCCGTCCCAGGCTGCCGTCCGGATCGCTCGACATCGGCAGTCTCAAGGGCAGCTGACGCGAGGCGCTCGCCGACCGCCGCGCCGTGGGCCGGCGGCGGGACGCTGCCGAGGTGTATCAGCCGTGCCGTTCGGTGCTCTTGCCTGCAGGGGCTCTTGCGATCCGAACACGGGACGGGGGACTGTTAATGGACGCCAAGGTTATGTTCCTGGACTGTCCGGCATACATGGATGGGCACGGCGCGGCCAGGTGCGGGCTTCCTGCTGAGGTGGAATACCGGTACGCGGTCGGGTCGACCGACGGGCCCCTGGAAAGCGCGAGAATCCGGTGCCCGCGCGGTCACTGGTTCAACGGCCCAGTAGAGTCGCTGACCTGGAGCGCGACCGTTCCCAGCACAGCCGACGCCGCTAGCCAGGACGCAGCTTCGCGGTCGGCAATGAAGTCTCGCTGATCAGGCGGGCGGAGGGTAGCCGCGTCCGACCCGACCCAGACCAGGTGCACTGCTTCGCCGCCGAGGTTGGCGACGCTGCCCGGCAAGCTCCTGGCCTATTGCGCCGCGGCACGGCATGATCGGCTCAGCGGCAGCCCCCGAAGATATGGGCGGCCCGGCTGGATTGGGAGGGTCAACGATGCCCACGGTGCAGGCGAACGGCATAGACATCAATTACGAGAGCCAGGGCGACGGCGAGCCGATCGTTCTTATCCCGTATCTCGCGGCCGACCAGGCGTGCTACGCATTCCAGGTAGCAGAGTACGCGAAACACTTCACCTGCTTCAGCGTGGACATGCGCGGTGCTGGCCTGTCCAGCAAGCCGGAAGGCACCTACACCACCGCGCTGCTCGCCGACGATGTCGCGGCGTTCATGCAGGCAGTCGGCATCGACAGCGCTCATGTCTTCGGGCTGTCCCTGGGCGCGGCGGCGGGCATGTGGCTAGCGGCCAAGCATCCCGCCCGGGTGAGGTCCCTGTCGTTGCACAGTGCCTGGCATCGGACCGATCTGTTCCTGCGCGTAGTCGTGGAGGGCTGGCGGATCATGGCCCAGGGCCTGGGCAGTGTGACCGAGATGGTGATCAAGGGGATCTTCCCCTGGTGCCTCACCCCGGAGCTGTACGCCACGCGGCCCGAGTACGTGGATTCGCTCGCCGAGTTCGTGCGCGGCCGCCCGATGCCGCCGGTCGATGCCTTCCTCCGCCAGTCCGAGGCCGTCTTGACCCACGACGCCCGGGAGGTGCTCGGATCGATCCAGGCGCCGACCCTGCTCACGTTCGGGCGGCATGACGCGGTGACGTCGACCCGCTTCGCCGACCCGATCCGCGAGGCAATCCCGGACTGCGACCTTGTCGTGTTCGAAGACTGTGCTCACGCGCCGATCTACGAGAACGTCGGGGATTTCAACCAGAAGACCCTGGCCTTCCTCCAGCGCCACTCCGCGTGAACAAGCAGGACCTGCTCAGAGCTCGGCGCCGACCAGCACCGGCTCGCTGACCAGCTCGACGTCGAAGGCCTGCCGGACGCCGTTCCTGATCTCCCGCGCCAGCGCGACCAGGCTGGCGGCGCTGGCGCCGCCCGGATTGGTCAGCGCCAGCGTGTGCTTGGACGAGATGCGGGCGCTCCCGTCCCCCGGATATCCCCTGACGAAGCCAGCGTGCTCGATCAGCCACGCGGCCGGGACCTTCACCTGCCCGTCCGCGGCCGCGAAATGCGGGACGCTCACCTCCTGCCCTGGGCGCCCTGACATGGCCGCGGCCCTGCGCTCCACCTCGGCGAACTGGCGGCGGTCGAGAACCGGGTTGGTGAAGAACGAGCCCGCGCTGCGGGTATCCGGGTCGCCCGGATCCAGCACCATTCCCTTGCCGCGGCGCAGCGCGAGCACGGCGGAACGGGCATCGCCGAGCGGCACCCGCCCGCCTTCGCCCACTCCGAGCACCCGGGCCAGCTCGGCGTAGCCGACAGGAGCCGACAGCGGATCGCGCGCGAGCCGGAACGTGACGCCCAGCACGACGAACCTCCCGGTCGCGGCGGCCGGGCTTATCGCGGCGCGGCTCGGCGCGGCCCTGGTCATCCCGGCACCGGTCATCCCGGCCCGGATCATCCCGGCCCGGGTCATCCCGGCCCGGGTCATCCCGGCACGGGGGCCAGCCTCGGCGCGGCGCTTGAAGGCGCTCGTCCGGTAGCCGAAGCCGCAGTCGGCGTTCGCCAGCTCAACGGGCGTGTCCAGCAGCCGGTCGTAGGCGCGCACGGTGACAATCGTCTCGGCGACCTCCTGACCGTAGGCGCCGACGTTCTGGATGGGCGTGGCACCGGTCAGGCCGGGGATGCCCGACAGGCACTCAAGCCCGGACAATCCCTCTTCCACGCAGAACTCGACCAGCGAGTCCCAGTCCTCGCCCGCCGCAACGGCCACGGCGGCACCGTCGCGGCCAGACCTGACCTCCACGCCGCGGGTGGCCATGTGCACCACGGTGCCGGGGAAGCCCTCGTCGGCCACGACCAGGTTGCTGCCGCCGCCGAGGACGAGGACCGGCTCACCGCTCAGGTCCGCCTCGCGCACTGAGGCGATGACCTGATCGTCGCTGCCTGCCTCGATGAAGTGCGCGGCCGGGCCGCCGAGGCCGAGCGTCGTGTACTCCGCGAGCAGGACCTGCTCACGCACCGTCAACGTTATGCTTTCTCCCGTAGTCACGAAGGGTCTGGATCTCCGCAATGAGTCTCGCGCATGATCCGACTGCCCGGTTCCGCGAACCGGCCGCAAGAATAGCGGGCGGCCGGCGGCTCAGGTCAGGCCGGTCGCCCTGAGCTAACGTACGCCGCTTCCCAGTCACCAGCAGCGGCCGGGCCCCGAGGCCCAGGCCGGCTCACGGTACGGTCACGGGCTGGATGACGACTGGGCCGACGGTGGGGTCGAGCTCGGTGGCCTGCGAGACTCCCGGCGGCGTGATGACGTCCATGGCCTTCGGCACGGTGGCCGGGTCAGCCGGGCAGATGGGCGCGGTCCCGCCCGGTGCGCACACCCCGAACGTGAACGAGGTCGCTGTTGGGGTGAAGCCGCGCGCCTGACCCGGGCTGAAGCCGTCCTGGCCGGTCAGCACCACGCTGAAGCCCCATCCGGAGGCCGGCGTGCCGAACTGCGCCTCGGGAAGGGCGATCGTGATGGTGCGGTCGCTGGAGTTGGCCAGGACGAATGGGGTCCCGACCGGGCCGCCGCCGGCGTTCACCCACACGGGCGCGGCGAACCCCTGCACCTCGAGCCGCTGGCTCCAGGCCCCCGACGACGAGATCGAGTAGTTGCGGGAAGCGAAGGCGGCCTGGGTGGAAATGGCCGAGGCGCCCGGCACGTGCACGTACATGTCCAGCAGTTGCGCTCCATCGGTCGTCCCGAACGTCGGGTCCAGGTTGGCCAGGGTGGCCCGCAGATAGGCGAACGTCCCGTCGCTGAGCACCTGGAACCTGGTCAGGCGGAAGGCTCCGGGATGGAAGTCGGGTGCGGTCGGGTACTGGTAGGTGCCCGGCCCGGTGTCATTGCCGACGCCGTCGCCGGCCGCGTCAGGGACATCGAGCACGGTGGCGCCGCCGCCCTCGTTGGTGACGGTGACCTGGGCGTAACCGGTGCCGCGCCCGCCCGCCGCGGTGGCGGAGACGGTGAGCACGTTGCTGCCGAAGCTGACCGGCACCGCAGCTGAGAAGGACCCGTCAGCCGCCGCGACCGTGCTCGTCACCGAGGCCGGCGCGCCCGTCGTGGCGTCGTCCGACGCGATGGTGACCGACGCCCCGGACGCGGTCGTGCCGGTCACCGTGGTGGACGAGACGGCTAGCGTACTGCCCGGGGCCGGCGCGGTGATGGTCATCGGCAGCGCGCCGGGCGGGCCGTCAGTGATGTACCGCGCCGTCGTGACGGCCGGGGTGTCCACATTGCGGCCGGTGCCCAGCGAGAGGATCAGGCGCAGTTCCTGCGCCTGGGCCCAGGTCAGCGGGGAGGCTGACCCGGCCGCCTGGCCGTCGGTGAATCCGATCGAGGCCGTCGCCGGGTTGCTGCCGAACGGCGAGGCCGGCAGGTCCGGGTCTTCCCAGGCCTGCTCGGGCACCAGCCCTACGCCGGATGAGAAGTTGATCACCGTCTGGAGCAGGGACTCCGCGTCACTGGTGTGCCCTTCAGAAAGGTCGGACTCGGCGCGCTCGCCGGACAGGTTCGGCCACAGGTGCCCGGTGCCGGTGTCGGTCGGCGGCCACGGGGCGCCGGGGACCGTGCACGAGGTTTGGCTCGGCTGGTAGCAGTCCCCGTACCCGTCGGCGCTGCCCTGGGCAGCAGAGTTGTCGTAGCGGTAATAGCCGGTCCCGCTGGGGGTGGATACCGAGATCTGCTTGTCGAGCACGGCCAGCGACGCCTGCACGTCGGGATCGGTGACCGGCAGCTCGCCCAGCCGCACCAGTTCCTGGAATCCGCCGTCGATGATGGAACGCTGGTCCAGGGTGGGGCCGCCGTTGCCGAGGCTGTAGCTGATCGCCGAGTTCGGGTCACCGGTCTTGGATAGCCGGATGAAGTAGCGCGGGCCATCCGGACCGGTGGTCGTCACCGTCCACGACTTGATGGTGCGCTGGAAGTCGTCGGCGGTGGCCTGGTACAGCCGCGCCCGCGCCGTGTCACCGTGGCTCCTGGCGATGGTTGACGCGGCGGTCAGGCCGGCGATCTCGGCCGCGATCGTGGACGGGGAGTAGCCGGTCTGCTCTTCCCAGCGTTCCACGCCGAACGACGGCCCGCTGGCGACCAGGAAATCCGCGGCCGGGCGGATGTGATCCTGCCACAGCGCGGCGTCACCGCCGAGTCCGGCCTCCTGCGCCATCAGAATCGGGTATGCGGCCTCGTCCAGCTGGGTGCCGCCGGTGTCCGGGGCCGGCCTGCCGTTGAGCAGCGAGTTGCGCGGCATCGCCCCGGACGGGAGCTGCTGGCGGTCGAACAGGAACAGCGTGGCCGCCCTGGCCGTGGCCAGGTCACCGTCAGCCAGCAGGCCGGTGAACGCCTCGTACAGGTCCCGCGCGAACACCTCACGGTAGGAGCCGAAGTAGGACGGCTCGCCGCCGGAGGTCACCCCGGCCGGGACCGACTGGCCCCACGGGCTGGCCAGGGACGCGACGATCGCGCCCGGGTAGGTCTTGTCCTCGCTCGCCTTCAGGACGTTGGCCGACAGGTAGTAGTGGCTGTCCAGGCTGGCCGCCTGGCTCGGCGTCAGCCCGGGGAAGCTGGCGGGCGGCGGCCGCAGCCCGGCGTCGTACACCGTCCAGCCGTGCCGGTAATCCGCCGAGGTCTGGCCGAACGGATGGCTCAGGGATCCCTCGGCGGCAGAAACTGACTGCGCCTGAGTCCGGCCGAAGCCCAGCGCGAGCGTCACCGAGTTGCCGTGGCTCGGGGTCACGTCTTCGGTGGCCACGACATGGCCGTCGGGCGCCGAGCTGTACGAGGTCAGCGCGTGCGAGGCGTCCAGCTGGGTGAGGCCGTCGCTGGCGGTGCCCGCGTAGCCGACGCTCGCCGTCGGTATGGGGGTGCTCGCCGCCAGGGCCATGTAGGTCGGCACCGCGTAGTCCCGGCTGGCGGCGTTGGTGACGGTGTTGGTGCTGAAGATCACCGGAACCGGTGAGCCGGTGCTGGTGTCCACCGCCCCGGAGTTGGCGCCTGCGTTCTGGCTGCCGCCGCCGCCGTTGCCGTTGACGTGCGCGTCTAGCCGCGCGTACAGGTGCAGGCCGGCCAGGTTCGCAGTGGACCCGGGCGAGTCCTGCACCGTGGTCCGCATGAGCACGATGTCGGTGGCCGGGTCGGTGATGTAGGTGGTGACCAGCTGGAGACCGCGCCGGGCGTCGGTGGATGTCACGGTGCAGGCCATGCCGGACGGGTCGGCGGCAACCGTGTCGGTCATGTCACGGGTCTGCAGGTCGGCGAACGTGGCTCCGTTGGTCACGATGTACTGCAGGGTGCTGACGTCTGTGTTGTCGATCGTCGGCTCGTAGACATCGGAGAGCACCCCGCCAGCCACCGTGTACCAGACCTTGGAGGCCGGGCTGGCCGCCGTGCCCGCGCAGTCCTTCCGGGCGAGGTCGAAGTACGACATGGCGCCCGGCGCGCCGGGTGCTGTCGCGTCCGCTCCTCCCGCTGCCGTGGCCGCGGCGGTCGCGGGGACGGCGACCGCGAGGCCGGCCGTGATGGCCGTGCCCGCAACTAATGCTGTGAAACCGCGCCTGCGTACCATGGCCGAAACCTCATCGTTTCCCGCCGCCCGAAGCGGCCTGCCAGCTAGGGCACACGGGCCCGGGTCCTGGCGGCGCCTCGGTCCGGCCCGACGTGCCAAGGGTCCTTGCCGAGCCTCTCGCCGTGGCTCGCTCGTGTCAATGACCACCCGGACCCGGTACAGCGACCATCCGCCCTGCTATGACTACGAGCTGACGGCGGCTGGTCGCGCGCTCATCCCGGTCCTGGCCGGCCTGCGCACGTGGGGCGAGAGATTCGCCACGCCCAGGCTGGGCACAGGCCATTGACACTAGGGCTTCCAGGCGCCCCGGACGCGAGCGGGAGGTACGTCATGAGCAGCGATTACGACGTCATCGTCGTAGGCGGCGGCGCGCCGGGCGAGCACTGCGCGGGGGAGCTGGCCGAGGGCGGCCTGCGGGTTGCCCTCGTCGAGCGGGAGCTGGTCGGGGGCGAGTGCTCCTACTGGGCGTGCATCCCGTCCAAGACGCTGCTGCGCCCCGGCGAGGCCGCCCACGACGCCCGGGAGGCGGCGGCGAGCGCACAGGTCGACGTGCAGGCGGCGCTGGCCTGGCGGGACTTCATGGTCTCGGACTACTCCGACGCCGGCCAGCAGCGCTGGCTGGCGGGCAAGGGCATCGACCTGCTGCGCGGCACCGGCCGGCTCGCCGGGCCGGGCGTGGTCGAGGTCGATGGCGTGCGGCACACCGCCGCCCATGTGGTCGTGGCGACCGGCTCGGACCCGGTCGTGCCGCCCGTCCCGGGCCTGCGCGAGCTGGAGGGCGTGTGGACCAACCGCGGGGTGACCGGCATGAAGGCCATCCCGCGGCGGCTGGTCATCCTGGGCGGCGGGCCGGTCGGCGCGGAGATGGCCCAGGCCGTGCGCCGCCTGGGCGGTGAGGTGGCCCTCGTCGAGGCCGCCGGGCACGTGCTTGCCCGCGAGCCCGCGCCGCTGGGCGATGCGCTCGGCGAGGTCCTGCGCCGCGACGGCGCCGAGCTGCTTCTCGGCGTGCACGCGACCGCCGCGCGGCGCGACGGCGAGGACTACGTCCTGGCGCTCGAGGACGGCCGCGAGCTGCGCGGTGACCGCCTGCTCCTGGCCACCGGCCGGCGTCCGCGCGTGGACGGGCTCGGCCTGGACACGGTCGGCGTCCAGGCCGACTCCCGCGGCATCCCGGTCGACGCGCGCCTGCGCGCCGGTGACCGGCTGTGGGCCATCGGCGACGTCACCGGCGTGCGGCTGCTGACCCACGTCGGCAAGTACCAGGGCGACGTCGTCGCCGCGAACATCCTCGGCGAGCCCCGCGAGGCCAACTACCAGGCCATGCCGGACGTGGTCTACACCGACCCGCAAGCGGCCTCGGTGGGCGCCTTCGAAGCCCGGTTCAGCGCCACCGTCCCGGTGTCCCAGGTGGCCAAGACGGCCACCTACACCCGCGCCTACGCCGAGTCCAACGGGTTCCTGACCCTGCTCAGCGACGGCGAGGCCCTGACCGGCGCCTACGCGCTCGGCCCGGAAGCCGGCGAGTGGCTGCAGCAGGCCACGCTGGCCATCCGCGCCCGCGTGCCGCTGCCGGTGCTGCGCGATGTCATCCAGCCCTTCCCCACCTTCTCAGAGATCTACGTCGACGCGCTCAAAGCGCTCCACAGCCAGATCACGGCCGCCCGGCACCTGGCCGGGCCGCGTGCCCCGGCCTGACACGAGTGCCGGCAGCGTCCCGACCTTCAGGACCCCGAGTCGTGCCTCGGCTAGGTTGCCGGATCAGATCACGATGGCACGGCTGACGGCCGCGTGGCCTGTTTCGCTCATGGTGGCGGCAACTCGCGCGACAGCGCCCGGTCGAGGCTGCCGGCGGCGCTGATCAGGGCGAGGTGGGCGAATGCCTGCGGGAAGTTGCCCAGCGCATCGCCGGCCGGGCCGATCTCCTCGGCGAACAGGCCCACGTGGTTGGCGTGGGTGAGCATCTTTTCGAAGACGTACCGGCCCTGATCGATGCGGCCGGCCCGGGTCAGCGCGTCCACGTACCAGAACGAGCACAGGTTGAACGTGCCCTCGCTGCCGGACAGCCCATCCGAACCGTCGGGCTCGTAGTAAGGCGGTGGCACCGGTCGGGGTGAGGACACCGCGGAACCGGACCGTTCCGGTGACCATGTTGTCGAAGGCCTGCGGCGCGTCCTGCAGGGGCGCTACTTCGCTGATGCACCGGACCCCGGACTGCGCCGCGAACCGCAGCGTCTCCTCGACCTCCTGCGAGGTGCCGGAGGCGTGGCCGCGCAGCGTCTTCTCCCCGCTGATCAACTGCATCGGGCTGACTTCGATCTTCTTCGGCGAGACGCCGATGGCGACCAGCTCACCGCGCGCTCGCAGGCCGTCGATGGCCGCCGACATCGCCGCCGGGGCACCGACGGTCGCCATGACGACCTTGGCTCCGCCGAGGGCTTGCAGCGCCTGGGCCACGTCCTGCCCGGCGTTGTCGATGTAGTGCCGGGCGCCGAGTTGCCGGGCGGATTCCTCTTTGTCACTGCCGCGGGCGATGGCGGCGGTGTCGAAGCCCATCTTGTCGGCGAACTGGACTGCCAGATGGCCCAGGCCGCCTACCCCGAGGACCGCGACCAGATCGCCGGGCTGGGCGGAAGTGCGGCGCAGCCCGTTGAACACCGTCACGCCCGCGCAGCCCATCGGGGCGGCCTCGACGAAGCTCAGCTCGCCGGGGATGCGAGCCAGCGCGCTGGTGGGCACCACGACCGATTCGGCGTACCCGCCGGGGTAGGCCAGCCCGGGCACCTGCAGGTGTTCGCAGTTGATCGCGTCGCCCTCGCGGCAGGCCTCGCACCGGCCGTCGTTGCCGCCGAACCAGCCGACAGCCACCCGCTCGCCTATCTCCCAGCCTTCGACGTCCTCGCCGACCATGTCGATCCGGCCGGCGATCTCGTGTCCGGGAGTGAGCGGGAACGGCTCGTCGCCGAACAGGCCCTGCACCATATCGGCATCGGTGCGGCAGACCCCGCACGCCTCGACAGCGATGCGGACCTGTCCTGGGCCCGGGCTAGGTTGCGGCAGGTCAACCACGCGCAGCGGGGCATTGATCTCACTGACCTGAACCGCCCGCATGGTGCTGGTCATATGCCGATCTCCTTCGGTTAGCCCGAGCCCTAGAAGCCGGGCGCACGCCAAGACTCCGTCCCGCACGCCGTCTTACCCGCTAGGCACTCCGCCATACGCATCCCGCGTCTGAGCTTCGTAGCCATTTGTGGCATTTCTCCTACTGGTCGGCGGCGATCAGTTCGCGGTGAAGTTCGCCTTCGACCTGACCCGCCTGCCCACAGGCGCGCGGGAGACAGCGGTCAAGATGTCGCTGTACACCACGGCCGGTGGCGCGATCGTGCGCGAGGAGGTCTACTACCACGCGCCACGGCGCTCGTCCTGTCGCGCGTGCGCGTTCTCTCGCATGCGGGCGACAGGCCGTAGAGGCGCAGATCCCGCAAACCTCCCGGCACCTACCAGGGCCGGCGACAAAGCATCGGCCCCCGTCGGGGATCAGGCGTCGTATCCCATAATGGATTTGGTCTCAAGGTACTCGTCGAAGCCGAGCGCGCCCCATTCCCGGCCGTTGCCCGACCGGCGGTAGCCGCCGAAAGGCGCGTTGAAGTCGGGGCCGGCGCCGTTCAGGTGGATGTTGCCGGTCCGGATGCGCCGCGCTATCGCCCTGGCCCGGTCGCTGTCGCCGGAAATGTAGCCGGACAGGCCGTAGAGGCTGTCATTGGCGATGCGCACCGCGTCATCGTCATCCTCGTAGCCGATCAGCACGAGAACCGGTCCGAAGATCTCCTCACGGGCGATCGTCATGTCGTTGGAGACATGGGAGAACACGGTCGGCCGGACGTAGTAGCCTGTTTCGAGGCCATCGGGCTTGCCGGGCCCGCCGGCCTCAAGCCTGGCGCCCTCGCCGATGCCCTTCTCGATCAGCTGCTGGATTCGGCTGTACTGGGTGGCCGACACCACCGGGCCGATCATGCTGGTCGCCTCTCGGGGGTCACCGACCACGATGGCGCTGGCCGCTGCCGATGCGATGGCGGCGGCTTCGTCCATGCGGGCGGCCGGGACAAGCATGCGGCTGGGAGCGTTGCAGGACTGGCCCGAGTTCGTGCACATGCCGGCCATGTCGCGTGAGACGACTGCCTTGAAGTCGGCATCGTCCAGGATGATGTTGGCGGACTTGCCTCCGAGCTCCTGGGCAACGCGCTTGACGGTCGGGGCGGCAGCCCGGGCGACCTCGATGCCCGCCCGCGTAGACCCGGTGAACGACAGCATGTCGATGTCCGGGTGGGCGGAGAGGCAGGCGCCAACGTTGATGCCATCGCCATTAACCAGGTTGAACACCCCTGCAGGCACCCCCGCCTCGTCGAGGATCTCGGCGAACAGGATGGCGTTCAGCGGCGCTACCTCGGACGGCTTGAGCACCATCGTGCAGCCCGTGGCGAGGGCCGGAGCGACCTTGCAGGCGATCTGGTTGAGGGGCCAGTTCCAGGGTGTGATCATTCCGCAGACCCCTACTGGCTCACGCACGAGCAGGGTGCGCCCCATCGTGCGCTCGAACTCAAAGTCGGCCAGCACAGCGCGTGCCGTCCCGATGTGCCCCAGGCCTGCCACGGCTTGCGCCGCCCTGGCCAGCAAGAGAGGCGCGCCCATTTCCTGGCTGATGATGTCGGCTAGCTCCTCAAGGCGCCTGGAGTAGACGGCGATGATGCTGTCGAGCAAGGCAAGGCGCTCGCCCCTGCTGGTGAGCGAGAACGTCTCGAACGCTGACCTGGCCGCGGCAACGGCAGCGTCGACATCCTGTTCCGAGCCCATGGCGATGGACGTTATGGCCTCTTCGGTGGCCGGGTTGATGACGTCGATTGTTTCGCTGGTGAGCGGGGCGACCCACGTGCCGCCGATATAGAACTGCCGGGCGTGCTCCACGGACTTCCTCCTTGCGACACCGTGCGTACCGGGTCCTGGCCCAGCGCTGGCGGATGAACAAGCCGTTGAGGCTGAACGCCCGGGCGAGACGGGTCCACCATCCGGCGATGCACAGTCAACATACGAAACCGACATCGATCAGTAAAGTGCCGGCATCCGATTAGCCGCAACCGGACTCCGACCAATGGAACATCGAGCCGAACGGCGGGCCATCGTCGGCGGCTCGGCGACCGCCGCCGTTGGGACCTGGGCTGGCATGGTGGAGCGGAGCATCCAGATCAGCCGGCTCCGGTCGGGAGAGGGCGTGGCGGACTGTGGGTGGGCCGCTTGGGCAACGTCATCGCGATGGCATGAGCTCGCGCTCCGCGGGGCTCCCTGGGCAGCGGGCCGCGCACGCCGGGTGGGCGCTTCTGGCGTGACGGCGGGCGTCTGCCCGCGCCCGCCAGCTGACGGCCAGCGCGACACCGGCGGGTACCGCGAGCGCCCAGCTGCAGAATCCGAGCATGGCCGTGACGGCCAGCGCGGCGGGCAGGGCGGCGAGCCGCACCGGGCCGCGCAGCACCCGCGCGGCGGCGGCCATGGCGCCCAGGTAGACCGCCAGGAACAGCGCCGTCGGCACGGCCACCAGGGCGGCGGTGCTGACGATCCGCAGCCCGTACAAGATGATCAGCAGCAGGCCGGTTGCGGTGATCGCTGCCAGGAGCCGGAGCACGGGCCCG
>WNFM01046979.1_pt6 | contig 19015 bp, 20 predicted proteins | sample 5400271 | NCBI WGS metagenome assembly WNFM01 (sample SAMN13153352, study PRJNA577476) | soil metagenome | isolation source: 60 cm saprolite on Douglas fir-dominated hillslope | place: USA:California | collected 2013-09-17 | reverse complement strand
AGGTCGATTCGGCGTCCGGTCTCGACATCTACGATGTGGTCCAAGGCGATGCGGTCCTGAAGGGGTTCGAGGGACAGCTCCAATACCACCCCACCGCGTACCTCCACCTCGAGGGCACGGCCGATTACGTGTATGGCAAGAACACGACGTCCGGCGACCCGCTGCCGACAATGCCGCCGCTCAGGGCGACGTACACTGCCCGGCTCGAGGGACGGTCGCTGGGCGCGCTTGCCAGTCCCTACTTCTCGGTAGGAGGAGAGACCAATGCGCGGCAGACTCGCCTGAATCCGGCGGAGGCGACGTTCTACGCGGGGGCGTTCGGGGGACAGGGCTATCAGTCCGCCTCGTACACGCTCATCAACCTGGCGGCAGGGTTCTCAGTGCCGAGTGGCGCGGGGCGGACGATCCAGTTCGACCTCCAGTTACGAAACGCGTTGAACAAGAACTGGGTCGATTACCTCAGTCACCTCAAGACCCTTGTCCGTAACCTGATTGCCCGAGTGACGGCGGCGTTCTGAAGCGCAACCGGACGGTCGGACACCACCACGGGTCCGACCGTTCTGTCACCACGGCGGTGGTTGCACCGTAGCCTGCGAGTGGTACAGCAGCTCGGCGCTACGCCGGTCGAACCGCGACGGGAAATCGACGATCGGCGAGCCGTACATGATGTCCTCATCGAACAGGCTGTGCCGCAGCAAGCCGATCGAGTGTCCCATCTCGTGGATGGCGAGGCGGCGCATGCAGGCTTGCACCTGGCCGGGAGTGGCCGGTGACCCGGTGAGGACGGACAGCGACACGTGCACGGGGCCCGAGAGCGCGAGCCCCGTGCTGTCGTAATCGAACGTGGTGACGCCGCCGCAGGAGTTGGGGACGGTGGTAGTGTCCGGAGGAACGTCGGGCGGCACGCTGTCCGCCCAGCTCACGAGGACATCGGCGCTGCCCGAATCGTTCACGACGACTCCCTGCAGCTCGCCGTACAAGAACTGGTCCTGCCACGCCGCGATCGCCCGCTCCACGAGGAACCGCATGTTGCCCCGCGGGTCGGCCCAGAATCGGACCGGCAGCCGGGTTGTCGGCCAGCGAAACAGCGTGACCGTGGTGTCCACGCCGATGATCGACGTATCAGCATAGGCGTACGCGCCGGCCCGATCGGGGATCGCCGGGTCCGTACATGCCGCCAGGGCCAGTCCCCCCGCGAAGGCGGCGAAGCGCCCCTTCACTTGCCCCAACCTATCCGGACGACGACCGCGACGCGGTGCACCAGTCGGGACGCGGTGAAGCCCTCGGTGCGCAATGCGGGCGTGATGAACTTGTGCGCGTCGTAGCGCGCTTCGACCTCTAGGTGATGCCAAGGAAGGGCGTATGTGGCGGCGACGGTGCCGAGCGGGAAGATGCCGCCGGTTCCCTCGCGAAACACGCCGCTCTGGCTCGCGAGGTAGCGCAGGCCGCCGACGCCGACCCGGGCCGATGCCCCGGGCGCGACATTGCGCCGCAAGCCCACGGTGAACGCGACGGCCGTGAACGACCCCGCATCGAACGATCCGCCGCCCTCATGGCGTCGCAGCCCACTCGGCGCCACATCGAGCGTCACGTCCGCCGACCACCCGGGTCGGAGCTCGTTGCGCAGCGAAGCGAGCAGCGCGGGCGCGAGCGCGGGCCGCACGTCGAACGGCGTCACGACAGAATCGTGGACGAGGGTTGAGCTGTAGCGGGCGCCGAGGGCAACGTGAAGAGACACCTGGGCGGTTAGGCGGTTCGGCGGATAGGCGGTTAGGAACAACGCAGTGAGCGCGGTTCCTCTAACCGCCCAACCGCCCAACCGGCTAACCGACATCATGCCGCCGCTGCCCCGTCCCCCACACCGAACTTGCGGAGCAGACCCGCAACCGCGAGCAGCAATCCGTACATGCATACGATGAGCGGTCCCGTGGGCAAATCCTGCGTATAGGATATCCAGAGACCCAGCATGGAAGCGAGGGCACCTGAACTCCACGCGATCACGGTGAGCCGTCGCTTGTCGCCCGTGAAGAGATTCGCGATCACCGCGGGCACCACGAGGAAGCTGAACACCATCAGCACGCCCGCGATCGGCACCGCCAGCGTGATGACGACCCCGAACGATAGATAGAACAGGAAATCCCACCACCGGACCTTCCAGCCTGCGGCTTCCGCCTCCTCCGGGTGGAAGGAGATCGTCAAGAAGCGCCGCCGCAGGGCGAACTGAAACACCCCGAGGCCCGCGTAGACCACGGCCAACTTCGCGATCGTCGGCCACGTGACCCATAGCAGGCTCCCGACGAGGGTCTTCTCGACCGCCTCGCCGCCTCCCGGCACCTTGTTCGCGACGAGCACGGCTGCCGCGGACGCGACGACGTACACGATGCCAATGAAGGCCTCCTGCGGCACGCGACCCTTGCGGTCAGACGTCCGGGTGAGCGCGAACAAGAGCGCGCCGACGGCGGTGGCGAGCAGCGCAAACACGTACGTCGTCGGCGACTCCGGGTTCACGTGGAACAGGAGTGCCGAGAGACTCCCCAGCGCCGCCATCTGCGCCAGGGAGAGGTCCACGAAGATCACCTCGCGCGCGATGACGTGCAGGCCGAGGTAGGAGAGCATGGCCACGAGCACCATGCACGCCACGAACGGCGGCAACATCAACTGAAGACCACTCACGACGCCTCCGGTGCGTTAGCGGGCCGGATCGCTCGTCGCGCCGAAGGCGCCCGCGAGCTCCGAGACCCAAAGGTTCATCAGGTCGAAATAGGTCGTGACGCCGGTCGCCCCCCCCGTGTTGGAGGGCACGATCACCGCCTTGGCGCCCGTGCGCTGTGCCACTTCGAGGACCTGACTGCGGTCGTAGTAATTCGTCGACAGCAGCACCTCGATGTGCTGATCACGCATGGCCGTGATGATCTCCTGGACGTGCCTCGGCGTGGGCGGGATGCCGGGCTTGGGCTCGATGTAATCGAAGCACGTCACCTGGAATTCACGGGAGAAATAGTCCCATTCCTTGTGGTAGCACGCGACGAGTTTGCCGCGGAACGGCATCCCTTGCTTGAGCCAGCCGCCGAGATGTGTGATGAGCGGCGCACCCTGATACTGCTGCTGGTTCAGGAAGGTGAACAGTTTCCCTTGGCGGTCGAGGTCGGCGAGGCTGGGACCGCCGAGCAGCTTGACCAGATCCTCCCCGAACAGGGCCCGGTACATGCGATCCTCGAAGTCCTTCTCGCGCGCCGTGAAGTAGTCGGCGTCCTGGGGTGCGACGCGCTTCAGGCCCGTGAGAATGTTGCGGGCGATGATGACGGCGTTCAGCGGGTCGGTCCAAATGTGCGGGTTTCCGAACACGTGGATGTCGCCCTGCGTGCGGGAGAAGCTGGTGGGCACGTCGAGCAGGGGGACCCCCGCGTAGGCCGCGACGTACCCGGGCCCGCCTTCGGTGACCTTGGGGTTGCCCGCCTTGTCGAGCAGAGCGGGCACCCACAACTCGAGGTCCAAGCCGGTCGTCACGAAGAGGTCGGCCTGGGAGAGGAGCGGCACGAAGCTCGGTTTCGGTTGCACGTAGTGGGGGTTTTCGTCGCCCACGGCGATGGAGCTCACGGTGCCGCGGTCGCCGACGATCTCGCGCGCGATCGACGCGTAGGTTGTGAGCGAGGTCACGACTTTCACCGGCGCGGCCGGCGGCGTCGCGAACGTCAGGCTCAGGATCAGCGGAATGAAGGACGTCATGTCAGTAGGTCTCGTGTTTGTGTGGTCCGATCGACCAGACCGCCTGGAAGGCGAGCTGGTGGCTGATGCCCGCGAGCGGATCCTTCTCGTAGCGATACTGGGCCCGGAGGAAGACCCATTCACTCTCCCACCAGGTGAGCGACGGAATGACCTGCCGGGTGACGCGGCCGTCGAGCGGTGCTTCGACGTAATTGTAGGCCGCGCCGAGGATCACGCGCTGGTTGAGCTTGTACGTCGTGCTCGCGTACCCGCCGAGGCGCGTGGGTCCTATGCCCGCGATCTGTTTCTGCAATGCGAACAACTCTCCGCGCAGCGTCCACTCGCGGTAGAACGCCCGGGCGGGCGGGCGCCACGTCAGCCGGAAGTCGAGGCCTCCAACTTTGCTCTTCAAGCTCGACGCGGGATCGCTGCCGAGGAGTCCGGTACCGCCCAACTGCACGTAGGTGGAGCGGTTCAACTGCCAGAAGTTCAGCAGGTGGACGAGGTAGGTCGGGCGGCCGGCGTCGCCGAACAACGCTGAATCACTGCTGCTCTTCGTCACCTGTGCGGTGAGCTCATGCGTCCCCAGGCCGCCGAACGCGCGATACAATGAAATGCCGGCGCCGGTGAGCCCGTCATCGCCCAGATACGTCCGCAGCGGGAGCGGGTACTCCGTTTCTGGGACCGCGTGCAGATGCCAGCGGTTCAGCTCGCCGAACTGCTGGCGGAACTTGCCGATATCGAAGCGGATGTGGCCGGGGAGGCCGGTCCAGTAGGCATAGCCCTCCTCCACGCTCACTGCGCCGCCCTCGAGACTCACGAAAATCTTGGTGTGCGAATACGGGTCGAGGGCCGACTGGAATCCGATCTCGAACTCGCGCGGATCGAAGTTGTTACCCTGCACGCCTGGGGAGTACCCGTACGCCCGCACGTCCCCGGTGACGCTGATTTCCGGGTTGAGCTGGGCCTGATTGCGCTCGCGGCCGACGAACTGCGTCGGCATGGTGGTGTCGGCGCGTTGCGACGAATCACCGCGCGCGGCGGCCGCGGCGGCGCGGAGCGCCGCAAGATCGTCGCCCGCCGCCGCGGCGGGAGGAGGCGGCGCCGGACGCCGACCCAGGGTCGCCACGATCGAGTCGAGTCGAGCCCGGAGGAGGCGGAGCTGTGCCGCGAGCGAGTCGACCTGGCGCTGCGTCGGCTGCTGCGCCGCCGCCGGTGCGGGGGCCGCGAGGCACGCCGCGGCGACGAGCGCCGCATAGAATGTGCGAGTCATGTCGTAGTCATCTCCTGTCCGTACGTCGGAGCCTGAGCGCCCCGCACCATGCGGAGCGCAAGTCCTACGCGATTACGACAGGAGTGCGGGTGGAGCTCGAGCGGGAGCGGTGCGGTGGACGGCAGTAGAGACGACGATGATCCTTCGCGTCGGCGAGACCAAAGAGCGCGTGGGACGCGCCGGCGGCGTGACGACGGCCCGTTGCACGACGACCTGAGCGGTCGCGTAGTGGCACAGCGCGCAGCGCAGCTCGTCGTGCAGGACCTGACAAGCGAGCTCGTGCGGCGCCTCGATGTGGATCGGCGCGGTCAAGGGTTCGGCGGCGTGCGCCAACGTGACGGCACCGCCCCCTAGCGCTTGAATCGCCAGGAGAACCAAGAGGGCCCCACGCTGCAGTCGACGCATCATCCCTTTCATACGGTTCCCGCCGGGCGGGCGCTAGCCCGCGCGTACGCGCGTAGGCGGCGCAACATCCGGCGGTCGTGCTTCACGGGATCATCCCGCTTGGGCGTCTCGATAATCTTAATCACGTTTGCGAGGCGCGGGTCGCGCATGATGCGCCGGAACGCGTCTGCCCCGATCGTGCCTTCCGCAATCCACTCGTGGCGATCGAGGTGCGACCCTCGGGCGGCCTTGGAGTCGTTCAAATGCAAGCACTTAAGGAGGTCGAGGCCGACCACCTGGTCGAATGCCTCCCACACCCCCGCGATGCCGTGGGCCACGTCATACCCCGCCGCGTGCAGGTGTGCCGTGTCGAGACAGAACCCCACACGGGCGCGAGCGGTCTCGGGTAGCGCGGCGCGCAAGTCGCGCAGCTCCTCGAACGTCGCGCCCAGCGCCGTTCCCGCGCCCGCCGTCCCCTCGATCAACACGCCCACGTCCTCTGGGACCGCGGCCAGGCACTCCGCATACCCCCGCGCATTGCGCTCGAGTCCCGCCGCCCGTTCATCCATGTAGTTCCCCGGATGCGACACCACCCACCGAATCCCGAGCGCGCGGCAGCGGGTCAATTCGCCGATGAACGACCGAACGCTCTTCGCTCGCAGCGCGGCATCGGGCGAGGCGAGATTGATCAGGTAGCTGTCGTGCGCCACCACGGCACGGATGCCGTACCGGGTTGACTCCGCCCGGAATCGATCGACCACCGCGGCATCGAGCGACGGTGTCTTGGTGAAGATCTGGATCGCGGTTGCGCCGATCGCGGCGCCGCGGGCAGGCGCCTCCGCCACGCCGCCCACCGTGGACACGTGGGCGCCCAGCAAACTCACGATCGGCTCTCTTCCATGAAGGCGAGGCGCGAAATCAGCGGCACGAACCGCACGCCCCCCGCGCTGCGCTCTTCGAAGCCCCGCGCCGTGCGCTGTATGATGACCAGCTCTTGAGACGCCAGGTCACCGACGGGGATGACGAGCCGGCCGCCGGGCGCCAGCTGGACCAGCAGCGGGTCCGGCACGCGCGGGGCGGCGGCGGTCACGAGGATGCCGTCGAACGGCGCTGCCTCGGGCCAGCCCGGCGCTCCGTCGCCCAGACGGGTGCGGATGTTCGTCAACCCGAGACGCCGGAACCGCTCTTCCGCTTCCACCAGCAAATCGGGGAGCCGCTCGATCGTGAAGACGCTGGCCGCGAGGTGCGCGAGGATCGCGGTCTGGTAGCCCGACCCCGTCCCGATCTCCAGGATACGATCACGGCGCCGCGGCGCGAGGGACGCCGTCATGAGGGCGACGATGTAGGGCTGCGAGATCGTCTGACAACCACTCGCGCGGCGTCCACGCCAGGGCGGCGAGCACGCGGCGGTCCCGCAGGCCACGATTCACCACCTGGCTTGCAATCATCCGACAGCGCGGGCGCCGCGTCTGAGGAGCGGGACCGCGTGCTTGCCCTGGCATCGGCTAAACTATACCTTGGCGCGGCACATCGCGCCCTAGAGAGAGGAATTGCCGGACGCCGTGCGTCATCAAATCCTGCTGATCGGCAACGCGGCCGCCCGACCTGAGGGGTTGGAGCGGCTGCTCGTACGTGGGGGGTTCCAGGTCACCGAGGCCACCGAGCCCGCCCCCGATCTCGTCCTCTATACGGCCGACCCGGGCGCCGCCGGTCTCGCCGACCAGGTCCGAGCGCTCACCATGCGGCCGGCGTTCAGTGGCGCCCCGGTCCTCGTCCTCCTGAACGATGGTGGTGCCGAGGCGGCGACCGAGGCATTGCTGGCGGGTGCGCGCGACGTGCTGCTCGCGCCGGTGCACTTGCCGGAGCTGCGGGTGCGGATCGACGCCCTCTTGCTCATCCGCGACGAGCTGCGCGTGTCCCAGGAGGCCCTGCGCGCCCGCGATCTCCTGTACGACATCTTCCAGGAAGTATCGGCCGCGCTGCGGGCCGACGAGATCTTCCAGACGCTGGTGCGGCGCGTGGGGCAGGCGTTTGGCTTGTCGCACTGCTCGTTCGTCCTGACGGCGCCCGGGGATGAGAAAGGCCGCGTGGTCGCCGTGTACGAGAATCCCGCGATCCGCGACCTGCGGGTGGAGCTCGACCGCTACCCGGAGATCCAGGAGGCGATTCGTACCGAGCGCCCCGTCATGATCAACGATGTACACGAGCATCCGCTGTTCGCGTCGGTCCGGACGCGTTGGTCGCAGCAGCAGATCGAGGTCAACGTGCAGTCGGCCGTGGCGCTGCCGGTGTTCGTGCAGGGGCGCGCCGCAGGCGTCTTCTTTCTCCGCACCAAGAAGGGTGATCCACAACTGCGCCCGGAAGATGTCGCCTTCGCGAATACGATCGCGCAGGCCGCCGCGCGGGTGCTCGAGAACGAGGAGCGCCGCTCGGCGATCTACCGCCGGCAAATCAGCGCCGGCGCGACCGATGAGATGACGGGGTGCGCCTCGCTCGACGCCCTCGACCGCCGGTTGCGCGACGAGTTCGAGCGGGCGCGCCGCTACTCCCTCCGCTTCTCGCTCGTGCTCGTGGACATCGATCGCCTGCGCGAGATCAACGAGCGGCTCGGCCAGCCCGCGGGCGACCGCGTGCTCGGCGAAGTGGGCGCCATTCTGCAGCGGGAGATCCGCGCCCCCGACTTCGTGGCGCGCTACGGCGGCGACGAGTTCGCGTGCATCCTGCCCGAGACCGACGCCCCCGGCGGTCGCCAGTTCGTCGAGCGGCTGCGCCAGGTCTTCGCGCGTCACACCTTCGCCGACCTGGGGCCGGGGAAGGCGCCCGCGATTTCGGCGGGTGTCGTCGCCTACCCGCACAGCGAGGCGTTGCGGCCGGAGGACCTGTTCACGCTCGTAGAGAGCGCGTTGCAGCGCGCCAAGGGCGCGCCCGAGCGCATCGCCGTGGCGGGACCGACGGGCTAGTCCAGCGTCTTCTGGAAACGCCGTACCGCCAACGCGATCAGCCCCACCGCGAAGAGCACGAGGAGCAGCATCTCCTGCCACAACTCGGTCGTGCCCACGCCTTTCCGCACCGAGCCACTGGAAGACGAGCGGCATCGCCTGGCGGGGAAACATGAAACCAGAGAGCAGGATGTTGGGGAGTACGAAGAAGAAACTCGCTTGCATCGCCTGCTGCTGCGTGCGCACCAGGGTCGAGACGAACAGCCCTAAGGCCAAACTCGCGATGACGAAGACGAGGGCGACGCCGTACAGCAGCAGCACGTTGCCGGTGAGCGGCACATCGAACACGAACCGGCCCAGCACGAGCACCGCCGTCATCTGCACCATCCCCACCCCGATGTACGGCGCTATCTTGCCGAGCATCAGCTCGGTTTTCGTGATCGGCGTGACGATGAGCTGCTCCAGCGTGCCGCGCTCGCGCTCGCGCACGATCGCCATCGCCGTGACGAGCACCATCGTGATCGTGAGGATCACGCCCACGAGCCCCGGCACGATGTAGTTGGGACTGCGCAGACCCGGGTTGTAGCGCGGGCGAACGCGGGCCTCGAGGGGCAGCTGCGTTCTGCCGGCCGCGGCGGAGAGGATCGCGAGACTGCGCACTTGGGCTACGCCCGCGGCCGCGGCGAGCGCGGCCGTCGAGGACAGCGGGTCGGACGCGTCGACGATCACCTGGACCGTGGCGGTCGTGCCGCGCGCCAGGTCGCGCGGGTAATCCTCCGGCACGACGATCCCGGCCTGCGCGTCGCCCCGCGCGATCGCCGCGTCGAGGGCGCGGCGGTCGTCGACTTGCCCGACGATCCGGAAACTCCCCGTGTTCTCGAAGGCCTGAATGATGTCGCGGCTGGCCGGCGTGCGGGACTCATCGAGCACGACCGTCGGGATGTGGCGCACGTCCGTTTGGATCGCAAACCCGAACATCAGCAGCTGAATCACGGGGATCCCCACCATGATCCCGAGCGTGAGGCGGTCGCGGCGCATCTGGATGAATTCCTTGCGGAACATAGGCCAGAAGCGCTTCACGGCTGCGGTCGCTCCAGCTCGTCCCGCTCCTGAAGGATCACGAACGCGTCCTCCAGGTTCCGGCCGCCCACCTGCGCCGCCACTTCGGCGGGCGTGCCGCAGGCGATCAGATGTCCCTGGCTCATCATGGCGACGCGCCCGCACTGCGCCGCCTCGTCCATGTAGTGCGTGGTGACGAGGACGGTCGTGCCCGCGGCCGCGAGCGTGTGGATCGTGCGCCAGAAGTTGCGCCGCGCCGCGGGATCGACGCCGGCGGTCGGCTCGTCGAGGAAGAGGAGCGCCGGTTCGTGCATCAAGGCGCAGGCGAGGGCGAGGCGCTGTTTCCAGCCGCCCGAGAGGGTCCCGGCCAGCTGCGGCAGGCGGCGCTCGAGGCCCAGGAACGCGACCACCTCGGCGATGCGGCCGCTGCGCCCGGCGTCCGCCAACCCGTAGATGCCGCCGTAGAAGTCCATGTTCTCGGCGACGGTCAGATCCTCGTACAACCCGAACCGCTGCGACATGTACCCGATCCGCTCCTTGATGCGGTCGGGCGATTCAGTCACTTCGACCCCCGCCACCGCCGCCGTCCCGGCGGACGGGGCGAGCAGCCCGCACAACATCCGGATCGTCGTCGTTTTCCCGGAGCCGTTCGGACCCAGCAGGCCGAACACTTCGCCGGTCGCGATCTGGAGCGTGAGGTCACGAACCGCGGTCGTCGGGCCGAAGCGCCGCGTGAGGCCGCGGGTGACGACCGCGAACGCCGTCACGGCAGGAGGGTGATCTCGAGATCGACGGGGAGGCCGGCCTTGAGCCGTCCGCGCGGGTCGTCGACGCGCACCTTGATGGCGAAGACCAGATCGGCGCGCTCGCGCTCCGTGAGCGCGGCGCGGGGGCTGAACTCGGCGCGCGGCGAAATCTCGACGACGCGCCCGCTGAAGGCCGAGTCGCGGTAGGCGTCGGTGTGGACCGCCACCGGCTGACCCACGGCGACGCGCGCGAGGAAGCGCTCGCCGACGTACGCCCGGATCCACGGCTTACTCACAAGGCCAATCGAAACGACCGGCATCCCGGCGGTTACGGCCTCGCCGCGGTCGGCGAAGCGGGTCAGGACGATGCCGTCCTCCGGCGCGACGAGGGTGAGCTGGTCGCGGGTCGCTTCGATCGCCGCGAGACCGGCGCGCGCCGCCTGGGACTCTCGCACCGCCCCGCGCACCGCCTGCAGGCGCGCGGCCGCCGCGGCCGCGACGCTTTGCAGCGCCTCGAACTGCTGCGGGGCGAGCACCCCGCTCTCGCGCAGCGGCCGCGCCCGCGCCACATCTCTCGCGGCGCGCGTGCTGTCGGCCTCGGCAGCTTGCACTTCGGCCGTCCGCGCCGTCGCGGCCTCGGCGCGGGCGCGCTGCTGCGCGATCAGCGCGTCGAGGCCCGGCTGCTCCAGCACCGCCACGGTATCACCGCGGTGGACGGTGTCGCCTTCGTCCTTGAGGAGGCGCACCAGGCGCCCGGCGGCGAGCGGCGCGAGGCGCAACTCGCGGATCTCCACCGTGCCGGCGACGCGGAGCGTGCCGGCGTCGCCGCGGCAGGCCGCGAGCGCTAGGCTTCCCGCCAGCGCGCCGTGCCACGGGCGCATCACGGCCGAGGCCGAGCGGCCGGGCGGCGGAGCCAGTTCGCGGGATCGAGCGCGATGCCGCCCTGCCCGCGGATCTCGAAGTGCAGGTGCGGTCCCTCGTCGCTCGACTCGCCGCCCACGTGACCGATCACCTGGCCGCGGACGACGCGGTCTCCCTGCCGGACCGTGGCGTCGTGCAGGTAGGCGTAGAACGTGTAGTAGCCGCCGCCGTGATCGACCAGCACCGACGTGAGGTACAACCCGAGGGGGCCCGCGAGGCTCACCGTCCCGGGCGCGACCACCCGCACCGCTGACCCGACGGGCGCCTTGATGCCGATGCCGTGGCGCGGGATGCGGGTGTTGTTCGGTCCCGACGTGGTGCCGAACGGATAGATGACGACGCCCCCACCTTCGACCGGCCAATCGAGCCCGCCCAGGTCGGCCGTGGTGATCGCCCCGGGACCGGCGGCCCTCCCGCTGGCTTCCGCTTCGCGGCGCGCCCGCTCCAGGGCTTCGATGCGGTCGTTCAAGCCGCGCTCGTCCCGATCGAGCTGCGACAGCCGCTGCTCGGCTTGCCGCGTGCTGCGCCGCGTTTCCCGCAGATTGGTCTGGCGCTCGTGTTCCAGGGCCTGGTAGCGGTCCAGCTCGTCGGTGCGCTCGCGGCGCCGCCGCGCCAGCGTTTCGCGGGCGTCCACCAGCAGCTGCCGCTGCCGCGCCACGCGGTCGCGCAGCTTGTGCATGTCGTTCGTGAGGAGCCGGTCCTGCCGGCTCACGAGGTAGAGGTACTTGTACCGTGACAGCAGGTCGCCGAAACTCTCGGCAGCGAGCAGCACCTGCCACCCATACAGCGGACCGCGCTTGTGGATGTCCACGATGCGCCGCTCGAGCACGGCGCGCTTCTCGAGCAGCGCGTCCTGCGCGAGCAGCAGGTCCACCGTGATCTGGTCGATCTGCCCGCCCAGCCCGGCGATCTGGCGGTCCAGCTCGTTGACGATGCGATTGGTGCTCTGCTTTTGGCGGTCGATGTTCGCCAGCTCGTCGGACAGGGAGTGGGCAGCGGTGCGCAGCCGGGCCAGCTCCTGCTCGACCTCGGAGCGCTCGCGCCGGATCCCTTCCAGGCGACTTTGATTGTCCTGCATTTGTTGCTGGTAGGTAGGGCGCTGCGCGGCAGCCGGCGCCGCCAGCAGCAGGAGCAGCCACACTAGCCGCTTCATACTCTCTTCAGGTGTCTGCCGACACTCGTCGCGCTGCCCAGGAATCCGATCAGCGCGCCGAAGCCGACGATGGCCGCGGCTTGCTCCGTGGTGAAGAACGCCGCCTGAATCAGGTAGCGGTCGATCAGCGCGTACGCCGCGAACGACAGTGCGACGGCCACCGCGCCGCCCAGCAGCCCCTTGATCGCGCCCTGCAGCAGGAACGGACGCCGGATGAACCCGTCGGTGGCGCCCACGAGGCGCATGATGGCGATCTCACGGCTGCGCTGCAGCACCGCCATCCGGATCGTCGTGCCGATGATGATGATGGCGACGGCGGCGAACGCCGCGCCCACCGCGATCCCCACCGCGGCGGCGAGCTGGCGCAGCCGGTCGAGCTTCTCGACCCAATCGCGCCCGAAGCGCACATCGTCCACGAACCCGAAGCTGCGGAGGCGCTCCGCGACGGCGGTCACGTGGTCGGCGTCGCGGAACGTCGGCTTGAGCTTCACCTCGATCGACGCGGGCAGGGGATTGCGCTCCAGCTCGCGCAGCACGTCGCGGAACTCGACCAGCTCGGCGCGCGCGCGCGCCAACGCTTCGTCTTCCGAGACGTACGTCGCCATCTGGACCTCGGGAAACGCCTCGATGTCCTTCAAGCCGATCGCCGTCGCCTCGATCGGCGTGCCCGGCAGGATGTAGGCGACGACCTCGACCCGCTCCGCCACGCTGCGCAGCGCGTCCTGCAGGTTGACCGCCACGAGCCCAAACAGGCCCAACACGAAGAGTGAGAACGCGATGGTGGTGACGGACAGCGCGGACAGCAGGGGCGCGCGCTTGAACGCGAGCAGCGCTTCCCGGACGACGAGGTTCATGGAGCCGCCGCCTGGTCGCGCGGCTCGTCCACTTCCGAGTCGTATACCAGCGCGCCCTCCTGCAGCTCGATGACCCGGTAGGGGGCCTGGCGCACCAGGTCCAAGTCGTGCGTCGCCATCACCACCGCGGTGCCGCTCGCGTTGATGTCGCGCAACAGCTGGAACACGCCCCGCGTCGCGCGCTCATCGAGGTTGCCGGTGGGTTCGTCGGCCAGGAGCACGGTCGGCTCGTTGACCAGGGCGCGCGCAATGGCGACCCGCTGTTGCTCACCGCCCGACAGCTCGCGCGGGTAGGCCTGCGCCTTGGCGGCCAGCCCGACCTGCGTGAGGACGCGCATCACGCGCGCTGCGATCGTCGAGCGACGGGCACCCGTGACCTCGAGGGCAAAGGCGACGTTCTCCTCCGCGGTGCGATCCTCGAGCAGCCGGAAGTCCTGGAAGACGATGCCCAGCCGGCGGCGCAGCTGCGGCACGTCGCGCGGGCGCATCTCTGTGACCGAATACCCCGACACGCGCACCTCCCCCGACGTGGGCCGCTCGTCGGCGTACACGAGCTTCAGGACGGTCGATTTTCCCGCCCCGGAGTGCCCGGTGAGAAACGCGAACTCACCCTTCGCGATGTGGAAGGAGACGTCCTTGAGCGCCAGGCCGCCCTTGGGGAAGGCCTTGAAGACATTCGTGAACTTGATCACTTACAGGCGCGCCAAGGCCTGGGCGAAGTCCGCGATGAGGTCATCGGGATCCTCCAATCCCAGGGAAAATCTCAGAAAGCCGTCCGGAATGCCAGCCTGCGCCCGCTGCGCCGCCGTGAACCCGGCGTGCGACGTGAGGCGGGGCTCGGACACGAGGGTCTCGACGCCGCCCAGGCTCGGGGCGTGCGCCGCGATCGTGAGCGCCCGGAGGAACCGCTCGGCGGCGCGCACGCCTCCCTTGAGCTCCAGACCCAACATCCCCCCGAACCCGCCCCCCCCTTCCAAAAGCACGCGCTTGGCGACCTCGTGGTCGGGGTGCTGCGGCAGACCGGGGTAGTGGACCGCGGCGATGCCGTCCTGGGCGTCGCACCATTGGGCCACCGCGAGGCCGACCGCGTTGTGGCGCGCGACGCGCACCGGCAGCGTCTTGAGGCCGCGGTCGATCAACCAGGCCGCGAACGGATCCAACGCCTGCCCCCACACCTGCATCAGGCGCCGCACTTCCTCGACCACCTGCTCGGTTCCCACCACCGCCCCGGCGATCACGTCGGTGTGACCGTTCAGGTACTTGGTGGCGGAGTGGATGACGATGTCGGCGCCGTGCTCGAGCGGCCGGAAGTTCACGGGCGAGGCGAACGTCGAGTCCACGATCAGCGCCAGGCCCTCGGCCTTGCACAGTGTGGCGATCGGCTCGAGGTCGATCACCCGCATCAACGGATTAGTGGGCGTCTCGATGAAGACGGCGCGCGTCGTCTTCTTCATCGCCTGCTTCCAGGTGCGGCTCTGGGTCGGATTGACGAACGAGACGTCGATGCCGAGACGCCCGAATTCCTGGCTGAAGAGCCGATGCACGCCGCCGTAGATCCACTCGCTCGAGAGGAGGTGGTCCCCGGGCCGGAGCACGGCGAGATGGGCCAGGGCGGCCGCGCCCATGCCGCTCGCCACGAACAAGGCCGCCTCGGCGCCTTCCAGCAGCGCCAGCCGGCGCCCGATGTCCACCTGGTTGGGGTTGTTGCCGTAGCGACTGTAGAGGACTTCGGCGGACGAGCCGATGGGGTTCGTGAAGGTGCTGCTTTGATAGAGGGGCGGCGCGACCGCCGTCCAATCAGCCCGGGCCTTGGGATCCCCGTGGATGGCCCGGGTCGCGAGACCGAGGCGGCGCCGCTTCACGCGGCGGTGAGCGCGATCGCCCCGCCTGGGGTGCGCGCCGCGACCTGCTGCGACACGAGCTCGTCGAGCAGCGCCGCCGCGGGCTCGCGCGCCCCGATCACGTGCAGCGTGCCGTCCGGCCGCTCGCACACCGCCGCCAGACCGTGTCCCAGGAGCACGGGCTCGATTGCATCACGATGCGCATCGCTCGTGCCACGCAGCAGCAGCACGCGGACCTTCTCGCGCACCAGCTTCGCGACAATCTCGTCGGCGCAAGAGTAGTCGAGGCAGCCCACGCCGGTGAAGTCCATCACGGCGATGGTGCCTGCGGTAAGGGCCCGCTCAATGCTCTCCCGCACCGCGCGCCCGGTGGGACGCGTCACCAAGTCGGCGTAGAATCCCGCCACCGATTGCTGCAACACCTCGTGGACCTTGATGTGTTGAATCACGCCTGTGCGGACCCCTGCTCTGGAATGATGAGAAGCACCTGTGAGCCTGGAAACGCGGGCAAGCCGTCCCTGAGCGGGACGTCGTCGTCCCACCGCGGCACGATCGCGATACGGGCCGTCCCGCTTCGGATCGCGACCTTGCCCTCCCATCGCGCCAGGTAGCGCCGAATGCCGGCGAGTCCCTGGCCCCGGCCCGGGTCGCGGAACCGGCTCACCCCCTGGATCAGCGCGGCTTCGAGCGCCGCCGCGTCACCCCACCGATCGCCAAATCGCTTGGCCTGGCTCGGCTCCAGAGAATGGCGAAACCCCACACCCGCGTCCGCGACGGCGATCACCACCACGCGCCGCGCCAACTTGCGCCGCCAGTGGTACGCCTGCACCGCCACCCACCCTCCCGACCCCGCGTGCTCTACAATATTCTGACACGCCTCCGAAAGCGCCATAGCGAATCCCATGGTTGCCTTCGGATCGAGCCCCAACTCCTTCGCCAGGATGGCTGACGCCCGCTGCTGAATGGTGCTCACCACGGCGTGCACATCCTCCGCAGCGCGCACCGGCGTCACCGGGAGCAATACTTCGCTCTCCGTCGCGGGTTTGGTCTTCGGGACCTTCCCGTGGACCTCGAACAGGTCCGCCGCCTCACGGAAGAACCCCGCCCGTGCCCAGTAGCTCACCACCTCCGCGCTGGAGGGAACGGTGAGCAACGGCCGCTCGCCCCCACCGCCCTCACGCCGCCCTGCGGCCTCACCCGCCGCCAGCAAGCCCACCAAGCCGTACGGCGAGGCCCATTCGGCGGCGTGAGCGTCGAACAGGAGGCGCTCGCCGTCCGCGGTTGACTGCGCGTACGCCGCGGCGAACTGGTCGAACGAGCGATCGTCGAACTGGGCCGGTACCTCGACGAGGCGGGTCATACGGCGGATAACCGGCCGAGGAGATGGTCTCGGAGACCGGTGGCGCCGCGGTGCGCGAGGTTTCGCCCGGCGAGCCGAGTACCCTCGCGCAGGGCGTCCTCGAGACTCGCGCCCCCCACCAGGCGAGCCGCGACCGCGCCGCCAAACACGTCGCCGCACCCGGTGGGATCGCCCTCGAGGGGCGCCGCGTCGTCCGGCGGGATCCGCGCGGTCCGGATGGGGTTCCCGGTGAAGTAGGCCGCGCCGCGGCTGCCGAGCGTGACGCACAGGGTCTGGCATCCCTGGCCAAGCGCGGCGGCCGCGGTCGCCAAAGGATCGTCGCCCAGCTCCCGCATCTCATCTTCATTCAGCTGGACCGCGTCGAAGCAACCGAACCACGCCGGGGCCTGGGGCAGGGGCTGGGGGACCCGGGTCCCGTCGGGCTCCCTTCCCAGAAACAGGCTGTGGAGGTCGGCATAAATGAACCGCGGAAAGCCTCGCCGCAGCAGTTGAGCCGTTTCGAGACTCAGCTCGAACCCAGAGATGAAGTTCACGTACAGCGCGTCGAGATCCTGAACCATGGGCCCGAGCTCGGGCCACGTCCACGGCGGTACGCCGCCGCGCATCTGCTCGCAGCGCCGATCCGCTGAGGTGTAGCGCAGGGTCACGCGGTTGTTAGCGTCGGGGACCTCAATAAACCGTGCGCCGTGCGCGGTGCGCCGGAGCCCGGAGAGAAACTGATTGGCTGCGGGTGCCAGGTCACGACCGACCTTGATGAGCGCAACGAGTTGCCAGTCGTTGCTGAGCGTGGCGTCGATCGCCGCGAGCGCGTAGGAGATCCCGCCCCACTCTTCCACTGCGGGCTGGGCCGGGTCGCGCCCGTGAATGGTGTCCCACACCATCGAACCGATGACGCCTAGACGCTTCAGCAGGCCCCCCACGTGCGCTTCATGAACACCGCGGCGGCGCCGTACACACCGGCGGTGCCGGTCAGCGTGCCCGGGAGGATGCGACACACCTCCCACGCCGGCTTGAACGCCCGGCGGTGCACCTCGGTCGTCAACGGCCCGAATAGCTTGTCCCCCGCCAGGGTGACCCCGCCGCAGATCACGACGACACTGGGATTGAAGATGTTGACGATACTCGCGACGCCCGCGCCGAGCAGCTTGGCAGTTTCGCGTACCACGGCCAGTGCGTAGGCGTCGCCGTCGTGCGCCGCCTCGTACACGACCTGCGCCGTGATACGCGACAGGTCGCCGGCCACGTACTGCGGCAACGTCGTTTGCTCTCCCGCCACGATGCCCTCCACAGCCCGGGCGGCGATCGCGGGACCCGACGCGTACGCCTCCAGGCAGCCCTGGTTGCCGCAGTTGCAGAGCCGGCCGTTCGCTTCGATGGTCATGTGGCCGATTTCACCCGCGACGTCCGACGCGCCGTGATAGATCTCGCCGCTCAGGACGATGCCGCCTCCGATGCCCGTCCCGATCGTGAGCCCAACGACGTAGTCCACGCCCTGGGCCGCGCCGCGCCACCACTCGCCGTAGATGGCGCAATTGGCATCGTTATCGAGCGTGCCGGGAAGGCCGAGCGCGTCCGCGACCCGATCGCGCAGCGGCATATTCGTCCAACCGAGATTCGGAGTCAGGATCACGACCCCGGTCTTGGTGTCGAGCGGCCCGGGCGACCCGATGCCGACGCCGACGATCTCGCGACCGCGGGCTTCGGCTATTGAGGCGCGCGCTAGTTTCACGATGCGCGCGATGACGGCGTCGCCCCCTTGGTCCGCGAGCGTCGGCGCCGACACGAGGCCGAGGACCTCGGAGCCATCCTCCGCTACGGTCCCCACCACGATGTTCGTCCCACCCAGGTCAATCCCGACGACGTATCGCACTGGCCTCCCCAATATCCCTGGTCTCCCGCATCTCATCGATTGCTGCGGCGACCACCTCGGGTGCGAGGTCGCGCATGCAGCGGTGATGGCCCAACGGGCAGCGCGGCGGCCCGTGCCGCGAGCAGGGCCGACAGTCGAGCCCCGCGACGCCTAATGCGACGTCGCCCGACCGGATGGGGCCGAACCCGAACTCAGGCAGGGTCGGCCCGAACACCGCGACGATCGGCGTGCCCATCGCGGTCGCGACATGCAACGGCGCGCTGTCGTTCGTCACCAGGACTCGCGCCCGTGCGATCAGCGCCGCCGACTGCCGCAGCGTGAGCTTCCCGCACGCGTTTACCGCCTTCGACCGCCCTTTACCGCCTTCGACCGCCCGAAGGATCTCCTCGCCCAAGCCGGCGTCTTCCGGGCCACCGACCACCACCACCGGGGTGTGCGCCGCCAGCCGTCTGGCCAGCTCCCCGTAGTGCGGCCACCGCTTACTGCCCCAGATCGACCCCGGCGCGACCGCGACGAAGGGCGCTCCGTCCGTAATCTCCCCGGCCATGAGGGCCGCGGCCGCGGCGCGCTCATCTTCAGCCGTGGGATGGAGGCTGGGAGCATAGGCGGCAGAGCGCTGCTCCGCGAGGGCCAGCAACCGGTCCACTTCGTGGCCATCCGGGGGGTGCCGGCGGACCTCTGTATAGAAGAAGGGCCACCCGTCGTGGAACCCGATCCGCGCCGGTATCCGCGCCAGGAGGGCCAAGATGGCCGTGCGGAGCGAACGGTGGGGCAGGTAGGCGCGCTCGTAGCCCTCGGCGCGCAGGCGGCGCCCCAGATTGCGCAGTCCCGCCCAGCCCCGGTCCCGCCCCCGCTTGTCATAGAGCAGGACGCGCCGGACGGCCGGGTGCGTTTCGAGGAGCGGCGCCGC
>WNFM01051857.1_pt2 | contig 19023 bp, 15 predicted proteins | sample 5400271 | NCBI WGS metagenome assembly WNFM01 (sample SAMN13153352, study PRJNA577476) | soil metagenome | isolation source: 60 cm saprolite on Douglas fir-dominated hillslope | place: USA:California | collected 2013-09-17 | reverse complement strand
GACGGCCACGGCGATTCCGGCGCCGAACCCGGCCAGCACGACTCCGACCATACGGCGCAGCGTCCGCCGGGTGGCCAGGACGGCCGCCAGGCCGGCCAGGGCGGCCAGGGCCAGCGCGCTCGCGGCGGGCACGAGCGCCTGGCCCGACACGGTGATGACGCTGGCCGGAAGCGGCCTGGGCGTGGCCGTCTCGACCCGGGCCCAGCCCTGACGCATCATGAGCAGCACCAGGCCCGCCCCGGCCGCGCCGAGCAGCAGCACCAGAACAAGTTCCTGCCGCGGCCGGCGGCTGGGCGAACGCGAGAGCCTGCCCGCAGTCAACTGCGCCCCCTTCCGCTCGCCAGCTTAAGCCGGGTGGCTGTGTCCTCGCCCGCCCGCCGCACCCTCGCCCGCCCGCCGCACCCTCGCCCGCCCGCCGCGCTCGGCAGCGCGCGCCAGCCATTCCCAGCCCGGGACCGGTGGCTTACGATCACACGATGAGATATGCCCGGGATGAGCGTCTTGCCCTATGCGCCCTGCTCGACCAGGCGGGCCCCCGGGAGCCGACGCTGTGCGAGGGGTGGGCCACCCTCGAACTCGCCGCGCACCTGGTGCTCAGGGAGCACCGGCCCGACGCGGGGCCTGGCCTGCTCGGGGGGCCGCTGGCCGGGTATACCTGCAGGGTCCAGCGCAAGCTGGCGCAGCGGACGCCGTTCCCGCGCCTGGTGGAGACGATCAGGAACGGGCCGCCGCGGCTGTCGGTGTTCGCGCTGCCCGGCATGGACGAGCGGGTCAACCTGGTGGAGTACTTCGTCCACCACGAGGACGTGCGCCGCGCCAAGGCGGACTGGGAGCCGCGCGAACTGGGCAAGGGCCTGGCCGACGCGCTCTGGCAGCGGCTCGGCATGGCCAGGTTCCTGCTGCGGAAGGCACCGGTCGGCGTCGAGCTCGCCCGGGACGACAAGCCAGACTCCGAGCCGGGAGGCACGAGCGAGCTACGGGGACTCAAGGCGTCCCCGGAGGCGAGCGGAAGACACGCCGGGTCACGGGTCCGGATCACCGCCAAGGCCCGGACCCCCGTGGTGACCGTGACCGGGCCCCCCGGGGAACTCACCATGTGGGCCCTCGGCCGGACCGCCGCGGCACGGGTCAGGCTCGACGGCAGCGAGGCAGACGTCAAGGCGCTCAGCACCGCTGAATGGCGCCTGTAGCCGGACCAAGTGCCCTGACGACAGGGTTCAGCCGTCGATGCCGAGCAGGGGCAGCAGGCCGGCCGGCGCCGTTGGTCGCCGACCGCTGGCGTGGCTTCCGGGTAGCCTCGCCAGGTGGGCGAGGTCAGATGCTTCGGCTGCGGCGCGCTGGTCCCGGATATCGGCGGGCCCGTGCCCGGCTGCATGCTCGCGGCACCCGGTTGCTGGTCGCTCTACACCGGGCTCGAGGACTGGAAGACCGGGCTGTCTGGCCGGCCCGGGATCGATGCCGCCCAGCAGATGATCGACTCGTACGCGGTCCAGCATGCGACCGGTCCGGACCGCCTGGGCCGCCAGTCGGTAGCCGTTCACCTGATGAGCCTGTGCGCCGCCCTCGAACACGATGTCCCCGGAACCAGGCTGCGCCGGCTCCTGGGTAGCTGGGCTCACCGCCCGGGCGGCTACCCGGTACTCGAGCCGCGCCCGGCCGTTTACGCGATCACCGTCAGGGACGTCGCCGACGCCGACGCTTCGGTGCGCGCCGGCGTGGTACGGCTGTGGGCGGAGATGACCTGGTCCGCCTGGTCTGACCACCACGAGCAAGTGCGCGCCTGGCTGGCCGCGCCGACCCACCCGGGCTTCGGCTGGCCGCGCTAGGCTCGCCGCCCGCCGTTCCCGATGCCGAGTGATACGCCGGCGGCCTCGCCGGGTGTTCAGCGTGCTCGCCTACGCTTGTCCCGGAACAGCTCGCAGGCCGGACACTACGGAGCTCCGCATGGCTCACATATTGGGCATTGACATCGGCGGCACGGGCATCAAGGCCGCGCCGGTGGACCTGGATACCGGCGCGCTGCTCTCCGAGCGGATCAAGCTGGACACCCCGCATCCCGCGGAACCCGCGGCGGTCGCCAGCGTCGTCCGCGAGCTGGTGACGCGATTCGCCTGGACCGGGCCGGCGGGCATCACGTTTCCCGGCGTCGTGCAGGACGGGGTGATCAGGACCGCCGCCAACGTCGAGAAGGCCTGGATCGGGACGGACGCGCGCGAGCTGTTCGCGGCGGCCACGGGGCTGGCGGTCGGCGTGATCAACGACGCCGACGCAGCCGGGCTGGCCGAGATGAGATTCGGCGCCGGCGCCGGCCAGAAGGGAACGGTGCTGATGCTGACCCTGGGGACCGGGATCGGCAGCGCCCTGTTCACCGACGGCATCCTGGTGCCGAACACCGAGTTCGGCCACATCGAGGTTCGCGGCAAGGAGGCGGAGAAGCGCGCTTCCGAGATCGTCCGGGAGGAGCACGCGCTCAGCTGGGGCAAGTGGGCCGGGCGGGTCGATGAGTACCTGGAGCACATGGAGAAGCTGCTGTCGCCCAAGCTGATCATCATCGGCGGCGGCATCAGCAGGAAGTCAGACAAGTTCATCCCGCTGCTGACCGGCCTGCGCGCCACCGTGGTGCCTGCGACGCTGTACAACGATGCAGGAATCGTGGGTGCCGCCATGGCCGTCACCCTGAAGCCGCCGGCCTGACCCCCGCGCGCCAGAGCCTCATCCGGGCACCGGTGCGGCTTGAGCCGATTTCCACTACGTAACGTCACTAAGCTGTTACTATCTGCGAGTAGCTCGGCGAGCCATAAGCCTTCCCCGGGGGCAGTGGCCCGGTCGCGAGTTGCGGCCGGGCCACCCCGCCTCGAGGCCCTGCGCTGGCAGTTCAGGCCGACTCGTCCGCGGTAGGGAGAGAGGTCGAGGAGGGGGCTGGCCTGCCCCGCCGTGCGGGCAGGGCAGCCCTGGCGACCGGGCGGCCTGCCCGACCGCGCCGCCGGGTGACTGCCTAATCGCGCGGGTCTGGGGTCGGCCCTGGCTCCCGCGGCCCGGCTAGCCGGCGAGGCGCCTGCGGCCCGGCGGCGTTCCGGCCTGAGGACTCACCGGGCGCGGCGTGCCCGTCATCGCCGGCGAGTCCGTAGGGCCCGGTAGCTGAGACGGAGGGACCTTGAGGCCGCGGCCCGTACGCGTGCAGCGGCGCGGGCCGCCGTCGTCGCTCCCGGAGCAGGACGATCACCTCGATGCCGCCGGCGGTGAGCCCCGCGGCGAGCGGCCAGAACGCGAGCGGGCCGCGGCCGCCGAGCTTCGGCGGCACGTGCAGCAGCGTGCCGGGACGGTCGATCGCGAGGCTGTGGTTGAAGGCGGCGGCGCCGGAACGCTGCCCGATCCACATCGCGATCAGCGTCGCCGCCAGCGCGCCGGCCAGGACTCCGGTCATGGCGAGCGCGCCATGCCGCCTGACCGCCAGCGCGTAGCCGAGCAGCCCGGAAATGATGCCGCCCGCCGCGGTCAGCAGCGTAAACCAGCCATCGGCGGCGATGAAGGCGCTCGTCTCCGGGTTCACCACGTTGGCAGAGCCGCGGGCGACCACGACGGCCAGCGCGCGCGGCGCGAGCGAGGCCCAGAGGAAGCCGGTCGCCGCGCCCAGCACCGCCGTCCCGGCGATCACCGCGGCGAGCGCGACCAGGACGCGCACGGGATGGCTCGCCCCGGTCCGCCTGTCGCCGCTCGGACGGCCAGGGCCGGTAAGGAGGGGAGGCTGACTGGGTTCGGCCATACTCCGCAGAAGGGTACGCCATGTACCTCTCCGGCGCCGCGGCCACGCCGGGCGCCGACCATGCCCAGATCTGGAATACTTGGTCCGGAGAAGTGCGGTCCGCGCGGGGCCAACGATTGCCTGTTGGGGTTCCTTGACAGACCGCTCCTATACTGATATCACTTTTTCGAAAAGCGTCGGCCGGACGTTCCCGGCTCCACGGGGAACCTTGCTAGCTCGGTCGTGAACGTGCGGTCGGCCCGGTACGCAAGCCTGCGACGAGGAAGCAGCTGAATGATCGAGGTACGCGATCTGACCAAGCGCTACGGCGGCAAGGTGGCCGTCGACCACCTAAGCTTCACGGTCGAGCCGGGGAGGGTGACCGGGTTTCTCGGGCCGAACGGCGCGGGCAAGTCCACCACCATGCGGCTCGTGCTCGGCCTCGACTATCCGAACACCGGGTCCGCGACGATCAACGGCAAGCCCTATCACGAGTTGTCCAGGCCGCTTCGTACCGTCGGCGCGCTGCTCGAGGCCAAATCGGTACACGGTGGCCGGAGCGCCCGTAACCACCTCCGGTTCCTCGCCCAGACCCAGGGCCTGCCGCGCCGTCGGGTGGACGAGGTGCTCGGGCTGGTCGGGCTGCTCGAGGTGGCCGACAAGCGGGCCGGGGGCTTCTCGCTCGGCATGAGCCAGCGGCTCGGCATCGCCGCAGCCCTGCTCGGCGACCCGCAGGTGCTGCTGCTGGACGAGCCGGTGAACGGGCTGGACCCCGAGGGCGTGCTGTGGATCAGGAACCTGATGAAGCAGCTGGCCGGCGAGGGCCGGACCATCCTGGTGTCTAGCCACCTGATGAACGAGATGGCCGTCACCGCCGACCACCTGATCGTGATCGGCCGGGGTCGCCTCATCACCGAGTCCAGCACCGAGGACGTGATCGCCCGCAGCGCGGACAAGTCGGTCCGCGTGCGCAGCCCGGAAGCCGCGCGGCTAGCCAAGCTGATCGAGGCGGCGGGCGGCACGGCCGCGGCGGGCGACAAGGCGGCGCCGGGCGGGACGGTCACCCCCGGCGCGGCGGCCGCGGGCGGGCCTGCTCCGGCCAACGGCGCCGGGCTGCTGACGGTCACGGGCCTGGACGCGGCGCGGATCGGGGAGCTCGCGGCGTCCGCGCAGATCGTGCTGCACGAGCTGACCCCGCTGGCCTCGCTGGAAGAGGCGTTCATGGAACTGACGTCCGGCAGCCTGGAGTTCGGCAGGCGCGAGCCGGGCCCGGTGGACGTTAGGAAGCCTGATCCGGTGGACGTTAGGGACGGGAGTGCCCGATGACGACCGAATCGCCCGCAGCGCCGGCCCGCGTGCCCGCCGTTCCCGCGGCCGGGAGCCACACCCTGGCCGGCAACCTGCTGAGCGCGGAGTGGACGAAGGTCCGCTCGGTCCGCTCCACGGTCTGGACGCTGACCCTGTTCGTCGTACTCACCCTCGGCCTCACCGCGCTGTTCACGTGGCTGACCGTGTCCAACTGGAACGGCGCGCATGCGGCGGACCGGGACGCGAGGGTCGTGCTCGATCCGGTCGGGTTCATCCTGGGCTCGGGGCTCGGGCTGGGCCAGCTCACGATCTGCGTGCTGGGCGTCCTGGTGATCACGACGGAGTACTCGACCGGCGTGATCCGGGCCTCGCTGCTGGCCGTGCCGCGGCGGATCGAGATGCTGGCCGCCAAGGTCGTGGTGTTCGCCGCGCTGATGATCGTGGTGGCGGAGATCATCGCGTTCGGCTCGTTCTTCATCGGCGCGGCGCTCCTGCACAGCCGCGTGCCCGTGTCGCTGGGCGACCGCAACGTCACCCGCGCGGTGGTCGGCGCCGGGCTCTACCTAACCGTGCTCGGCCTGTTCTCGCTGGCGATCGGCACGCTGATCCGGCACACCGCCGGCGCCATCACCACGGCCATCGGCGTCGTGTTCGTGCTGCCCATCCTGGCCGGGCTGCTCCCGGGCAGCTGGGGCGCGCACGTCAACGGCTACCTGCCCGAGCAGGCCGGGACGCTGATCGGCCAGCAGCATCCGCCGCCCGACGGCAACGTCCTGTCGGCCTGGCAGGGGTTCGGGGTCTTCTGCCTCTGGACCGTGGTACTGCTCGGCATCGCCGCGTACCTGCTGCAGCGCCGCGACGCCTAGATCGTTGACCGGGGTATCCGCGCAGGTCGCGGGCGTAGTGCTTGATCCGCGGGCCCTTCCGCCGGGCGGAGCGGGGCCCGCCGACGCCTGGCAAAGCCGTTTTGGCGGAGCGCCCGGGCTGAAACGTGGTCACAAGCGGTCGTGGGAACAGCCGCTGCTGTCCACAAAGTCCGCCAGCCGGACGGGACGGCGGGAGCCTTGTCCGATTTTGCCCGCTCCCTCCCAGTAGCGCGCGCCGCTGAACTCAGGCACGAGTTCCCGGTCGTCGATCTAGCCGGCCGGAGGCGCCGACGCCTACGTGGCCGGCGCCGCCGAGGGCGCGCCAAGGCTGGCGTGCACGTCGCGCACCCTCTGGTGGGCGCGGCTGACATCGTCGCGGTCAGATTCCTCGCCGACCGATGCGGTGCTCAGCCGCTCGATCATCGCGGCCTGGTCGAGCAGTAGCTGGCGGTCCTCCGGCGCGGTCGCCCGTTCCATGATCTTCGCAAGCGCGTCAAGCTGCCTGATCATCACCGCGGGCATGCCGCGGCCGGCCTGGCGGACCTTCTCGAACGCGCGCTGGACCAGGCGCTCGTAGGTGATTTCCGTAGAGATGAGCCGCACCGCGCCGGCGGCGTCGCGGTAGACACGCGTGGGCTGCCACCGGCCTGTCACCTTGCACAGGCTGTCCCCGATCCAGTCAATGCAGGTCAGGGCCGTGAAGGTATCGTTGATCGCAGAGGAAAGCGCCCGGATGCAGATCTCGACCAGCTGGTCGATGCCGAACGCGACGTCCTGGGCCAGGGTCCGGTACGGGCCCGTGACGTGGCCCCGGGCCAGCTCGCGCGCCACCTGGTCGGCGGCGCTGGTGGGCCACACCGTCGCGTAGGGGTGACCCTGGACGAGGAAGTGGCCGGGCCGGTACCGCACGTGGATCACGGCGTCCTTCTCGGCGGCGATCCGGACCAGGGTCCGGTGCTGGATGTACTGCAGGTAGCCGCTGCGCGGCGCCGCCACGTCGCCGCCGGGGCCGTCCATGTCCGCGATGAGCAGCGTGGCGAGCTGGGCGCCGGCGCCCACCGTGGGGTCGCCGGCCTGCAGCTCGATCGCCTTGGCCAGATCGCCGGCGATGCCCGCGATCACCTGGGGCAGCTGGATCTGCACGGCGATGTGGTGCAGGAAGTAGATGAGCACCGCGAGGTCGGCGACCATCAGGAACAGCATCACCGTGATGCTGATGTGCGGCACGAAGTCTCCGTGCGCGCCCGGGGCGATCGACCCGAGCGCCAGAATGGCGTAGACGAACGTCGCCACGAACGTCCCGAGCGTGAGCTGCGTGCCGCGGTCGCGGATGAAGTTGCGCAGCATGCGGGGCCCGAACTGGGTGGACGTCAGGGTCAGGGCGACGATCACGATCGAGAACACCACGCCCACGACCGTGATGATGGCCGCGGCGATCGCGGTCAGGATCTGTCGCGCGGCATCGGCCGATCCGCTGATCGCCCACCCGGGCACCCGGAACACCCCGTCGTAGGCGGCACGGTCCAGCGCGTAGGTGCCGGCGAACAGCAGCGCGGCGATGAGGACCTCGACCGCGGGAACCAGCCACAGGTTGGTGCGCAGCACCTCACGGCGCCACTCCGAGCCACGCAAGAGCCTACCGATCACCGTGATGGCTCCCGGCTCCGCCGAATTGCTCGTGGAGCTTGCTCCGCGTCGGGGGGTTGAAGGGGGTCGTCCCCCCTAGGGCAAATACTGCTGACATGGCGAGCCCTCCCCAGGAACGCAAGCAAACGCCGACCAGGCTTCCCGGCTCACCGCATTCGATTCTAACGCGTCGCATACGGGACCAGCCCGGTAGGCGAGCCGCGCCGCAGCTGGCGAGCCTGCTCCGGCCGTCGCTCAGCCCGTGCAGGCCGGCCCGAGCAGCTGCTTCAGGTCGGCCAGCAGCGACGGCGACGGCCTGACCCGCAGCTTGTCATCCAGCTTAACGACCTTGGTCCGGGAGCCGGAGAGCAGCTTCAGGTGCACCTCGGTGGGTCCGGGATGGGTGCTCAGCACCTCCCTGAGCCGCTCGATCACGGGCGGCACGCAGCGCGCCTCCATGATCGACAGCACGAAAGGGCCCTGATCGCCCGCGGTCAGCTCGGGGACGCTCACCTCCATCGCGACCAGCTTGGGCACCTCCTCGCGCCGGTCCAGCCGCCCCTTCACCACCACGATCGCGTCGTCGATGACCATGGTCATGCAGGTCTTGTAGGTGGCCGGGAAGAACAGCACCTCGATCGCGCCCTCGAGGTCCTCCAGCGTGGCCGCCGCCCAGGCCGCTCCCTGCTTGGTGACCTTGCGCTGGACACCGGACAGGATCCCTCCCACGGTGACCAGCTGGCCGTCGGCCCAGTCGGGTCGCTGGCCGCGTTCTGTGTCTTCCTCGGCGGAGCCGATGAGCTGCGCGATCGAACAGTCGGTCGCGGCCCCCATCACGTGGTCGAGGCCGAGCAGCGGGTGATCGGAGACATACAGGCCGAGCATCTCGCGCTCGAAGCCGAGCAGCGTGGGCTTCTCCCACTCGCCGTCGGGCACCGGCACGTCGAACGCGGCCGCGGCCTCGGTGTCGTCGCCGAACAGCGAGTCCTGGCCGATCGCCTCGTTACGTTTGACGTCGATCACGGTGTCGATGGCCTGCTCGTGGATGAGCAGCAGGCCCTTGCGCGGGCTGCCGAACGAGTCGAAGGCGCCCGCCTTGATCAGCGACTCGATCACCCGCTTGTTGCAAACGTTCACGGGGACCTTGCGCAGGAAGTCGGCGAAGCTCTCGAACGCGCCTTTCGACTTCCGGGCCGCCACGACCGACTCCACCACGGCGGTGCCGACGTTGCGGACCGCGGCCATGCCGAACCTGATGTCCTCGCCGACTGGCGTGAACATCGCCGTCGAGGCGTTCACGTCCGGCGGCAGGACCTTGATGCCCATCCGCCGGCACTCGTTCAGATAAAGGGCCGACTTGTCCTTGTCTCCCGCCACCGAGGTCAGCAGCCCGGCCATGTACTCGGCCGGGAAGTTGGCCTTGAGGTAGGCCGTCCAGTAGGAAATCAGCCCGTACCCGGCCGCGTGCGCCTTATTGAATGCGTAGCCGGAGAACGGGACCATCACGTCCCAGATGGTCTTGATCGCGCCGTCGGAGTAGCCGTTGGCCTTCATGCCGGCCGCGAACGGCTCGTACTCCTTGTCCAGGATCTCCTTCTTCTTCTTGCCCATGGCCCGGCGCAGCAGGTCGGCCTTGCCGGGGGAATACCCCGCCAGCTTCTGCGCGGCGAACATCACGTCCTCCTGGTAGACCAGCAGGCCGTAGCTGTCGCCCAGGATGTCCTCCAGTGGCTCGGCAAGGTCGGGGTGGATCGGGGTGACCGCGGCGCGGCCGGTCTTGCGGTCGGCGTAGACCGGGGCGCTGGCCATGGGGCCCGGCCGGTACAGCGCGATGACCGCGGCGATGTCGCCGAACTTGTCGGTCCGCATGGCCCGCAGCAGCGCCCGCATCGGGCCGCCGTCGAGCTGGAATACCCCGAGAGTGTCACCACGGGCCAGTAGCTCGTAGGTGGGCTTGTCGTCCAGGCCGAGGGTGTCCAGGTCGATCTCGATGCCGCGGTTGTCGGCGATGCCGCGGATCGCGTCGTCGAGCACGGTCAGGTTGCGCAGCCCGAGGAAGTCCATCTTGAGCAGGCCGATGTCCTCGCACGCGGGATAGTCGAACTGCGTGATCACCGCGCCGTCCGCCTCGCGCTTCCAGACCGGGATGTGATCGAGCAGCGGCTCGCTGCTCATGATCACGCCGGCCGCGTGCACGCCCGCCTGCCGGATCAGGCCCTCCAGGCCCCGCGCGGTGTCGATGACCTGCTTGACCTCGGCCTCGGACTCATACAGGGCACGGATCTCGCCGGCCTCGCCGTACCGCGGGTGGTCCGGATCGAACACCCCGGACAGCGGCATGTCCTTGCCTAGGACAGGCGGGGGAAAGGCCTTGGTGATCCGGTCGCCGAGGGCGTAGGGGAAGCCGAGCACCCGGGACGCGTCCTTGACCGCCGCCTTGGCCTTGATCGTGCCGTAGGTGATGATCTGCGCGACCCGGTCGTCGCCGTACTTCTCGGTGACATAACGGATGACGTCGCCGCGCCGGCGCTCGTCGAAGTCGACATCAACGTCCGGCATAGACACGCGCTCGGGGTTCAGGAACCGTTCGAAGACCAGGCCGTGAAATATCGGGTCCAGGTCGGTGATGCCGAGCGCGTAGGACACGATCGAGCCGCCCGCCGAGCCGCGGCACGGCCCCACCCGGATACCGTTCCGCTTGGCCCACATGATGAAGTCCGCGACGACCAGGAAGTACGAGCAGAATCCCATCTGCTCGATGACGCCGATCTCGTACTCGGCCTGGGCGCGGCGCTGCTCGTCGTAACCGCCGGGGTAGCGGCGGTCCATCCCGCGCCAGGCTTCCTTGCGGAACCAGCTCGACTCGGTCTCGCCGTCGGGCAGCGGGAACTTCGGCATCAGGTTGGACTTGGTGAACTCGACATTCGCGCGCTCGGCGATCAGCAGGGTCGCGTCGCACCCGGCCTGCCATTCAGGGTCCGTGCTGAGCGCCCGCATCTGCTGCGGGGTTTTGACGTAGTAGCCGGTGCCGTCAAGCCTGAACCGGTCAGGGTCGGCCAGGTTCGTGGCGGTCTGCACGCAGAGCAGCGCCTCGTGGGCGCCAGCGTCCGCCTCGCGGGTGTAATGCAGGTCGTTGGTGGCGACATACGGCAGCTTCAGGCCGGTGGCGATGCGCCGCAGCTTGTCCCGGACGCGCAGCTCGACGTCGAGGCCGTGATCCATGAGCTCGACGAAGAAGTTGTCCGCCCCGAAGATGTCCCGGTAGGCGGCCGCGGCCTCGAGGGCCTGGCGGTCCTGGCCGAGCCGGAGCCGGGTCTGCACCTCCCCGCCGGGGCAGCCGGTGGTGGCGATGATGCCCTTGGCGAAGGAGGCGAGCAGCTCGCGGTCCATCCGGGGCTTGCGGAAGTAGCCCTCCAGCGAGGCCACCGAGGCCAGCTTGAACAGGTTGTGCATGCCCTCGGTGGTCTCGGCCAGCAGGGTCATGTGGGTGTACGCGCCCGCGCCGGAGACGTCGTCGTCCTTCTGCGCCGGGGTGCCCCACCGGACCGGCTGCTTGTGCCCCCGGTGCTCGGGCGCTACGTACGCCTCGATGCCGATGATCGGCTTGATGCCGGCCGCGCGTGCCTTCGCCCAGAAATCATAGGCGCCGTAGAGATTGCCGTGGTCGGTCATGGCGATCGCCGGCATGCCCGATCTCTCGCACTCGGCGAACAGGTCCTTCAGCCGCGCGGCACCATCCAGCATCGAGTACTCGGTGTGCACGTGCAGGTGAACGAAGCCCGATCCTGGCCGCCCCGTGGCTGCCGCCATGAAGTATCGCCTCCTTCGGGCATGCGTCACGGCGCCCACGACGGGGCGTTCCTGAAACGGGGCCGGGGGAAGTGACCGCCACGTAGCGCCTGCGGAACTGGCCCTTGAGGCCGCCGCGGGCGCACGCGTCGATCCGGCTCATCGAGCCTATCGGAACCCGCCGATACCGCAGACCCGACACACCGGATGCATCGAAGGCCCCGGAATGCCCGGCTCAGACGACCCTGAGCCAGCTACGCCAGGCCGGCCTGCCAGCACGCGCCCAGCCCGGCCGGGCCGTGACTCACGACTCGCCGCGCAGCACGTCCAGCGCGTGCGAGAGGTCGGCCGGGTAGGCGCTGGCGAACTCGACCCGGCGGCCGTCCGCGGGATGGGCGAACCCCAATCGCACCGCGTGCAGCCACTGCCGGGTCAGGCCGAGCCGCGCGGCCAGCACCGGGTCGCCGCCGTACAGCCGGTCGCCGACGCAAGGATGCCGGATCGCGGCCATGTGCACCCGGATCTGGTGGGTGCGCCCGGTCTCCAGGATGATCTCTGTCAGGCTAGCGGCCCGGAACGCCTCGAGGGTGTCGTAATGCGTGACCGAGGGACGCCCTCCGGCGACGACCGCGAACCGGCCATCGCCGGACGGGTGCCGGGCAATCGGCGCGTCCACCGTGCCGCGCAGCGGATCCGGGTGCCCCTGAACCAGGGCATGGTAGATCTTGTCCACCTCCCGGTCCCGGAACGCGCGCTTCAGCGCGCTGTAGGCCCGCTCGCTCTTGGCCAGCACCATGAGCCCTGAGGTGCTGGCGTCCAGCCGGTGCACGACGCCCTGGCGCTCGGCTGCGCCGCCCGTGGCGATCGAGTGGCCGGCGGCCAGCAGGCCCTGCAGCACGGTCGGCCCGTTCCAGCCGGGCGTCGGGTGGGCCGCGACGCCCGGCGGCTTGTCCACGACCACGATGTCGGCATCCTCGTACACCACCAGCAGGCCGGGCACGGGCTCCGGCTCGGGCTGTGGCTGGGCCGGCGGCGGCAGCGTCACGTCCAGCCATTCCCCGGCCGGCCCCCGGTCCGATTTGGTAGCCGGCCGCCCGCCCACGAGGACCGAGCCGGCGCCGATCAGCTCGGCCGCCCTGGCCCGGGACAGGCCGAACATCCGGGACAGCGCGGAGTCCAGGCGCTCGCCATCCAGACCGTCCGGAACGGGCACCCGGCGCTGGCCCGGCGGCGTCATCCGCGGCCGCCTCCCGAGGGATGCCCCTGGCGGGGCCGCTCGCGCCGGGGCGGCTCAGGCCCGGGCTGGGGATCGGGGGCCTGCACCTTCCCGTCAAGCTGGTACCCGCGCGCCGCGATCAGGACCATGAGCACGCCGCCGCAGACGATCGCCGAGTCGGCCAGGTTGAACACCGGCCAGTGCGGCAGCTCGATCCAGTCCACGACCCAGCCGCGGAACGGCCCGGGGGAGCGGAAGATCCGGTCGGCCAGGTTCCCCATGGCCCCGCCGAGGAGCAGCCCGAGCGCCACCGCCCACGGCAGGCTGTGGATCCGCCGCGACGTGCGCAGAATGAAGACGATCACCCCGACCGCGATCAGGGTGAACACGACGGTCATCGACGTGCCGATGCTGAACGCGGCGCCTGAGTTCCGTGACTCGCGGAGGGTCAGCAGCCCGCCCAGGAGCCGGATCGGCGGCCGGTCCGACAGCGTCGCCACCACGACTGCCTTCGAGACGATGTCCAGGGCGAGTACTCCCGCCGCGATCGCGAGCAGGATGCCCACCCGCCGCCTGGCAGGCTGCGACGCGACGTGCTCGTCTGGCCGGTCCGGCCCGGCCGCCGCCGGGCCGGTCAGCGGCGCTCCTCGCGCTGCTTGCAGGCCACGCACAAGACCGCGCGCGGGAAGGCCTGCAGCCGCGCCTTGCCGATCGGCTCGCCGCACGATTCGCAGGTGCCGTACGTGCCCGCGTCTATCCTGGCCAGCGCGTGCTCGGTCTGCGCCAGGAGCTCGCGGGCGTTGTGAGTGAGGGCGAGCTCGTGCTCCCGCTCGTAGGTCTTCGCGCCCACGTCGGCCTGATCATCCCCGGCGTCGCCGACCGCGTCGCCGAGCCGGGACGCGATGTCCGACTCGGCCCGCTCGATGTCCGCGCGCAGCTCCTCGGCCTCCGCGGCCAGCTTGTCGCGTACCGTGGCGAGCTCGGCTTCGGTCCAGCGCCGTTCCCCCGGCCGCACCGGAAGCGCGGCAGCGCCTGAACGTGCGGCAGCGGTCATCGAGGTCGCGGCGCTGAGACCCCCGGCGTTCGGGCCGGGGAGGAGGCGCCGCTTCCCTCCCTCCGTATTGTCAGTGCCCTGCGATATTTTCAGCGAGTCGGTGGCGAGAGCCAGGCCGTCGGCGTGCACCACCGCCGCAGGGCACGCGGTGGCAGCGCGGGGAGCCGTCTAGCGCAGTCAGGCACGGCGATGAACCGCGAACCAGCAGCGCAGCCCGCGAGGACTGCGGCTGAAATCCCCGGCCTTCAGGCGGATGGAGGACGTCAATTCCGGCCTCCCTCGGGTGCCACTAGGTAATGATCTTCGTTGCGGGCAGTCACGAGAGGATAAGTGGTTTTGGGGGCCACTGCAAACACGCCCGCCGGCGGCACCGGAAAGACCGGCCGCCGGCCGGCGGGCCGGGTGATGCGAGGGGCGCCCGGCCCGGGTCGGGGCGGCGGGCCTGCGGGCAGCAAAACGGGTACGGGGGGCGGCCGGGCATCGGCTATCCTGGCATACTGCACGGCGCTGATGGGGACAGCTGCCGCTGCGGCGGCCAGGAGCGACCGGGGATGGTGCGAGCCCGGGGATACGTGCAGCGGACCAGATCACCCCGGAGCCGCCGGAAGAACGGCCCCCGCGCCGGCCGCCTGGCCGGCCGAGGCTCAGTAGAACCGGCAGCAGAACGGAACCGAGAGGGTCGCAAACGGGCCGGCAGGCCACGATCGCGGCCAAGGAGGGTGGTACCGCGGGGCCGCCGCCGGCGTGCCTCGTCCCTCCGGCGCAGCCGTGCGAGCGGGCCCGAGCAGGGGTCCGGGGTCGCCCCCGGGCCAGTACCGTCCCGGACCTGATCAGCGCGACAACCCGCGAGAGGTCACCCACCATGCCGCGCCCAGATCCAGATGACCCGAAGCCTCCCGCCGCGCAGCATCAGGCCGCGCAGCAAGAAGCCGCGCAGCGGCCCTACCCCGAACTGCCCGCGGTCGTCGACCTGCCGGCGATCGAGCGGGAGGTGCTGGCCCGCTGGCGGGAGGGCAGGCTCTTTGAGCGGTCCCTGGAGCAGACGTCGGCCGGGAGGCCGTGGACGTTCTACGAGGGCCCGCCGACCGCGAACGGCATGCCGGGCGTGCACGCGCCAGGGCGGCTGGGACTGCCACGGGCTGCCGGTCGAGGTGGCCGTGGAGCAGGAACTCGGCCTGTCGGGGAAGAAGGAGATCGAGGCTTACGGCATCGCGGAGTTCAACGCGAGGTGCCGCGAGTCGGTGCTGCGGCACGTGGACGCGTTCGAGGCGCTCACCGAGCGGATGGGCTACTGGGTCGACCTGCAGCATGCCTACCGCACCATGGACTCGGACTACATCGAGTCGGTCTGGTGGTCGCTGAAGGTCATCTTCGACCGGGGGCTGCTGATCCAGGACTACCGGATCAGCCCCTACTGCCCCCGCTGCGGGACGCCGCTGTCCGACCACGAGATGGGGCAGCCGGACGTCTACCGGACGGTGTCCGACCCCTCGGTGACCGTCCGCTTCCCGCTGCTTACCCTGCCGGAAACGGCGGATCCCCAGCTCAGCGGCGCCGACCTGCTGGTCTGGACGACCACGCCGTGGACGCTGGTGTCCAACACCGCGGTCGCCGTGCACCCCGACGAAACCTACGTAATCGCCCGCAAGTCCGGCGTCGGCGACCGCGTGGTGGTCGCCGAGTCCCTGTTCGGGCGGGTGCTCGGCGAGGGCTGGCATATTGTCGCCCGGGTCAGGGGTGCCGAGCTCGCCGGGGCCACCTACCAGCCTCCGTTCAGCCTGGTCAGCATTCCCGACGCGCACGTGGTGGTCACCGGCGCCTTCGTGACCACTGAGGACGGGACAGGACTGGTGCACCTGGCCCCGGCTTTCGGCGCGGACGACATGGAAACCGGGCGGGCCCACGGCCTGCCGGTCGTCAACCCGATCCGCGGCGACGGCCACTTCGAGGACAGCGTGCCGCTGGTCGGCGGGATGTTCTTCAAGGACGCCGACGCGACCCTGGTCAACGACCTGGCCGACCGAGGGCTGCTGTTCCGGTCGCAGCTGCACGAGCACAGCTACCCGCACTGCTGGCGGTGCCACACGCCGCTGCTCTACTACGCGCTGCCGTCCTGGTTCATCCGCACCACCGCGATCAAGGATCAGCTGCTGGCCGAGAACGAGAAGACCAACTGGCAGCCGCCCACGATCAAGCACGGCCGCTACGGCGAGTGGCTGCGCAACAACGTGGACTGGGCGCTGTCGCGGACCAGGTACTGGGGCACCCCGCTGCCGCTGTGGGTGTGCCCGCAGCAGCACGCGACCTGCGTCGGGTCGCTGGCCGAGCTGTCCGAGCTGGCCGACCGCGACCTGACCCGGCTGGACCCGCACCGGCCGTACGTGGACGAGGTGGTGATCACCTGCCGCCAGTGCGGGAGCCAGGCACGCCGGGTGCCGGAGGTGATCGACGCCTGGTACGACTCGGGATCGATGCCGTTCGCGCGGCACGGCGCGCCGCTGCGCAACGAGAACGCGTTCGAGCGCTCGTTCCCGGCCCAGTTCATCTGCGAGGCGATCGACCAGACCCGCGGCTGGTTCTACTCGCTGATGGCGGTCAGCACGCTGGTCTTCGGCCGGTCATCCTACGAGAACGTGGTCTGCCTCGGCCTGGTGATCGACGAGCGCGGCCGCAAGATGAGCAAGCACCTCGGCAACGTCCTGGAGCCGATCCCGCTGATGGATGCTCACGGGGCGGACGCGCTGCGCTGGTTCTTCGCGGCGTCCGGGTCGCCGTGGGCCACCCGCCGGGTGGGGCACGCCACCCTCGAGGAGATCGTGCGCAAGGTGCTGCTGACCTACTGGAACACCGTGTCGTTCCTGGTGCTCTACGCGAACGCCGCTGCCGCACCGGGCGCTGCCGCCGAGGCCGCCGGGGCGCAGCGGTTGCCGGAGGCTCCTGCGGTGGGCGCCCGGCCGGTACTCGACCGGTGGCTGCTGAGCGAGCTGCACGCGCTGGTGCGCGACGTCACGATCGCCCTGGAGGGGTTCGACTCCGCCATGGCGGGCCGCAGGATCGGCGCGTTCATCGACGATCTGTCCAACTGGTACGTCCGCAGGTCCCGGCGCAGGTTCTGGGAGGGCCCGGGTACTGACCGCGGCGCGGCGGCCTTCGCCACCCTGCACGAGTGCCTGGAGACGCTGACCAGGCTGATGGCGCCGGTGACCCCGTTCCTGACCGACTACGTCTGGGGCGTGCTGCGCCCTTCCGGCTCCCCCGACTCGGTGCACCTGGCCTCCTGGCCGACGGCGGACGCCGGCCTGATCGACGAGCGCCTCTCCGCGCAGATGGCGCTGGCCAGGCGAGTGGTAGAACTCGGCCGCTCGGCGCGCGCCGCCGCGGTGGTGCGGGTCCGCCAGCCGCTCGCGCGCGCTCTCGTCGGCGCGGCGGGATTCGCCGGCCTGCCCGACGACCTGAGGGCCCAGATCGCCGAGGAGCTTAACGTCCGCGAGCTTGACACGCTCGCGGCCGTGGCCGAGGGCCTGGTGGACTACACGGTGAAGCCGAGCTACCGCGCGCTCGGCGGGCGCTTCGGCAAGGGGACTCCGGCGGTGGCCGCGGCGATCGAGGCCGCGGACGCCGCGGCGCTGGCGGCGGAGCTGAGCTCGGGAGCCAAGGCCTGGGTCGAGGTGGACGGGGTGCCGGTGAGCCTCGGGCCCGATGACGTCATCGTGACCCAGGTCCCCCGCTCCGGCTGGGCGGTGGCGTCCGGCGGCGGCGAGACGGTGGCGCTAGAGATCGCCATCACCCCGGAGCTGCGCCGGGAGGGCCTCGCCCGCGAGGTCGTCCGGCTGGTGCAGGACGCGCGCAAGAACGACGGCCTGGAGGTCAGCGACCGGATCTCGCTGCGCTGGAGTACCGCGGATCCCGAGCTCGCCGCCGCTCTGACCGAGCACGGGACGATGATCAGCAACGAAGTGCTCGCCGTAGACTACGGGCCCAGGCCCGGCGACGGCACGGATCAGAGCGCGCGCGAGCACGTCGAGGCTGACCTGGGACTCGTGTTCTGGATCCGCCGCGCCGAGCCCGGCGAGTAGCTCTGCTCGCGGGGCTTGCTCCGCGGCGGGGGTCGAAGGGGGGTCAGTCCCCCGGGGTCAGTCCCCGCTAGCTGCGCTGGTCGCCGGCCAGTTCCTGCTCGGGCCGGCAGGCCTTGCAGGGCACGTAGCTGGCCACCTCGGCGGCCTGCAGCGTCATGGCGGCCAAATCCTCGGAACCGAGGAAGCGGATCAGGATGCACTCGCTGCGGTGATATCTGGAGATGCCCGGGACGACAGTGACCTCGGGGCCTGGATCCTGCGCGGCGGGCCCGTCGCCGGCAGCGGACTCTGCCATCGTGCCGCTGGCGCTTCCGGCGGGCGGCTCGTCCTGCATCTGGTCCCCCGGAGCGGCTGCGTCCTTCGCCGGTGCCCGCTCAGCCGCCGCTGAGGCCTGCTCGGGCTCGGGCTCAGCGGGCCTGGCAGGCTCATCCTGCTCAGCCGGTTCCTGTTGGGCCGACTTCCTCTCAGCCGGGTCGGCCGCGTCAGCGGGCTCCGGCAGCAGGCCAGGCTCGCGGATATCGTCAGCCCCCGCGGCTACTTCCGGCGACGAATTGGCGGGCTTGCTGAAGAACGACCAGGCGGTGACGCCCGCGCCGCGCCGGCCCTGGGCCGATGGCTCCCGGTCGGCGCTCGGCCAGATGTCATCCCCTGCGGGGGCCTCACCGGACTCGGGCCCACGGACGGCGGGCGCCTGGGGCGTCGCACCCCTGCGGGCTTCCGATCGTGGGGCCGGCGGCCCTGGGACCGCGGAGCCCAGCCGGGCGGCGGGCGCGGCCGGCTCAGCCAGCCTCTGCGGCTCCGAACGCTCCGGCCGGTCAGAGTGCTTCAGCCAGTCCGGATGCTCCTGCTGCGGCGAGCGCTCCGGCCGGTCTGGATCCTGGGACAACGCAGCGTGCGGCGGCACCGCGGCGAGATCGCCCCGCGGCGCCGCCGCGCCGGCTGGCGCCACATCATCCGCCGCGCCAGCGGCCGGCCGCCCCGCCGCGGAGGCGCCCGCCGCCGCGAGCACCGGAGACAGGCCCACGGCCTGCCTCGCGGCCTGCCCAGCCTGACTGGCCTGACCAGCCTGACCGGCAGGGGACTCGCCGAAGACTTCCTCGCGCCAGACCACCACGCCGACCGTCAGCATCACTGCTGCCAGGGCCGCCGCGCCGATGGCCAGGTAGACCAGCAGCAGGCTGTTAGCGAGGACCCCCCCGGCGAGCAGCCCCATGGCCGCAATCACGACCGTGAGGACGATGCCGAACCGGATCACAAGCAGACTCCACGAGCAGTGCTAGCAGGTTCAGCGCCAGCCGGCCGGCGGTGCGGGGCCAGCGAGGTCAGGGCTGCGCCGGGGCCTGAGC